>Ga0307412_10000571_pt1 | contig 21878 bp, 16 predicted proteins | sample DK1Cmetagenome_3_FD_203823 | JGI IMG/M metagenome (GOLD analysis project Ga0307412, IMG submission 203823) | Maize rhizosphere microbial communities from greenhouse at UC Davis, California, United States - DK15-C-1 | ecosystem: Host-associated > Plants > Roots > Rhizosphere > Soil | place: USA...
GTATTGAAGCCCTTGGCGATGGCGCCCAGTTCATCGGCGCGGTCGCTGGTCAATCGGCGCGTCAGGTCGCCTTCGCCCTGGGCGATGTCATCGAGCATCGCCACCATTTGCTTGAGTGGCCGGGCGATGCCGTGGCCCACCAGCCAGATCACCAGCAGGCCGATGGCGGCGATCGCCAGGCCGACCATGGCCATGCCGAAGATATCGGTCTCGCGCTGATCGTCGAGGTCCTTCTGCAAGGCTTGCAGATCGGCCATCACCGCGTTCAACGGCAATTGCAACATCAGCGTCCAGCGGGCACTGGTCTCACCGATGCCGAACGGCATGTACACCTCGATATGGCCGTGCGTTTCGTCGATGTCGTAACGCACCTCGCCGACGCCGAGCTTGGTCAGGTTGTCCAGTTCGTTGGCGTCCAACAGGTCGCTGGCCTTTTCCCCGAGTTTGCTCGGGTCCTTGGTGAAAGCCACCAGGCGATTGTTGCTGGAGAGCAAGGCCATTTCCCCAGCGCCGCCGTACAGCTTGGCGTCGGCGGCGACGAGCATGTCCTGGATGAAGTTCACCGACAGGTCGGCACCGACGATGCCCTGGAATTTGCCATCGATCAGGATCGGTTCGATGAACGACGCCAGCATCGTCATGGTGCTGCCGACGCGGTACGGCGCCGGGTCGATCACGCAGGCTTTCCTGCTGTCCTGGGAGCACAGGTAGTACTCGCTGGCGCGAATGCCAGTGGAGAGCAGTTTCTGGTCCGTCACGTCGGCGAGCTTTTCCAGGCCGAGGGTGCCGTCCTGGTTGCGAAACCACCACGGCAGGAAGCGACCGTTGGTTTCCATGCCCAGCACCTGGCTGTTCACGTAGTTGGCGTCGTCGTGGTCGATGGCGTTCGGTTCCCAGGCAATATAGGCGCCGAGGACCTTCGGGTTGCGCACCACGGACTCGCGCAGCAGGCTGATCATCTGCTCGCGTGGCATCTTCAATTGCGGGTTGCCGTCCGCGCCGTTCATGCCCATCAGGGCGTTGGCCGTCGCCAGGCCCCGGGCAAGCAACAGCGGCGCTTCAAGCTCACGCTGGATCAGGCTGGCCTGGGTGTGGGCGAGGGCGCTGAGGCGTTGTTCGATGAGTTGTTCGAATTGCACCTTGGTCCGCTGCTGCACCATTTCCTGGGTGCGGGCGCCGGCGAACAATGCGTAAAGCACCAGGGCGCCGACCACGCTGAGCACGATGGCACCGGCCAGGGCAGCAACGGAAAACTGGATCGATCTGAATTTCATAAAGGCACCGGACCTGAAATGACGTCTGGTCCTTGTATCGGCATTTCCGTGGCCCGGCATGAGACGCTGTTCGTCGGATGACTGTTTTGGCTGGATGGGTGTCGCAAATGGATGAGTGGGACCTGTCCGAAAAACCTGTAATCCCTCGCTGTGTATCTGGCGCCGATACAAATCAAGGCCTAGGATACGCCCACGATTCCATGGAGCTTCTTTTGTATGAACAAGACTTTGATGGTGAGCGCTCTGGGCGCGGCCCTGCTGCTCGCCGGTTGCCAATCAGTCAATACCACCAGCGGCGGAGCCGTGGGCGTGGAGCGCAAGCAGTACATGTTCAGCATGCTGTCGACCGCCGAGGTCAACCAGATGTACGCCCAGTCCTATCAGAAGACGTTGGGCGAGGCGAGCTCCCAAGGCGCCCTGGACAAGACCAGTAGCGACGCCAAGCGCCTGCAGGTCATCGCTGACCGTCTGATCGCCCAGGCGCCGGTGTTCCGGCCGGACTCGGCGCAGTGGAACTGGGAAGTGAACCTGATCAAGAGCGATGAACTCAACGCCAATTGCGGGCCCGGCGGCAAGATCATGTTCTACAGTGGCCTGATCGACCAGCTGAAACTGACCGATGCGGAAATCGCCGCGATCATGGGCCATGAAATCGCCCACGCCTTGCGCGAGCACGGTCGCGAAGCCATGTCCAAGGCCTATGGCATCGAAATGGCCAAGCAGGGTGCCGGTGCGATATTCGGCCTGGGCCAGGACAGCCTGGCGCTGGCCGACACGGTCGCCAACTATGGCATGACCCTGCCCAACAGCCGCGGCAACGAAAACGAAGCCGATCTGATCGGCCTCGAACTGGCGGCCCGTGCCGGCTACGACCCGAACGCGGCGATTACCCTGTGGAACAAGATGGCCAAGGCTTCGGAAGGCGCTCCGCCGGAGTTCATGAGCACCCACCCATCGTCCAGCAGCCGGATCGCCTCGTTGCAGGCGGCGATTCCGAAGGTGATGCCGCTTTACCAGCAGGCCAAGAAGTAATCATCGTCACCCGGTGAACTGTTGTTGTGGCGAGGGAGCAAGCGCCCTTGCCACAACAGCATCAAACCCACCCACTGCTCTGCATCGCCTTGTACACCGCCACGATTGCCAGGATGAAAAACGCCGAGGCGGCCAAGCGACGGATGAGAGCCAGGGGCAGTTTCTCGGCGGCGAAGTTGCCCGCCAGTACCACCGGCACGTTGGCAATCAGCATGCCCACGGTGGTGCCAATGATCACCAGCCACAGTTCCGGGTATTGCGCGGCGAGCATCACCGTGGCGATCTGGGTCTTGTCACCGATTTCCGCGAGGAAAAACGCGATCAGCGTGGTCAGGAACGGGCCGAATTTGCGGGCCGTATTCGCCTCTTCATCGTCCAGCTTGTCCGGGACCAGGGTCCACAGTGCCGTGGCCGCGAAGCTTGCCGCCAATATCCAGTGCAGCACCGCATCGGAAAAGAACCCGCTGACCCAGGCCCCGACCGCGCCTGCCGCCGCATGGTTGGCGAGGGTCGCGGCGACGATGCCGGCAATGATCGGCCACGGTTTACGAAAGCGAGCGGCGAGGATGAGGGCGAGCAGTTGCGTCTTGTCGCCGATTTCGGCCAACGCAACGATGGCAGTGGGTACGAGGAAAGAGTCCAGCATCAGGGAATTCCTAAAAGGGGCGGGTCGACACGGCTATGACACGTACAGCCTTCCCGCCCCGGGTAAGGTGTGCGTGTCATAGGTCTTGTCAAACCCAGCGACCATCTGCGTGGACGCTTGGGCCGCATACGCCATGGCCTGCTGACCAAGTATGTTGACGTATGCCGGGCGAGCAGGGCGCTCGCGGGAGACTACTCCCCTAGGACGGTGCGGATTCTGCCTAGGCAAATCCGATTGGGCAAGCGCTGTTTTGCAAAAACGCCTCAGCCGCGCTTGGCCCGGTAGATGCGAAAACCCTGGCCTTCGGCTTTGATCGCGCAGGGGCCCAGGTGCTCTTCGATCAACGGCTGGTACTTCAGGAAGCTGTTGGCGACCAGCCGCAGTTCGCCGCCGTTTTTCAGATGTTTGGCTGCTTTTCGCAGCAGGTTCTCGGTCGCGTGGTAGTCAGTGTGCACACCGACGTGGAACGGAGGGTTACTCAGGATCGCGTTCAAACCCATGGGCGCGGCGTCGATCCCGTCACCGGTCAGCACGTCGGCTTCCAGGCCGTTGGCGGCCAACGTCAGGCGACTGCTGGCGGCGGCAAAGGCATCTACGTCCAGCAGCGTGACGGTGTTGTGTGGATAGCGGCGCTTGACCGCCGCCCCCAGCACCCCTGCACCGCAGCCGAAATCCAGCAGGTGGCCGCTGGGCAGCTTGTCCAGATGCTCCAGCAACAGCGCGCTGCCGCGATCCAGTCGACCGTGACTGAACACCCCCGGCAAGCTGATGACCTTGAGCGGGCCTTCGGCCAATGGCAGTTCATAGGTCTGTGCCAGGCTCTCCAGCGGTTTGGCCTCGGGGGCGTTGGCCACGGTGACCTGCCACAGTTGGCAGTGCCGCGCGCTGTCGAGCTTGCGCGGTTTGCCGAACGGGTTGAGTTGCTTGGATGCGCCTTCGATGCCGCTGCGTTTTTCCCCCACCAGATACACCTCGCGTCCGGCCAGGCGCGAAGCCACGGCGTTGAGAATGTAGTCGGTGAGATCCTTGGCCTTGGGCAGGAACACCACGGCGGTATCGAATTCGCGCTCGGGTACGTTCACGCCAAAGTGGCTGCGCCCTGGGAAGCGCGCATCCAGGGCCGCTTGATCGCCCGCATGCCAGCACCAACCATGGGCCTCGGGCAGACGGCCCAACAGATCGTCGGCAGGCAGCCCGGCGAGCAGGACCGAACCCTGGAATAACTCGGCCTGACGAAGCAGTACTTCACTGCGCGGATCCATGGTCTGCTCCTTGTAAAAAAGTGCGGCAGTCTATCAATTGACGACTCGTTGCGCTTTACCGCTGAAATAACCCCGGGCGTTTTCCGCCAGTTGGCCGACGATCCGCTGCCTGGCTTCGCGGCTGCCCCAGGCATTGTGGGGTGTGACAATCAGCCGGGGGATATCCCCCGCCAATAGTGGATTGCCCTGGGTCGGCGGCTCCACGCTCAGCACATCGGTAGCGGCGCCGCCCAGGTGACCGTTGCGCAGGGCGTCGGCCAAGGCTTGCTCATCGATGAGGCCGCCGCGTGCGGTGTTGACCACGAATGTGCCGGGCTTGAGCAGCGCCAGCTCACGCGCGCCGATGAAGTGGCGGGTGTGCTCGTTGAGTGGGCAATGCAGCGTCAGGGCGTCCACTTGCGGCAGCAGTTGGTCCAGCGCAACGCGGTCTGGACGGGCGGGCCGTCCCGGAATCTGCCCCAGCAGCACGCGCATGCCGAAGGCTTCGGCCAGCCGAGCGACGGCGCCGCCCAATTCGCCATGGCCGAGCAGCCCGAGGGTCTTGCCTTGCAGTTCGACGATCGGGTAATCCAACAGGCAGAACTGCGACGCCTGCTGCCAGCGACCTTCGGCCACGGCTTTTTGATAGTCGCCCAGGCGAGTCGCCAGGTTCAGCAACAACATGATCGTGTGCTGCGCCACCGACGGCGTGCCGTAGCCCTGGCAGTTGCTGACGGTGATGCCGTGTTGGCGGGCGGCGGCGAGGTCGACGTTGTTGGTGCCGGTGGCGCTGATCAGGATCAGTTTCAGTTCGGGACAGGCGGCGATGGCTGCCGCGTCGATCACGACTTTATTGGTGATCGCCACCGTGGCGTCCTTGAGTCGTTCCGTCACCTCATCCTGGCGGGTGCCGGCAAACAGGTGCAGTTCGGCGAAGCAATCGCGTAATGGAGCCAGGTCCAAGTCGCCGAGGTCCAGGGAAGCGTGGTCGAGGAAAACTGCGCGGGCGGTATTGGTCATCAGCTGTACCTGTCATGTAAAAGACTGAAGGCGTAATGTGGCGAGCCTATCAGAACAAATTGCCGTGGCGAGGGCGCTTGCTCCCCCTGGCCTGTGAAGCAGGCCTGCGGGGTAAGCGACTGCTGTGCAGCCGAGCGGGAGCAAGCTCCCTCGCCACGGGATTCATTCAACAGAGATTGTCGCAAGGAGCCCACCATGTACCTCGCCGAATTCCTCACCGTCGCCCTGATCCACTTGCTGGCCGTGGCCAGTCCTGGTCCGGACTTCGCCGTGGTGGTCCGTGAAAGCGTGACGCACGGCCGCCGTGCCGGGACCTGGACTGCGTTGGGCGTTGGCACGGCGATTTTCCTGCATGTGGGGTACTCGCTGCTGGGGATCGGCCTGATCGTGTCCCAGTCGATCGTACTGTTCAACGCCTTGAAGTGGGCCGCCGCCGCGTACCTGCTCTACATCGGTTTCAAGGCCTTGCGCGCCCAACCGGCCAAGGCCACCCAGGAGAACCTGCACAAGGACGCGGGCGAACGTACCGCTCGTGGCGCGTTCACCGCCGGTTTCGTCACCAATGGGCTGAACCCCAAGGCGACGCTGTTCTTCCTGTCCCTGTTCACCGTGGTGATCAATCCCCACACGCCGCTGGCGATCCAGGCCGGCTACGGTGTGTACCTGGCAGTGGCCACGGCGGCCTGGTTCTGCATGGTGGCGATGCTGTTCAGCCAGGCGCGGGTGCGTGCCGGTTTTGCCCGCATGGGCCATTGGTTCGACCGGACCATGGGCGCCGTGCTGATCGCCATCGGTGTGAAACTGGCGTTTACCGAGGCCCATTGAGCGGCTTGGACGGGTCCCGATGATGGCTCAAGGCTAGTGTTTGCGGGCGGATCAAATCATTCCTTCGGCTGATTTGATCCGCGAACAAGCGCTTTAGAGTGCTTACTTTCCAGCCAAGACCGTGCAGTCAGAAAAGGGACTCCTATGTTGCAGACTCGCGTTATTCCTCCAGCCGAGGGCGTTTACCAATACCCGTTGCTGATCAAGCGGCTGCTGATGTCCGGCGCGCGCTATGAGAAAACCCGCGAGATCATCTACCGGGACCAGTTGCGCTACACCTATCCCACGTTGATCGAGCGTGTCGCGCGGCTGGCCAACGTGCTGACCGAGGCCGGGGTCAAGGCCGGGGACACCGTGGCAGTGATGGACTGGGACAGCCATCGTTACCTGGAATGCATGTTCGCGATCCCGATGATCGGCGCGGTGATCCACACCATCAATGTGCGGCTGTCGCCGGAACAGATCCTCTACACCATGAACCACGCCGAGGACCGCTTCGTGCTGGTCAATAGTGAGTTCGTCGGCTTGTACCAGGCGATCGCCGGCCAACTGACCACGGTGAAAAAGACGCTGCTGCTGACCGACCAGCCCGACAAGACTGCCAACCTGCCGGACCTCGTCGGCGAGTACGAGCAACTGCTGGCGGGCGCCAGCCCAACCTATGACTTCCAGGACTTCGACGAGAATTCCGTCGCCACCACGTTCTACACCACCGGCACCACGGGCAATCCCAAGGGTGTGTATTTCACCCATCGGCAACTGGTGCTGCACACCCTGGGCGTGTCGACCATCATGGGCGCCATCGACAGCGTGCGCCTGTTGGGCACCAACGATGTGTACATGCCCATCACGCCGATGTTCCACGTTCATGCCTGGGGCCTGCCGTACGTGGCGACCATGCTCGGTCTCAAGCAGGTCTACCCCGGTCGATACGACCCGGAGTTCCTGGTGGAGCTGTGGCGCAAGGAAAAGGTCACCTTTTCCCACTGCGTGCCGACCATCCTGCAAATGGTCCTCAACGCCAAGGGCGCCCAGGACACCGATTTCGGCGGCTGGAAAATCGTCATCGGCGGCAGCGCCCTCAACCGCAGCCTGTACGAGGCGGCGAAGGCCAAGGGCATCCAGCTCACCGCCGCCTACGGCATGTCGGAAACCGGCCCGCTGGTGTCCTGCGCCCACCTCAACGATGAGTTGATGGCCGGCGGCGAAGACGAGCGCATCACGTATCGGATCAAGGCCGGCGTGCCGGGGCCGCTGGTGGAAGCGGCGATTGTCGACGGCGAGGGCCGCTTCCTTCCCGCCGATGGCGAGACCCAGGGCGAATTGGTGTTGCGTGCGCCGTGGCTTACCGAAGGTTATTTCAACGAACCGCAGAAGGGCGCCGAGCTCTGGAGTGGCGGCTGGTTGCACACCGGCGACGTCGCCACACTGGACGGCATGGGGTTCATCGACATTCGCGACCGCATCAAGGACGTGATCAAGACTGGCGGCGAATGGATCTCGTCCCTGGACCTGGAAGACCTCATCAGCCGGCACGCGGCGGTACGCGAAGTAGCAGTGGTCGGCATCCCTGATCCGCAGTGGGGCGAGCGACCGTTTGCCTTGCTGGTCATTCGCGAAGGGCACCAGATAGGGGCTCGCGAGCTCAAGGAACACCTCAAGCCGTTTGTCGAGCTGGGGCACCTGAGCAAGTGGGCGATCCCTAGCCAGATCGCCCTTGTTACGGAAATTCCCAAGACCAGCGTCGGCAAGCTCGACAAGAAGCGTATCCGCGTTGACATCACCGAATGGCAGAACAACAACAGCACCTTCCTCTCCACGCTCTGAGCGTCCACGCCGTGCCCGAAAAAGGCACGGCAGCCCCACCAAGCAAGCGCTTGTCTTGTCAAATCGGAAATTTCAGCCATCCTTGCCATGCCGATAAACGTCGGCCTGGCGAAGGACTGTTCCAGAGTGGTCGAGGGCTGCAAATCACACTTTAGAGGGATCAAGCCGTACTACCCGCTGGCTATAGTCCGCTCAAGGATTTTCGGAATGGGACGCGCGTGCCAGCACGGCGAAGGGTTTCCGGAAATACCCACTGCCATAAAAATAAAACACATGGAGTTGCGTCGATGACCTCAGCAAACACCTTCTGGCGCCGGGCAAAATTGCCGCTGGCCGTCAGTCTTGCCTCCTCGCTCGCCGGCCCGGCATTCGGCGTCAGCTTCAACATCGGTGAAATCGAAGGCCAGTTCGACTCGGCCCTGTCGGTCGGCGCGAGCTGGTCCACGGCCAAGGCCAATCGAGACCTGATCGGCGTCAACAACGGCGGCAAGGGCCTGTCCCAGACCTCCGATGACGGCCACCTGAACTTCAAGCGCGGCGAGACCTTCTCGAAGATCTTCAAGGGCATCCATGACCTGGAACTGAAGTACGGCGACACCGGTGTGTTTGTACGGGGCAAGTACTGGTACGACTTCGAACTCAAGGACGAAGACCGCCTGTACAAGGACATCAGCGATAGCAACCGCAAGGAAGGCGCGAAGTCGTCCGGCGTGCAGCTCCTCGATGCATTCGTCTACCACAACTACGCCATTGCCGATCAGCCGGGTTCGGTCCGCCTGGGCAAGCAGGTGGTCAGCTGGGGTGAGAGCACCTTCATCCAGGGTGGCATCAACTCCATCAACCCGGTCGACGTGTCCGCGTTCCGTCGTCCAGGCGCCGAGGTCAAGGAAGGCCTGATCCCGGTCAACATGTTCTACGTGTCCCAGAGCCTGACCGATAACCTGTCTGCCGAAGCTTTCTACCAGATCGAGTGGGACCAGACGGTTGTGGATAACTGCGGGACGTTCTTCTCCCAGCCGGATGTGATCGCCGACGGTTGTGACGACAACCTGCGCGTGCTGAACAAACGTTCGCGCATTCCTGCCGCCGCCTTGCCAACCTTGACCGCCCTGGGCGTGAACGTAAACGAGGAAGGTGTCCTGGTTCGTCGTGGTCCCGACCGCGATGCCCGTGACAGCGGCCAGTGGGGCGCGTCCCTGAAGTACATGTTCGAGCCGCTGGACACCGAGTTCGGTGCCTACTTCATGAACTACCACAGCCGTGCGCCGATCTTCAGCGCCACGGGCGCGGCGGCACGTTTCTACAACCAGCCGCTGGGTCCACTGGCTGCATTGCGTCCGGTGATCGTGGCGGGCAACTCGAACTACTTCGTCGAGTACCCGGAAGACATCCGGCTCTACGGCCTGAGCTTCTCCACCACGCTGCCCACCGGCACCGCGTGGAGCGGTGAGTTGAGCTACCGTCCGAACGCTCCGGTCCAGCTGAGCACCACCGATATCCTGTTCGCCGGTGTGACGCCGATTCCGGGCTTCGGCAATGCTTCCGTACTGGACGGCGCGCCGGGCCAGGACCTGCATGGCTATCGCCGCAAGGAAATCACCCAGTTCCAGACCACGTTCACCCACTTCCTCGATCAAGTCATGGGCGCCAGCCGCCTGACCCTCGTCGGCGAAATCGGTGTGACGCACGTGGGCGGCCTGGAAAGCCGTTCCGAGGCGCGCTACGGTCGTGACCCGGTGTTCGGGCCTGGCGAGCTGCCCGGCGGCTTCTGCAACACTCTCAACACGTCGACGGCGGCAGGTGGCGGCCAGACCATCGGTGCCGTGAACAGCAATTGCAACAACGATGGCTTCACCACTTCCAACTCCTGGGGCTACCGCGCACGCGCCATCTGGGATTACCCGGACGTCTTCGCCGGTGTGAACCTCAAGCCCAACGTGGCTTGGTCCCATGACGTCAAGGGCTACTCGCCAGGTCCTGGCGCCAACTTCGAGGAAGGTCGCAAGGCCGTCAGCCTCGGGCTGGATGCCGAGTACCAGAACACCTACAACGCGAGCCTGGCCTACACCAACTTCTTTGGCGGGGACTTCAGTACCGTGGATGATCGCGACTTCCTGGCGCTCAGCGTCGGCGTGAACTTCTAAGCACCGTATTCAGGACGACACACTATGAAAATAACAAAGAATCTGTTGCAAGTCGGTGCGCTGGGATTGTCCCTGCTGGCAGCCAGCGTCATGGCCGCGGTGCCTGCCGCCGAGGCCGATAAGCTGGGCAAGAGCCTGACGCCGATGGGCGCCGAGATGGCCGGCAACGCCGATGGTTCGATTTCGGCCTGGAAACCCATGGCCAAGAATGCCGGCAGCGTCGATGGCAAGGGCTTCCTCGCCGACCCGTACGCCAATGAAAAGCCTCTGTTCACCATTACTGGACAGAACGTCGACCAGTACAAGGACAAGCTCGCCCCGGGCCAGTACGCAATGTTCAAGCGCTACCCGGAAACCTTCAAGATGCCGGTCTACCCGACCCATCGCGGTGCTACCGTGCCGGATGAAGTGCTGGCTTCCATCAAGAAAAACGCCGTGAACACCAAGCTGGTGGGTGCAGGCAACGGCCTGGAGAATTTCGAGACGGCGGTGCCGTTCCCGATTCCCCAGAGTGGCCTGGAAGTGATCTGGAACCACATCACCCGCTACCGCGGCGGCAGCGTGACTCGCCTGGTGACCCAGGCTACGCCGCAGCCCAACGGTTCGTACAACCTGGTGTACTTCCAGGACCAGTTCGTGTTCCGCGACAAGATCAAGGGCTTCGATCCGGCCAACCCGGGCAACGTGCTGTTCTACTTCAAGCAGCAAGTGACTGCGCCGGCGCGCCTGGCCGGTACCGTGCTGCTGGTGCACGAAACCCTCGACCAGGTGAAGGAGCCGCGCAAGGCGTGGATCTACAACGCCGGCCAACGCCGCGTGCGCCAGGCCCCGCAAGTCGCCTACGACGGCCCGGGTACCGCCGCCGACGGCCTGCGGACTTCCGACAACCTGGACATGTACAACGGCGCGCCGGACCGTTACGACTGGAAGCTTGAAGGCAAGAAGGAGCTGTACATCGCCTCCAACAGCCACAAGATCGATTCGCCGCAGCTCAAGTACGCCGACATCCTCAAGGCCGGCCACATCAACCAGGACCTGGCGCGTTATGAGCTGCGTCGTGTCTGGCACGTGACTGCGACCCTGAAGGAAGGCCAGCGCCACATCTACGCCAAGCGTGACTTCTACATCGACGAAGACACCTGGCAAGCCGCTGTCATCGACCACTACGACGGTCGTGGCCAACTGTGGCGCGTGGCCGAGGCCCATGCCGAGAACTACTACGACAAGCAAGTGCCGTGGTACGCCCTGGAAACGCTCTATGACCTGCAATCCGGTCGCTACCTGGCCCTGGGCATGAAGAACGAAGAAAAATCGGCCTACGACTTCGGCTTCACCGCGTCCACCAGCGACTTCACCCCGGCGGCATTGCGCCAGGAAGGCGTTCGCTAAACCGCTTCGCCCGAGGCCGCATCCTCGAAAAACGCCCCGACTGGTTCGGGGCGTTTTTTTTGCCTTAGCGCAATTGACTTGTAGCCTTTTTGTAGCCATTTGTAGCACTCCCTTCAATACGTCCTCGTTTACGGCTAGTCTGCGGACATCTGCAACGCCGCCACCCGCATTCCAACAAGAGCCGGCCATGACTGATTTGTCTTCACCCCCGGATTCTTCCCGCGCTGCCTTTGCGGTACAGGAAGGGCGCTTCTACCGCCCACCCTTGCCCGACGGCCACATCGTGCGGCCGCGGTTGTGCGAGCGTCTGAGCGCGGGGCTCGGTGGTCGGTTGCTGTTGGTCAGTGCTCCGGCAGGGTTCGGCAAGAGTTCGCTGGCGGTGGAGTTCTGCCAGGGCTTGCCGACCCATTGGCACAGTCTCTGGTTGGGGCTCAGTGCCAGGGACAACGATCCGGGGCGTTTCCTGGAACGGTTGCTCGAAGGGCTCCAGGCCTTTTTCCCCCAGTTGGGCGGGCGTGCGTTGGGACTGCTGAAGATGCGCCAACGCCACCAGCCCTTCGCTTTCGAGGAATGGCTCGACGGCCTGCTCGATGAGTTATCCGGACATTTATCTCCGCGCGCGCCCTTGCTGCTGGTGCTCGACGATTACCACCTCGCCCAGAGCCCGGTGCTGGATCGCTGCCTGCAGTTTTTCCTCAACCACCTGCCCGAAGGATTGCTGGTACTGGTGACCAGCCGCCAGCGGCCGGACTGGCATCTGGCGCGCTTGCGCCTGTCGCGCCAGTTGCTCGAACTCAACGAGCAGGACCTGCGCCTGACCCACGACGAAGCGCAGACGCTGCTCCAGCACCACAGCAGTTCACTGCGGGGGGAGGCCTTGGAGAGCCTGATCCAGCGCAGCGAAGGGTGGGTCGCCGGGCTGCGTTTCTGGCTGCTGGCCGCTTCCGAGGCCGGCAGCGAAGGGCGACTGCCCCAGGCCCTTCACGGCGGGGAAGGGCTGATTCGTGACTATTTGCTTGAAGAGGTCATCGACTGCCTGCCTGCCGAGGTGCAGGCATTTCTCTACGACATCGCTGCGCAGGAACGTTTTTGCAGCGAGCTGTGCGATGCGGTGCGCGACGCCCATGACAGCCAGGAAATTCTCCAATACCTGGCGGCCCACCAGGTATTCCTCGTGCCGCTGGACGAGCACGGCCACTGGTACCGTTTCCATCATTTGTTTTCCGATCTGTTGCGCAGCCGGCCCAGCGCGCAAGCCATGGTGCCGGCGGCGACCCTGCATCTGCGCGCCTGTCGCTGGTTCAATGCCCAGGGCTTGATCGACGAAGCCGTGGAGCAGGCGCTGCGCGCCGGACATCTGGACGTGGCGGCGAACCTGGTGCAGAACCTCTCGGAGGAACAACTGCTGGCCGAGCAGAATGTCGGCATGTTGCTGCGCTGGAAAATGGACCTGCCCGACAGCCTGCTCATCAGCACGCCGCGGTTGATCGTGCTCTACAGTTGGGCCCTGGGCCTGGCCTGTCAACTGGACGCCGCCGAGGAACTGGCCGCCCACTTGAGCCGCTTCCTGCCGGCTCCATCGGCCACCGCGCATAAATCCATGCTCGCCCAATGGCTGGCGCTGAGTGGCATCGTCGCCCGTGGCCGTGGCGATCGCCAGGCCACCATTCGCTATTGCACCGAAGCCCTGGAAAGCCTGCCGCAAAAACGCTATGGCCAACGCTTGATGTGCTTGTCCACTTTGTCGAACCTGGCGATCGCCGACGGTGACCTGTGGCGTGCCCGCGCGTTGAATCGCGACTCCCTGGAGCTGGCGCAGCGGGTCGGCAACCCTCTGTTCGAGGCCTTGGCCCATTACGATCGCGCCCGGGTGTTGCAGGCGCGAGGGGAGATCCTGAGGGCGCTCGATGAGGTGAAGCAGGGCTTGCAGCGCTTGCACGCGCTCTCGCCCCAACGGCTGTATGCGGTGCGCGCGCGACTGGTCTTGTATGAAGGTTTCCTGTTGACGCTGCGCATGCAATCCCCGGCCGGGTTGGCGCGGTTGCAGGCGGGCCTCACCGAAGCCCGGGCCTGCCGGGATATCAGCGTGCTGATCGGCCATTGCGTGATCGCTCGTGTCGAAGGCCATGCGGGCGAGTTTGCCCGAGCCTTTGCCGAGCTGGCCGAAGCCGAGCGGTTGATGCATATCTGGGATGTTCCGCCGGTCTATTACCTGGCGATGATTACACTGGTCAAATGCGAGCTCTGGTTAGCCCAGGGCCGCACTGAACTGGCCGAAGCCTGGCTGGCGCGGCTGGGACAGACCTATACCGGCGAGCGGGCCGCCGCGCCACCGGAATTCCATCCACAACTGCCTTTGCATGTCGAGCTGCAGCAGGCCCTGCTGGAATCCATTCGCGGCCAACCGATGCAGGCCGAAGGGCGGCTCGATGCGTTGCTCCAGCACGCCCAGCAAACCGGACGGCAGATGCTCGCGGTGATGGTGCTCAACCAGAAAGTTGCATTGCTGCTGGGCGTGGGCCGTGAACCCGAAGCTCGCAGCACGTTGGCCCAGGCCTTCGAAGCCGCCATCGGGGGAGTGTTGCAACCGTTCGAATGGTTGCTGAAGGAGCGTCCCGAATGGTTGCGCGAACAACTGCTGCAAGCGCCGCCCAGCGAATTGCGCCAACAGTTGCTCGAGCGTTTACCCTCGACGACTCAGCCGGTCGAATCGTCGGCATCGGTGGAAACCCTCAGCAGCCGGGAGCGGGCGGTGCTGCAACTGATTGCCCAGGGATGTTCCAACCAGGAAATCAGCGAGCAGTTGTTCATTTCGCTGCACACGGTGAAGACCCACGCCAGCCACATCAACAGCAAGCTCGGCGTCGAGCGCCGCACCCAGGCCGTGGCGCGGGCGAAGGCGTTGGGGTTGTTGGGATGAGCATGAGCCAAGGAATTCCTTAGATGTTGCCGCAGTACAAGACCATCCCAACCCCCGTCGGCGAGCTGATTCTCGTCGCCCGCGGCACCAAGCTGGCGGCCATCCTGTGGGAAAACGAACGGCTCAACCGAGTGCGTCTCGGGCCGCTGGAGCTCGACAACGATCACCCGACCCTCAAGGAAACCGAGCGTCAATTGCTTGAATACTTCGCCGGCCAGCGCCGCCAGTTCGAGCTGGCGCTGGACTTCGCTGGCACCGATTTCCAGGTGCGGGTCTGGCAGGCGTTGCTGACCATCCCATTCGGTGAAACCCGCAGCTACCGCGACATCGCCGTCCAGATCGGCCAACCGACCGCGACACGCGCTGTCGGTGCTGCCAACGGCCGCAACCCGATCTCGATCATTGCCCCATGCCACCGCGTCATCGGCACCTCCGGCAGCCTCACCGGTTTCGCCGGCGGCCTTGCGGCTAAACAGTTCCTACTGAGCCTCGAAGGCCAACAGAGCCTGCAACTGGCATTCTGAACCCTGCCCAAATCCACAATGAATTTTGTGCAGCTGAAAAGTCGCTGCGGGATTTGGAAATCCGTTTACAGTGTTTACCCGCTTCAAACACAAACCGCCAACGGAGCCCTCTATGGCCGGCTACGGACTGTTCCTGCTGCTCGCAACCCTGACCATCCTCAGCCCGGGACCGGGCGTGGTGCTGACGCTGTCCAACTCGGTGCGTCACGGCTGGAGTGGCGCCTTGCCCGGAATTCTGGGCATTGCCCTCGGCGGTTTCCTGGTGGCGGCAATCTCGGCCAGCAGCGTGGGCCTGATCCTGGCTACCTCGGCGACGGCATTCACCGTGTTGAAGTACGTGGGTGCGGCGTACCTGCTGTACCTGGGCCTGAAGATGTGGAACACCAAGACCTTCATTCCAACCCTCAACGACACGCCTTCGCGCCCCTGGCGGCGATTTGTCGAGGCGTTGTCGATCCAGTTGCTCAACCCCAAGGCAGGGTTCTTTTTCCTGGCTGTCTTCCCACAGTTCATCGAGCCGGCAGGTAACTATTACACGCAGTTCTTCTTGCTGGTGGCGTCCTACGGCTTGCTGGTGATGGGCATCCACAGCGCCTACGCATTGATGGCGAGCCGTGCCAGGGGCTGGCTCTCGACTCGCCAGGGCGCGCGGATCGTGGGCAAGCTCTCCGGCGCGACGTTCTTTTCCTTCGGCGTGTTGATGGCCTCGGCCAGCAAGTGATCAGCTCGTGGGGGATTTCGGCGCCAGCATCCGTGTGGGTGGCTTGCCGTCGGCATTGTGTTGATAGATTCGCACGGGTTGCCCCTGTTCGTTGAAAAACACCTGGCCGATGCCCGCCGAGTTCCACAAGCGTTCCCCGGCCTCGGCGTGTTCCGGGACATGGGGAACGATGCGCATGCTGCGGCGCTTGGTGAACCAGTTCAGCGGCGAGCGCGGCGAGTAGAGCCAACGGTTGAGGCGGTCGAACCATTCCAGCAGCGCCGGCGGAAACTCATTTTTGATGCCGCTGCTGGTGATTTGCCAGACGCAAGGTCCGCCCTTGCGATGTGGGATCAATACCTCGTAGACGAAGGAATAATGCACATCGCCCGACAGCACCACGTAGCTGCCCGGGGTTCGCGAGTGTCGGAAAATATTCAAGATCACCTGGGCCGCGCCACGGTGGGCCATCCAGTTTTCCGCGTCCACCAGCAGCGGGTAGCCGCACCAGCTGAACACCCGCTGCACGGTCTCGATCAGCTTGACGCCGAAGATCGGCGCCGGCGAGACGATGATCGCCGAAGGGTGGTCGAGCAATTCCTGTTGCAGTTCGCTCAGGGCTTCCCAATCCAGCAGGCCCGACGGCTGCTTGAGGCTGTTTTCGCTGCGCCAGCGGCGCGTACGGGTGTCCAGCACCACCAGCGCCGGGGTACTCGGCAGCACGTAGTGCCATCGTTGGAAACCGAGTAATTGGTCGATCAGCGCATCCTGGGGCGCGCTGTCGATGTAGCGGTCCCGGGCGGTGTCGCTCAAGGCCAGGGTTTGCTGGATGACCTCGCCAAACGCATCCGGATTGTTGCCCCAGCCCTGGCAGAGCATGTAGGCGATCAGCGCGTTGCCGATGATACGTTTGGAGAAGGGATGGCCGTAGGCCGTTTCTTCCCACTGGGCCGACAGGTTCCAGTCGTCCGTGATGTCGTGATCGTCGAAGATCATCAGGCAGGACAGGTGGGCAAACACCCGTGCCACGCCGCCCAGCCCGGTCTTGAAGGCTTCGATGCGTTGGTGTTCCAGATCGTAGCGCTGGCGCCGTTCGGCGGTCAGTTCCGGCGGTTGCGGGTCGATCAGCGTCCAGGGCACGGGCGACCACACCAACAAGTACATGGCCATGACCTCGGAGAAGGTCACCAGGTGATTGTCGGCGCTGCTGCTGGTGAAGATCGGCTTGCGCGCCCCGCCGAAAAAACGCTCGCGCAGGGTTTCGTTGCTTTCCAATGCCGGCAGCAGGTCGGCGCGGTGATAGTAGCTGGCCGGGTGCTGATAGAGCTTGGCGCTGTCTTCCACCACGGCGCCTTCGAGGCACTCTTCAAACAACCCAAGGCGCTCGATCAAGGCATGGATCGCCCGCAGCATCGGCCCGGCCACATCGTCGGCATACACCTGGTCGCCGCTCATCATCAGCAGCGCCGGCCGTTGTTCGGGAGACTGCGCCAGCAACCGGTCGACGCAGAGCAGTCCATCGTTGGCCGGGTAATGGGGTTTGCGGCAGGAGCCGTGGACCAATTGGTCAATGCGCGAATGCACCACGAAACTCGGACACTGCGCAGCGCCATACACCAGATGCGGCGCCCATTCGGCGATGCCGGCACCGTCCACCAGCAGGTCGTAGTCAATCGCCGCGTCCAGCGGCAAGGCGGTATCGAGTGGCACGTCGATCAAGTGCACAAACGCGTGACGGCCCACCGGGACTACCGTGCAACGCGTGGCGTCCAGTGGCAGATCGGCCACGCCGACCAGCCGCAGCGTCAGCGCCAACGGCCGCGAACCCACCAGCCACATCACCAGCCGCTTGGGTTCCAGCCGCCGCAACAACGGGCCGACGAGGACGGAGGGCAGGGGCGTGGAGGTGTGGGAAGAGGACGGCAACATGCGTGGGAAAAGCTCTGCTTTCAAAGGAAAGCGGGATCATAACGCAATGTGCCCGGGGGCTGTGGAGGCAGCACGCTTATGGCGAGGGAGCAAGCCCCCTCGCCACAAGACTTAGCTCATCCCAAGCCAGTTAGGCAATGCCAGCGAGATCCATGGCACATAAGTGATCAGCACCAGGAACGCCAGCAAGACCATCAGCCACGGCATGGCCGCGCGGATAGTGGCGGGCAAGGACATGCCGGTCACCGCCGAGGTGACAAACAGGTTCAGCCCCACCGGCGGCGTGATCAGGCCGATCTCCAGGTTCACCACCATGATAATGCCCAGGTGGATCGGGTCGATGCCCAGTTTCATGGCGATGGGGAACAGGATCGGCGCCAGGATCAGGATGATCGCCGACGGCTCCATGAACGCACCGGCAATCAGCAGCACGATGTTGACCACCAGCAGGAAAGTCACCGGCGTCAGCCCGGCCTCGATCACCCACGCGGTGATTTGCTGTGGCAGTTGCTCGGTGGTCAGCACGTGGGCGAAGAGCATGGCGTTGGCGATGATGAACATCAGCATGATGCTCAGCTTGGCCGACTCCAACAGCACCTTGGGCGTTTCGCGGAACGTCAGGTCCTTGTAGACGAACAGTGCAATAAACGCTGAGTAGACCGCCGCCACTGCCGCCGCTTCGGTGGGCGTGAACATCCCCGAGTAGATCCCGCCGAGGATGATCACCATGAGCAGCAAGCCCCAGACGGCCTTGCGTGCCGCCGTCAGCCATTCCCGCAAGGTTGCCCTGGGCATGGCCGGCAGGTTTTTCTTCACCGCGACGATGTAGATCGCCACCATCAGGGCGGTGCCCAGCAGCAGGCCCGGAATCACACCGGCCATGAACAACTTGCCGACTGATGTTTCGGTCGCAGCGGCGTACACCACCATGACGATCGAGGGCGGGATCAGGATGCCCAGGGTGCCGGCGTTGCAGACGATGCCCGCGCCAAACGCCTGTGGATAACCCGAACGCACCATGCCGGCGATGGCAATGGAGCCCACCGCCGCCACCGTCGCGGGGCTGGAGCCGGACAAGGCGGCAAACAGCATGCACGCCAAAACCGCCGCGATCGCCAGGCCGCCACGGATGTGGCCGACACAGGCGTTGGCAAAATCGATCAGCCGTCGTGCCACCCCACCGGTGGTCATGAACGCACCGGCCAGCAGGAAGAACGGAATCGCCAGCAAGGTGTAGTGCTCGCTGGTTTCGAACAGCTTGATCGCCAGGGAACGCACCGAGTCGGGGCTGAAGAAAATGATCGTCAGCGATCCGGCCAGGCCCAGGGAAATCGCGATCGGCACGCCAATGAACATCAGCACGAACAGCGCGAGGAACAGGAAGGCAATGGTCATGGCTTGTCTTCCTCGATCTCGGTCAATTTGATCGCTTCCGCCGCTTCATCGGCCAGGCCCAGGCCCGTCTGACGATTCATCAGGATGCGTACGAGAATTTCCGCGAAACGGATGAACACCAGCGCGAATCCTACCGGTACGATCAACCCGACATGCCATTGCATGATGCCGAAGTGGCCGAGGTCTTCGGCACCGATCTCGGCAATCATCAAGGTGTTGATCCACTCGAAACTCGCCACTGCCAGCAAACCTGCGTAACCCAGGCAGCACAGGCAGGCGATCACGCCGATGTAGCGCTGCACCGGTTTGCTCGCCAGTTTCACCAGCGCATCGACACCGATGTGCCCGGCGGTGCGCACGCCATAGGACAAGCCAAAGAAAATCAGCCAGCCGAACAGCGCCTTGGTCAGGGAGCTGCTCCAGGTCATGGCCTGGGCCATGCCCATGATGCCGTCGCCGATGGCGAACATCGGTTCGCTGGCGGCCGGCCAGTTGTCGCCGAGACTATAGAACACGGCATAAACGTTGTTGAGGACCACGTAGACGAAGGTGACCAACGTCATGGCGGCCAGAAGGAAGGCAATGAAAGCTTCCTCGAAATGTTCCCAAGTGCGCCGAAGGGCGTTCATGGATGGCATCTCCTGCAGGGAGGACGACAGGTCGGCGCTGCCTCGGCGGCAGCGCCGGCCAACCCATTACTGAGCCTTGTTGGAGGCTTCGGCGGCCTTGATCAGGTCGGCACCGATGTCACCTTCGAACTTCTTCCACACCGGCTTCATCTTGTCGCGCCATTCGCTGCGCTCTTCAGGCGTGAGGGTGATGATTTCGGTGGTCTTGGCGTCGAGAATGCGCTGCTTGTCGTTCTGGTTCAGTTGCGCGGCTTCTTTGTTCACGTGCGCGGTCACTTCAACCAGGATCTTGTCCAGTTCGCTACGCACGTCCGGCGGCAGGCCGTTCCAGAACTTGGTGTTGGTGATCAGCATGTAGTCGAGCAAGCCGTGGTTGGACTCGGTGATGTACTTCTGCACTTCGTGCATCTTCTGGCTGTAGATGTTCGAGTACGGGTTTTCCGCACCGTTGACCACGCCGGTCTGCAAGCCTTGGTACACCTCGGCGAAGCTCATCTTGCGCGGGTTGGCGTTCACGGCCTTGAACTGTTCTTCCAGCACGGCCGATGCCTGTACGCGGAACTTCAGGCCACGGGCGTCTTTGGGTTCGCGCAGCGGTTTGTTGGCGGACAATTGCTTCATGCCGTTGTGCCAATAAGCCAGGCCGGTGATGTTCTTGCTTTCCATGGACTTGAGCAGCTTCTGGCCCTCGGGGCTCAGTTGGAAGCGGTCCACGGCGGAGATGTCGTCGAACAGGAACGGCAGGTCAAACAGTTGCACCGTCTTGGTGTATTGCTCGAACTTGGCCAGGGACGGCGCGATCATCTGCACGTCGCCCAACAGCAGGGCTTCCATTTCCTTGCCATCGCCGAACAGCGAGGAGTTGGGGTACACCTCGACTTTGACCTTGCCTGGCAGACGTTCTTCCACCAACTTCTTGAAGAGTAGCGCGCCCTGGCCCTTCGGCGTTTGTTCAGCCACGACATGCGAGAATTTGATGACCACCGGATCGGCTGCCATGGCCGTGCTCAGCGCGCTGAGGGCCAGCGTGCAGACGAGTGCTTTCCACATAGGTTTGAACATTGGGGTTTCCTTTTATTTTTAGTTTTACCCGTGCGGGCTCATTCAAAACACAACGCACGGTGAGACAGTTGCAAGTCTAGGCAGAAAATAGCTTGCCGGGGCATTGTGACATCAAGTGCAGGGCTTTACTGCGTCTTGTTGGACGCTTCGGCGGCTTTGATCAGGTCCGGGCCGATGTCCTTTTCAAACTTCGCCCACACCGGTTTCATCTGGTCACGCCATGCGTTGCGCTCGTCTGCTGTGAGCGCAATGATTTCGGTGGTCTTGGCGGCCAGGACCATTTCCTTATCGTGCTGGTTCAGCCGTTGCGCCTCTTTGTTGGCGTGGGCAGTTGCCTCGACCACGATTTTCTCGAGTTCCGCGCGGATATCCGGTGGCAGGCCGTTCCAGAAGTCGGACGTGGTGATAAGCATGTAGTCGAGGATGCCGTGGTCCGTCTCGGTGACGTACTTCTGCACTTCATGCAGTTTCTGGTTATAGAAATTGGAGTAAGTGTTTTCCGCACCGTTGACTACACCCGCGCGCAAGGCCTGGTACACCACTGAGAAAATCATCGGTTGTCCTGTGGCGCCCACGGCCTTGAACTGTTCCTCCAGCACGGCGGAAGTCTGCACGCGAAACACCAGGCGCCGCGCATCGTTGGGCATGCGCAGCGGTTTGTTCGCCGAGAGCTGTTTCATGCCGTTGTGCCAATAGGCCAGGCCGGTGATGTTCTTGCTCTCCATGGACTTGAGCAGTTGCTGGCCTTGGGGACTTTGCTGGAAACGCTCTACCGCGGCGATGTCATCGAACAGGAACGGCAAGTCGAACAATTGCACTTTGCGGGTGTATTGCTCGAATTTCGCCAGGGACCGGGCAATGATCTGCACGTCCCCCAGCAGCAATCCCTCCATCTCCTTGTCATCCCCAAACAGCGTGGAATTGGGATACACCTCCACCTTGACCTTGCCCGGCAAGCGTTCTTCCGCCAGTTTCTTGAACATCAGCGCGCCTTGACCCTTCGGCGTCTGCTCGGCTACCACATGGGAGAATTTTATGACGATGGGGTCCGCCGCAGCGGTGCCCAACGTGGTGAAAGCCAGCGTGAAGGCGAGCGCGTTCCGTAAAGGTTTGAGCATGGTGATTCTCTTGGAATTATGTTTATCGTGCGGGCTCATCCCAGCCCCGGCGAACTGCAAACAATGGCAAGTCTAGGAGAAAAAACGCGCGTGATTGGGTGACGGGCAAAATGAAGACTTTTCGCCATCTGCTAGGCTAGGCCCGAAGACATCTGGTTCTGGAAGATCATATGAAGGCCATCAAGGGAGTCTTGTTCGTTTTG
>Ga0307412_10000572_pt1 | contig 21858 bp, 19 predicted proteins | sample DK1Cmetagenome_3_FD_203823 | JGI IMG/M metagenome (GOLD analysis project Ga0307412, IMG submission 203823) | Maize rhizosphere microbial communities from greenhouse at UC Davis, California, United States - DK15-C-1 | ecosystem: Host-associated > Plants > Roots > Rhizosphere > Soil | place: USA...
AAGCGTTGACGTCCTGAATTCCCAACACCGACAAAGCCGTAAAACAAAACGTCATTCCTATTCCCGAAATACACGCCGCACCCAGCAAAACCAACGGTAATGAATGCCCAAAATATACTGAAATAAATAAAGTTAAAGCCCCGGTTAGCATGAAAATCCATCCAAAAACTCCCATTTGGGAAGAATTCAACCTTTTGGAAATATGAGGTAAAATAAATTTAGCCACCAAAGCAGACATCACACTGAACGGAACAAGCATCAATCCCGCGGAGGCCGCGCTATGATTCATATCTTTTTGTAACATCAATGAAATCAGGAATAAAAATCCGATGAAAAATGCTCCCAAAGCAACAAAGGCAAGATTGGAAACCATTAAAGATTTATGTTTAAATAGTTTTAAATCAATCAAGGGCTGAGAAACAGATTTTAATCGATAAAATACCATAGATAATAACAAAACCGCCAAAATTAAAGAAGAAACAACCATGAAAGTCTGTTCTTTAATATGAATTATTTCATGAGTTCCGTAAGTGAGGCTCAATAATCCCAACACCAGTAAAATCCCAGATAAAAGATCTGTTTTCTGAGATTTTCCTGCCGCTTCATCTTTCGGAAGATATTGATAAGCAAATAATAATGTGATCAAAAGAATCGGAACATTGATAAGAAAAACCCAATGCCAGCTTAGATACGTACTGATAATTCCGCCCAGTGAAAGTCCACTTCCGGAACCAATAGCCGCAAACGAGCTGAAAATCCCGATCGCACGGTTTCTTTCCTGGTCTTCTTTAAAAGTATTCGTCACAATCGACATGGCAGAAGGCATGATAAAAGCCGCTCCCAACCCTTGTAAGGCCCGGAAAACAGCCAGCGTTTCAAAGCTTGTTGATAATCCAGCACCTAAAGAAGTTAACATGAAAATCAGTGATCCCAAAAGGAAAATTTTCCTGCGCCCGATCTGGTCTGAAAGCTTTCCACCAATAATCAGAAAGCCTCCAAAGAACAGCACATACAGCGTTTGCAGCCACTGCACCGTCTCTGCACCGATACCGAACTGTTCCTGAATGGAAGGAATCGTTAAATTAATAATCGCAATATCCAAAGCCTCCACAAATGTTCCCACCGATGCTAAAATTAATATCAAATTCTTCCTGTCCATATAGTTCATTTATGCTGCAAAATTAAAAATAGCAGAACATATATAAAAATTAAAGGTTAAATTTGGAACATATTTGCATTTAGATAAAAATTAAAAGGTCAAATATTCTTTTATTTAAAAATTAACTCTAAAAAACAGGACAAATGGCAGTAGAAAAATATAGTCTTGACGAAAAAGATCTCTCTATTCTCCGGATTTTACAGAAGGATGCGAAGTTGAGCGTCCGTGATGTTGCAGCAAAAATTAATTTAAGCTCTACACCCACTCACGAACGGATCAAACGCATGGAGAAGCTCGGTATCATCAAAGAATACACTGCTGTTCTAGACCGGAAAAAGGTGAATAAAGGTATGATGGTGATCTGTATGATTGCATTAAATGTTCACAATAAAAAAACTGCGGGACGGTTTATTGAAGAAGTCGGAAAGTTGAAAGAAGTCGTTGAATTTTATAATATCAGCGGGGATTTTGACTTTATGCTCAAGATTCTAGCCCCGAATATGGACGAATTTCACGAATTTTTTGTCAATAAATTATCTGAAATTGAAGGAATTGGGCAGACAAAAAGTATTTTCGTGATGAATAGTATTAAGGAGAGTTCGCAGATTCTTTGATTTTAATTTTAACGCGAAGCTCGCTAGTTTTTGTTTAAATGATTGTGGATATTTTCGTTCGCAAAGGCTGAACTACGTTCGTAAACCTTCAGTTTATACTCAGCAAATGATTGTTGCGTCTCTTTGTCGTCCTGAAAGAATCTCGACAACGCAATTCTAAAACTTTGTATAGATCCTTTCAGGATGACAAACTGAATAATTATTTCTAATATTATTGATTGGTTTAATAATTTTTTAAGTCTTTTTTAATGTTAAAAACTTATATTTTCCAATTTGAAATGAGTAAATTGAGTCATTAAATTATAAACATTATGCCTTGGAATCCTGATATTTACAATCAATTTAAGAATATCCGTTTCAAACCTTTTTTTGATATTGCCGATCTTATTAAGGATGAAAAAAAAATGAAAGTAGTTGATTTCGGTTGCGGAACAGGCGAACAGACCGCGATTCTTGCAGAAAAATTTCCGGAAGCGACATTTCTCGGTATCGATTCTTCTACCGAAATGCTTGAAAAATCCAAAAGCCTCGAAAATGAAAGACTCCAATTCCGGAAAGCGACTACGGAAGAAGTTTTAGACAGCGATGAAAACTGGGATCTTATTTTTAGTAACGCAGCCCTGCAATGGTCTGACAATCATCAGGATTTATTTCCAAAATTAATTTCAAAACTGAAAATTAACGGTCAGCTGGCCATACAAATGCCTTATCAACCGGGAAATATCCTTAATAAAATCCTTTTTGAAATGGCCGCGGAAGAACCTTTCAAAACACAGTTGGAAAACTGGAACCGCCCATCCGCAGTTTTAACGATCGATGAATATGCTCAAATTCTCTTTGATAATGGCATTGAAAACCTGGATATCTCACAGAAAGTGTATCCAATCATCGCGGAAAATCATGAGACTTTATTCAATTTTATTTCAGGATCGGCATTGATTCCGTATCTGGAAAGGTTGAATGAAGAGGAGCAAAATATATTTACAACAGAATTCAAACAACGCATTGCAAAAAGTTTTCCTAAGCTTCCTGCAATTTATTCTTTTAAAAGAATTTTGCTTTACGGACGGAAAAAATAAATTTGTAAAACTGAATTAATGAAATACAGAAAACAAAAAAGCACTCCTAAGAGTGCTATATAGCTAAAGAAAATTATATTTTCTAAGACTGACAAAACGTAAAACTATAATAAGTAGTCTACGTTTTTAATTGTTTTCAACCATAATAAATAATTATTATAGTTGAAGATTCAGGATTATGCTAACTTTACGTTAATAGCATTTAAACCTTTCTCTCCTTTTTGTACTTCAAAAGTTACTACATCGTTCTCACGAATTGATCTTGAAATTAGTCCTGAAGAATGTACAAAAACGTCTTTGCTCCCGTCTGAAGGAGAAATAAATCCGAAGCCTTTTGCTTCATTGAAGAATTTTACTGTGCCTTGTTGCATTGTAATTGTTATTAAAATTATTATTTTTGGGCTTATTACCCAAGTTATTAATGTTGTTTTTTTATAATTCCAGAAATTTAAACATTTTATTTTAATTTCTGTATTTATAAAATTATTATTTATAAGTTACTATATTAATGTTGTTTTCTGTTGTGCAACAGCTATTTTAAGACTTATCAGATTCTGAATATTTTTTAAATCTATAAAATCTTCACTGTCACCAAAAGAAACAGCAATTGCTTCTTTTCCTTCCCTTTGTAGCGACGAAACCGGAGTAACAGCCACCTCAACAGGCTTATTCAATATGGTTTCTCCAAATTTCCGGATATCCATAGACATCGTTGCAGAGAAAAATAAAGTCTGTCTTTTTTGAGAAATCAATTTTAAAATCTTTTTTACATCATTTACACATTCCACGTCCATTTTGTCGGCATCATCCAAAACCAATATTTCTATTTTGGAAAGATCCATATGTCTTTGATTGATCAAATCCAAGAGCCTTCCGGGAGTTGCCACCAAAATGTCCACTCTTTTTCTTAGGGCCGCAAGCTGTCCTCCTGCTGAAACTCCTTCAAAAACGGATAGTTTTGATAACGGTAAATATTTGCTGTAAATATTAAGGTTTTCTTCAATTTGTATCGCTAATTCTCTTGTGGGAGTTAGTATCAATGTTCGGATTTCCTTATGTTCGGGGGTATGTTTTTTGAGTAATTGTAAAATAGGCATGGCAAATGCGGCCGTTTTTCCGGTGCCCGTTTCTGCGCAAGCTATCACATCATTTCCCGCTAAAACATGCGGAATTGCAGAGTACTGTATTTCCGTTGGTTTAGAGTATCCGGCTTCAGTGACGGCACGGACAATGGGATTGATTAAATTTAAATTTTTAAAACTCATTATAAAACTTTCCGGTCTCCCCGGTATTTCGTGGCAAATCCATTTATCAGAATTTGAATTGGTGTATTGTAAAGGATAAACAAGTAAAGAATGATCTTTTTTTTATTCATCATTTTGCTTGCTTAACTATGACAATAGATATTCGCATTGAAATAATATTGATTAGCCTGCAATGACGTACGCTCTCATTGTAAAAAAGGTTCTTAATATCCTAACATTTTTCACAAGTGAAATAGGGTAGAAATTGGTAGCTGAAAAAGCAAAACTGAAAGAAAAAATTGAAATTTAGACTGTTACAGAAAAGCAAAGGCAGTAACCTGTTTTTATAATTATTGCAAACATACGATAAAAAAATGAATAACCGCTATTTTAATCGAATTAACTTTGTTTAAACGAAAATAAAGCACATATAATTTTATTAATATTTAAAATTCTTCCGAAAATTTATTCACTACATTGACAAGATCAATTCCTTTTCCTAAAACAGGTTTAAAAATATCACCTTCGCTTTCCAGGCGTTCCACCGCATTTAAAATAGTGAAATCGCTCATCTTGAGGCCTTTCTTCACTTCATCCCAATGCAGCGGCATAGATACTGTGGCGCCGGGCTTTGGACGCACGGAATATGCAGCGGCAATTGTCGCGTGGGGCCTGTTCTGAAGAAAATCAAGATACATTTTACCTTTCCGGTCTTTTATAGCGCGTTCAATACTTGTAAATTCTGATAACTCATTATGAACCAGGGTTACAAGTACTCGGGCAAATTCTTTGGACTGCTCGTACGTATACTTATTTCCCAACGGAATATAGATGTGGAGCCCTGTAGAACCGCTGGTCTTACAATAAGAAGGAATTCCTAAATCATCCAGAATCTGCTTAGTTACCTGCGCCGCTTCTATGACCTGATCAAAAGAATTCTTATCCGGATCCAGATCAATGATACAAAATGAAGGATGATCCGGTTTTTGTATCGTACTACTCCACGGATTCATCTCAATACAGCCAAGATTAGCCATATATAATAAGGTAGCTTCATCGTCTCCCACGAGATAATGTCGGTCGCGGTCATCGGTCTCACTATGATATAAAAAGGTTTTGACCCATTCCGGTGCTTTTCCTGTGACATCTTTAAAATAAAAACTTTTCCCGTTGATCCCATTAGGAAAACGATTCATGCTCTGAGGACGGTTTTTAAGGTATGGAAGAATGTAGGGTGCTATCTGAAAATAATAATTTATCAAATCACGTTTTCTGATTTTTTCATCCGGCCAGAAGATTTTATCAAGATTCGTGAACTTCAGTTCGTGGCCTTTTACTTTTTTTACCTGTGTTTTTTCGGTTGGGTTCAGTAAAGTTTTTATATTTTTATTTTCGGAGGCTTTTACAATGTGAGTCTTCTTTTCTTCAGGTTGAGTATTCCCTGCGTCAGTAACGATTTTTTCTGTGTCTTTTTCAACTTCAAAATGTACTTCTTTGGCCTTTTTATCAGATCTCATTCCTTTAAATGAGGGATGACGGAAAACACCGTCGTCAGTAATCTCTGCATAGCTTACTTCGCACACCAGTTCGGGTTTCAGCCATGTTGCCGTAGCTTTTGGAGGATTGGGGCGGAACCGGGAAGGCTTATTAATGTCTGGTTCTATATTAAAAGGATTTTTTTTAGTAATCAAAGGTTTAAACTCTTCCATCATTTCTTTTTGTTTCTTTGAGGAAAAACCCGTCCCTACTTTTCCTACATAATGAAATTCTTTCCCCTGATAAACTCCCAACAGCAAAGAACTGAAAATTTTTGAAGAACCTTCGTTATTCGTAAAACCTCCGATAACAACTTCCTGCCTTTTGTCCGTCTTTATTTTGAGCCATTCTTTTGACCGTGCGCCAATATCATACGTACCATTGGCTTTCTTAGCCATAATACCTTCCAGTCCCAGCTTTTGGGCGGCTTCAAAAAATTCTATTCCATCGGTATTAAATATAGTGCTCACACGGATCCTGTCATCATTATTCTCGATAAAAATATGATTAAGGATGACGTGTCTTTCCAAAAGCGGCAGTTGTGTAAGGTCTTTACCATCATACCAAAGCAGATCAAATGCGTAAAATATCAATTCTCCATCAGTCTCACTTCGCCAGTTTTGAAGGCTTGCAAAATCAGAAACTCCGTTTTTATTGATGACTGTAATTTCTCCGTCGATTACAGCTTTTATATTCCAGTTTTTTAAAATTTCTGTTATCGAATAGTATTTGTCCGTAAATATTTTATTGTTTCGAGATCTTAAATCTACTTTCCCATTATCGATATAAGCAATTGTCCTGTATCCGTCCCATTTTACTTCATAAACCCACTCCGGATCGCTGAAAGGTTCATCTACAAGAGTTGCCAACATCGGTGAAATATCTGCTGGCCAAGCTGCCTTTTTCGCTTTTTTAAAAAGTGAGCTGATCTCGTTTTGCGATGTTTTATCATGAGCCACTGCTTCTTTCCCAATCTCGGACTGAAGCTTTTTTTGCGGCTCATTTTTTTGAGTTCTCTTTGCCGCCATAATAGTGTATTTGGAAAATGTAAAGCATATTTTATGCCTATCTTCTTAATTTTATACTATTAAGGAAACAGATTTAGGAAATATTTATTTAATTAAAATTAATAAGGTATCTCCTTTAGGTTAAGTCATTTACTTCATTATGTTTAATTGCATTTATGATGTTATGATTTAATTTGTTAACCTTCCTTTGCATCCTGAATTGAAATACAGAACCCACAATAAATAAAACGAAAAGTACAAGAAGTGTCTGCCCGATAATTGGATCTGTAGGTGCTTTAGCCAAAGGATGTCCTATCGGAACACGGGTGAAAGTTTCATTAACCGTGGGAACCAATGACAGGAAAAAGCTGAAAGAAAGAAGAATGTTTTCAAAAAAACGAGCCCTGTTGCTTTCCTTCTTTTTAAAATAAAGAAAATAAGCAGCCAAAATTAAAGCCACAATAAAAAGAGCAAAAACATGCCCCGCATTAAACCCTCCGTGCTTAGATAACCCTAAAGCCGTAAGCGAGGTGACCATCGTAAGATAAAAATAAATTTTCCCGGTGAGCTGTCCGAGGTCAATTTTCCCATTTTTAATGAAGCTGATAACTGCTGCAACAATTGCAATAATACCTATAGCGGTATGAAAAATCCCTAAAATTGATAATCCCATTACTTTAATTTTTAAATTTTAATATCTAAATGAATAATGCAAATTTCCACTACTTTAAGAAGAATAAGTTTGCGGATTGGCTCAATTATTTGGCAATTTGGCTCATTTTCGCTGTCGAAAAAGTGATGTTTTTTAGGAGAAAGTTAAAGTAAATAGTTGATTACTTTTGGGCATTAAGACGGTAATTGGTAGGGGTAAGATCGTACTTCTCATGGAAACTTTTAGTGAAGTTGGCCAGATCATTAAATCCGCAATCAAATGCGATGTCCGTAATACGTTCACCGGAAGCTAAAAGCAGCTCGGCAGCCCTTTCCAGCCTTTTATTTTTAATATAATTGGCCGGGGAATCATTATAAATTTTCCTGAATTCCCTTTTAAAAGAAGAAACACTTAAATTGGTTTTCTGAGCCAGCTCCTCGATATTGATCTGCAAAAAAAGATGAGCTTCTATAATTTGTCGGAATGTAAATGCCACCGGCGAAAAAAGTTGAGATAATATCACCTGTATGGTTTCAGCTTTCTCGGTCTGGGAAAGCAAAAGGATAATTTCCTTAAGTTTTAAAATCAAAATATCATCGTTAACCAGAGAAGGATTTTCAAAATAAAAAAGAAGGCCTTCAATATATTTCTGAATCAAAAAATCATTACTTATTTTTTCGCTCGACTGGTTGGTTACCTTATTATTGGGCTGAAGGATCAAAGGCAGCTCTCTTTCATAGATCTTCTTTAAAATATCAGGATGAAAGGTGACGATTACTATTTCCCCATCGCTGTGATTATCTGCATCATGTATCTTTTTGCCGGAATCTATGCAGTTCAGCAATAGTGAATTATGAGTTGGGATATTGGTCTGCTCATCATCAAACTGAAATTCCATCTCACCTTTTAGCATATATAAAAAGCAAGCCTGTTCTGCAACAGGAAAAGAAAACTCAAAAGGTGATTTTAAATCTACTTTTTGAATGAATGTTTTTCCAAATAAATCAATTTTTTTATAGTCTGTAACCATTTAATTTACTTTGTACGAAAGATCAGGATGCCCGTTCGGAACCTGTCAAATATAAGCAAAAACTTTTTTGTTACCCAACTGACACACCCTTGTCATAGTTCGTGCTTATTTTTGATGAAATTTTAAAAATAATTACAAAATGAATTTAGCTTCCATTCGTATTATTACTTCAAATATTGATGTTTTAATCAAATTTTATGAGCACATAACCGGCAAACAGATGATACAATATACTCCTGATTTTGCCGAACTAAAAACGGACGGCGCGACATTGGCGATCGGCAGTACCAGAACGCTGCAGTTCTTTGGAGGGGAAAATGTTGCCCGGGCTGCTGAAAACCGCAGTGCCATCATAGAATTTCGGGTTGATGATGTAGAAAACGACTATCAAAGATTGGCAGATTACCTGAAACCTTACATTGTTCAGGAGCCTACAACAATGCCTTGGGGAAATAAATCCCTTTTATTTCGTGATCCCGACGGTAATCTAGTAAACTTATTTACACCAATAACACCGGAAGCTATTAAAAAACATAATACCGAAGCATAATTCCCGGTTTTAATTAAACTTTAAAATAAATGAGAGCGGATAATTTTGCTCTCATTTATTATATAACAAGGTAAGTGTAATGATGTTATGTATATCATTACTTTTATCTATGAAAATAATAAACAGTTATGATTAAAAAACAGAAAAAAATTAAGTGATATAAAATACTTTTATAGATTGTAAGTTTTGAAAATATCTAGTTCATGAAAATTCATAAGAGGATAAATAGTATTAGAAGATCCGTAATGCGAAATCTGACCAAAAACATTGGAAAGTCAAATGCAGAAACAGATCATCAGAAAGACCTGATAATAAAGAAAATACTGATTTCCAGGCCGAATCATAGATTAGGTAATTTATTACTACTCACTCCTCTGGTTCAGGAAGTTATCGCCACTTTTCCAGACAGTAAAATCGACCTATTTGTAAAAGGAGGAATAACACCTACAATTTTTAAAAATTATACGAATATTGACAGGACCATCCAGCTTCCAAAAAAGCCGTTTAAAAACTTATTTAAATACATAAAAGGCTGGGGAATCATTAAAACAAAAAAATATGATCTGGTAATTAATGCCAGTTATGGATCATCGTCCGGCAGATTATCTACCCTTTTCGCGAACTCAAAATATAAAATGTTTGGAGATGTTGATGAAAATATTTCTTTAAAATATCCTGATTACCAACACAATGCGAAAAATTCCATTTATAACCTCAGAGAATATCTTTTACAACTCGGAATGCCCGAAAACACAGGCAAAATCCCTTCCCTGGATATTAAATTAGACAAAACAGAACTGGAAGACGGCAGGAAAAAATTAGCTGATCTTGTAAAAAATGATAGAAAAACAATTTGCCTTTATACCAATGCTACAGGCGACAAATGCTATTCTGAGACCTGGTGGATGGAATTTTATAAAAAACTGGAACAGACTTTTCCGGATTATAATATTATTGAGCTTTTGCCAGTTGAAAATATATCAAGATTAAATTTTACAATTCCGTCTTTCTACAGCACAGATATTCGTGAAATGGGCGGATTTATTGCCAATTCCGTGCTGTTTATTGCTGCAGATAACGGCGTCATGCACCTGGCAAGTGCTTCGGGAACTCCTACTATCGGGTTATTTTCCGTGACCAATGAAGATGCCTACAAACCGTACGGCAACAAGAGCTTTTCTATTAATACCCAAAACGTAGATAATGAAGGTATTATGAGCCTGATCCGTGAGAATTTGAAACAACCTTACATTTTAAATAATTAATATGAAACTGATCTTTGCTGAAGGTTTGTCGCAATACAAAGATGAAATAATACTGATTTTAAATAAATTTAAAAATGACGGAACATTAATTGGAAATGGTAACCGAAATATTATTAAATTTTTTAATCTTGATGGTTTTAATGTAAATTTTAAATCATTTAAGCAACATAATATCATAAACAGGCATGTTTACAAATTCTACCGAAAATCTAAAGCCAGAAGGTCTTTCGAATATGCCCACATGCTTATCAGCAAAAATTTTCACACTCCAAAACCCATTGCCTATATTGAAAATCATGATTTTATTGGCTTAACTTCAAGCTATTACATAAGCGAACAATTAGAAAATTCGCGCACTTTGGCGGACATTCTTGCCGATCATTCCTTCTCAGACCGGGAAAGAATAATTAAAGAATATACAGCAATGATGCATCGCCTGCACAACAATGGTATTGAGTTTCTTGACAATTCTCCAGGTAATTTTTTAATAAAAAAGGAAAATAATGAGTATTTTATTTACCTGGTTGATTTGAATAGAATGAATTTCTATGAAAAGATTGAATTAGACAAACGTCTCAAGAATTTCGCAAGGCTTACCAATGATCCGGAAATAATCAAAACGATCGCTACAGAATATGCCTTACTGGAGGGAGTTTCCCCGGAATATTGCTTAGAAAAAATCAATCAGGCAACCCAACGAATGCTTATAAAACGTAAAATTAAAAAAGTATTAAAGCTTTATAAAAAAGTTATAAAAATTTAATTTTAATTCTCATATTTAATCTGGTCTAAATATCAGAGCGAAGTTTGTCACTTTCAGTTCACCAAACCTGAAAACATGGAATATTATGAAAAAGATATAAAAATACATACTGGCGAGGAAGGAGAGTTTTTAGGTGTTGCAGGAGGGAATTATCGTATTGTTGTCCGAGGTGAAGAAACAGACAATAATTTTGCCGTAATTGAGATGACTGTTCCTCCCGGAGGCGGTCCACCACCCCATTCTCACCCACATATACAGGAAACCTTTTATGTAGTGGAGGGAGAAATAGAGTTCAAAACCGAAGCCGGTAAAACAATTATAGGTAAGGGAGGTTTCGTAAATATTCCTTTGGGTGGGGCCATCCATTGTTTTAAAAATAATAGCCAGTTCGTTGTCAAATTGCTTTGTACAGTAATGCCGGCCGGACTCGAAAAATTGTTCGCAAAAGTAGGTGCACCGACAGTAATAGGAGAATTTCTACTTATCCCCGAAATGACCCCGGAACGGAAAGAACTTTTAAAGCAGCTGGATGAGGAATTCCATCAAACTATTTATCCTCCAAATTATCTTGATTAATATTTAAATCAAATTTATTTAAGTCTGAAAAATGAACAAATGGCCTCTTAGATATATTTGAATTTCTTAACTTTGTTAAATGAACGAAAAGGTAACAAGAGTCATTTCTGAGTTTAACAATGAGCTGAAGCTTAAAGGATTTAAAGCATTTCAAATTGAAGATGACAGCAGTGAAACGCGTACCTACAGCAGAAAAGAGTTTTATAAAATATGTCTTACGACGGGTAAAAGCAAAATTCATTATTCCGATAAAACCTATGAGCAGGAAGGAACAATTCTTTTTTTCGGAAATCCGCATATTCCTTATTCCTGGGAAACAATTTCTACAACTTATGTAGGGTATACAATTCTGTTTTCTGCGGAATTCTTTAAAAATTCCGAACGTTCGGAAAGCCTTCAGCAGTCATCTTTTTTTAAAATTGGCGGAACGCCCGTTCTTAAAATAACTTCGGAACAGAGAGACTTCCTCAATACCATTTTTCAGAAAATGATTGCTGAGCAGGAAAGCGATTATGTATTTAAGGATGAGCTCATTCGCAATTATATAAGCCTTATAATTCATGAATCGTTAAAAATGGAACCTTCTGAAAATTATGAGCAAAGCAAGAATGCAGCTTCCAGATTATCATCCGTTTTTTTGGAATTACTGGAAAGACAATTCCCGATCGAAACAACTGCAAATCCACTGAAATTAAAAACCGCACAACAGTACGCCCAAGAGCTGAATGTGCATACCAATTACCTGAATCGTGCCGTGAAGGAAGTTACCGGAAAGTCAACGACATCACACATTACCGAACGGATCATCACCGAAGCAAAAGCCCTTTTGCAGCATACCGACTGGAGCATTTCCGAAATTGCTTATGCGCTGGGATATGAATATCCTACTTATTTTAATAATTTCTTTAAAAAAATCACAGGCACCAACCCGAAATCCTTCCGCCCAACCGAAGTTTGAATTTCTTAATTTTTGGTTTGATAATCGTTACCTCTCTCCTATCCGGCTGTACTAACTTTGCAGTAGATTATCAAATTAAAATAAGATGTCCAACTCACAAAATACTGCAAATCCTGATTTTCTCAAAAAAGATATTTTTGAAAGACTGAAATCGGGTGAACCAATTCATAATACAGACCCTGAATATTTTAAAGTAAATGAAGTTGTTACCAGAACTTTAAAGCTATCCCAACAACTCAATTTGTCGGATAATATTGATGATGTCCGTTCAGTTCTAAGTGATATTATCGGAAAGCAAATCGATGAAAACACTGTTGTTTTTCCTCCTTTTTATACAAACTTTGGAAGGTTTATTAACATCGGTAAAAATGTATTCATCAATCACGCCTGTTCGTTTTTGGATATGGGCGGAATTACCATTGAAGACGACGTTTTAATTGGTCCGAAAGTCAATATTCTCACAGAAAATCATCCCATAAATCCCAATGACAGACATGCATTGATTACAAAACCTGTTATCATTAAAAGAAAAGCCTGGATAGGAGCCGGCGCTACAATTCTGCCAGGAATAACGGTTGGAGAAAATGCAATTGTGGCAGCCGGTGCAGTTGTTTCGAAAAATGTTCCGGATAATACCATCGTTGGCGGAATTCCTGCAAAAATTATAAAAGAAATAAACGATGAATCACTTTAGATTTAATTATAAAATAATAGTGCTCACAATATTTGCCATGAGCGCAATTATATCGTGTAACAATAAAAATCGAGAAAAAATGAATATAGAAAATACATCCCTTTTTCCGAAAGGTGAAAAATTACCCAGCGATTGGTTTACAGGAAATGCTTTTCTGACACCGTTGGTTGCGAAAGATAAAAACAACGATTTCTCTGCCGGAGCCGTAACCTTTGAGGTTGGAGCAAGAACCAACTGGCACACCCATCCGAAAGGCCAGGTTTTGATTGTAACGGAAGGTTCAGGCTTCTATCAGGAAAAAGGAAAGCCGGCACAGACAATTACAAAAGGAGATGTCGTGAATATTCCCGAAAATGTAGAACATTGGCACGGCGCATCTGCCAACACTTCAATGACGCATATTGCGATTACCAACTTCAAAGAAGATGTTCAGGTAACGTGGCTGCAACCGGTAACTGAGGAAGAATTTAATAACGTAAACAATCAAAAATGAAAAAGCTAATACTAATAATTGTTTCGACAATCTTGGGTTTTGGGCAAATAGCCGCTCAAACAAAACAATCAACAAAAAATGACAAGAAAATGAATGCGACAGAACAGAATGAGCATTATACATTCAAGCTCAGCGATAAAGTGACCCGTCAAAAAGTGACTTTCAAAAACCGTTACGGAATTACCTTAAGTGGTGATTTTTATCTTCCTAAAAATGCAGGAGCCTCAAAATTATCTGCATTGGCAATCAGCGGGCCGTTTGGAGCAGTAAAGCAGCAGTCTTCCGGTTTGTATGCCAATCAGATGGCAGAACGTGGTTTTGCGGTCATTGCATTTGATCCGTCATACACGGGCGAAAGCAGCGGGGAACCTCGAAATTTGGCTTCACCGGAGATTAGTACTGAAGATTTCAGCGCAGCGGTGGACTTTTTAGGATTACAAAAAAATGTAGACCGAAATAAAATTGGAATTATCGGAATCTGCGGTTTCGGTGGTTTTGCCCTGAATGCAACGGCAATCGACAAAAGAGTAAAAGCTGTTGCCACAACCAGTTTATATGATATGACAAGGGTAATATCAAAAGGATACAACGATTCCGTAACACCTGAACAGCGCACAAAAACCCTTGAAAACTTAGGTCAACAGCGTTGGAAGGATGCAGAAAACGGGAAACCGGCAGAAGGCCCAAGAAATTTGCCTGTAAGCTTAAAAGGTGACGAGCCGCAATTTGTAAAAGAATATTTTAATTATTACAGAACACCACGTGGTTTTCATGAAAACTCCGTGAATTCCAGCGGAGGCTGGCTGGCAACCAATCCATTATCTTTTATGAATATGCCGATTTTGACTTATGTAAAAGAAATTTCCCCAAGACCAATGTTTCTGATTGCGGGTGAAAATGCACACTCCCGATATTTCAGTGAGGATATTTATAAAAATGCTTTGGAACCGAAAGAATTAATGATTATTCCTAATGCAGTTCATGTGGATCTGTATGATAAAGTGGATGTGATTCCCTTTGATAAGTTGGAAACTTTTTTCAAAACTAATTTGAAATAATAGCTATCACAAATAAAGACTGTTTATATTAAGCAGTCTTTATTTATTGCTATAATCAGATCACCACCTTCCTTGATTTCTTTTATTCAAAATTGAGAGGGTTTTTAACTTGACTTCCCATACAAATCTATAAAACCCATTAACTACAGTATATTGCAAGGTTAAGGTGTACAAAAATAGCATATAGATATTAGCACAATTTCGTCCTTGCAACCGACCGATATGAAAACTTACAATAAAAAAATTTGAAAGAAGAAAGGGAACTCAATCCACTTCTTTAGCAAAACTTTAGAAATCCGATTTATAATTACGGCTTCAGAGTATCACTTTGCCTCTCTGCTCAGAATGAATCAAAAAAAGTCGAAGCTACTTAAAAATACTCATTTTCTCATTATAAACAGGACTTTGTACGCCCAGAAATCTCAAAACACTATGAAAAACATAATTTTGAGACACAAACTTATCGTTTTTTATTGTCGGACCTCCTGAAGACCAGACGATAAAGGGTATTTCATATTGTTGTTTAGGCGCAAGGCTTACTGGCAGCCCATGCATATATAAGTTTTTCTCTCCCAAAGACTCTCCATGGTCTGAAACATAGATCATGGAACTGCGATAGCCTTTCAATTCCTTCAGCTCACTGATTACACGGGATAATATGTAGTCTGTATATACGATAGTGTTGTCATAAGCATTGATGAGTTCCTGATGGGAACATTTACTCAGTTCCACACTGTTGCAAACCGGGGTGAAAGCTTCAAACTGTTTCGGATATTTTTTACTGTACGTGGGCCCATGGCTGGTACTGGTATGCAGGACAATGAGTATTTTATTGGTATGACTTAATAATATTCTTTCTTTGAGACCCGAGACCAGTACTTCATCATAACCACAATTTTCTCCCTTACATTCTGATAATAGCATTTCGCGGGTTTGATAATCCTTTACATGCACCGGCGGTTCTCCCCAATTCGTGGTTCTCCATACGACGTCTACATTATTCCGGTACAGATAGTTCGGAAGCATTTCATAAAGCTCATCCGTATCCTGATGCTGAAGGATACATCTCACTCCGGCTGTAGTATAAGTAGCGCATGAATTTGCCTGAAAAGTATGGACGTTATCGATTTTGGAAAGCAACGGATTGGTTTTCTTTCCGTATCCGTAAAGTGAGAAATTTTCCCGCCTTGCAGATTCTCCGATGACCAGTACCACAACTGCTTTCTCGTTGTCGCTCATCGTTGCTGCCGGCAATAGTATTTCTTTTTCATTCGATTGATGCTGATGGATGTAAAAAAGCGCTGTATTGACAGTGTAAGACCAGGGCATAACCAACCCGCCCAGTGTTTTGGAGTTTTTATCGATCCAAAGCCAGCTGCTGCTGTTGGCAAAAACAAATAAAAGAATAAATAGAATGCTGCTAAGCAACGTTAATAAACATTTTTTTATTGATTCTTTAACTGTACGTACGGTAAGGATAAAATAACCGGGAACAAATCCGAGAAAAATAATATACCCTAACAGTTTAAAGGAAAAGAAACTGCTCGATTCCCCATAATTGGTATTTAAAACATTTCCTATCATGCTTTCATCAATGATAACACCATACGTATTAATAAAATAAAGAGCCACTGCATTAATCAGAAAAAAAATGCATATCAAAATCCTGCCTGCAATTCCCGAACGGAAAAGCAGCATATAAAAAGCAAAAAAATTAGCAACAACCGTCATTATAAAAAGACTGAACACCAGGAAGCTGCCATTGAATGTTCTGTAGTCGATGTTATTTATGACAAATTTGAAGAACGGAAGGTGGAACAGCAATAGATTGAGTATGCTGATCCCTAAAACATAGAACGAAAACTTAAAATTATTTTGTAACATAATTCTTGATTAGGATATAAGTAGTCATGAATAAACTCAGCAATGAAAAATAAAAGATAAGTAAATTATCGCACAGCATCTTCTGTATCAAAACTATGCTGCAGACCATGAATAATATAATCAACAAAAGATAATATCGCTTCATGCCAATCCAGCTCCATATTTTACAGTATCGATTGATGACAATGCCTGAAATTCCCGAAATATACCCTATAATGTTTCCTATTACTACATCAAGTAAATAATGTGCTCCTACCCCAACCCTGGATAATGAAAATAAGATTCCCATACCGATAATCAACGTGATCCACATTAATTTTAAATAAGTGTTTTTAGGCATCAATGCTAGCAACAAGACCGTAAGCACTGTAAATAAAGTAATGGCATGTCCGGATGGCAGGCTGTTATTCCCAAAATAAGCCTTGCCTATGATTACAAAACTGTCTTTTTCAAGTGCTGCGGCCGGCCGGGGTATTTCAAAAAGCCATTTAAAAGGAGAGCATAAAAGGGCTGATATGAGGGATGCCCATATCAAAGATTCCCATATTTTAGGAGCATAAAAGATAAGGATGGCGCATAAAGAAAGTATAATCAGTGCATCTCCAAGCTGAGTGAAGTTAGACATCAGTGCAGGAAATTTGGATAATCGCAGATTAAAGTATATAAAAGCTTCTTTTTGTATGCTTATATAATTGCCGGCTGACCATGCATTATGGGTATACAGATAGGTAGCGACAATAGCCAACAGCAATAGTGGCAAAAGAAAATAAGAGAACTTAACTTTGTTAAAGTTCGAGATAGCGGTTTCATTCATTATTTTTATTATTTCTGTATGAATTCATCGTTCTTGTATAGATTTATCTGTACTATGTTGCCCTATATATTTGCGTTCCCTTCAAACCCTTCTATTGTTCGGTTTATAGCTTTATCTGGCATTTTTGAGGGAAAATTTTCATATTAGGTGATAGGGAAAAAGAGGAGTAAAGGCACAACAAAGCATGACAAGCTGTTCAGCCTGTGAAATGTAAATGACGAACTGACTTACCTAAATGACAAAAGATTTTGACATCTATTTAAGTAGCTTAAGTCCAGTTTTTAACTGATTTATAAAATTTAAAATGCGATAAAAACACTGTATTTTTACCGCATTCACAATAATTTAATTATTTAACAGTATAGCTTTTAATATCCATTTCTGACAATCTAAAATATCCAAAAGCGTAATTTTTGCTGTCGGTCTGATTGACAATATTACCGCGGACTGCACTTGGTATGGTTGGAAAAGGGCTGCCATCATTTCCGGAAGCCTGTATTAATTTGAACATGTAATTGTAATAGTTTTTTGAAATTCCGTAAAGCCTTATATCTATCTGATCTCCAGCCTTTAAATCTTCAGAAGAATAAGATTCTTGCATTAAATTGCCATTAGTGTGCTCATCATCTTCAACTTCAAGCTCGGGGAACGGCGTGTGCGGCTGGGTAATACTGTTCAGATAAGCATTTGCCTGATTTGCATCATCCTGATAGTAAAATGTTATTTCGATTTCATCACCGATATCACCACCGTTGTTGTCCTGATCAATATTATCTTCAATTTCAGGAACAGCTGTCAATGTTTCCGATGCAGTGTACGTCTGCCCATTTAGAATAATTTTTAAATTATAAGTCTGGCCGATGACAGGAAGGAAATTGTTGCAGACATATTGCCCCGTTCCGGGAATTTCTACAAATGTAAAGACCGTATTTGATGCATTTGTTATATTAACTACGGCTCCGGAAACGGTCGGGAATTCGGTGTTGTAATATCCTGTTGATGTTGATAATACAATCTTTTGTTCATTGCCCGCCGTATTTTTCGCCCAATCTATAGAAGCATCTATAACCAGTCTTGGTTCTGCTGTATCAAGATCAGCAGTAACAACCTCTTCGCATCCCGTCAAAAGCAGTCCAACGGATAATAGTATGATGATTTTTTGTAATAGTTTCATTTTATATCTTTTAAATCTGTTAGTTATTTTTTAAAATTTGAAGTTGTAGCTTACACTCGGAACAATACCAAAAATGGATGTTCTTCTGGTCTCACTTATTCCCGTCTCTTCATTCTGTCTAAAGCTGTATGCTGCTGCATTACTTCTGCTGTAAAGATTGTAGATACTGAAATTCCATTCGCCCCTCCATCCTTTTTTCTTGTCGGGTTTTGGGGTATAAGTTGCAGATACATCCAAATGGTGGTATGCAGGTAAAGAATTGTCATTTCTTTTTCCGTAGCTCGAAACAGTAATACCCTGATATTGATATTTTCCATTAGGAAATGTTGCTGCTTTTCCGCTCTGGAAAGTAAAAATCCCCCCAAATGACCATTTCGGATTTAAAGTATAAGCGCCGGTAATAGATAAATTATGCAATTTGTCATAATTTGCCCTATACCATTCCCCGTTATTTATACCCGGCTCATCTGCATTTCTGCCCGGTGTTCTTTGTTCTGCTTTAGAAATAGTGTAGGATATCCAGCCAGTCAGCTTTCCTGTATTTTTTTTCAACATCAATTCCAGACCGTATGATCTTGCTTCTCCGTTTAAAAGCACTCTCTCTACAGCATCAATCCCCAATAAATCTGCACCGTCAATATAATCTGCTTTGTTTTTTACTTTTTTATAGAAGGTTTCAACTTCCAGGGAGTATTTATTATCTTTAAAATTGTGAAAGTACCCCAATGCTATCTGATCTAAAATTTGTGGTTTAAGGTATTGATCACTAGGCGCCCAAATATCGAGCGGAGTTGCAGAAGCTGTATTGGAAATTAAATGAACATACTGGCTCATTCTGATATAACTGGCCTTGATGGATTGCTCATTGTTCAGCGAATAAGCAACGGCAAATCTGGGTTCCAAATTGTCAAAACTTGCTATCTTTTTGTTTTTCTTGTAGTTTATAGTTCCCGTAGGAGTTGCTTCTTCATAAATTTGAAATTGCTGATTGAAAAGAACCGGCTGATTGTTGGCATACGTGTACACTTCCTGCTGTCCTAATCTTTGAAAATTACTGTAGCGAAGTCCGTAATTCATCGATAACTTTTCAGACAGGTTTTGCTCAGCACTGATGTATACGGCATTCTCAAAAGCATATTTTTTAGCCAGCTGATCCGGATTGATCGCCGAAGCATCTCCAAACGGCCTGATGGTCCCAGGATTAAAACTGTAGTAAATTGAATTCAGGCCATAATTCAAAGTCAGGTTATTTGAAAAATAATGTCTGAAGTCATATTTAAAATTGTAATTTTTTATATTTGATTTCCAGTCGAGCCCCACCGTTTTCACTTTAATCTGGTAGTAATAATCACTGTAAATGGCAGATGCATTAGAGAAAATCTTATCTGAGAATATATGGTTCCACCTTACGTTAAAAAGTTTATTACCATAAACGTTTATAAAACTGTTATTAAAATCAATTTTATCATTACCAAAGTATCCTGATACAAAAACATTATTTTTGTCGTTGAGTTTGTAATTAAATTTGGTGTTCAGATCATAGAAAGAGGCTGAACTTGGCTCATCTGCCAGCTTCATAAAAAGGTGGGCATAAGATCCTCTTCCCGCAACCACAAAGGAACTTTTTTCCTTAACAATGGGGCCTTCAACAAGCAATCGGCTTGAAACCAGCCCGACGCCTCCGTTTACATGGTACTCCTTGTTGTTTCCTTCTTTTTGATAAATATCCAGAACTGATGATATACGCCCTCCAAAATTAGCAGGAATGCCTCCTTTGTAAAGTTTTAAATCTTTGATTATATCAGAATTAAAAACAGAAAAGAAGCCGAATAAATGTGAAGTATTATACACAACGGCTTCATCAAGCAGGACAAGATTTCCGTCCACAGAACCACCTCTCACATTAAATCCCGATGCGCCTTCCTGAGCATTTGTAACTCCCGGAAGCTGTAATATAGATTTCAGGACATCTACTTCACCCAAAACGGCCGGCATCTTTTTTATAGTTGCAATAGACAATTTATTAGTACTCATTTCGGGTTTTCGGATGTTTGCTTTTGTTGTATTGCTCTGAATCACAACTTCATCAATGGTTTTAATGCTTTCTGCCATCCCAAAATTCCTTTTGGTGTTTTCGGTCAGGGTGATCGTTTCTTCAATATGATCAAAACCCATGTAGTTTATGATAATTGTGTAAGTCCCTTTTGGCAACGTTGTGGTATAAAACCCGTAAGAATTGGTAGTAATGCCGACTTTAGCTTCTGGAATGTAAATGTTTACGCCAATTAATGTTTCGGTATTGGATGTATTGGCTATTGTGCCGCTAAGTGTCACTTTTTCCTGCGAATATGCGTGGGTTGCAAACGCAAAAAAGAATAATAGAAAGAGTTTGATACTGCTTTTCATTTATTAAAATTTAGAATTAAATGTTAGAATTTTCAGCTAAAGTATATTTTTGTTTACCCCGCATATTTTATATATACAAAATGCGTTAGTTAATATATTAAAGCAGCTTTTTCATCTAGTAAAAAAATTGCGCTCTAAAATTTCATCGGAAAAAAGCTGGGTTTGTAGAACAAAAGAATTATAATTGAAAATATCTTTTTCTTGACTTTATTTTATTATTTAAACTCCTAAAAAAGGTTTGCTATGTTTAAATCTTATGTTGGTATATTAATAATGTGCTTTTGTATAGAAAAAAATTATATTTCGTGCGTATTATTACATTTGCTTGAAATCTAAATAGGCCTATGAGTAAAACTATGCACAGAAAAACCTTGGATGCCAATTGGATGGTCGAATTTTTCATTTCAGGAAAATACCGTCTTCACCGCCATTCGTTGTTAATTGCATTCAGTATTGTTGTTTTATATTACAGTCCGGCGGATTATGTAGAACCTTTTGAAAGCTATAATCGGATCGTTATTTTTTTACAGATACTTTTACTGGCCTACAGTAATATGTATTTTTTTGTGCCTATATTTTTGTTTAGAAAAAAATACGTGAGTTATAGTCTTTATGTGCTTTCAGGCATGATTCTATCGTTCTTCATACATCAGATTGCTGCGTATTATTTCAAACCTTATTTACTGCCTTATCAGGATGACGATATTAGCTTTTTTACCTTTTCATTTATGATTATGGTGCTTATTATTGCATCGGCATCGGTAAAATTGTTTCAGCAATGGATAATGGATTCGCAACTTATCAACGAACTGGAAAGAGCCAATGCTCAAACTGAGCTGGAACAACTGAGAAACCAAATCAATCCGCATTTTTTATTTAATATGCTGAATAATGCTAATGTT
>Ga0307412_10000573_pt1 | contig 21844 bp, 17 predicted proteins | sample DK1Cmetagenome_3_FD_203823 | JGI IMG/M metagenome (GOLD analysis project Ga0307412, IMG submission 203823) | Maize rhizosphere microbial communities from greenhouse at UC Davis, California, United States - DK15-C-1 | ecosystem: Host-associated > Plants > Roots > Rhizosphere > Soil | place: USA...
AACTCGGCCACCACCGACAGCACGCGGAAATCGCGCGCCGCGTCGTAGGCTATCTTCCGATAAAGCATGGGGTTGAGCACCATGCTGGCGTTGCTGGCCAGGAACACGGTGTACCCGTCGGGCTGCGCGCGGGCGACTTGCGTGGCCGCAATCATCGTGTTGGCGCCCGGCTTGTTTTCAACCACCACGGGTTGCGAAAGCTCGCGCGACAGGCGTTCGGCCAGCACGCGCGACAACTGGTCGGCGGCGCCCCCCGGCGTGTAGGGCACCACCAGCTTGACCGGCCTGTCCGGGAACGCCGCCCAGGCTTGCGGGATGCTGGCGGCACACACCAACATCGCGGCCGCGGCGCGGCCGAACCAACGATTCATCTGTGACATGCTTGTCTCCCGAGTCTTCACGGACTCTTGTAATGGGTACTGCCTGAAGGAATTGGACGACGGAACCGGCGGCGGCGCGCAATGGCCGCGCGCCCGCTACACCTTGCGTGCCTGGCCCTCCCAGAATTCCGCCCGGAGCCGGCGCTTGGCGATCTTTCCGTTGTCGTCGCGCGGCAGGGCTTGCCGCAGTTGAAGTTCGCGCGGAACCTTGTAGCGGGCGATTCGGGCAGACAACCAGCGCATGGCGTCTTCCACGTCCAGCACCACCTCCGGCGCGGGCTGCACGAGCCCCAGCAGGCGTTCTCCGAACTCGGGGTCCGGCACGCCGAAGACCGCGCAATCGGCCACGCCCGGGTACTGCATCAGCTGGTGTTCGATTTCCGCGGGATAGATGTTCACGCCACCCGAAATCACCATGTCCGATTCGCGGTCGCACACGAACAGGTAGCCGTCCTCGTCGACATAGCCCAGATCGCCCAACCCGATCAGGCCATCGCGCTCGACGGCTTGACGGGCCTCGGGATGGTTGCGATAGGTGAAGTCGGCATACGCGGGCTGGCGCACGTAAATGCGCCCGACCTGGCCCGGCGCGCAGAGGGAACCGTTCTCGGCGTAGATCCGAACCTGCGCCGGACCGATGGGCCGCCCTGCACTGCCCGGCTTCGCCAGCGCCTCGTGCGAATCGATCACCGTCACCATGCCCGCTTCGCTGGACGCATAGGTCTCATGCACCACCGGCCCCAGCCAGTCGATCATGGCGCGTTTGAGTTCCGGGGCGCAGGGCGCGCCGGTCGAGGCCACGAATCGCAGCGACGACAAGTCGAACGAGGCCCGCGTGCGTGCATCCAGCTTCAGCAGGCGCACATACATGATGGGCACCAGATAGATCGTGTCGATACGGTGCCGTTCGATCAGGCGCAGCACCTCGACCGGGTCGAAACGCGGCATCAGCACCAGCGTGTCGCATACGCGCAGCGCCACCTGCGCGAAGACGCTGGGCGCACTGTGGTAGATCGGCGCGGGCAACAAGGCGCGGCTGCCTTGACGCAGGCCGTAGGCCTGTTCGACCACGTCCTCCACCGCCGCCAGGTGCTCGGCCAACCGCTCCACCGGGAAGGGCTGGCGGACCACGCCCTTGGGGCGGCCCGTCGTGCCTGAGGTATAGGCCATGTGGCCGCGCGGGGCGACCACCGGGCCGTCATGACGCCGTTGCATGTTGCGCCAGGCGTCGTAGTCGGTGGCTTCAAGGGCAGCGTCCGCCGCGCCCCCGACTTGCAGCACCGGCAGTCCGGCCGGCAGCGCCGTCCGCACCGCCTGCCACAGGTCTGCTTCGGCGATCAGCAGTTTCGCGCCACTGTCGGTCACCAGGAACGCCACCTCGTCGCCCGTGTAGTGCCAATTGATCGGGCAGTAATAGCAGCCCAGCCGTTTGCAGGCCTGAATGATTTCCAGATAGGGCATGCCGTTGCGCAGCAGCACCGCGATGACGTCGCCTTCGCGCACGCCCATGGCCGCAAGACCCGCCGCGACTTGCTCGCCACGGGCCGTCAACGCGTCGCGGTCCAGGTTGACGTTGCCGGCAATGATCCGTGCGTTCATGCTGGCTTTCCGGCGCGCAGCGCTTTGTCCTGCGCAGTGCGCGCCTCGATCGCCGCGCGGGCGGCGGCCCAATCTTCCTCGGTCCACTCGAAGTACTGCTTGAAGTAGGCGCCATTGGCCAGATAATCGCCGCCATCCAGCGCAATCGTCTGACCGTTGATCCAGTCATTGCCCGGCCCCAGCAGGAAAGCCGCCAGTTCGCCAATGTCGTGCCCGGTGCCCAGGCGCTGCATGGGGTTCTGCTGGATCAGGGCGTCCTGGCCGTCGCCGTTCGGGCGCAACCGCGCCGTCGCGCCTTCGGTGGGAATCACGCCGGGCGCAATGGCATTCATGCGGATCCCGTGCCGGCCCCATTCGACGGCCAGCGATTTCGTCATCGCGTCGATGCCGGCCTTGGACATGGCCGACGGCACCACGAACGGCGATCCGGTCCACACCCACGTCACCACGATGGACACCACCGCGCCCTGCGCGCCGGTGGCGATCCAGCGCTTGCCCACGGCCTGCGTCATATAGAACGTGCCGCGAAAGACGGTGTCGGCAATGGCATTGAATCCGCGTGCCGAGAGTTTCTCGGTCGGACTGATGAAATTGCCGGCGGCGTTGTTGATCAGGCCGTCCAGGCCTCCATGCCGGGTCCAGATGCCCGCCACCATCGCATCGACCGCATCCGCATCACGGATGTCGACCGCGTGGGCATACGCCTGCCCCCCATGCTCGGCGCGCAGGGCGGCGGCGGCCTCTTCCACCACCGACAAACGGCGTCCGCACAGATGGACGGTGGCGCCCAACGACGCCAGTTGTGCCGCCATGGCGTAGCCCAGGCCGGTGCCCCCGCCCGTGACGAGGATGCGCTGGCCGCGGAACAAGTCGGCCCGGAACATGCTTTGCCGCATGGTTTGTCTCCTGTTGTGATGTGGCATGCCGGTAGCGGACGGATGGGTCCGATACGGTTCAAGGTCAGAATATCAATCGACGGATATCGCGACAATCCTTCGCCGTGAGTAAACTCTGTTTCCTCACAGGCAACAATTGACGACGCCCATGTCCGCCTTGCCCGCGCTAGACCTGAACCTGATCCAGCTGTTCGTCACCATCGTGGAAGCGGGCACGCTTAGCGAAGCGGCCTTGCGCCAGGGCGTGACCCGGTCGCACGTCAGCCGCAACCTGCAGAAACTGGAGCGGGTGTTTGGGGCGCAACTGATCCGACGCACGACCCGCCGCCTGGAACTGACGCATCAAGGCAGCGTGCTGTATGAGCACGGCGCCCGCATGGCCCGCGAAGTGGAATCCGCCCGCCATGCCCTGCAGAAACTGGGCGCCGAACCGACCGGCCACGTGCGCCTATCGCTGCCCACCGGCCTGGGCGAACTGGATGCCCTGCGCCCGCTGCTGGTGCGCTTTGCGCTGGAGCACCCCAGCCTGAGCCTGCGCGTGCTGTTCTCGAACCGGGTCAGCGACCTGATTTCGTCAGAGATCGACGTGGCCTTGCGCGTGGTCTCGTCGCCACCGCAGGACTACGTGGCGCGCGAATTGGGCGAAGTGAAATGGCATTTGTGCGCCGCCCCGGCGTATCTACACCGCGCCGGCACGCCCACGCACCCGCGCGATCTGGGGCGGCTGGACTTTCTTTGCCCGCCCGGGCCCAAGCCTCAGGCAGCGCTGCGCCTGCACCGCAAGGGGCAGGTCTACGAGATCAAGCTGGCGCCCCGGCTGCAATCCGAGTATTTCCCGTTCCTGGCCGATGCCGCCCGCGACGGCGCCGGCGTAGCGCTGCTGCCGGCCTACATCGTGCGGCCCGACCTGGAAAGCGGGCGCCTGCGCGAAGTCCTGCCGGCCTACAAGGCCGAGGGGCCGGGCGACAAGCTATTCATCCTGACCTCGCCGACCCCCTACCCCTCCACCGCCCAACGCGCGCTGGTGGACTATCTGAAGACCGAACTCGAGCCGCTCCTGCGCGACTTCCTGGCCTGACTTCGCGACCAGAAGCGGCCCCGCCCGCCCGGCGGCTGCCGCGCGCACGACCCGCCATCCAACTGTAGGACTTCCTTGGTAAAACCGCGGGGTCTTGCGGGCTTGGCCCATGTCCGCCAAAGTAGGGGTTTTGCAGTGCCGGATGCCGGTTACCGGAACAGGGGCGGAACTTTGACGTGCGAGCCAAGTCTTATATAAGATATAAGACATACCGCCGCACACGGGGTTGTCTCCCCTACAATGACGAACGCGCCAAAACGCCAAAAAAATGCCGCCTGCGCTCGGGCAGATTGAGCCAGGCAAAACCACGGAGTCCATCATGCCGCACAACACCCTAGATACTCTCAAGAATTTCAAGATCGGCAATAAATCCTGTCAGTACTATTCGCTGCCGGCGCTGGGCAAGTCCCTCGGCATCGATGTGCAGCGGCTGCCGGTTTCGGTCCGCATCGTGCTGGAATCCGTGCTGCGCAACTGTGACGGCAAGAAGGTCACCGAAGAACACGTCAAGCAGCTTGCCAACTGGCAAGCCAACGCCCGCCGCGAAGACGAAATTCCCTTCGTCGTCGCCCGCGTGGTGCTGCAGGACTTCACCGGCGTGCCGCTGCTGGCCGACATCGCCGCAATGCGTTCGGTGGCCGACAAGATGGGCAAGAGCCCCAAGAGCATCGAGCCGCTGGTGCCGGTGGACCTGGTGGTGGACCACTCGGTCATGATCGACTACTTCGGCACCAAGGATGCGCTGGACCTGAACATGAAGCTGGAGTTCAAGCGCAACCAAGAGCGCTACCAGTTCATGAAGTGGGGCATGCAGGCATTCGACACCTTCGGCGTCGTGCCCCCGGGCTTCGGCATCGTCCACCAGGTCAACCTGGAATACCTGGCGCGCGGCGTGCACCAGGACAAGAAGAACAATGTCTACTACCCCGATTCGCTGGTGGGCACCGACAGCCACACCACGATGATCAACGGCATCGGCGTGGTGGGCTGGGGCGTGGGCGGCATCGAAGCCGAAGCCGGCATGCTGGGCCAGCCCGTGTACTTCCTGACCCCCGACGTGGTCGGCGTGGAACTCAAGGGCCAGTTGCGCGGCGGCGTTACCGCCACCGACCTGGTGCTGACCATCACCGAAATGCTGCGCCGTGAAAAAGTGGTGGGCAAGTTCGTTGAATTCTGCGGCGAAGGCACCGCCAGCCTGACCGTGGCCGAACGCGCCACCATCGGCAACATGGCGCCTGAATACGGCGCCACCATGGGCTTCTTCCCGGTCGACGAACGCACCATCGATTACTTCCGCGGCACCGGCCGCACGGAAGACGAGATCGCCGCCTTCGAGGCCTATTTCAAAGCGCAAAAGATGTTCGGCATCCCGGCCGCCCAGGACATCAACTTCACCAAGCTGCTGACGCTGGACCTGTCCACCGTGGCCCCGTCGCTGGCCGGCCCGAAGCGCCCGCAAGACCGCATCGAAATCGGCAACGTCAAGAACACGTTCATTGACCTGTTCTCCAAGCCGGTTGCCGAAAACGGCTTCAACCAGCCGGCCGAAAAGCTGAACCAGACCTTCACCACCAGCACCGGCACCCAGGTCAAGAACGGTGACATCCTGATCGCCGCGATCACGTCCTGCACCAACACATCCAACCCCAATGTGCTGCTGGCCGCCGGCCTGCTGGCCAAGAAGGCCGTGGAAGCCGGGCTGAAAGTGCCCAAGCACATCAAGACCTCGCTGGCTCCCGGATCGCGCGTCGTCACCGACTACCTGACCAAGACCGGCCTGCTGCCCTACCTGGAAAAGCTGGGTTTCGACGTGGCTGCTTACGGCTGCACCACCTGCATCGGCAATGCGGGCGACCTGACCCCGGACCTGAACGAAGCCATCATCGGCAACGACCTGGTCTGCTCGGCCGTGCTGTCCGGCAACCGCAACTTTGAAGCGCGCATCCACCCGAACATCAAGGCCAACTTCCTGGCATCGCCCCCGCTGGTCGTGGCGTATGCGCTGGCCGGCACCGTCACGCGCGACCTGATGACGGAACCGGTGGGCCGCGGCAAGAACGGCGACGTCTGGCTGGGCGACATCTGGCCGACCTCGGCAGAGGTCGAAGCGCTGATGAAGCATGCGCTGGACCCGAAGGTCTTCGAGGCCAACTACGGCCAGGTCAAGAGCAACCCGGGCAAGCTCTGGGAGAACATCAAGGGCGTTGCCGGCGACACCTACAACTGGCCCGATTCGACCTACATCGCCGAACCGCCTTTCTTCGAAGGCTTCGGCATGACGCCGGCCGCGATGCCCGCCGTCAAGGGCGCCCGCGCGCTGGGCGTGTTTGGCGACTCGGTGACGACCGACCACATCTCGCCCGCCGGCTCCATCAAGGAAACGTCGCCGGCCGGCAAATGGCTGAAGGAAAACGGCGTGATGAAGGCCGATTTCAACAGCTACGGCTCGCGCCGCGGCAACCATGAAATCATGATGCGCGGCACGTTCGCCAACGTGCGCATCAAGAACCTGATGATCCCGTCGTTGCCCGATGGCAGCCGCTTCGAAGGCGGCGAAACCCTGTTCCAGCCCACCGGCGAACAGATGTCCATCTATGACGCCGCCATGAAGTACGTGGCCCAGGGCACCCCCACCGTGGTGTTCGGCGGCGAGGAATACGGCACGGGCTCGTCGCGCGACTGGGCGGCCAAGGGCACGCAGCTGCTGGGCGTGAAGGCCGTGATCACGCGCAGCTTTGAACGTATCCACCGCAGCAACCTGGTGGGCATGGGCGTGCTGCCGCTGCAGTTCAAGGGCGCGGACAGCGTGCAGTCGCTGGGCATCACCGGCGAAGAGACCTACGACATCTCGGGCCTGGAAAACGGCATCAAGCCGATGCAGGACGTGACGCTGACGATCACCCGCAAGGATGGTTCGAAGCAGGACGTGACGGTACTGCTGCGTATCGATACGCCGATCGAAGTGGACTACTACCAGCACGGCGGCATTCTGCCCTTCGTGCTGCGCCAGTTGCTGGCGGCCTGAGCCCCTCGCGGCGTTTCAGGTTGAACAAAGCCCCGGAACCTTGCGGTTCCGGGGCTTTTTTTCTTGCCGCTGGATGGCGGAGTCAATCGCCGAACTGATAGGCGTCCATCGCCAGCGCGCCGTACGAGATCTCGTCGTTCAACCGCTTGGCGGACGCTCCGCCCGCCCCCAATGCCACGTAAAGCGGCATCAGGTGGTCGTCATGCGGATGCGCCTGCATCGCGCCTGGCGCCTGCGCTTGCCAATCCAGCAAAGCCGGCACGTCGTGCTCGGCAAGCCGGCGCGCATACCAATCCTGGAACGCCGGCACGTACGGCACGGCCGGCGCATTCTGCGGCATCCGGACGTCGCGCAGATTGTGCGTCAAGGAGCCCGACCCGATGATCAGGATGCCCTCGTCGCGCAGCGGCGCCAACGCGCGGCCCAGTGCCAGCTGCCCGGCGGCATCACGCCCCATGTCGAGCGACAACTGCACCACCGGCACATCGACCTCGGGGTAAAGATAGCGCAACGGCACCCACGCGCCATGGTCCAGCGGCCGGCGCGGATCGCGGTCGGCGGTGATGCCGGATTCCGCCAGCAACGCCTGCACGCGAGCCGCCAGTTCGGGCGAGCCGGGCGCGGCGTATTGCAGCGTGTAGAGCTCGGGCGGGAAGCCCCCGAAGTCATGCCAGGCCACCTGCTGGTCGCGCGTGGATAGTGCCAGGCCTTCACCCATCCAGTGGGGCGACACCACCAGGATGCCGCGCGGCTTCTGGCCTTGCGCAAGACTCCACGCCGCGAGCACGGGGCCGGTCAGACCGGGTTCGACGGCCAGCATCGGCGAGCCGTGGGAAACGAAAAGCGTAGGCCAACGCATGGCGCTGCCTCCAGAAATAATGTCGATGAGAGCATTTTCGAACGTTTCGGATCAGCAATAAACCCCCTTCACGGGGATGCTCTGTTGCCATATACGCATCAATGGCGCAGCCCTCGCGGACGAGCCGGCCCGACGGCCCGGGCGGAGCTGACCCGGCCAAGCCCGGGTCCGCCCCGAATGCCGACGCGCGCCGCGGGCGTTAAACTACGTCGTTACACACTTACTGGACGTCCCCCGAAGTTATGGCCCGATCCCGCAGCCAATCCGCTCCCCGCATGACCCGTGACGCGACCCGCCTGGTTGCGCTTGCCCAGGCGCTCAACCGCTCGGGCAGCCGCGTCGAAGACGTGTTCTGGGAGAACCAGCTTGGCGAAGCGATTCCCAAGCTGCTGAAGGCTGGGCAGGACGCCCCGCTGGAAGCGGCCCTGGACCACCTCGCGCAAAGCGACATAGGCGCCTATGAGGTCTTGATCGAACAGGCCGAAACCCTGTCCGAATCGATGAAGATCGAGAAAAATGGCGTCCGGTACGACGTGCTGCTGATCGTGGCGCCCATCGTCGCCTGGACCCGCTACGCGATCCCCACCGGCCCGGTCTCCGCGTCGGCCCAGCAGGCGCTGCTGGCGCAACTGCATGGCCATGTGCTGGCCAGCCAGGCACGCACCGCGCTGATGCCCATGCTGGTCAGCGTGGACCAGATGCCGCGCACCTTCGGTGAAACCTGGCAGTGGCTGCATCGCCTGGGCTCGCAAGCGCTGGGCGCGGAAACCACCAAGCCGGTCCTGAACACCGAGGCCGAAACCGCCAACATGCTGGCCGACACGCGCTACATCATCGGCGCCGTGGCCGTGCCCGAGAACGCGCCGATCTTCCGCTGGCAGGAACAAATGAGCGACGCCGAGGCTTCTCGCGACGCATGCCAGCAACAATGGGCCACGCAGGCGCAGCCCACCCTGGCCGCGCTGCTGCCGGGTTGCGGCTTTGAAGCGCTGCTGCCCGACGCCTATTACGTCAGCAACCGCGAAGCCGACCGGCGGGTGCGCCCCTTGTCCCTGCGCGCAGCCATCAGCTGGCTGGAAGGCGCGGTCAGCCTGGAAGCCTCGCAGTTGCGCGCGGTGGTCGCCGGCTGCGGCGAAAGCCGCATCGACGAATACCGCATCGGCTTCACGGCACGCAGCAGCAACGACGTCTATTACGGTTGCGTGTGGCCCTTGTACGGACGCGAAGAAGAATTGCCGTCCGACGAAGGCCAAGCCGACGTGGTCGACGACATCACGGCGTTGCTGAAGGAATACGGCGTCACCGAAGTGCGCCGCATCCCCGGCGTGCTGCCTGCCGAATACTGCGAAGACTGCGGCGCGCCCTACTTCCCGAATCCGCTGGGCGAACTGGTCCACGCCGAACTGCCCGAAGACGCCGAAGCGGCCCCCGCCAAGTTCCACTAAGCCGCCATGCAAGCAGACATCTTTTGCCGGGTCGTCGACAACTACGGCGACATCGGCGTCTGCTGGCGGCTGGCGCGCCGGCTGGCGCAAGGCCGCGGCTGGGATATCCGCCTGTGGGTGGATGACCTTGCCAGCTTTGCGCGCATCCAGCCCGGCATCGACATCCAGGCGTCGCGGCAGCGGCTGGGCAGCGTGGACATCGTGCATTGGTCCGAAACGCCCGACCCCGCCCTGACCGCGCGCGATGTCGTCATAGAAGCCTTTGCCTGCGATCCCCCGCCTGCGTTCGTGAACAGCATGCGCCACGTGCATCCGGCCTGGATCAACCTGGAATACTTAAGCGCCGAAGCCTGGGTGGAAAACTGCCACGGCCTGCCTTCGCAGCGTCCCGACGGCCTGGTAAAGCACTTTTTCTTTCCCGGCTTCACGGCGGCCACGGGCGGCCTGCTGCGCGAACCCGGCCTGAGCGCCGAACGCGACGCCTTCCAGGCGTCGACAGACCTTCAGAACGGTTTCCTGCAGTCGCTCGGCGTGGATCAAGCCGTGTTGTTGCGCCGCCGCGACGGCGCCCGCACGGTGTCCCTGTTTTGCTATCCCACGGCGCCCACGGATGCGCTTGTCCAGGCGCTGACGGCCGACAGCCGGCCTGGCGTGCTGCTGGTTCCCGAGGGCGTCGCGCCCGGGCTGGAAGCGGCCTGCGTCGGGGCGGATGCGCCCCTCGTGGCGCGCCTGCCTTTCGTGGCGCAGCCGGATTTCGACCGCCTGCTGTGGTGCGCGGACCTGAACTTCGTGCGCGGCGAAGATTCCTTCATCCGCGCGGCCTGGGCGGGGCGTCCGCTGGTATGGCAGATCTACCCGCAAGACGAGAACATCCATCTTGAAAAACTGGAAGCGTGGCTGGCCCGCTATCCGGCCCCGGAATCAGCGCAAGCGCTGATCCGCGCGTGGAACCAGCCGGAAACGGGCGAGGCCGCCGCGGCCGTTGCCCAAGCCCTGGCGCCCGCCGCCTGGCAGGCGTGGTCCGCCGCCGCCCGGCATTGGGATGCCAGTCAGGCGGCCCGGCCGGATCTGGCCGAAAATCTGGCGGACTTTTGCGCAGACTTGGCCAAGAAACGTTAGAATAGAGAGTTTTCTGAGTCGCCCTGGATTTGTCGGGCCTCAACTATGACGCCTCCCGGGGTGTGCATGAAACCGCTGTCAGGGACTTTTGGCCCGGACCTTTAGCTCGTGATTTTTCGCGAAGGCGGCTTCTTGCAAGCACGGCGAGTGCACCCATCACCCCCGGAGTTTTATCGATGAAAACCGCTCAGGAATTGCGAGTCGGCAACGTGGTCATGGTCGGCAAGGATCCCCTCGTGGTCCAGAAAGCCGAATACAACAAGTCTGGCCGTAACGCTGCTGTTGTGAAACTGAAGTTCAAGAACCTGTTGACCGCCTCGGCCAGCGAATCGGTCTACAAGGCCGACGAAAAGTTCGAAGTCGTCCAACTGGATCGCAAGGAGTGCACCTACTCCTACTTTGGCGACCCGATGTACGTCTTCATGGACGAAGAGTACAACCAGTACGAAATCGAAGCCGAAAGCATGGGCGACGCCCTGAACTACCTGGAAGAAGCGATGCCCGTGGAAGTGGTCTTCTACGACGGCCGCGCCATCTCGGTTGAACTGCCCACCACGCTCGTTCGCGAAATCACCTACACCGAACCCGCCGTCCGTGGCGATACGTCGGGCAAGGTCACGAAGCCGGCCAAGATCAACACCGGCTACGAATTGAACGTGCCGCTGTTCTGCGCCATCGGCGACAAGATCGAAATCGACACCCGCACGAACGAATACCGCAGCCGCGTCAACAACTGATCCGGCAAAGGCGCCCACGCCAGGCGCGCTTCGTGCGCGCATTGCCCCCACGGGGGCAATCCATTGTCCTGGGACCGCCCTGCGATAAAAAAAGCCAGACCTTCGGGTCTGGCTTTTTTATGTCCGGCGCCGGTATGGCAACCCTTACTGCAAGCGCTCGTCGTCCAGGAAGTCGGGCACGGCCATGACGTCGATGCCGTCATCGGCCAGCGCCTCGCGCTCTTCGGGCGTAGCCGTGCCGCGAATGGGGCGTTCGTCGGCATCGCCCTCGTGAATGCGGCGCGCTTCTTCCGCGAAACGCGGCCCCACGTTTTCGGTGTTGCGCAGCAAGGCACGCACCTGCTTCATCACGACGGCCTGCAAGGCGGCCATTTTCTCGGCGTCGGACGCGCCGGCCGGCACGGCGGGCGGCTGGGCCGGCGCATGCAGATGGGATACGTTCAGCCGTGGCGCCGACAGGCGCTTGGTGATGCTGGCCGACCCGCAAACCGGGCACGTGACCAGGCCACGCGCCTGCTGCGCGTCATAGTCGTCGTGCGATCCGAACCAGCCTTCAAAAATGTGGCTGTGCTCGCACTGGAGGTCGAAAACTTTGAGAGCCATGGTTGCTATATGGGGTCCAGCAGCCAGAATACAAGAATCCGCCCGCAAGGGGCGCCATCCCGCCGCGTCAAGCCGGGTTTCAGGTGGCGCCCAAGAAAAACGGGCCCGAAGGCCCGTCCTGGCGATGGGCGCTGGCTCACTTGCCGCGCTTGGCCGCCGCGCTGCCGTCGATTTGCGCCTGCTGCGCCTGCAACGAATCGATCTGGCGTTGCAGGTCGCGCAGTTGCTGGCGCACGTCCTTTTGCTGGTCGGCCAATGCCGTGGTTTCCTGGCGCGACTGCTCCTGGCGAGCCGCGACCTGCTCTTCCTGCTGCATGCGCAGCGTGCGGTCGGCCTGCAAGGTGCTGAGCTGGGCGCTGCGGCTGGCAAGCAGCTTCTCGGCGTTCGCATATTCGGCTTGCAGCTTGATGCGCTTGATGTCCACTTCGGCCAGGTCGGCCGATTGCGCGGCGAACGCGCGATACGTGGATTCAGCCTGCTTTTCCGACAAGGTCTTCAGGACGCGCCAGAAATCCTTCTGCTGGAACAGGGCGACGTAATAGGTCAGATCGTCGGGCTTGAACAGCAGGCTGGCGCCATACGTGCCGTTATAGGCCGTGCGCAGTTCCGACACTTGGCGGTTCTGGATCAAGCCCTGCAATTCCGCCACGGTGGACGATGGCCGCGCGGCCGCGGCCGGTGCAGCCGCAGGCGGCGGGGTCACGGGCGTGGAGTCGGCCGGCTTGTCCTCGACCTGCTTAACCGTGGGCCGCGGCGCTTCGGATTGCGCGCTGGCGCAAGCCGCCAGGCCGGACAGTGCCGTGCCTAACAGCGCCATGCGAGTGGCGGCACGGATAAATTGGACGTTCATGCCTTCCCCAAAAAAATCGTTGCGGAACTATAGCAATTTATTTCGCTCGCGGCAGATCCACTTACATTCGTCGCAAGCGAATCTGTGGCCCCCTACGGGCCTTTCCCTATTGCACGTTCAGGATGCCTCGACAGTGCCTTCCGCCGTTTCGCCCTGCCCGCCGCCCAGATGCAGTTTTCGCATCTTTTCCCACAGCACCTTGCGGCTGATGCCCAAGGTGTTGGCGGTGTCCTGGCGGCGCCAGCCGTTGACGTCCAGCGCGGCAAGGATACGGGCGCGCTCGGCGCGCTCGGCATCGGTGAAGACGGGCGGTTCGCACAGCGTGCTGGCCCCGCCCAGGGTGCCGGCGGCGCGCAGCGGCTCGCCGATCTGATCGAATATGCGTTCAATGCGCGCCTGATCCCAACTCTTGAACTGCCGCCGCATGATCGCCACGCGTTCCGCCACATTGGACAGTTCGCGCACGTTGCCGGCATAGCGGGTGCGCGCCACCCGATCCAGCAGCCAGTCCGGCGGCTCCCCTTCCACGCCCAGCCGCTCCAGCAACGCGCGGAAAATGGCGATCTTCTCTTCCTGCCCGCGTTGCTCCAGGTTCGGAATGCGCAGTTCGATGACCGCCAGGCGGTAGTACAGGTCTGCCCGGAATTCGTCCTGGCCCACCAGCATCCGCAGATCCTTGTTGGTTGCCGCCACCAGCCGGAAATCCACCGGGATCTCCACGCTGGAGCCCAGGCGCGTGACGGCGCTTTGCTCCAGCACCCGCAGCAGCTTGACCTGCTGATACAGCGGCAAGTCGCCGATTTCGTCCAGGAACAGCGTGCCGCCGTTCGCCTGTTCGAAATAGCCCTTGTGCGCACCGACCGCGCCGGTAAAGGCGCCCTTCGCGTGGCCGAAGAAATGCGCTTCGAACAGGCCTTCCGGGATGGCGCCGCAATTGACCGCCACGAAAGGCCCGTCCGACCATTCCGCCCGGTCGTGCAACAGCCGGGCAATGCGTTCCTTGCCCACGCCCGTTTCACCGTGGACCAGCGCATTGCTGCGGCAGTCGGCGAACATCTCGGCTTCGGCCAGCAATGCCCGCATCGGCTCTGACACGGCGATCAACGGCTGTTCACGTTTGGGCGCAGTGCGGCGGAACTGATCCAGCGTGCCCAGCAATTCGAATAGCAGCTTGCGCAGGTCCGCCGTCGTGAAGGCCAGCGGCAACGTGTAGGAATATTCAGGAGGGTAGTAGCGCGAATCGCGCCCGCGGGCCTCTGCCGCCACCCAGATCACCGGCATGGCCTGCACCGCCAGCCAGTCGTAGCCGCTGAAGCGGTTGTCTCCCATGACCGATACGGACACCAGGGCCACGGCGGGACGCGTCGGGTCGCGCGGCGGCGGAAACGCGGTGCCCGCATCCGCGCGCACCAGCGACACATCCATGCCGGCCAGGCAACGCTCTGCCCGGGAGGCAATATCGGAAGTGCCTTCCCACACGTACACGTCGAACTCGTCGCGGGCGAATTTCTGGGTCATGGCTTGTACGCCGGGGAAACAGCGGAAATAACGGGCTTCATCATCAGTACACCAAACGGGGCTGGCCGCAATCCACGGACAGCAGCGAAACATCGGTCTGGCCGACACTCAGGCCAAGCGTGTTGAGCAATTGCTGCAGCAGACCTGACAGCGGTGCCAGAACAGGTTGCAACAGGTTCACGACAATGGACAGCACGCCGCTAACCTGCGAACCGCCGCTAAGCGCCAGGGTCGCCACCGAGTTGATGCGGCACTGCCGGACAGCGCTTGGCGTGATACCCAAGGCGCACACCACGTCATTCAACGGCGCCACCAGCAGTGAGTTCAAGACATTGCCGACCAGTTGCAGCGTGCCGCCCAACACCCCCGTCAAGCCGCCCGTCGACAGGCGCGTGCTTAGCTGGTTCAGCGCGGTCGTGGACCATTGCAGGTTGTTGACCACCTGCGAAATGGAATTGCCAGCGCTGCCGCCACCGCCGCCCACCAGGTCCGTCGCCAGGGCCGTGCGTTCATCCGCCGTCAGGGGCGTGCCGCTATTGAGGAGATCGCCCAGAATGCCGCCGACCAAGGCATCCGACAGATTGGAAGCCAATGCCCCCAGATTGATGGACGTGGCGTTGACCGTCTGCGTTGACGGGGTGCCGGGCGGTTCTGTCAGCGTGACGGAAACCGGCGCGGCGGAATTGAAAATCGGCAGCGTGACCTTTGCGGTCAACGGCAGGATGCCCAGCACATTCAACACCTGGTGACGCTGGATGGCTGAAAAAGAGCTGGGTTGGCAGCTATTGGTCAACGACACGAAGTTTGCGGCGTTCTGATCGGTGCTGGACGTCATGCCCGGGAAACGCCCCAGGCAGACGTTGGCAACGGACGACGTCACGGCGATCGTGGCCTGCGACTCCGTCAAGGGAGCCTGGCACAGGTTCGTCAACGTGCCGGTCGACTGCGCCACGTCGATGATGATGGGCAGGTCCACCTTTGTGCCCAGCGTCGTCGCCAGCAACGGGCCCACCAGCGGAATGTTGCTGGTGTTGACGCGCAGATACACGCGAATGCCGGCGCTGGTGGCCTGGGTTCCGATGCCGCCGACAGCCAGCGTGGGGGGTTCCACCACGCGCACCCGGGCATCCACGCCCAGCAGCGGCACGCTCAGGCCCAGGTTGATGAGATTCTGCCCGTTGGCGATGACCAGGGCCGTTTCAAGCAGGTTCAATGCGTTGACGTTCGCCGCCAAGGCGCCCGTGGCGTCTCCGCCCACGACCGACAGGTTCAGCACGCCGCCATCTCCGAACAGTTTGACGGGCAGATTGAGCGGCATCACGGCCAGCACGGTATTGATGGCGTTGTTAAGCAGGCCGACGCCGGCCTCGGCAGTGCCGCTTTGATTGACCACCCTCAGGGTGGCGTTCAACAGTTGGCCCAGCGTCAGGTTATTGACCGCAGCCAGTTCCGCGGGGGTCCCCACGCCCGTCGCCACCGACAGGGGCAGTCCCAGCGCTTTCAACAAACCGGACGGCGTGATGTTGACGGTGGCCAGGCCTGCCGCATCCAGCACGTCCAATTGCGCGGGCGTCGCCCCAACGGAGGCCAGCAGTTGCGACAGCAGCCCGCCCCGCTCGAGGCGCAGCAGGCGCGACCCCACCATGAACGCCGCGACCGGCCGGGTGTTGGTCGCCACGGCGGTGGTCGTGACCAGCGTGCCGCTGTCCGCGCCGCCCGAAAAACTGGGAACGATGCTGGTCAGCCGTTTGCGCACGATCACGCGCACGGCGTTGAACGGCTGTCCGCTGGCGGCATCGAAGACATGCATCCCGGAAGCGTCGGCCCGGCTTGAATCCCATACCTTGCATTCGACCGTGACGTCGGCCGCCGTGAAGGTCTGGAAAAAGCCGGGCAGGTTCGCCAGTGCCGACGTCCGGCCGGCAGTGCCCGCCCGCGCGCAGTCCGCCGCGGCGCCCATGCCCAGCACCTGCACCGCCGACAACGCCGCCAGGTCGGCCCCCTTCTGCATTTCGCGCTTCATGTAGAAGCTGTAAGAAAGGTGCGCGACGCCCAGCAATACCAGCCCCACCAGCACCGCGAACACGACAGCCACGGTGATGCTGCCGCGCTGGCGCGACAAGGAACGGGAATGCGACGGGACGGCTGGCATGGTTTGGCGGCTCCGGCTCGAGACAGAGCCTTAATTCGTGTTCCTGGTTTCCACCCGCTTCTGGAACCATTCCGGGATCGGCTGCCGGAAGCTGTCCACGTAACGGGTCCAGGCCGCGGAGGAAACCGGCCCCAGTATCGGCAGCGCGCCGCCGGCGCGACGGCCGTCGGCCTGGGCCGCCAACAAGCCCCGCGTCACATCGCCAAAGCCTTCCCTGACCTCGGCGGCAGCCGGTTGCGCAGCGGGTTGCGCCGCCGCCGGCGCTGCGGTTTGCGCGGCCGCGGGCGCGGCATCCGCCTGTGGCATCGACGTCTGTACTTGTTGCACCACGGGTCGGGTCGGCATGGCCGCCGCAGGCGGTGGCGCGGATTGCGGCGCTACCGCCGCTGCCCCGCCAGCCGGCGTATTTCCGGTCAGCGGCGCGTTCGACTGGGCCTGGGCGGCCAGGGGAGCCAGCGCCGCAAACGCCAGCGCCAGGGTGAACGAACGAGTCAAACGAGGTTGAGACATAAGAGTTTCCTGAACACGGAGTTAACGCACGATGGGCCCATTGCCCAGGCCATCCATCAACGGACTCATCATGGGCATCACGGCGCCCTCGCCGCTGGATACGCGCGTGGGCGTGCCACCGGGCACCGCGGCCGACGGCATGGCGGCCGGCGCGCGATGGCCCCGGATCTCGGAGGCCAGACGCAGAACCTGGCCGCGAGCGTCTTCGCCAAGCTGCGCCCGATCCATCAATTGCTGGGCCTTGACCGAATCGCCCTCGACCAGCAGCAGCACCGCCATGTTGGCCAGCACCTTGCCGTTCTCCGGCGCCAGCTCGGCCGCCTGGCCAAGCGGCACCCGGGCGCCATCCACGTCACCGGCACGCAACCGCGCATAGCCAAGATCGCCGAGGAATCTCGCGTTCATGGGGGCCAGCTTGGCCGCGCGGGAAAAATCATCGACTGCCTGATCGAACTGGCCGCGGCCGCCTGCGATAAGACCCAGGCCATGCCACCCGTCAGCCGCCTGCTCGCCGCGGGTCAACGCGCGGTAGGCTTGCTCGCTTAGCGCGGTCTGGCCGGTCTGGCGCAGGGCATCCGCCCGCATCACGGCCACCCGGCTGTCGTTGCCGAATTTCTGCTGATACGCCTCGATATACGCCAGCGACGCGAAATAGCGTTCCTGGCGCTGCGCCTCGGCAATCAGCGAGAGCATCATCTCCGGTTCCTTGGGCCGCCGCCGGCCCTCTGCCTCGTCCTCTTTCTGACGGGCAAGCGCTTGATCCTGCTGCTGTTGCTGCATCAACTGCCAGGCCGTTTCCGCACTGTTGGTCTTGCATCCGCTCAATCCCGCGGCCACGGATAACGCCGCGGCTAAAAGGGTCCAGCGCAATGCGCCCTGCCGACTTTCCATAGCGCCCGCCATCACGTCCCCCCCATGCGCGACATCGCGCGTATCACTGCCACGAACCCCGATCCGCCGGTAACGATCAGCAGTGCGGGCAGCAAGGTCACGATCATGACTCCCGTCATCTTGACCGTGGTCTTGCCCACTTTTTCTTTCAATTCAAGGCGCCGCGAATCCCGCAGCCTTTCGCCGAAGCGGTTCAGCGGCTCTTGCACCGCCCCGCCGTGCTGATCCACCTGCGCGATCAGGCGACAGATGGCGGAGAGGTCGTCGTTGTCGAATCCGGCAGCCAGCCGCGCCAGCGATTGCTCGCGGGTGCGGCCCCGCACGTAGAGTTCGGAGGCCAGGCGCAATTCCTGCGACAGCACCGGCAGCACCTGCCCGAACTCCGTCACCAGCACCTGCATGCTCTGATCGATCGACAGTCCCACGCCCTGCAGCAAACGCAACAGGTCAATCAGCAACGGCAGTTCGTCCGCGGCCATGCGGCGGCGTTTCGCCACGCGCCGTCGCACGAACCACTTGGGCAGCATGTAGCCGACGGCAAAGCCCAGGAACGCCGCGAGCAGCATTCCCGACAGGGAATCGACATAGTGATAGCGGATGCCCAGCGTCACCGCGGCGATGGGTAGCAGGATCGCCAGCCCGAACCGGAACGCGACGAACCGCGACCTTGCGGTTGCCGCATCGGCGTAACCGGCAAGATCCACCAGCTTGCGGTCTTCGGCGGCCAACAGGGCTTCGGCCAACCGGCCCTCGCTCAGGCGCTTGCCGAACGAGTCGGCCGCGCGCGTGGCGGCCGCGAACCTGCCCTGCCCGTCCTGCGCCGGCAACGCCGACGCCGCCGCGCCGCCCATCTGCCGCGACGCCAGCGCATGGTCCACGATCCGCCGGGTCCTGCTTTGGCCGCGCAGCCGGCGAACGATGCCGACGCCCAGCACCAACATGGCCGCTGCGATCAGCATCAGCCCCATCGCCAGCACGGAGGAGACGCTCCACGAGTTCAGAATATTCATCTCGCCGCTCCCATCAAATGGACTTGGCCATGCGGTACAGCCAATAGCTGCCGACGATCTGCAGGACAACGGCGGTCACCAGCATCTTGAATCCGGCCGGGTCACGCCACAGATTCATGAAAAGATCGTTGTTCGTCAGCATGATGAAGCCCCCGATCCCTACCGGCAGCAGCGCCAGCACCCAGGCGGACAGACGGATCTCGGCCGAACTCGCCGACAGTTCATTGCGCGCCTGCGCCACGTCGCGCATGAAGGCAGCCATGCGCTCGAGCACCTGGTCGCTGCGGCCGCCGAACCGCATTGCCAGCGACACCACGGCGGCCACCATGTAAAGCTCTTTCAGCCCATACAGGCGGGACACGTGCACCAGGGCAGCATCCAGTTCCTTGGCGGACCGGCTCAGGCTGGCAGTCATTTCCACGACCTCGCGCAACGGTTCATCGGTGGTGGCCGACGCCGTCTGGAACGCGGCGCCCATGCTGTTGCCGATCGTGATCAGGCGGACGATGTTGTCCAGGAACGCCGGTAATTGCGAGATCATCCGGCGCTGGCGCTTGTCGGCGCGCAGCCACAGCAGGAAGTACTCCAGGATAGCCACGAGCAGCAGCGTCACGATGCCCGACACGACGCCCAAGGTCAGCCACGCCAGCGTTGCCAGGCCCACCAGGGGCACCGCAAGCCGCACGTAAAGCCCCGCGCTTTGGCGCACGCCCGCCAGCAACAGCAAGCGGTCCCATCCCGGCAGGCCGCTGCGCACGGCCCGCGCGCTTTCGAAGATCGGAACCGGCTTGGAAGCCGCGTCGCGCCCCCGGTTCAATTGGTTTTCCAGGAAGGACGAGCTCGCCGCCCGGCGGGCGCCGCTGTCGGCATGGCGCCACAGCAGCACCGCGCCGATCGCCAGCACCAAGGCCAGGCATCCCAGCACCAGGGCTTGCATCATCAGCGCCTCCGGCTCCAGAATCCGCCGCCGTCGGTATCGCCCGGCGCGGAATCGTTGGCGCGCGCTTCGGTGCGCATCTTGGCAAGCTTGGGCGTGTGGGGGTGGATGCCCAGCCAATTCCAGCGGTCCTTCTCTTCACCCTCGGGTGTCGTGAAGGTCTCGTGGCGATAAAGTTCCTGCGTGGAAATCACGTTGTCGCCCATGCCGGTGACCTCGGTCACCGACAGCACGCGGCGCTTGCCGTTGGACAGGCGCCCGATCTGCACGATGAAATCCAGCGCACTGGCGATCTGCCTGCGCAAGCTGTCCTCGCTTCCCTGGAACCCGGCAAAGCCGGCCAGCATCTCGATCCGGTACAGGCATTCGCGCGGAGAGTTCGCGTGAATCGTCGCCATCGACCCTTCGTGGCCCGTGTTCATCGCCTGCAGCATGTCCATGACTTCGGCGCCGCGCACTTCGCCCACCACGACGCGGTCCGGGCGCATCCGAAGGCTGTTGCGGATCAGCTCGCGAATGCTGACCGCGCCGCTGCCGTCAAAACCGCCCTGGCGCGATTCCAGCCGCACCACGTGCGGGTGGTTCAGCGAAAGTTCCGCGGTGTCTTCCACGGTGACGACGCGTTCCGTTTCCGGGATGAAAAACGCCAGCGCATTGAGTAGCGACGTCTTGCCGGAGCTGGTGCCGCCAGACACCAGCACATTGCAGCGGTTCTTGACCGCTTCATGCAGCAGCCGGTAGATCTCTTCGTCGAACGAGCCCAAGGTCAGCAGGTCCGCGGGCTTGAGCGGGTCTTGGCGGAACTTGCGGATCGACACCATCGGCCCATCGACGGCCAGCGGCTCGATCACCACGTTCAGGCGGCCGCCGTCGGGCAGCCGCGCATCCACCATGGGACTGGATTCGTCCAGGCGGCGGCCGATTGGCGCCAGGATGCGCCGCACGATGCGCAGCACATGCTGATTATCGGTGAACCGTAACGTTTCGCGGGCCAGCACGCCACGGCGCGACACGAACACGTTGTCGTAGCCGTTGATCAGGATGTCTTCGACCGCCGGGTCGGCCAGCAAGTCTTCCAATGGCCCCAGGCCTGCCAATTCCTTGGTCAGCGCCTCCGCGATCTGCCGCATTTCGCTTTCGTTGATCGGCACCCGGCGCAGGCGCACGAAACTCGCGACCTCGATATCGACGAATTCCTGGATCGCGGACCGCGCCCATCGGCCGAACTCCGCGCCCAATTCCTCGATACGCGAGAGCAGGTGCTCGTACGCCGCCGTCTTCACTTCCTGGAAGCGGTTCGACGTCGAGAACCCCTTGTCGCCATCACCGCCAAACTCTATCGTCGCTGTCATGATCATGTCGGCTTCCGTTGCAGTCCTTGCGTCGTTGCGTTAACCGACGACCATACGGCGATGCACGCCGGGCAGCCAGGTGGCCAGCCAGCTTGCCCGCCCACCGGGCGCGCTTTCTTCCGCCCCCAGCTTTTCCACCAGCGTCTGCACCGCCCGCACGTAGATATCGCGCTCGGCGTCCTCATGCAGCAGATGGCCCTGGTTGGTGCAGACCATCAAGGCCAGCGTGCGGTCCGGCAACGTGCCCACCAGTTCCAGCTGGAAGCGCTCGGCGATCTGCTGCGCGGTCATGCCGTAGCGTTCGTCATACCGGTTGACGATCAGGCCCAGGCTGCGGCGGTCCACATGCATGTGCTCAAGCTCTTGCAGCAACCCGGCCAGCGAAACCAGGGCGCCGACGCTTTGGTCGGTCACGATCCAGTTCTGTTCCGACGCGCGCGCCAGGCCGGCCACGAATTCCGGATTCGTGAAGCCGCCCGAATCGGCGACCACCACACCGAAATGCTGGCGCATGCGTTCGAACACCAGCAGCGAATCAGATTGCGAAACATCGCGCATCAGGCCCAGATCACGCGGCAGCGACAACACGCTGAGGCCGTTGGCCGTATGCGGCATGGCCGAAGCCAGCAACGTGGGATCCAGACGGCGCAGGTTGCGCGCCGCCTCCGAGAAATCGAACTCACCGCCGATGTTCAGATAAAGCTGGCAATCGCCCACCGGCCAGCCCAGGTCCATCAGCGCGACGCGGCTGGACAGGGGCAGCGAAGCGCCCGGCTCGGCCGCTGCCGCCTTGGCGCCTTTGCCGCCACTGGCCATGGCCCGTGCGCCGTGTGCCTGCTTGAGACGGTCTTGGGCCATGTGGGCCAGGTGCACGGCCAAGGTG
>Ga0307412_10000574_pt1 | contig 21819 bp, 26 predicted proteins | sample DK1Cmetagenome_3_FD_203823 | JGI IMG/M metagenome (GOLD analysis project Ga0307412, IMG submission 203823) | Maize rhizosphere microbial communities from greenhouse at UC Davis, California, United States - DK15-C-1 | ecosystem: Host-associated > Plants > Roots > Rhizosphere > Soil | place: USA...
TAGGCACCTCTCTATACTTCGCCGCCATTGAGCCCTGATGGCGGAATTGGTAGACGCGGCGGATTCAAAATCCGTTTTCGAAAGGAGTGGGAGTTCGAGTCTCCCTCGGGGCACCAGCACAATGAAGAAAGGCCTTGATTATCAAGGCCTTTTTTTTCGTCTGGCGTAAATATGGCGTAACCGCGCCAATCGAAGCGCCCAGACGCAGGCAGCAGCAAGTCGTATTCGCACATGACCGTCTCCACGCTATAGCCCGAAGCTAAGAAGCGGTAGGTGAGCAGCGTCTGTATCGCGATGTGATAGCCCGAATGTTTAGAGCCGTTGCGGTGTGTACGCGTATTACGAGGCACCCCTTATGCTAGGCGGAAAAAAATTAGGGCTGACCCGTCAAAAGCCTGTCAGTTTTGTCAGACTACTATTTTAACTACTGTCTAACCCTTGTATTTAAAGCCTCTCAGCGCTGTCGATCAGTGTCAGAACTTTGTCAGCAACCTGTCAAAACCTGACAGAACAGCAGTGTCAGATTCTAGATTCTCAACCCATTGATTTATAAGGGGTTTATATTCTTGATGGCGAAACTGACACAAACATCCATCCCCGATGTCAGAGCTGAACCCCAGTAAATACGTGGCCTCCATCCGATTGGCTGACAGTTATCCATGTTCTGACAGGGATTTAGGGGTCAACCTAAATAAACCTTAATCCGCCACCTCGAAGCAATTCTTCAAAATGTCCCTGTGCGCACTGATCGAGAAAAATAAACATGCCTAAGACAGCGTCCCAAGCAGCAGTACCCATCATCGAAGTAATCAAGCGCGGCGGGGCTTGGGAGGTGCATTGGGATTATCAGGAAGCACCCGAAAGTTCGATCCTGTTCCAACGCGGCGAATACCTACGCGGCTATATCGACGGCACCATGGATGACCTGGGCATTCATCCCGACAATGTGTGCTGTGCCAGCGGACAGACCGGGACCGTGAAGAAGCTGAACGAAGACCAGGCTGTGAGGTTGCGTGATGCTTTGAACCGCGTGCTAATCCCGATCGTGACTAAGGAATTCACTCGCCTTCAGAACATGAACAACCTTCCTCACCTTCGAATGATTAACGCTCAAGAGGCGTGAAATCCTTAGAAATGCTGCGGTCCACCTACAAGCCCCGCCCCGCTTGGCTTGTAGGGAATTCAGCCTCCCCCCCTACACAACCAATCCCAGCCAGAAAAAGAACGTGCGCGTTTCGCAAAACAAACTGAAACCCACGTTTTAAAAGTTTTCGCCCAATGAAACCGGGCACTCCAGCGTTACCCCCTCCGTGCGCAGTCTTTGCGTAGCTGTGCAGCCGCACTGCATTTCCTTTCCAAACTTTGCACTTTGTGAGATTGCCGATCGCCTGCAGGGCCCCACGGCCCGCCTGGGCTGCAGCTTCGTTTGCACTACATCCGCATTTGCACAAAAAAAGGACACAAGGCCCGTTGGCGGGAGGGGGATAAGTGCTTTTTCATCAGTTTTTTTCTTCACTCACTTGTTTTCGCCAACGCCAGACCTGAGCTGCACTGACCAGCACTTCATCGGTCTGCGATAGCTTGACGGGGCTCCATAGATATACTGTTCATACATACAGTAATCAGCAGGAGCCACCGATGAACGATGAACATATTGAAAGGTCGGTCGACCACGCCAGGGCTGTCGCGCTGTGGCACGCGCTGCTGCGTGATGAAGCCGCTTTGTTAGAGAACCCGGGATCCCATCACAAAGCGCTGCTGACCCAAGCTTACGCCTTGCATCGGAATCAGATGATCGACCGTGACGATCTCAGCGATCTCCTGGAGCAAGCCGATGGGGCTCTGGCCTATGCGGTCGAAGCCCTTTTTGATCGTGAGCTTGGCGAATAGGCGGGGCAGCGTATGCATATGTTGATTACCCCAATGAGGTGTCGAGGCGTTTCGCTGACGCCCCAGGAACGGCGACGCTATCCGGCGATACATGGCAATGTGATGGTGAACTCAGAGATCAATGCCGAACTGGGGCGGAGTGCCAATGTGGCACGGGTGGATGTGGGCATGCCACTTGATCCAGATCCATTGCCCCGCCTATTGGACGCAACCCTGGCTGGGATGGCTGTGACCGGTTTTGTGTTGAGCGGCATTGAGTACGTCGATGGATGCGCTTACGCGCAGTCATGGTGGTGCCGCCTGGGATAGATTATGGTTTCGATACTCAGCTAGCGGCGCTCGTCGGACGAACGACCCGACTAGAAAAGCTTTCCAGAGCATCAGACGGACGTCTAATTTTATGGAATTAAATAATGATCATTGAAGATTTTATTAAGTTTTGTGACCAGGCTCCGACGTTAGAAAAAGGGCTAACTCCCGACTTGTCGTTCGGCGACTACGACCAAGCCTATCTTGCAGTAAGAAGGCAGCTGGGCAACGACATACATCTGCTAGCTTCCAAACTCCTATTGCTAAGAAAAAAACTTGCAATATGGAGCATAAAGACAAAATCAGACGCAACATTCTATTTGAGAGTGTTCAACTGCTTATTTGAATCAGCGAGAACATCGACAGAACACGAGGTACTTTCAAACGAACCAGATTGGGAGAAAGCAGTCTCGACAGTACTGCACTACAGACACGTATTTAGAGCGTTCAGCCTAAATACAAAAGAAGAGTTCGACCCCAAGACCTATGAATTCGCTCTCGCATATACAAAGTTGGAAAGCTTCGGCATTTTATTCCATGAAGTAAAATACGAAATACACATTCAAGATGAAAGCTACGCACTAATAAACAGTGAAATACATAAATACTGTAAAAATATTGGCGGCAAAAACTTACTCAAGACATTATTTGAGTTGCTATCACCGGAATACAAATCTGCCGCTGGTAGATTTCTTTCATTAAGAAAAGTCAAGATAAATCATGAATTGAGGACTGCGGATATCCCTTACGGATATTTGTTAGCGATCGGCGCACGACACATAGGTGATAAAGGAACTAAAAATAACGAAAACCATTTCGTCAGCCTCATACTTTTCTGTAGAGACCTGACGACTATTTTCGAAATACAACCCTACTCCCAATGGGAAACGATGTTTCTTCCTGCCGAAAAATTCATCATTTTCTTGCAAGAAACGGTTTGGCACGACAACTTGATAAGTTTCTCGCAATTAAAAGCGCAACACGCAAAGCTTCTTTTGGCACGTCTTTCAAAAATCTTTATTGAAAATGAATTGCAGTCAGATGATTTAAAACTTCGAGACATTAATCGAGTAGCAACAGCGCTCATAGATTTATCTAAGGATAAGCTAGCAATTGGCGTCAGTCCCGCAACCATTGCTGCACAGGCAAAAGTTCAGGTACATCTCGTCAAAAAAATAATGGATAACTTACTCGCCTATCGCCCTAACAATGTAAACACAACGCTTACCTTTCCGCCTGTGAGCAACGACATCGATTACTACTTTAAGCCCGCCATATTGTTAAAAGATAAATACTATCTGTATCCTAAAAGCATCTGTGCACTTGGCGCGCTAAACTCAGTCCTTCGGACAATATCCTTTCCAAACAACAAACAGAGTCAGGCGAACGAGTCCGCACTAGGATACGAGCTTGAAGATCTACTGAGAGAGCAATTTGAAGCGAAAGGCTTCAATATTTCTTTTGGGGATAGAAGAAACATAAGCGCAGAAAATGACTTCGAGTGTGATCTATTAGTCGAAACTTCAAGAGCAATACTTATTTTCGAGATTAAAAAGAAAGGCCTAACTCGAAAAGCAATGTCTGGCGATGAGCTTTCACTGCTGGAAGATTTAGCGGACAGCTTAATGTTTTCTCACATGCAAGCCATGAGAATCGAACGCCAGCTTAAAGACAATCACTCAATAGAATTGGTTCACAAAGGCAAAAGCAGAACAGTGAGTCTAAATGGGCGTAAAACCAAAAGGATATCCGTAAGCCTCAATGATTTTGGCGCACTTCAAGATAAAGTGGGACTCCAAATCATACTTCGACACGCAACAGATACCACACTCAACCATCCAAAGAAGAAAGACAATGAGAGATTGGAAGAGTGGCGTAAATTTACGTCAGAGATACGTAGACTTGCGGAACTAAACAATGAATATGACCCGCATTCGGGAATCCCCTTCTACGACTCTTTTTTCATGAGCATACCTCAGATACTTACTATCCTTTCCGATTCAAAAAGCTGCGATGAATTTGAATCCCGTATATCTTTAATGAGCGCAATGACTCATGGAACAAGAGATTTCTACAGGGAATATTACTTAGGCAAACCCATGAAAGATCGCGCAGCAAAACAACTAGCTTTAGCGTCTGCAATATAACATCGCCAACTCCAAAATTATATTAAGTAACTATAGAGTGATCGGCTTTAACTTCAACGCTTGCGCCATCGCTTGCGCTGCCTTTGCCGTAAATGCCGCTGCATCGGTTGGGCTCGGCGTTGGTCCCGGGACATGGGTGTGGGCGGCTAGCTGCGTGTTCATCTGCTGCAGCAGATCGAGCATGTCGCACACAACCTGGAACAGGTTGACGCTCCCCGACCCGACCCAATTTTTCGGAGCCTGCAGTTGCTGGCTGATCCCGGCCACACTCTTGCGCAAGCCTTGAATCTTCTCCTGCATGTCGCCACCCACCGTGGCGTTATGCTTCTGCCCCACTACTAGGTTCAAGTCACGGCCGGTGGCCTGGTGCAGATCGTCCACAGCCGCCAGACTCGCGGACCCGCCCGACAGCAACTTGAGCGCGCCCAATGCCTCGATCTTTTTGATGCCACCCACTGACTCGGTCGAATGGTCGTCCACTGTCCTGGTGTGATTCTGGAAGGCCTCGGTGTTGTCCAGGGCTTCAACCTCGCGCTCGACAGCCTTGTCTTGAATCTTGCCGTCAGTCTGGCGCAACCAGTTGCCATCGGCGTCGACGCGCTGCTGACAGGCTTCGCTGTGTTGCCACACCTGATCACCCTTTGGCACCCGGGGCAGGCTCAGACCGTGCGGCAGGATCTGCGTGATGAACGGCTTGTGTGGCAGGCCGTAAGCGAAGCTGATCACGACGGTGGTGCCCTCCTCCGGGAAGCCAAACATGCCCGCTTCTTGCCCGCCCATCGGCGCCGGCAATGGCAGGCCTTCGAGGATCGGCAGATCCGGATCAGGCTCGCCATCGGCAAGCAACACTTCGACGTCGACGCCAAAGCGCGGCCGGAAGTCGTCACATAGCCCAGGTGCCGTCGGCGCATCCGGTACCGCAACCACGCGGCCAAAGCGCGGCAGGTGGTAACCGCCGCTCAATTCAGGAAATTGGCGCGCTACGCTGCGCTTTATTGCGTCGTCCATTTGATCGCCATTTGATTGCCGGCGAGAGTCACGCTGGTGATCCGTTCGCCCTGGTTGATGGTTGCGCCTGGTCGAAGCCCCGGAAGGGGCGCGATCACCGCGCTTTGATTGCCCTGGTAGCCGTCGAAGAGTTCAACCGGCAGCTGCAGCGCAGTGCGGGTACCGAAGAAGCTGTCGGTCCAACTGCCCACAAACACTTCGCCGTCGCCCTGCTGCTGCCAGATGAAGTCGGGGATGTTGAAGACGTTTGCCAGACTGTCCATCGCCAAATAGCCCGCCGCCAAGCTGTAAAAATACGGCGCTTTGACCTTGGCATAAGCCTTGTCCGGAACCCGAAAGCCCAGCCCGGTTTTCTCGCTGATCTCGGCGAGCACCGCCTGCAGGTCGACGTGACGCAGGTTCAGCGGCAACGGGTTGGCCAGGATCGAGGACAACTCGCGGCAGGCCACCAACTGCTGGGTGCTGTTGGCGGCGGTCGACCGTTCAACATAGCCAAGGAAGTGGCGCTGCAGCGTGCGCTCGTTGTAGCCGATATCGAGCGTCACCAAGCCCTTGAGCGCCTCACCAGCCTGCACCGTGAACGTCGCACGGCCGGGGCTTTTGATGTCTAGGCGCACTTCGTCCTTGATCAGCGGGTAGACCTGGCCAGCGATCGTCAAAACCTTATGCAGCTTCATGTTTTGGGCGCCAGGTAGTCATCCAATTTCTTGAGGGTCTTTTCAAAACCGCTCAACTCCGGGCCGTTTCCGGATTCGCCGGCGGCACCTGATCCACCCACCGCTTGGCCCGGGGCAGACTGCGAGCTGACGCCATTCGCTGCCCGCCGCTGCTCGACCTTCTCCGGGTTTGAGGCCTTTTCCGACAATGTGAACTGGACCAACCAAGCGGCCAACGTGTCGTCTTCCCGTGCGCTGACACCGTCCGAAAACTGCACCTCGCGGATGCCGAATGCGGCAGCGGTATCGTTGACGATTCGGTACATTTTCAGCTGGCCACCGCCGGCCGTGGCCTCAGCCAGGCGCATGATCGTGCGCAGCTGTACCAAGTCGACAAAGGGGATCATCAGTGACACCGCCAAGGTTTTTGGCTTGAAGCCTTTGTGCGCGGTCTCGGTGTTGCTGGTCTGCCCAGACATATCGTCGCTCTCGATCCGCAGGTTGGCAGTGATTTTCATCTTCTTGCCCAGGACCTGTTCGCCGTCGAGTAGTAAGGTCATAGGCCTACCAATTCCCGGACAAAGCTCAACCCCTCCAAGGATCCGACCAGCAGCACGCCGGCGGACAGCACCCACTCATGACCAGGGGCTTCGCCCTCGAGCAGCGATCGGCGCAGCTCGTTGACATCACCAGGGCCAATCAGCCGCGCGCGCATGCTGGTATCAGCGGATCCTCCAGCCAGCAAAGCCTTGAGGTCATTCAACTGTTGGTCCCGGCCCTTCTGCTGCGCTGCTTTGCGCGTGGCCAGCGCAGCCAGATCGGCCATCGGCGAACTGTCGGCCGCGTAGCTTTCCAGCACCGCTAGTTGGGCGGACATCGATTGCTTCGCGGCCTTGACCACGGTGCAGCGCTCGAGCGGCAGCGATTGCCAACGCGGCAATGGTCCAGAACTGGGGATTTCCCACTTGTCCGTCTCCAGCGTCGACAGGTGTCCGGCACGACGCTCGGTGCGCACCAGGTCAGGAATCGGCAGCAAGGCGTTGAAGCGCGACAGCGTCCTGGCCAGCTGGTCGTAGTTTGTGCCCAGGAACAACACCGACAGCGCGTATTGCGGCCCGGTCGGCCGGCCGGTGTCGGTGCCATCGATCAGTTTGCCCGCCAGCTGCTGCAGCAAATTCGGTGCAGACAGAAAACGCTGGTTGCCCCGTCCTTGGCCAATGCCACTTTGAAAAGGCGTCACCACCAAGCAGGCCGGTGCCTCACCCATCTGCCCAGCCAACGCGGCACGACCGGCAGCGATCGCGTCCGTCGCAGCTTCACCGACCGGCCCCGGGTTGGTGCTGGTCAAACCATCGAGGCTGGCTAGGCGCAAGGCCGTGCTGGCCAGCTCGCCGCCGGCCAGATCCTTGGCCGCGCCCAACTCATCCATCCACTGCGTGGCCTGCTCTGGCCAGCGCATGGTCACCGGCGCCCAGTTCATGACTGCACGTCCTCCCAGCTCACGGCCGCAAGAGCGGCAACATCAGCGGCGGCCAAGGCCTGATCCAAAAGTAGCTTCAATTGATTGGCCTTCTGCAGCAGCTCCATCTTGTAGAGGGTGAAGTCATCACCAACCTGGCGCAGCTGCGCAGCCGAATGCAGGCAGAATTTTCTCCCGCCTGAGCCATCACGGCATGAGAACGGCATGTCGGCGCCACGCAGGATGGCCCCGGTCAAGTTCAACTGGTCATACAGCTGGCTGTCATAGAAATGTGGTTCACCCAGTGCAGACGACATAAAGCCCGCCGTCACGACGCGCTCACACGCCTGGTTGATCGCCAGTAATTGCGACTCGAACAGAGCGGCCGCACTCCGCACCCAACCATCGTCCTGCCATTGATAGCCCGTGCCCGGACGCGGTACTGCCGTGAGTCCTAGCGGCAGCGGGCCAAGTTCGCTCTGATAGCCTTCAGCCCCCGTTTCAGTCGAATAGACGGGCCCTCGGTGATCTTCTAGTTGAACCGCTTCACCGTTGGAAATTGCCCATGTTTTCCCGGTGTCGGGCGCGGGTAGTGCTTGCTCGAGCACCATCGCATTGGCAGGTAATTGCAGCCCGATGCCCGGCACCGGCGGAAACACGACAGGGCCAGAAATCGCGCCCGATTGTTCAAGCAGATAGATAAACGTCATGGGTGCCTCAGATCAGTTTGATACGGCCGGGGTAGGCAATATTTCGAGGCCGTACGGCGCCGAAATATTGGGAGTTAGCTGTCTGCACATTAAGGGTGCTTACGGATAAGGACTGAGCCATAGCGATTTGATCTGTCGCTGGGGATGTTTCGAAAAACTTGCCGAGGTTCTGCATGCGTCGGATGCTCGCGAGGGCATCAACAATCTCACCCGCCACCAACGATGCGTGCTGCGATGAACCAGCGACTCGGCCGAGGTCAGCGTTTCGGGCTTCATCCAGTAGACGTAGAAACTCGCCTCGACCTTCCGGCCCTCTAAAATTCGACACACCATCACCAATCGTCCAGCCACCTTCCCTTCCCAGCCGAGTAGCTTCGGTGGCCAACATTCCAGATTGCTGGGCGTGATCCCACAACCATGGCCACTCAACCCGACTCAAGACTGTGCCGTTGAAGGCCCCCCAGCCGCCTGGGCTGAATAGCATGGTGGTTTCAAATACCGGGCGCCCCAGGGCATCACTGTCCAATCGTCCGATCGGCCACCAACGGCCGGCGCCGTCACTGCGCAGGTGCCAGTAGTCGCCGGCGCCTACCAGCACCAGGAAGGGATATCCCGCCGCGTTCAGATGGGTGTGAAACATGATCTTGTCGGCGCCATTGGCCTGCACCATCAAGCGATTGGTAGTGCTGTCTGCTCGGCGAATGATGAAGTCGACCACGCCCAATGCCGCGCTGGCCGGCGGCAACGACACCGTGCGAGCGCCCGCGCTGGCGTCTATCACCACCAATCCGCGCTCAGCTGCAGTCAGCGCCTTGTTGGTGTTGAAACTGTTCATCTGCACAAACACGGACTGCCACAGCCTGGCCACCGCTTTAGAGGTGGCCAGCGACTCGCTGCTGTCCTCGGTCAGGCTGTCGCTCTTGGCGTTCGGCAGATTGCCCAGGTCCACATCCTCTTTCGTTGTGGCCCGGGCGCGCAATTGGTCATAGTCGCCATTGCGAAAGGCGAACATCCCCACCAGCGGCCCACTGACCGGCTCCACCGGACGGCTGTCGGTCACGGTGTTGCTGTTCGGCAAGTCGGCGATGGCGACCAGGTAATGGCGAACGCCGGCGCTGTCCAGGTAGTCAGTTTTCCCGGCTCCCCACACCACACTCCAGTTGGCCTGCACGTCGTTGAAATCACGCTGCAGCGACACGTCGAGCCATGCGGTGGTTGGAAACGCGGGTGGCACCACCGGCAACGCAGCGACACGCTGCAGACGCACGCCTTCGACATATGCGGTACCCGGTTTGAGCTGGTACGCGCCGCTAATTTTTTCGAGTTGCAATGAACTGCCGAAGAAACACGCCCGACCGAAGATGTCGCGGTTGCTCAGGCGTTCACGCTCATCGATGCCGGCCAGGCGCACGGTGAAGTCATGCTGCCAAGTGCTCGCGTCAATGGTGATTCCGGTCAGCGCTTGGGCGCCGTCGTAGGCCACTAGGAAGTTGCGCGTGAGGTTGTTGCCGACCTGCAACGGCGGAATGTTGCGGCGCTTGATCTGCAGCGGCACGTAAGCCACGGCAAACAGCACACCCTCGGCCGTCTCGAGCCCAATCCAGTTGAAATCCCAGTCACCAACATCAGAGCCGATCTGCGAGCTGTACACGACCTGGTTGGGATTCACATAGCCGGCATTTTCATCCGGGATGTCGTAGACGTGGACGATCTGCCCGGCTGCAGGTTTCGACGCGGCGCGATCGACCGGTCCGTTCGGGTCAAGTCCGGGGACGTTGGCAAAGATAAATCGCGCCACATCAAGGCCCTGCTGGGCGGCGTGTTTCTGCGCGATGAGGCTTTCACCCGCAAGGGTAATGCTGGCTCCCATGGGGGCTCCTAGAGGCTGGCAACCAGCGTTTGCTGGTCGTCGTTAAAGTCGACCACGGCGATGCGCAAAGGCACCGGCGTAATGGTCACGAAGTCATAACGGCGGCAGGTTCGCCCGTACTGTTGAATCAGCACGCGCAGCAGCTCGGGGTTTTGCGACAACTGGGTGTCAGAGAAACGCAGCAGCACCACATCCCAATCCCGATCGGGCATGCGCTCCTCGATCTCGACATAGCCGACGCCAAGGCGGACCAGGATGCGTTTCATGCCGGCGGTGCTGCCGGCGTCTACCGCATTGATGAAGGCGTGCTTCACGCGCAGACGGTAAAGCGCCTCGGGCTCACCCTTGAAGCGGGTGATATCGCGCTGCCAGGCCAACAGGTCGAGCATGGTCAGATGGCAGGTGTCAGCGTCCATCTGCAGCAGGGGCCAGTGCAGCCAGCCCTCGACCTTTTCCCACCACCCCTGGGCAGCGTTCTTGAGCTTGGTCAGTTCGGTACCAGCCAGCCAGAATTTCAGATCGAGCTTAATCATTCCTCAGCACCTGCAGGCTCTGAATCCGGGGGATGTTCAGTTCCGAAAGGATGTCGTCGTTGTCGAAGTGCAGCGACTCGATGCCTGGAAACTGCTGGTGCAGTTCTTCTCCCAGGCGGCTAAACGAAAAGCGCGACTGTGGATAAGTCAGCGTCGGTTGGTAGTCGCCCGTCGTGCTCTCACGAAAAGCCGCACGGATGAACAAGGCTGTTTCATCCTGCAGGGTTTGCCGCTGGGTAGCCGTCAAGGTCGAGCGCGGCCAGAGCGTCACGTGCAGGTCGTGCTGGGTTTCGGGCATGACCATCACCAGCAGGTCGTCGCCGTGGCCATGGTTGCCCAGGTCGCGGATATGGGCGTTGATTTGCGCCAGGTACGTCGCCGCCGGCACGTCCGCATCGAACAACACAAAGGCGTTGGCACTGCCGGGACCACGGGGGGCGCCGTGTTGGAAATACACGCCGTCCGGACGCACGCCCGGGAAGGCGGAAATCATCGCCCGATATACGGCGTCGGTGTGCCATTGGTTGACCGCCGAAAACTGGTTGCGCACGCGCAGGCGCAGTTCGTCGTTGGGTTCCCGATCCGCCCCGGGCGTGGTCAACCAGCCGTCCGCGTTTACGACCTGGGCAATGCCGGGAATCGGTACCGGCAACACGGCGTAGTATCCAGGCGCCAAGTTGAAACCACTACCGACGTCGACCGCTTCGACCGGTACCAGCAACTGCATCACGCCATCGGTGAAGGTGCCGATCGCTGTAGTCACCAGCTGGTAAACATGGCCATTGATCGCGGCCGACTGCACGACCGTGCCCTTTGCGACCTCGAGGGTGCCGCCGGGGGCCACGCGGGTGAACAGCAGAAAACCTGTGGCCTTGGTTGCGCCCTTGCGCTCAACGTTCACGCCCCAGGCCAGCATGTCGAGCCAGGCATCCACGGCGGTTTTGACGAAGAAGTTCGGCAGTACTGTGCTGATCAAGAAGTCCAGAATCCACATCACCGGCTTGGTCACCAACGCGGTGACCACCCGCCAGAACGGCGACCAGGTGCTGGTGTTGCTCAGTTTGCTGCCCTGGGCGATCACTTCCGCTTCCCACGCCTGGCGCAGGCCGGCCTCAGTGGTCGGAATGCCTGCGTCGGATAGGGCCTGTTTGAAATCCACGTCACTCACAACGTCACCTCGATACTGCCGAATTTCAGGGTTGTGGCCGTCACCAGGAACTGCCCAGGCTCAAGCTGGGTAATCAGTGCCGTACCCGGCACGAGGCGTTCGTCCGCCTCGACCAGCAGCTCCAGTTGCTGAATGCAGTCGCGCTGCCTGAGCCGATCGCGCTCAGCAACCAGCGTCACGAGCAGGCCGCTGTCGCGGATCATGTGGGCGATGTCCTGGGCGATGCTGGCCCGGTCATCGATGAGCTGCGGCTGGCGGGACAGGTCCAGCACCAGGTCGTTGTCGTGGATCAGCAGGTCGATGTATTCGCTCATCCCGGTACCGCCATGCTCATCATGTTTTCCAGCTCCAGCGGGGTCATTGGCTTAGCGGTGTTGATGTTCAGGGTTTCCACATGGGTGCCCTTGTTCTGGCTGCTGTTGTTGTTCTGGATGCTGGTCAGCAGGCCGCCCGGGGGCACCGCGTTAGGCCGCACCGGCGACAAGCTTGGAATGGCCGAATTGATGGTTTGCTGGGCTTTTTGCGCCGCAGCAGAAGCGTCCACAGTGTTGACGCCAATGTCGGTACCGGGCACCTCGGGCATCGCGCCGAACTTGGTTTCAATGTCGACACCGGGGATCTTGTTCAGCATCTCGATCAGGGAGTTGATCGCCGTGTGAAAAATCGCGACGATGCCGTCCCAAGCGGCCTTGGCCATGCCACTCCAGCCACCCATGGACGCGAACCACTCCGACAGCGCGGTCAGTTGATCGCGGACCCACTTGAAGGCCTCGCTGTTCATCAGCGCAGCCGTCCATTCGTCCCAGTACACGACGGCGGCGATCACCGCCGCGATCAGGGCCATGACACCAATAACGATCCACACGACCGGGTTGGCCAGCATCGCCGCGTTAACCAGCCAGATCGCGCCCTGCCACAGCATCATCGCGCCACGAATCAACGCCATCGTCGTGTAGAGCACGGTCAGGCCAGCGACGTAGAGAGCGATCACTGCGACCTGCAGGAGGAAGCCGGCCACGGCACGCAGATTGAGCAGCTGCACCACTTTCCAGACGGTCACCATCGCCAGCCAAGCCATGCGAGCGGCGCCGACGGCAAAGGTCAACAGCGACATGGCGGCAATGAGCGCGAATATCGTCAACGAAACGATGCCGATGACGCGGGTGATGTTGGGGAACATCTGGGTCCAGCGAGTCATGGTGCCGGCAATGCCCGACAGCTTGGCCATCAGCGGTGTCAGAATCGGGATCAGCGCCTGGCCGAATGCAATGCGCAACGCTTCGACCGCCGCAGCGAACTGCTGCCATGGATCGACCATGGCCTTTGCCATGTTCTCCGCGTCCTCGAGGCCGCGCACCTTACCCAACTTGTCCATGCCATTGCGCAGCCGATCGGTGTCCTTGGCCAGGGAAGTGATGACCTGAGCGCCCTCCCCGCCAAACGCTTCCATCAGTTTGGTGCTGGCCGACGCACTGGTCAGATCGCCGAGTTTGCCCTGCAGCTTTTCCATGATTTGCAGCATCGGCAATGCCTTGCCGTTGGAGTCGGTGAACTTCATCCCCATTTTCTCGGAAGCGGCGCCCAGGTTCTCGAAGAAAGCCTTGTAGCGCCCGCCGGCGTCGCCGCCCTCCATGGTGCTGCTCAGCGAGCCGATCACCGCGAACTGCTCAGCGATATCCACGCCGGCGGCGGTGGCGATCGAGCCCACTTCCTTGAAGGCGTCCTTGAGCTGGGCCCCGTCGGTGCGGAACAGCTGCACCGCCAGGGCAGTCTGGCCACCGAGCTTTTCAACCCATTCGCCCTTGCCCATGGCGTCGGCCTGGCCTTTGAACAGGTTGTACATGGTGCCGACGTAGGCGCCCATCGTCTCGGCGTCGGATTTGGTGGCCTTGGCCAGCAGGTTGCTGGTGTTGGTGAAGGTGGCCAACTGGCTGCCCGTCAGCCCTTTGATTGCGCCCTCAATGGTGTAGGCCGACGCGACAAAATCCCGGGCGTTCTCGCCATAGGCCACCGAGAACTCCAGGGACTTTTGATTCAACGCCGTCAACGCGTCCTCGGCCACTCCCAGCGATTTGACCTCGCCGAGGGCGCGGTTCATTTCCAGAGCTGGCTGCAGAGACTCATTGATAGCTACAAAGCCGCCGGTGACGCCCGCCAAGCCCATACCCATGGTCTTGATGTTCTTTTCGCTCTGCTCAGTCAGCTCGGAAAAGCCCACTTTCACCTTGCCCAGCGGTGCGGTGACCTTGTCGGTCAGAGCCAGGATGAAGTCCAGGCGGGCGCTACGGTCGGCCATGTGTGTCCTATCCGTTCAGCGCATGGGCAATACCGTTGGCTACGGCAAATTCCATGCGCTTCCAGTGTTCGTCTTCCAGCCACTTGGCCGTGCCCATGTTTTCAATGCTGGGCTCGGCACCAGGTAGCCAACGGTTGGTCAGGGCAATCAACTGGCCCAGACCGTCCTCGGTCAGGCGGTCAGCGTGCTCAAGGGCTTTTTTACGATGATCTCGACGTCTGGGGCGTACTCCTCGAGCAGCGCGCCGGCGATCTGCATCGTCATCACCGGGTTGGCCATCAATTCGCGCAATTCAGCTTTCTGCGCCGGCAATACGGTGCTGCTCAAAAGGTTGAACGACGGCGCGACCTTGTTGTTGGCGGTCATGGCGTTGAAATACTTGGTCACGTCCTGTGGCGACAAGGTGAAGCTGAATTCTTTGTCGCCGACTTCCAGGGTGATGTCGCGGGATTGGATCTGGCTCATTTTTATGTCCGTTGTGGTGGTTGGTTAAAGGAGTGATTGAGGTCAGCGCAGGCACACCTGGTGCACGTAGTCCTGCAGGCCCAGGATCATTTGCTTGCTGAGGGCAAGCTGATCTCTGAGGGTGAAATAATCCGGTCGAGCGTTTGCTGCGAGTTCGGCGGTGCCTGCATCAACCACGCCGCCGGCGCCGGTAGCGCCTGGCGGGGTGCTGCTGCAAGTGGCTTTGACGCGCAGCCGCTGACGGCCATCGGCAACATCAAGGCGCAGAGTGTCGATTTGAGTCCGTGCATCGTTCAGTTCCTGAGTGCGGTTGCGGTCGATGGCGTCACGGGAAGCAAGCATTTCGCCACTGATTCGAGCCGCCTCCCTTAGGCCCACGGCCTCGTATTGGGCGGCGTCTCGCTCTGCCCGGGCGGTGTCGCGCTGGCCTTCGAGGATCTGGAATCCAACGAACGCTGCCAGGCATGCCAGCAGCGGAAACAGAACCTCGCGCAGCATCACAAACCCTCCGCGCACATCGCCGCTTCGGCCCGCCGGCGAGCGTGCAGCCCTGGTACAAACTGCTTGCGGCCGTGGGCATCGGTGACCGACGACCACACCGGTGTTTTGCCATCTGGAGCCCAGGCCAGCGCCTTGCAGCCTTCGGCAATGCGCCCGGCATTGATGAGGCCGACAGCGCGACTGGCGCAGGTACTGGGCACACCGAAGTTGTGGCTGTGGCTGCTCAAGGCGTCGAACGTCCTCTGCCCGATCGCCTGGTTGCTCAGGCAGTCCGCCAGAGCCAATTGGCCTTTCTCGGTCACCAGTTGCTCCACCTCGGCACAACGTGCCGGCGACCAGTAGTCACCGACGATCAGCGGATACGGACTGGTGTAACGGGTGATGCCCTTGCACACCGTAGGCAGGCCACGGGCCAACTTGTCGGCGTACACAACGTTCTGGCCGTTGCCTTCCCATTTGCCCAGGAACGCGAGCAAAGGCGCGCTGGCCAGCACAATGGCGCCGGCGGCGATCTTGGTGCGCAGGCTCACGACTTGCCCTTCCAGTCGAGCAGCATCTGGCGATACTTGGGAATCAGCAGAAGGATCTGCAGCACCATGTAGAGCGCGGTCAGCATGTAGGCGACCGCCGACCAATCGACGGCGCCCGTTACACCTGTAGCGGCCACGCCGATTGCAGGCGACGCCTTGGCCAAGGCAACGGCAGTGTCCTGGGCGACCTGATTCGCGCTCATCGCAGAACCTCTTTCTCAAAAATTGTTTGGCACGGCACGCAGCAAGTCATACCGCCCAGCGCTCGGCGTTTTTCCGGGATCGGTTGATCGCAGTCTTCGCAATGGGTCAGGCTTGGCCCGATCGGCCGCGTGCGTGCCAGCTGAGCGGCGATCGCCTGATCACGCTGGCGTTGCTCCAATGCCTGGGCGCGGTCGAACGGGCAGACCATCAGCGCAGGCCCTCGATCTCGGCCGCAGCCAGGTATGGCACGCCGTTGACGCGGATAAAGTCCGGGCTGGTGACCTCGAAAGGCACCTTGTGTTTGGACTTCTCGCCACCTTTGGGGTCGACGCTGAGCAGGCTGGACACCTTCAACTTGCAGCCGAAAGCCTCGATACGCAGTTCCTCTTCGCCAGCCTTGGCAAAGAACACCGAGTCGAAGGGCTCCAACTGGCGGAAGCTGCCAGCAGAACGTGCAGCCTCGATCAGCAGGTTGAAGTTGCTGGTGTCGAACTCGAACTCACCGCTGGCTGCCACGTCGCCGTCGACATGGCCATTGGGTACGCCACGGGTCTGGGCCACGGCCGTGTTATCGGTGATATCGAGGGTGCAGCTTTCGACGTGGATCTGCAGATCGCCCAGGTTGATGTCGAAGTTTTTACCGCCAATACGGGACATAGGGGTTACTCCGAATCGTCGTTAGAAAGATCCAGGGCGATGTTCGCCGTGAGGTCTTTTGGGCAGTTGAGAGGCCGGATCTTGATGTAGATCTCAACCTTGGTTTTGCTGGTCCAGGTCAGGACGATATCGCCGTCCTTGGGGGACTCGATTTCGCCGGGGAATACCTCGCCGGCAAAGGTCGTGGACTTGGCCATCTGGCGCAGCGGCTTCATGAACGCGCTGATTGCAGCGGCCATGCTGTTGGGGGTGTTGTTGAGTCGGCGGTCACCGACGCGGCGTATCAACAATGGGCGAACCTGGCGCGCAGCCTTGTCGGCCAAACGTAGATACTCGACCACCTGGAAGTCACTCGCCGGCGCATCGAGCATGTTGCCATCGCCCCAGAACACGCCCGGATAGTCCGGATAGGTCTGCGAGACAGAGAAGCGAGCCTTATCCAGCTCGGCACGGATCGCGGATGGCAACGGCACCCCTTCCTTGTCGACAGGAACCGGCCCTAAGCCCAACACTGCCCCGGAAGCCACGCGCATGGGGCTGTCGGCAATGCTCACCGCGGCGTTGGCCAGGCGACCGGCCAAGACTCCCAGATCATTGCCGTGCAATTGCGGCACGACCAGAACACGCGGTGCAGCCAGATCGGCGGTAATCGCCTTCTGCTCAATCAGGTATTCCGACCAAGTCTGCTGGATGGTGAGGCCGGCGCTCGCCGCCATGACGAAGGTGCGACGGCCAAATTCGTTGTTCAGTGCGATCGCGGCGTCATGCATGACCGATAACTGCGCGCCCTGGGCCACCGGTTTGGTGATCACCACCGCCTCAACGGAAAACCCTTGCTGCTGGGCTTTCTCCAGCGCTTCGGACCACTCACCGTCTGCAGCGATCGGAGCGGCCAGGCACGCCCAGCGATCGCCGCCGTTGAGACGTGCCGCCGTGATCTGGGTTTTCAGGTCACTGGCCGGAATACCCAGCGAGCCGTCGAGGTCGCTGTCGGTATTGAGGGCGAGCAACTGACCGACGTTCTTTGCGGCGGTGCCGATGAAAAGGAAATAGCGTTCGATCTCAGTCACGGCGCCTTGGCCGAGATTGAGGTTGTTAACGCTGACTTTGCCGAGTGCCATGCAGTGCCTCGCTAGCGGGGTGAATTAAGAATTTGTTGGAGCACCTGGTTCAGCAGCAAGCCAGTGTCTCGTTCGGTGCTGACGCCGATGAACTGGCGCTTGGGCAGGGTGATTTCCCAGCTCTGCGCGCCGCTGCCCTCGGCTTTTTCGTCGTCCAAGATGCGGATCAGCAGCCCCGCCTTGGCGTAGTTCACATGCTCTTGAATCCAAGCCACGGACGGCCTGGTAAGCGACTTTTTGCCCTCCTGGCGAACCTTGAAACCCAGGCGCCGCAGTCGCTTTGCCTGCTTTTCGGTCGCTGCCAGGCCTTCCGGAACCTTGTTCCAGCGCTTCATCTGGGCAGCGGTACGGCGTTCACTGACACCGTTGTGTTGCTGCGCCGCGACCCAACCGGTCAGGGCGTTTTTCCAGCCCAGCACGGCTTCGTCGGGGCTGACACGGGTGACCTGCATCAGCTTGGCCAAGCCCGCTTCCATCTTTTTCTTGCCCTTGCCTGACCCTTTGCGCGCCTCGAAGGGTGAGCCGTCCAGGTTCTGCTGGTCGCGCACACGCTTGCGGCTCATCGTCCGCACGCGCTTGGAGACGTTGTTCAGCAAACGCCGGCGCAGCTGCGGCGGCAGACTGAGCAGCGCTAGTTGCTCGCGCACGCCCAGATAGCCCCGGGCATCGAGTTCAAAGGTGCTACGACCGGCCACGGCTCGACACCTCGCCGTGTTCGGCAACCCACAGATCAAACGGTACGAACGACCAAGTTTCACCGAACGCCTCGATTTCGCCCTGCGGATCCTCGGCCAGGTACTGCGGCTCGATGAACTCCAGTGTGATGTCGACGTCGGCCAGATCGCCGTCAAGCATGGTGATGTCGAATTTCGCCGCAGGCAGTTCGTCGCGGTCCTGATCGTTGCTCTCGAGCCAACTGCCCACCAACGCCATCAGGCGCCCCGGGTTATCGGCGAAACGCTCCAGCGCGATCGTGGCGCTGTAGCGCATGTCTCCCATGCGCATGCCACCGACGTCGGGCTTCCAGATCAGCTCGAGATTCACCTGGTTGGTCCAGCTGTCGAGCTGCTCGGGCTCTACCAGGCGGCGCTCGATCAGGTAGGCGGTCAGGGCGCGAAGCTTGATCAAAGGAGTGCCGCCGTGATGCGGCCACGGCCCTGCAGCGATCGCACGGCCTGCTGACTGAACTCGAGGAATGTTTCCTTGCGCTCGGGCGCCTCCTTGCCCAGGTTCTCGGCGCTTTCGCGTCGGATGATCGAGGCAAATTCCGGCAGCAAGCTGGCCTTTGCACGGCAATAGACGGCGCGTTTGTACGTCTCGGCTTGAAAGGTGCGCTCCGGCAGGACGGTGGTGTCTGCAGATTCAACGCGTGACACTCCAGCGCCCTGCCAGCGCGCTTTTAACTTGGCGAGGTCACGGTTGACCTCAGTCATGGCCGTAGCCAGGTTGATGACCAGCATCTCTACCAGGTGCTCCGCCGGCAGGCGGTAACCCTTCTGAAACTCGGTCACGGAGAGGTCCGGCCAGAAGCCGTCGTTCTCGATCGCTTGTTCCACAAAGGTGGTGGGTTTCCCGGAAAAGCTCATTGCTGGCCGCTCGAATAGGGCGGGGAGCCTGTTTTCAGTGGGACGGTCCATAAATGGGCGGCTCACTTCCACAGGTCCCCGCTGGGGGGGTAGTCGGTTATTCGGAAGCCGTATTAGCGGCGGCTTTTTTGGTCAAGGCCTTGCGGACCTTCTCGATGCGTGTGTCATTGCCGGCTTGGGCATACAGCTCGGTCGAGCGCTCCAAGTGCTTAAGCGCGACTTCCAGATCCCCGGCCTCGATGGCTCGCATACCGATCAACTTGTGGTACTTGCTCGGGATCTGTTCGGTCAGGTTCCACTTGCCGTCGACCAGCGGCAGCAGGTCGGACAGGTAAGGTTCCGGACTGCGGTTTGCCTTGTATTCGGCGTAGGCCCACTCACACACCGCGTCGGCAACAAAGGTCTGGATATCCCGGCGTTTGAAGCGCTCCGGCATTTCCTGCCCCTGCTCGATCAGGAAGTCCGCCAGTTCCAGGGCGTCATCGAACTGCGCGGTATCGAACAGCCAGACCATGACTTGCACGGCAACGCGATTCGGGAAATTCAGGCCTGATTCGCAGTACCGCTGAACGTATTCCTGGTACTTGGGCAGCAGCTCCTCGCGCTTCAGTGCCTGGCGACCGGCAAGGCCGTTGATGGCACTGATGCGGGCCAGATCCAGATCCAACGCCGCTTCCTGCAGCAGCAAATGCTTGCGGGCATTCGCGGGACTGCTAAGCGCGTCGGTCGGGGTGTAGGCCATGGCCGCGCTCGACAGAGCGGCGGCAACAGCGGTTACACCCAAAGCCAAGGTGCGGCGCTTGTGCGCCAGGGCCAGGCTCACGCCACCAGCTCCACGTTCTCGGTCAGCGCGATCTTTTCCAACTGCTCGATTACGTAACCTTCGTTGCGGCTGTTGTAGTCCTCGACGCGGGAGCGTTTCGGGTTGTCGACCGCCTGCTTGCGCCAGCTGGAGTCCTGGAAGTAGATCGACAGGTTGTCCCAGCTGGTAACCAGCACGGCATTGACAGGGAAGTTCGGCACGCTGAACGAAGGCAGACCGCCGTAGGTCGCAATGACCTGCAGGTTTTCGATGCGCTCCTTCTCGGTCGGGGTGTCGCCCTGCTTGGTGTACAGCTTGGCCTTGTCGGCCGCCAACAGGTCGGAACCGATGATCGCCACCAGGTCACCGTCTTCGCGCAGGATCTCGTCGACCATTTGCTTGGTGTCATGCACCAGGGCATCGAGGTTGGCGTAGTCGCCGCCGGCACCGAGTGTCACCTTGCCTGCAGCGGCGCCTTCCTTGAGCACCTGCTGCGGGGCCTGCTCACGCAGTTGTTGCAGCCAGCCCTTGTTCACGTCCTGGAGCTTTGGATTCGCCGCCAGATCGGTTTGGGTAGCCGCGTGCGTGCCGTGGAAGCCGATCACGATGCGGTCCTGGGCGATACGCTTCTGCACCGCGCCGGAATAGCGATCCTGGAAGTCCGGAAACTTTGCCCAGGCGTCGATCTTCGCGTATGGCAAACCCACGTCGGACTGCGTGTCGCTCAGTTCGTAGGTGGTGTTTTCCAGCGCCGAAGCATCCTTGGCTTCGCGATCAGTGGTCTTGGTGTTGGTGCGGCCGGTCACTGGGCCGTTAACACCAATGAACACCTTTTCGCCCTTGATCTCGCTGACCGGAACGACGTTGATGCGCTCCAGGAAATCGGCCTTGGCGGTAATGGAATCGTTCAGCTCTTGCGCGATCGACGGTTCAACGCTGAAGGTCTTACTGGCGCGCTCAATGCCGTAAGTTTCCGCCATCGCTTCCTGCAGATCGGCATATTGCTTGGCGCCCTTGGCGCTCAGTGGCTGGCCCATGTCAGAGCACTCGCTTTTTGGCAGTGGTCACAGGACCGGGGTTGCGTGGCAGCTGGCGGCCGGTCGGAGTGTTCTGCAGTGCGTTGAACTGCTTCTGCAGAGCGGCCATGCTGGCCAGCAGAGCCTTGTTCGTGGCGCCGCCCTTGCGGCCGAACTCACGTTCCTCCTCGGCAGTGGTCACGATGCCGTCGACCGCCGCTTGCACGTCGTCGATCGGTGCGGCTTCAGGCTCAGGAGCCTCTTCCGCGACGGGCTCAATCACAGCCTGAATGCCAGCAGCGACAATCAGCAATTGAGCCAGCAGGGCTTTAAGGGCCGTTGCTGTAGCTTCATCCATTGGGGGTTTGCTCTCGGTTGGGGTGGTGGGTTCGGCGGGCGGGGCGTCCGCTGCAAAGCGCTTGAACAGGCCGGTGAGCAAGCCAATCAGCTTGCCTACTTCGCCTTGGGGTTCCTCTTCAAAGGAGCCCAATTCGACGGACGCGGCATAGAAAGCGTCCTTGTGGGTTTTCTTCGAAAAATAGAGTTCCTGCGTGCCCAGGCTGGCCGGTTCATCAGTCACGCCCAGGCCGGTCAGGTACGCTTTGCCACTGCCGGCGAAGTTCGGAGTGATCTCGATGCTGGTGAACAGCTTCTGGCCCTGGTCATTCAGGTACAGCAGTCGATCGTTGGGTTTCAGCTGGGCTTCGAGAGCAATTTGCCCCTCTTCCAGGTCATCGCCCTCTTCCACCAGGCGCACCGCATAAACGGTGCCGTGGGAACCACTCCAGCGTTCGTGGTCGCACCAGATCACAGCCGTGTATTTGGACGGCTTGTAGGTCTCGGCGATATCGCGCAGTTCCTGGGGAAGGATCTCGCGACCATCGGCGGTGG
>Ga0307412_10000576_pt1 | contig 21799 bp, 19 predicted proteins | sample DK1Cmetagenome_3_FD_203823 | JGI IMG/M metagenome (GOLD analysis project Ga0307412, IMG submission 203823) | Maize rhizosphere microbial communities from greenhouse at UC Davis, California, United States - DK15-C-1 | ecosystem: Host-associated > Plants > Roots > Rhizosphere > Soil | place: USA...
CGCCTTCCTTGGTTTAACGGTGGGGCCTACGCGGCGGCGCGGAGGGCTGCCTTGCGGGCCGCGGAATTCCTGCGGGCGTTGCGCAGCATGTCCACCGTCAGCACCAGGAGGGCCAGCCACACCACACCGAAACCGATCCAGCGTTCCACGGTCATGGCCTCGCGGAACACGAGCAGTGCCACCAAGAACTGCAGCACGGGGGCGAAATACTGCAGCAGGCCGATGGTGGTCATCGGCAGCCGGCGGGCGGAAGCACCGAAGAAGAGCAGCGGAACGGCGGTGATCACGCCGGAGGCCAGCAGCAGCCAGAAATGGCCGGGGCCCTCGGTTGTGAGGGTGGCGGCCCCGGCCACGCCGAGGTAAACCATCGTGGCCGCCGCGAAAGGAGCCAGCACCATGGTTTCCACGCTGAGGCTGGTGACAGCGTCCACCCTGGAGCCCACACGGTTCTTCACGAAGCCGTAGAGGCCGAAGCTGAAGGCCAGCGTCAGCGCAATCCACGGCAGCTTGCCGTAGGAGTAGGTGAGCACGCCCACCGCCACGAAACCGATGCCGACGGCGGTCCACTGCAGCGGGCGCAGCCTCTCCTTGAGGACCAGCACGCCGAGGAGGACCGAGACGAGCGGGTTGATGAAGTACCCCAGCGAGGTTTCCACGGCCTGGTTGGTGGTCACGCCGTAGGTGTAGGTCAGCCAGTTCACGGCGATCAGGAGGGCCGCGACGGCGAGGCTGCCGAACACCGCACGGTTCCGGAAGGCCGCCACCAGGGCCGGCCACGCCCGCGTCACCGTGATCAGCAGGGCACAGAACAGCAGGGACCACACCACCCGGTTGGCAACGATTTCGACGGCGCCGGCCGGCTGGAGCACGAAGAAGTACAGGGGGAGCAGCCCCCACAGACCGTAGGCGCCGATGCCGAAGAGGATTCCCGCCGTCGTGTCCTTATCCACTGCCTTTGGTGCTCCCGGGCGGTCGCGCGCTCCCGGGCCCGCCGAGGACGGCCGGGCCGGGGCTGTGGCGGCGGGGGCCGGAAGGCTTGTGGACGGGACTCCATCGGGGATTGGCACGACACCCATAACATCAGCCTCCGGCAAGGTATTCCAAGCGCCCGGACCGGAAAAGCCAAAATAGTCAGTAGGCTTGCTTTCATGACTTGTGCCGAACTGCCGGAGGCCGCCCCATGAGGCTCCGGCGCAGCAACGCCTCGGGCCGCGGGTACCGGCGGATCCCGGCAGGAAAAGGCTTCAGCTACCGGGACCTGCACGGGTCCACCGTTCCGCCGGGCCCGGTCCGGGAACGGCTGGAGAGTATCGGCATACCCCCGGCCTGGACCGATGTCTGGATTGCCCCGTTCGAGAACGGGCACATCCAGGCCACCGGCGTGGACGCCGTGGGCAGGCGCCAGTACATCTACCATCCGGAGTGGCGTGCGCGGAAAGACCGGCTGAAGTTTGACCGGTCCCTGCAGCTGGCGGAGTCCCTGCCGGCCGCACGCCGCCGGGTGACCATGGACCTGCGCAGTGAAGGATTCACTCCTGACCGCGTCCTCGCCGGGGCGTTCCGGATGCTGGACAGCGGCTCGTTGCGCGTTGGGTCCGAGCGGTACACGAACGAAAACGGCAGCCGCGGCCTGGCGACCCTTTTGTGCGCCCACGTCCAGGTGCGGAAGGACAAGATCCTGCTCCGCTTCCCCGCTAAGAGCGGCAAGGACTGGGAATCGGAAATCCGGGACCCCGACCTCGCCGTCCTGCTGCGACTGCTCAAGCGCAGGGGACCCAATGCCCGGCTCCTGGCCTACAAGAACGGCCGGACCTGGCATCCGGTGACGAGCGCGGAGATCAACGCGTACGTGAAGGAGCGGACGGGATCGGACTTCACGGCCAAGGACTTCCGGACCCTGCGCGGTACGGTGGCGGCAGCCGTGAGCCTGGCCCGCACCGGCCCCCAACGCACCGTGGCCAAACGGAAGCGGGCCGTCAGCCGCGCCATGATGGACGCTGCCGAGGTACTGGGGAACACGCCGTCGATCGCCCGGAAGAGCTATGTGGACCCGCGTGTGGTGGACCACTACAACGACGGCGAAACCATCGATCCCAAGCGGACGGACTCCGCGGAGGCGGAGCTGCGGGCGCTGCTTTACCGCGAAGGCAACGTGGTCCCGCTGGCGAAGAGCGGCTGAGGCCTAGAATAGGGGACTGTGCGCTACTTCAACCGGCGCATCCCCATTGTGCAGTGACGGACCAGTTCAGAAGGGCTCCAGGTGTCCAACTCCAGCGAATCAGCTTCCACCCGTCCACTCCGCGTCGCCATTGTGGGCGCAGGGCCGGCAGGAGTCTACGCTGCGGACATCCTCACCAAGTCCAGCGGGGTCAAGGACGGCGACTTCGAGGTGAGCATCGACCTTTTCGAGGCCTACCCGGCACCCTACGGCCTGATCCGGTATGGCGTCGCCCCGGACCATCCCCGGATCAAAGGCATCGTCAACGCCCTGCACAAGGTCCTGGACCGCGGCGACATCCGCTTCCTGGGCAACGTCACGTACGGCCGGGACCTCACCCTGCACGATTTCCGGGCCTTCTATGACGCCGTAATCTTCTCCACCGGCGCGGTCAAGGACGCGGACCTGAACATCCCGGGGATTGAACTGCAGGGCTCCTTCGGCGGCGCGGACTTCGTCTCCTGGTACGACGGGCACCCGGACGTTCCCCGCGAATGGCCGTTGGATGCCCGGGAAATCGCCGTGATCGGCAACGGGAACGTGGCCCTGGATGTGGCCCGCATGCTGGTCAAGCATCCGGAGGAACTGCTCAGCACCGAAATTCCGGACAATGTCTACCGGGGGCTGAAGTCCTCCCCGGTCACCGACGTGCACGTGTTCGGCCGCCGCGGCCCCGCCCAGGTCAAGTTCACCCCGCTGGAGCTGCGCGAGCTCAGCCACATGAACGACGTGGACATTGTGCTCTACCCGGAGGATTTCGAATTCGACGACGCCTCCGACGAAGCCATCCGCAGCAACAACCAGATCAAGACCATGGTGAACACCCTCACCAACTGGCTGGTGGAAGAGCACGCGGAGTCCGAGAATCCGTCCTCCCGGCGTCTGCACCTGCACTTCCTGCACAGCCCGGTGGAGGTGCTCGACGACGGCACGGGCAAGGTGGGCGGCATCAAGTTCGAGCGGATGCAGCTTGACGGGACGGGCAATGCCAAGGGCAGCGGCGAGTACATCGAATACCCGGTCCAGGCCGTCTACCGGGCCATCGGCTACCACGGTTCGGCCCTGGACGAGCTGGAGTACGACGCCAAACGCGGCGTCATCCCCAACGAAGGCGGCCGCGTCCTGGACGGGGACGGCAACCCGGTTCCGGGCATCTACGCCACCGGCTGGATCAAGCGCGGGCCGGTGGGCCTTATCGGTCACACCAAGGGCGACGCCCTGGAGACCATCGGCTTCCTCCTCGAGGACCGGCTCAGCCTTCCGCCGGCAGAGAACCCGGACCCGCAGGCCATCATCGACCTGCTCGAAGAGCGCGGCATCGAGTACACCACGTGGGAGGGCTGGAACAAGCTTGATGCCCACGAGGCCGGACTGGGTGCGGCCTGGACCGGGCCGGAGGGCCTCGACCATGTGGTCCGCGAACGGATCAAGGTGGTCCCGCGCGAGGAGATGATCCGCATCTCCCGCGCCTAACTCCTGACCCGGGGAGGGGCCGCGGGGTTAGAATTGCGACCACCCCTTGGCCGGCACCGTGACGCCGCGCCTGCAGGCAGTACAGGAGTTCGATGAAGAACCTGATCCAGCCCGACCCGCTGCAGCTCAGCGCTTTGGCTGCCCATGAACAGCTCGACGGCGGCGCCCTCCAGGATCCGGCCGGCCTGCGCAGCCTGATCCGTGAGTCCTGGCAGCGGTCGGCGGGCTTCAAGGCGAACCCGGACAATCCTGCGGCCCCCCTGGCGATGGACCGCGAGGAGCTGGAGGACTACCGGAACCAGCACCCGCTGGCGGCCATCATGCCGGTGATCAACAAACTCCTCGTCCAGCCCAGCCATGACAGCGGCCTGCTGGTGGCGGTGGGTGACGAGGTGGGCCGGCTGCTCTGGGTGGAGGGCGACCCTGTCCTGCAGCGCCGCGCCGAGGGGATGATGTTCGTGGCCGGCGCCGACTGGTCCGAGGCCACGGTGGGCACCAGTGCACCGGGTACCGCGCTTGCGCTGGGCCGGGGGATCCAGATTGCCGGGGCCGAGCACTACCAGCGGGCGGTCCACCCGTGGAGCTGCACCGCCGTCCCGTTCCACGATCCGGATTCCGGCGCCGTCCTGGGCGTCGTGGACATCACCGGGACCGACACGGCCGTGGCACCGCATACCCTGTCCCTCGTGGAGGCAACGGTTGCCGCCGCCCAGGCGCAGCTGCGCGTCGAGCGGCTGCAGCTTGCCGCGGACCTCGCCGGCAGGCCTGCGCGACGGCGCTCCGCAGCTTCCGCGTCCCGCGCACCGCGGGCGGGAGGCAGGGAAGGCAGCCTGTACAGGAACAGCCTGCAGCTACTGGGCCGCGACCAGGCGCTGCTCAGCCTCGAGGGCAGGACGGTGGTGCTGTCCGCCCGGCACAGCGAGATTCTTGCGTTGCTCAGCACCCACCCGGACGGGCTCTCCGCGGAGGAACTTAGCGTCCTGCTCTATCCCGGTGACGGCTCCACCATTACGCTTCGCGCCGAGATGGTCCGCCTGCGCAAGGTCCTTCAGCAGCTCCATCCGGATGCCGTCCCCGGTTCCCGGCCCTACCGCCTTCCGCTGGATCTGGTGCCGGACAGCGGCCAGGTGTTGAGCTGCCTGCAGCGCGGCGCCCACCGCATTGCGCTGGAGATCTACCGCGGCGCCGTCCTTCCGCGGTCGGAGGCGCCCGGCATCATTGAGCTGCGGAACCGGGTCTCGTCGCTGCTGCGGGAGGCGGTCCTCACCGACGGCAGCGCCGAGTCCCTCCTGAAGTACGCTGACCTTCCCGAGGCAAGGGACGACGTCGGCGTCCGCCGTGCCGCGCTCCGCCTCCTTCCCGCCCGCTCACCCAAGCGGGCCGCCGTCGTCGCGGACCTGGAGAGGCTGGAAGCCGAACTCCGCGCCTGAGCAGGGCAGTGCCCCCACCTTCCAGGCGGGGGCAGTGCTCGTCTTATGCTGTTGAGCCTCAGCCGATAAGGGTGGTGATGAGTCGGATGGAGGAGGCGATAATGGCGATGAGGCCGATGGCTCCGAAGAGGTTCTGCCACCACTTGTTGCGAAGGTCTCCCATGACCGCGGCCTTGTTGACCATGACGAGGATCAGGACACCGAGCAGGGGCGCGATGAGGACTGTCAGGGACTGCGCGATAACGATCAGTCCCACGGGAGAGGACTGGAACGACAACGTAATGACCAGGCCGAAGGCCAGGATGATGCCGGTGACGATGCGCGCGGCGGGTGATCCGGCTTTCGCACCGCGGCCCATGGCGTCCGAAAGCATCGTTCCGCCGGCCGTTGCGTTGGCAATCATGGATGAGAAGGCCGCGCCGGAGAGGCCCAGGGCGAAGAGCATGGCTCCGACGGGACCGGCCAGCGGCGTGAAAATGGAGGCGAGGGCGCTGATGGTTCCGGCCTCGGCCCCGGTTTTTCCGAGCACGGCGGCGGCCACCATGATGACCAGGGCGGTCATGATGCCGGGGGCGACGATGCCGGGGATGGTGTCCACGAGGGTGATGTCGCGGTAGTCGGCGCGGGTGCGGCGGTGTTCCTTGATGCCGTAGGAGGTGTAGAACGCGGCGTTGATGGAGAAGTTGGTGCCCACGAGCGCCACAATCAGGATTTCGCTGCCGGCGGGCAGTTGCGGAGCCATGCCTTCCATGGCCCGGTACCAGTCGGGCTGGGCGACGACGGTGCTGGCGATGAAGGCGATGCCCATGAGGACGACGATGGCGAGGAGTGCTTTTTCGACGATGCCGTAGACGTTCCTGAAGGCCAGGACGAAGCCGACGGCTGCGGTGCAGACGACAGTCCACAGGACCGGGGAGCCGCCGAAGATCAGCGACAGGCCAAGGCCCGAGCCGACGGCGTTGCCGACGGAGAACATGAGGGTGATCCCGAAGACGCCGAACCCGGCGAGGACACCTACCCATTTGCCGAGGTGTTCCTTGATGGAGGAGATCAAAGAAACGGGTGTGGTGATGCCGAGCCGGACGCTCATGTCGGTGAAGAAGATCATCAGGACCGTTGAGACCGCGATGACCCAGACCAGGCTGTAGTCGAACCGGCTTCCGGCCTGCACGGCAGTGGTGAGGTTGCCGGGGCCGAACTGCCAGGCTCCGACAACGAAGGCCGGGCCCATGAGGGCAAGGTACTGCAGGAAGGTCCGGTGCTTTTTCGTGGTGCCGGTGGTCTGGTTGCCTTGGTGGGTTGCCATCTGTTCTTCCCTGGTTTCCGGGTGGGTGATGGTCTTATTCTTCTGCTCGCGCATTGGCGAGTCCTCCTTATACAGCGACACTGCTGGGGGCGTCATTGGCCCGGGACGGAGAGTAAAAGTTAGGGCACGGGTGGCGGGCCAATGGTCCGCCACCCGTGAGGACCCGTAAAGGGTGGGATCAGGCGGGGACGGTGACCTTGCCGAGGTTGGCGGCAGCGAAAGCTTCCGCGATTTCGGTATCGGCGCCCTCGGGCAGGGGCAGGAGCGGGGTGCGCACTGTGGCGTGGTCCAGAATGCCACGGTTCACGAGGCCCCACTTCAAAGCGACGGTACCCTCCATGTGGGACCCGCGGTGGTAAACGTTCTTGGTCACCGGGAGCAGCCGCTCATGAATAGCGTGGGCACGCTTGTAGTCCTGTGCCTTGCCGGCCTCGATCAGTTCCACGAGCAGCTCGGGGGCGATGTTGCCGTAGCCGACGAGCAGACCGTCGACGTCGAACATCGTCGGCAGCAGGTACTCGTCGTGGCAGGACAGGATTTGCAGTTCGGGGTGCGCGGCGCGCAGGGCGGGGATCTCGGTGTACCACCGGCGCATGTTCCGGACACCGTTCTTTGTGGCAAAGACGCCCTCCTGGCCGGCGATCTCCAGCTGGGTGTCGAGGTTGTAGCTCGCCTTGGTGTTGTCGGGGTACTGGAACAGGATCAGCGGCAGGCCGGACTCTTCGTAAATTTCCTTGTAGCGCGACTGGGGCGCTCCGTCCTGGTACCCGAAGCGCAGCCAGCCGTGCGAAGGGTAGACGAGACCGGCTGACGCGCCGGCTTCGACGGCCTTCTTGGCCTCGAGGGCCGCGGTCTTGTTGCCCTCCTTCGTGATGCCCGCCACGACCGGTACCCGGCCGTTGGTCGAAGCTACGAACGCACGGATAACGTCCAGCTGCTCCTCTTCCGTAAGGAACGTGCCTTCGCCGGCGTGGCCCAGGACGACGAGGCTCTTCACGCCGTCAATCGATCCGAGCCACGAACCCAGACGCTGAATCGCAGCGAAGTCGACAGCGCCATCTTCGGTGAACGGGGTGACAGGTGCGGGGCTGAGTCCGCGGAGATCGAGTGTCATTACAGCTACCTCTTGTCTTCGTTGATGATCGGTAGTCCCACTAGGATGGGAACGTTTGCGGGAACGTTTTCAATATTGCATCGTGTCGCACGTCACTGTCAAGGGAACGTTTGCAAAAAGGAGGAATAGAGTGTTTCTTACGCCCCCGCTGAAGAGGAGAACTGCCATGGAACGGGCCGCCCCCGGTGCGATCGTCACGCTGAAGGATGTCGCCGCCGCCAGTGGTGTCAGCATCTCTACGGCCAGCCGGGCGTTGGATGAACGGTCGGCGTCCCGGTCCGCTGCAGCAGCACACGTCCGGAAGGTCGCCGAGGAACTCGGCTACCGGAGGAACTCATTTGCCTCCAGCCTCCGGCGCGGTGAAACCCGGACCCTGGGCGTGCTCGTTCCCCGGCTGAGCGACACAGTCATGGCGCTCATGTTCGAGGAACTGGAGCGGGCGGCCTCGTCCCGGGGCTATTTCGCGATGGTGGCCACCAGCGGCGACGACCCCGGCGACGAACGGCGGGCAGCCGAAACGCTGCTCGACCGGAACGTGGACGGACTGATCCTCGCCACCGCCCGGTTGGATGACGAGCTTCCACGCCTCCTTCGGGAACGCAACGTTGTCCATGCGCTGGTCCTCCGCACCGACGGCGTCAGCCCCTCCGCGCTCGGAGATGACGAGGTTGGCGGCTACCTCGCGGTCCGCCACCTCATCGACCTCGGGCACCGGGACATCGCCGTCGTCACGGGCCCGTCCTTCACCTCCACCGGCACCGCCCGCCTCGCGGGTGCACGGAAAGCCCTGGGGGAAGCGGGAATCGCCCCCCGGGATGGATGGCTCATCGCTGCCGGTTACGGTATCGAGGACGGGTTTTCTGCAGGGGAATCCCTCCTGGGCCCGGATTCCCGGCCCTCGGCGGTGTTCGCCGCAAACGACAATATCGCCATGGGTATCATGGCCGCCGCCCATCGCAGGAATGTGCGGATCGGGGAGGACCTGGCTCTCGTGGGTTACAACGACACCCCGCTGGCTTCCCGGCTTCCCACCCCCCTGACATCCGTGCACGTCCACCTGGACCAGATTGCACGAACGGCTATCGACCTGATCATCGACCCCGGGCAGGAGCCCCGGGTCAGGAAGTCGATGCCCACACTCATTCCGCGGGAATCAAGCGGTCCGCCCAGGCCGCGCGACTGACGGCTGCACTGCATCACCGCCGGGTGAGCTGCATCACGCCCGTTGCAACCTGGCTGCAACCTGCACACTCCTACGCTGGCACCAACGGCAAGCGCCCGCACCGGGCCGCCTTCTGCACAGCAAAGGAGCTAGCACAATGACCGTTTACGCACAGCCCGGAACCGAGGGATCGAAGGTCACCTTCAAGGACCGCTACGAGAACTGGATCGGCGGCGAGTGGGTTGCCCCTGTCAAGGGCCAGTACTTCGAGAACATCACCCCGGTGACGGGAAAGGCCTTCTGTGAAGTGGCCCGCGGCACCTCCGAGGACATCGACCTCGCCCTCGATGCGGCCCACAAGGCGGCCCCGTCCTGGGGCAGGACCTCCGTGGCGGAGCGCGCCGCGATCCTGAACAAGATCGCGGACCGGATCGACGAGAACCTGGAGATGCTCGCCGTCGCCGAAACGTGGGACAACGGCAAACCCGTCCGCGAGACCCTCAACGCCGATCTTCCGCTCGCCGCCGACCACTTCCGCTACTTCGCCTCCGTCGTCCGCGCCCAGGAGGGCACGCTTTCCCAGCTCGACGACGACACCACCGCCTACCACTTCCACGAGCCGCTCGGCGTCGTGGGCCAGATCATTCCCTGGAACTTCCCCATCCTGATGGCCGTCTGGAAGCTGGCCCCGGCACTCGCGGCCGGCAACGCCGTCGTGCTCAAGCCCGCCGAGCAGACGCCGTCGTCCATCCTGGTGCTGATGGAACTCATCGGCGACCTGCTGCCTGCCGGCGTGGTCAACGTGGTCAACGGCTTCGGCGTCGAGGCCGGCAAGCCGCTGGCCTCCAGCCCCCGCATCCGCAAGATCGCCTTCACCGGTGAAACCACCACGGGCCGGCTGATCAGCCAGTACGCCAGCCAGAACCTGATCCCCGTCACGCTCGAACTCGGCGGCAAGAGCCCCAACATCTTCTTCAATGACGTCGCACAGGACAACGACGCCTTCTACGACAAGGCCCAGGAAGGCTTCGCGCTGTTTGCCTTCAACCAGGGCGAGGTGTGCACCTGCCCGTCCCGTGCCCTGGTCCAGGAGGACATCTACGACTCCTTCATGGCCGACGCCGTGGCCCGGGTGGAGAAGATGGTGCAGGGCAACCCGCTGGACACGGACACGCAGGTGGGTGCCCAGGCCTCCAATGACCAGCTGGAGAAGATCCTCTCCTACATCGACATCGGAAAGCAGGAGGGCGCCAAAGTGCTCACCGGCGGCGGGCGTGCCGAACTGCCCGGTGACCTGGCCGGCGGCTACTACGTCCAGCCCACCGTGTTCGAGGGCCACAACCGGATGCGGATCTTTCAGGAGGAAATCTTCGGGCCCGTTGTCTCGGTGACGAAGTTCAGCGACTACAACGACGCCATGGGCATCGCCAACGACACCCTCTACGGACTCGGCGCCGGCGTCTGGTCCCGCAACGGCAACATTGCCTACCGGGCGGGCCGCGAAATCCAGGCCGGCCGCGTCTGGGTCAACAACTACCACGCCTACCCGGCGGGAGCCGCGTTCGGCGGCTACAAGTCCTCGGGCATCGGGCGCGAAAACCACGCCATGATGCTGGACCACTACCAGCAGACCAAGAACCTGCTGGTCAGCTACAACGAGAACAAGCTCGGCTTCTTCTAGACACCCCACTTCCGCTACAACGACGCAAGGATTTCGCCAATGACGACGACAATGCAAGCAGCAGTAGTAAACGCCTTTGGCCAGGACCTCCAGGTCCAGGACATCGCTGTACCCACCCCCGGCCCGGGAGAAGCCCTGGTCAAGGTGCTCACCACCGGCGTGTGCCACACGGACCTCCACGCAGCCGAGGGGGACTGGCCGGTCAAGCCCGAGCCGCCCTTCGTTCCCGGCCACGAGGGCGTGGGCGAAGTCGTGGCCCTCGGCGAGGGCGTCACCGACCTCGCCGTGGGCGACCTGGTGGGCAACGCCTGGCTGTGGTCCGCCTGCGGCGACTGCCAGTACTGCCGCACCGGCTGGGAAACCCTGTGCGAGGCGCAGAAGAACGGCGGCTACAGCGTGGACGGCTCCTTCGGCGAATACATGCTGGTGGACTCGCGCTTTGCCGCCCGCATACCGGCAGGTTCCGACCCCGTCGAGGTGGCGCCGGTACTCTGCGCCGGCGTCACGGTCTACAAGGGCCTGAAAATGACTGAAGCCAAGCCGGGCCAGTGGGTGACCATCTCGGGCATCGGGGGCCTGGGCCACATTGCGGTCCAGTACGCCGTGGCGATGGGACTGCGGGTGGCCGCCGTCGATATCGCCGACGACAAGCTGGCCCTCGCCAAGGCCCATGGTGCTGAACTGGCCATTAATGCCCTGCACGATGATCCGGTTGAAGTGATCCAGCGTGAAACCGGAGGTTGCCATGGAGTCCTGGTCACTGCGGTGCACCCGTCGGCGTTCGGCCAGGCCATCGGTATGGCCCGCCGCGGCGGCACCATCGTGTTCAACGGCCTGCCGCCGGGAGACTTTCCGGCACCGATCTTCGAGATTGTGCTCAAGGGCCTCACCGTGCGCGGCTCCATAGTAGGCACGCGGCAGGACCTGGAGGAGGCCCTGGACTTCTACGCCCAGGGCAAGATCCATCCCACGGTTTCGGTCCGGGAGCTTTCCGAGGTCAACGCGGTGTTTGACGAGATGAAGCATGCCAAGATCGACGGCCGCGTGGTCCTGAGGTTCTGATGGCACCGGACCGGCTCCATGCCGCCGTGACGCTGCCCGGGGAGGACTTCTCCCGGGTGGCGCTCACGCCGGAGGCAGCGGATTTGCTCCGCTCGCTGTGGCTCCGGCACGGGCCGCTCATGTTCCACCAGTCCGGCGGATGCTGCGACGGATCCTCGCCCATGTGCTATCCCGCAGGCGACTTCCTGACCGGCGGCTCCGACGTCCTGCTGGGCCTGTTCGACCTGTCCGCCGGGCTGGAGCCGCAACCGCTGGAGTTCTGGATGTCCCGGGAACAGTTCAACTACTGGAGCCACACCCACCTGACCGTGGACGTGGTCAGCGGCCGGGGGAGCGGCTTCTCGGTGGAGGCGCCCGAGGGCAAACGCTTCCTGATCCGGTCCACGCTGATGGACTGGCCTGCCTGAACCGTTCGGTCCGCAAGCACTTGGGGCTCTTCATCCGAAGGGCCCCAAGTGCTTTCCCGGAATAAAGTTCGGTAAAACCGGCGTCTCACCATTCGAAACAATTGGGGCCGTCCAGTGGATGGACACTATCGTGGATAAGTCTGTTTCCATCCGAAATCAGGATTGTGATCCCCTATGAACCTTCTCCGGACCAAATCCATCGAGCAGTCGATAGCCGACGCCGATGAGCCCGGACGCAAGCTCAAGCGCTCCCTCAGCACCTGGGACCTCATGATCATGGGCGTCGCCGTTGCTGTCGGCGCCGGTATCTTCTCGGTGGGCGCCAAGGCCGCAGCCAACTTCTCCGGCCCCGCCGTCACCGTGTCCTTCGCCGTCGCCGCCATCACCTGTGCGCTGGCGATCATGTGCTACGCCGAATTCGCCACCGCCATCCCCGTGGCGGGTTCCGCCTACGTTTTCACCTACGCCACCATGGGCGAACTCCTTGCCTGGATCATCGGCTGGAACCTGATCCTGGAGCTCTTCACCGCCGCTGCCGTGATCGCCAAATACTGGGGCATCTACCTCAGCAAGGTGTTCGCCCTCATGGGCGCTGATATCCCGCCGGCCGTCTCGCTGGGCGGCGTCGACCTGTACTGGGGCGCGTTCCTCATTGTTGCCGTCTTCACAGTGCTGTTGGTGCTGGGCACCAAGCTGTCCGCCCGGGTGGGAAACATCTTCACGCTCATTAAGATCGGCGTCGTCCTGTTCGTGATCGTGGTGGGCTTCACCTACGTGAAGTTCGAAAACTACGCCCCGTTCATCCCCGCGGCCGAGCCCACGGGCGGCACCGGTGCCGCTGACGTCCTGAAGCAGTCGTTCTTCGGGTTCCTCACGGGCGCGGCCCCGGCGCAGTACGGCACCTTGGGAATCTTCGCAGGCGCAGCCCTGGTGTTCTTTGCCTTCATCGGTTTTGACGTGGTGGCCACCTCGGCCGAGGAAGTGAAGAACCCGCAGAAGACCCTTCCGCGCGGAATCTTCGGCGGACTGGCCCTGGTGACCCTGCTCTACATCCTGGTGTCGCTGGCACTGACCGGCATGGTGTCCTATACCCAGCTGGCCGAGGCGGAGAACCCCACCCTTACCACCGCGTTCGAAGCCGTGGGCGACACCTCCGCCGCGAAGATCATCGCGTTCGGCTCCCTGGTGGGCCTGACAACCGTGATCATGGTGCTGCTGATGGGCCTGTCCCGCGTGGTCCTGGCCATGAGCCGCGACGGCCTCCTGCCCCGGGCCCTGTCCAAGACCAGCGAGAAGCGTGCGACGCCGGTCCGGCTCCAGGTCATCTGCGGCGCCGCGGTTGCCCTGGTGGCCGGGCTGACCAATGTGGACCTGCTCGAGGAAATGATCAACATCGGCACGCTTTCAGCCTTCGTTGTGGTCAGCCTGGGCATCCTGGTGCTGCGCAAGAAGCGGCCGGACCTGAAGCCCGCCTTCCGCGTCCCGTTCGGGAAGGTCCTGCCGGTCGTTTCGGCGGTGCTCTGCCTCTACCTGATGACCAACCTGGCTGTGGAGACCTGGATCTTCTTCGCCATCTGGCTGGCCATCGGCCTCGCGATCTACTTTGCCTACGGCCAGCGCCACTCGCGCCTCAACGAACGCTTCGGCGCGGCCAGCAGTGCAGTCAATGGCGCGGCAGCTGCCGACAGTGATGCGGGCCAGCGCGATTCCGATAGCGAAGACGAGTACTCGCGGGCCTGACAGCCCTGCTGATGCCCGCCCGGGCCTGACCCGGGCGGGCATTTCCATGCCCGGCACCGGAACGGCGCCGGCTCGTAGGATGGATTTATGGCACGCCCGACACGAACCGAACGAAAAGCCGAGCTGCTGGGCGCCATCCTCGACTACCTGATGGACAAGACCCTGGCGGAGCTGACCTTCCGGAGCCTCGCTGAAGGGCTGGGCATGAGTGCCTACGTGCTGGTTTACCACTTTGGAAACCGGGAGCAGCTGATCAATGACATCGTGGTGTCCATCGAGTCCCGCCTGGACCGGATGCGGAACACCGATGTCCGCGACATTGACCGGGCAGCCTGGCGGGAATTCCTGCTCGAGTCCTGGCAGTGGACCATGGCCCAGCGGAACCGCCACCTGACCCGGCTCGAATTCGAGGCCACTGCCCAGGACATCGTGGCGGCAGAACCCCGCGGAACCTCGCAGGAACACTTCCGGATGCTCCACCACAAGACCCGCGACTGGCTGGTGGTGCAGGGCATCCCGGAGGAATACGCGGACACCGACGCCCGGCTCTTCACGTCAACCTTTTACGGGCTGCAGTTCGACTTTGTGGTCATGAATGAGCCTGAGGCGGCCACCAAGGCGTTCGAACTGATGCTCTCGGTCTTCTTCAACAACCTCGAAACCCGCCTGGCCGCAGCGCAGGAAGCCTGACCAGGCCTGCCCGGGCCCGTCCGGCATAATCCGGAACGCGACCGGCTGCTAGGGCGCGGCGTGGCGGCCCACCCAGTCAACCAGGGGGCGCAGCTGGTCCCACAGCCCGGAGATTTCGCCGACGGCGGCAGGGGTACCCAGCCAGGCAGGCTGGCCGAGGTCCACGCTCGCCGCGAGTGACTTGTGCTTGAGGAGTTCGGCCCGCGGATGGCTGTGGTCATAGCCCCGGGGCACCGTCTTGAGTCTCTCCCCTTCCACCGCAAAGCCCGCAGCGGCGACGCCGTCCACTATGTGCCGCAGCGACTCTCCGGTGCCCGAGGCGTCCACCGCGTTCCGGTACCTCACCAGCTGGGCGGGAGAGTGGGAGTGGTAGCCGCCGCCCACCAGCAGGCCCTCCGCGCTGACCTGGAGGTAGTAGCCCACGCCTTCCTGCACGGAGGCGAATGCGCCCTGGGCGGTTTTGTAAGGGGACTTGTCCAATGAAAACCGGATGTCCCGGTTGGGACGGAACAGGCGGCCCGGCCCGAAGCGGGGCTCGAGCTCAGCCAGGAGCGAGGCGAGCGGGTCCCGGACCAGCGACTGGTAGCTGTCCTTGTGCTCCTGCCACCACTCCCGGTTGTTGTTCTCCTGCAGTTCGGCGTAGAAGCCGAAAGCGGCGGCTGGTATGCCCTGGAAAGTTGTCATAGAGCGATCCTAGGGAGCGTCCAGGGTGGCGGCCAGAGACCCCTTCGGCTATGTGGACAGCGCAAAAAACCACCCCGTCGCGGACATCCGCGACGGGGTGGTTTCAATGCTCAGCGAGCGGGGAATCAGCCGATCTTGTTGGCTGCCTCAGCGTCGGAGAGGGGTGCTGCGCCGAGGTTGGCGCGCAGCTTGGCGCCGAGTTCGGCGTCAACGTTGGTCCAGTACTGGATGGCACGTTCCTTGATGTCGGAGCGCTTGACGCCGCCCACGGCACCGGTGATGGTCTCGAGGAAGCGGGCCTTTGCGGCTTCGTCGTAGACCTCGCGGTACAGGGTGCCGGCCTGGACGAAGTCGCTGTCCTCGGCGTGCAGGGAGTGCGCGGCGAGGGTCAGTTCGCCGTCGTTCTCCCAGCCGCCTGCCGGGTTCTGCGGCTCAACGGCGGCCGGGCCACCGAACGTGTTCGGGGCGTAGACCGGAACGGATGGGGCGTTGAACAGGTAGCGACCGGCGCCGTCCTGGCTGTAGTTGTTGACCTGGCTCTTGGGCTGGTTCACCGGGATCTGGGCGTGGTTGGTGCCCACGCGGTAGCGGTGTGCGTCCGCGTAGGAGAAGATGCGGGCCTGCAGCATCTTGTCCGGCGAAGCGGCGATGCCCGGCACGAAGTTCGACGGCGCGAAGGTGGCCTGCTCGATCTGCGCGAAGTAGTTCTCCGGGTTCCGGTTCAGCTCCATGGTGCCCACCTTGATCAGCGGGTAGTCGGCGTGCGGCCAGACCTTGGTCAGGTCGAACGGGTTGAAGCGGTAGGTCTTGGCGTCCTCGTAGGGCATGACCTGGACGTGGAGGTCCCAGGACGGCAGGTTGCCGGCTTCGATGTTCTCGTGCAGGTCGCGGATGTAGAAGTCGGCGTCGGAGCCGGCCAGTGCTTCGGCCTGCTCGGACGTCATGTTTTTCACGCCCTGGTTGGAGTGGAAGTGGTACTTGACCCAGAACCGCTCGCCTTCAGCGTTGATCCACTGGTAGGTGTGCGAGCCGTAGCCCTGCATTTCGCGCCATGAGGCGGGCAGGCCGCGGTCACCCATCAGCCAGGTGACCTGGTGGGCGGACTCGGGGGACAGGGTCCAGAAGTCCCACTGCATGTCGGCGTCGCGCAGGTGGGTGCCGGGAAGACGCTTCTGGGAGTGGATGAAGTCCGGGAACTTGATGCCGTCGCGGATGAAGAACACCGGGGTGTTGTTGCCCACGAGGTCGTAGTTGCCCTCGGAGGTGTAGAACTTCACGGCGAAACCGCGGGGGTCGCGCCAGGTGTCCGGGGAGCCGTTCTCGCCGGCAACGGAGGAGAAACGGATCAGCATCTCGGTCTCGACGCCCGGCTGCAGGAACGCGGCCTTGGTGTACTTCGAGACATCCTCGGTGGTCTTGAACGTGCCGAATGCACCGCCGCCCTTGGCGTGCACCACACGCTCCGGAACCCGCTCGCGGTTGAACTGGGCGAGCTTTTCCACCAGGTAGTGGTCAGTCAGGATGATGGCACCATCGGCACCAACTGACTTGGAGTGCGCGTCGGATGTGACGGGGGCACCAGACTGGGTTGTCGAAACGACAGTCATTATTCTCCTATTTCTCTGTTACTTGCGAGGGACGATTGGAAGGAAGTTGTTGGGACTGCTGGCAGTCCTGGCAGATGCCCTGGTACATGACGTCTGCGATCTGGATGGTCATCGGCTTGGCGTTCTCATCCCAGTGGGGCGTGAGGCACGGCGCATGTCCGACGGCGCAATCCACGTCCTCCACGCGGCCGCAGCTGATGCAGATGGCGTGGTGGTGGTTGTCGCCCACACGGGTTTCATACAGTGCGGGGGAGTGCGGGGGTTCGAAACGCCGGAGCATGTGCAGGTCCGTGAGGTCCCCGAGCACCACGTATACCGACTGCGCGGTCAGCTCGGGGAGCTCCGCCCGGGCAGCGGCGAGGATGCTTTCGGCAGGGGAGTGGGGGTGGCGTTCGACGGCGGCCAGGACGGCAAGCCGCTGCTTGGTCACCCGGCGGCCGTGGGCGCGCAGGGCTCCAGCCCAGTCCTCGTGGCCGTCGTGGTGTTCCGTCATGGCTCCATTGAAGCACTTATTATGAATATCTCACAATAAGGGTTGGCTAACCTCGGAGAAGAAGACTGGAACTATAGGGACGGCCGTCCAGTTCTTAAGCTGTAACAGCCAAAAAATCGAAGGGGAATGGACGTGCATCGGCATCACAACGGGCTCAAGACGGCGGCGCTGTTCGGAGTGCTCTGGGCCGTGCTGCTCGGGCTGGGCGCCCTGATCGGTACAAGCACGCGCAGTTCGGCGCCCATCTGGATCATGGCGCTCGTCGGTGTCGGCACTACGGCTTACGGCTACTGGAACAGCGACAAGATTGCCATCCGGTCCATGCAGGCATACCCCGTCAGCGAAGCGCAGGCCCCGCAGCTGTACCAGATCGTGCGGGAGCTCTCCGCGCGGGCCAACCAGCCCATGCCACGCATCTACATTTCACCCACCATGAACCCGAACGCCTTCGCCACCGGCCGCAACCCCCAGAACGCGGCGGTCTGCTGCACAGAGGGGATCCTGCAGCTCCTGGACGCCCGCGAGCTCCGGGGCGTCCTGGGCCACGAACTTATGCACGTCTACAACCGGGACATCCTCACCTCATCGGTGGCGGCCGCCGTCGCCGGTGTCATCACCTCGGTGGGCCAGATGCTGCTGTTCTTCGGCGGCGGCGACCGCCGCAACGCCAACCCGCTGGCCATGATCGCCATGGCACTGCTGGCACCGTTTGCGGCGTCGCTGATCCAGATGGCCATCTCGCGCACCAGGGAGTACGACGCCGACGAGGACGGCTCGCAGCTGACCGGCGATCCGCTGGCGCTCGCCTCGGCCCTGGCCAAGATCGAGCGCGGGGTCAGCATCGCACCGCTGCCGCAGGACCAGCGGCTGGTCAACGCATCCCACCTAATGATTGCCAACCCGTTCCGGGGCGGCGCAATCACCAAGATGTTCGCGACGCACCCGCCCATGCGCGACCGGATTGCCCGGCTGGAGCGGATGGCCGGCGGCCCGCTGCGGTAGCCCGGCGCCGCCGTCGGGCTGTGACGCGGTGATTCCTTCTCGATACGCGAAGAGGCCGGCGCACCCCGTCTTCCGGGTGCGCCGGCCTCCTGCCGTAGCGGCAAATCCTTTGCGCGTCGAAGAACGACGCCGAACGGCCGTCAGCTGCGGAAGTTCACGAACTGCAGGTCGGCTTCGTCAAAGTCCTTCAGCAGTGCCATGGTGGCCTGCAGGTCGTCACGGGACTTGGACGAGACGCGGAGTTCGTCGCCCTGGATCTGGGACTTGACCGACTTGGGGCCTTCGTCGCGGATCAGCTTGTTGATCTTCTTCGCCAGGTCCTGGGCGATGCCTTCCTTGATGGAGGCTTCAAGGCGGTACTCCTTGCCGGAGGCGTAGGGTTCGCCGCTGTCCAGGGACTTCAGCGAGATTCCGCGCTTGATCAGCTTGGACTGGAAAACATCCAAGACAGCCTTGACGCGTTCTTCCGAGTTGGCCTTCATGAGGATCTTTTCGCCGCTGAAGTCGATTTCGGCGCCAACACCTTTGAAGTCGTAGCGCTGGGCAATTTCCTTCTGGGACTGGTTGAGGGCGTTGGCGACCTCCTGCTTGTCCACCTTGCTTACGACGTCGAACGTTGACTCGCCTGCCATGACTCTCCTTCTAGGGGTGGGGGCCCTGCGCACAAACAGGGCTTGGGATCACTGCATTCAAGCCTAATACGGATGCGGCGCCAGGCGGGCGGCGCGATTCACAGTTCCCTCTCAGCGGACGTCAGGAGGGAACCAAGGAGTGCCGGAAAAAGTTGTACCTGTTGGACAGCAGTTCGAAAGGGAAACACCAATGCACCGCAAGGCCGCCACGTACGTCACCAGAACAACCACAGCCGCGGCCGGGGCGGTGGCGACGGCGGCAACATCGGTGGCGGCGGCTGCCGTGGCAGCGTCAGTCATCTTCAGCCCGGTGGCCGACGCGTCCTCCCGGCTGGAAGGAGTCCACGCGGACCTGCAGCGCGCGGTCCAGCTGAACCAGATCACCGAGGAGCAGGCCTTGAAGTTCGAGGCCAAGCTTGCCGGGAGGATCCTGGGCGAGGCGTGATTGCCTCGAATTTCCGCGTGATACCGGGGATCAAGGACCTTGCCGGGGCCCGATTCGATTCTTGGGCAGAAGTTCTGTAAAGTTGTCTTGCCCGCGGTTACTGGAAGCGGAACGGCCCGGAAACGGACGTTCTGAAGACTGCAGCCCGGGTCTTCTTTTGAGAAGTTCGGCAGATTACCCGAGCGGCCAAAGGGGGCTGACTGTAAATCAGCTGGCAACGCCTACGGGGGTTCGAATCCCTCATCTGCCACAACGGACCCGCCCGGATCATATACAAGATCCGGGCGGGTCTTTTTTGTTCTCGGCTCCCCGGGAGTCAAAACGCCGGTGCGGCCTCCACTTCAACGCCCATGCCGAACGGCTGCACGGTTACTCGAACGAACTCTGCCGGCAGTTGGGCGTCGGACGACGCCAGAACAACCCTGGTTTGCCCGGCCGCACCCACAGCGGTGTTCATGTTGGCGCTATGCAGCTCGGTAGCCTCGCGCTTGAGCGTGCCGGCCACAGCCTCGTCAACGGCACTGCCATCGCCCATTCGCCAGCCGAAATCGTAGCTGTAGGTTGGGCCCCAGCTGTGGATGACATCGGCGACGCTGGAGAACGTGAACCGGCGACCCCCTGCATCGAAGACGCTGACCGCATAAAGATTGACGGGGACAGTCCCCCTACGGTTGTCCACATCCGCCACAAGATATGAAACAGGGGTGGCTCCGGCCTTTACCCGGTACGCCTCGATTGCCGCGACCGCAGGGTCAGTGGCAGATGTGGGGAGCAGGAAGTTGATCTCGGCACCCGACCCAGTCGTGACCCGGTAGGGAATGGGTGTCCGGGCCCTCTGGGAGGATGGCACTGACGGGGTGGCTACTGTTCCGCTGGCGGGTCCCAAGGAGGGAGCCTCCCGCGCTGGTACGGGCGCGGTACAGGAAGCAAGCGCCAGGATGAGGACCGGCAGCAGGCAGAAAGGCTTCATCGTCACCCCGAAAAAAGTGGTAGCCACACTCTATGCGACACCTTGCTGCCAAGCCACGGTTTCAGGGCAGCCGCCGATCGGGATCCTCGCTCGATTGAATGCTGCGTTTCGGGCGGCTCTTCTGGCAGGGGATCGGCCGTTAAAAAATAGGGGGGTTACGTAGCGCGATTAGGGCTTGCTTTCCATTTTCCAGCGGCTGACACTGGACGAACTTGAGGATAATTGTGCTATTCCGGGGAGCAATCGAGATGTACACTACGCCATTTCCCATGAGCGGCCTCGATGGCGGCCGCAGGACATTTCGGCTCCACGGATTCCTGACAGCCCTGCTGCTCGCCCTTGCTGCCCTGGTGGTGCCGCTTCCGGCATCGGCGGCGACCGGTGATGTCGGAGTAGAAGGCCCCTCTCATTCGGGGACGGGAACGCCGACGGGGACGAAGCGGTCGACGAGCGGCTTATGGTTCCATGACGGGATCTGGTGGGGGAACATGTGGGATACGGCAAGCTCGGACTTTGAGATTTTCCGGTTCAATTCTTCAACGAGCTCGTGGGCCAGTACGGGTGTGACTACTGAGACACGTGCAAGCACCCATCATGACGTTCTGTGGGACGGGACCACGTTGTACGTGGCCAGCTACCGGTTCGTAAACGACGGCGTGGCGGCTGAGCCGAACTATCCGACGACACTGCGGCGTTACAGCTACAACTCGAGCACGAAAACGTATACGAGCCTGGGCTCCTCACAGATCAACAACTACCGCGTCGAAGCCCTGTCCATCGACAAAGACTCCACAGGCCGGGTGTGGGCCACATGGCAGCAGGGGAACCGGATCTACCTGAATGTCACTGCAACGGATGGCAAGACGTGGGGGACACCGTTCCCGCATCCTGCATCGCTGAGTAACGTGTCCATCGACGACACGTCAGCTGTGATTGCATTCGGCGGAAACAAGATCGGCGTGATGTGGAGCCGGCAGGTCGGTGACTCCACCGACGGTATGTACTGGAGCGTCCACGCCGATGGAGCGGCGAACACGACTTGGTCCACTCCGGTGGCGGCCATTAAAGGCGCGCGCAGCGGTGATGACCATATGAACCTTAAGTGGCTGGACTCCACAAATGACCAGGTTTTCGCCGCAATCAAGACGTCGTTCACGTCGTCGTCCGAGCCGCTGATCCAGTTGCTGGCCCTGAATGTTGCGACCTCAGCATGGACGGCGCATACGATCGCAACCGTGGCGGAGTGCCCCAACCGCGTGATCGTCCTGATTGACGAGGCCGCCCAGAGACTGCGTACTTTCGCCACATACCCGAAGCCGAGCGGTACGACGAACGCCGGTACCTGCACCAGTTCGGGCGGCGCAATCTATGAGAAGTCCACGCCGCTTGACACCATCAGCTTCACCACCGCCAAGACGGCCAGAATTGTGGACGCCGACCAGTATGTCCACAACGTCACGTCCACTAAACAAAACCTCAATAACAAGACGGGCACAGCCAACAGCGGCCTGCTGCTGCTCGCCGATGTGAATGCCACAAGCAGGTACTGGCACCATTACGAGCCCGGCACCGGCGGTGGTGGTGGGACTGCTGATACGACGGCTCCGACGGTGACGGGGACGGCTCCGGCGGACGGTGCGACGGGGGTGGCGGTGACGGCGGATGTGACGGGGACGTTCTCGG
>Ga0307412_10000577_pt1 | contig 21796 bp, 19 predicted proteins | sample DK1Cmetagenome_3_FD_203823 | JGI IMG/M metagenome (GOLD analysis project Ga0307412, IMG submission 203823) | Maize rhizosphere microbial communities from greenhouse at UC Davis, California, United States - DK15-C-1 | ecosystem: Host-associated > Plants > Roots > Rhizosphere > Soil | place: USA...
GCAATGCCCAGTGTTCGGCGAGGGCGCGCAAGACGCGCTTGGGTTCGATCATCGCAATGGCCGTCGGGTTGGCAATTAAAAGCGGCGATTGTACTGCATCGGGCCGGTTGCGATTCACCCCTGAGACGGACTGTCGTCATGTATTGAACAACTAATGAAGCGACAGGGAAGCGATCCGCGCCGAAGGGCGGTAGAATCGCTGCCACTTTCAGTTATCCACAAGTGGCCGACCTTTGCTTATCGAGTCTCGTCGCCGCGCCTATCTGACCGCCATGCAGGTGGTCAACTGGCTGCCGCGTACCGAATTGCCCTTTGCCGCCCCGTCGCGGCCTGAGCTGCTGGATGTGCCCGAACCGGTGGAAGTTGCGCCGGCACCAGTGGCGCCTGCGGCCAAGACCGTTGCCGAACCGGTGGCGCCTGTCGCCGAGCGGCCGAAAATCGAAGTTCCGCGTCCGAGCCTGGCCTCGACCCGTACGAACGCCAAACCGGTAGAAGAGGCCGACGAAACGCCGGCCCCGGTCAAGGTTCCCCACGTACCGCCGCCGCGCTTCGCCCTGCAGTTGCTGCGCGCCGGGCGCTGCCTGTTACTGGTGGAATTACCCACGGGTGATCCGTTCCAAAGTCGCGATCCTGCTTACCTGCTGCTCAAGGACATGCTGCGCGCCGCCGGCCTGCCGGACAGCCCACAGATCATCGGCGAACCGGTGCGCTGGCCGCTGTTGTCACGGGGCACGATGGATCAGGGGCCAGAGGCGGCGCGGGATTTCGTCCAGGGCTTCGTTTCGGCGCGGCTCGAAGACGAACCCTGCGTGTGCCTGTGGCTGATTGGCTTGCCGGCGGTGAGGTTTGCCGGCGAGGCGGATGCCGAGGCGTTCAACCGCGAACTGCAGGTCGAAGGCCTGGGCTCGGCCTGGGCGTTGCCCGGGCTGGAACTTTTAATGGAAACGCCACGGCACAAGGCTGACGTCTGGCAAGCCATGCGCCGGCTGATGGCGCGCTGGAAAGAATCGAATGAGTGACGCTGTATCGTTCCGCCCAATGACCGAGGCGGACCTCGACGCTGTGCTGAAGATTGAATATGCAGCCTACAGCCACCCCTGGACCCGGGGGATATTTCTTGATGGGCTGGGCAAATACCAGATCTGGCTGATGTTCGAAGGCGAGCAGCAGGTCGGTCACGGCGTGGTGCAGATCATTCTGGATGAGGCGCACCTGCTCAACATCACGGTCAAACCGGAAAACCAAGGGCGGGGCCTTGGCCTGCGGCTGTTGGAACACCTGATGTCGATCGCCTACAAGGCCGAGGCCCGGGAATGCTTCCTGGAAGTACGCGACAGCAATCGCACGGCGTTTCGGCTTTATGAGCGCTATGGCTTCAACGAGGTTGGACGGCGGCGCGATTATTACCCGGCTGTGGGCGGGCGCGAGGATGCGGTGGTCATGGCGTGCACGTTAGTGGACTGAATGGCCACGCCCCCTGTGGGAGCGGGCTTGCTCGCGAAGACGGTGGCACATTCGATATAAATGCAGACTGATCCACCGCTTTCGCGAGCAAGCCCGCTCCCGCAGGGCCAGGTCAACGCTTGCCATCGAGCGGATCGATATCGGCCATTTCCGCTTCGTCCAGCCCATCGCCTCCACCAATATCGTTTTCACCAACGACGCTCAGGTCCCAATCGGCCTGTTCATCCTCGCCGGCTTCATGTGCGTCCCGGGCGCCGTCTTCATGGATCAGGGTTTCCGGGCTCATGTCATCGTCGGTCGGCTGGCGGTCATCCATCGAGGCGCCTGTCATACCGGCCTCACGGACACGCTCCTCCGGTAGCAGATGCTCGCGCTCATCTTCCGGCAATTCATCACCGATCCGGGCATCGTATTCATCATCGTCGAATTCCAGCTCACGCATCGAGCCCATGCGGTCTTCATTGTCATCGATAGGTTCCGGTTGCGTCGCATCGAAGGGACGTCGTGAATCATTCATGGCAATTCCTCATACTGTGGGCCTTACTAAGAGTCGACCGGCTGCGCGGCCAGGAATTCCAATGCGTCGCCGACGTGACCTCGACCGGCGGTCGTCTGTCACAGTTGCGCACTCTCTATCGAGGCTGGACAGCATGAATGAATTACAAGATCTGATTGATAACAACGCACGCTGGGCCGATGCGATCAAGCAGGAGGATCCTGACTTCTTCGCCAAGCTGGCTCGTCAGCAAACCCCCGAATACCTGTGGATCGGCTGTTCCGATGCACGGGTGCCGGCCAACGAAATCGTCGGTATGTTGCCGGGTGATCTGTTTGTGCACCGTAACGTCGCCAACGTGGTGTTGCACACGGACCTGAACTGCCTGTCGGTGATCCAGTACGCGGTGGATGTGCTCAAGGTCAAGCACATCCTGGTGACGGGCCACTACGGCTGCGGCGGCGTACGTGCCTCGATGCAGGATCGCCAGTTGGGCCTGATCGACGGTTGGCTGCGTTCGATTCGCGACCTGTACTACGAACATCGCGATGCGTTGGCCAAGCTGCCCACCGAAGAAGAGCGCGTGGACCGCTTGTGCGAACTCAACGTCATCCAGCAGGTGGCGAACGTCGGCCATACCAGCATCGTGCAGAATGCCTGGCATAGGGGACAAAGCCTGTCGATCCACGGCTGCATCTACGGCATCAAGGATGGACGCTGGAAAAGCCTGGACACGACGATCAGCGGTTTCGAACAACTGCCGCCGCAGTATCGCTTGCGCCCGGTAGACGCACCCTGAACAGGGCGTTTCAGTTGCGATGACAGCGACGCCGCCAGTGCCGAAGGAACTCCATTCCTTGCTCGTTGGGCGATTCGTCATATCCGGTGATCCAGCCGTGACAGTTGGACGAACCACACCGGCAGGCGAATTGCCGATACAGCTTCTGTTCGGTGCTGGCGTAGTCCATCGTCAGGCAATCGCCTTCGCGGATGTCGGTCAGTGACCATAACCACAGTTCGCTCATGTCCAGGAAGACATTCGGGTTGCATGAATGCAGTAGCAGCCCGGCGAAGTGTGGGTCATACATGTGGACATTCGGCAGAATCTGCAAGGTGTGCAGGCGTCGGCGACTGACCAGCAGTCCCGACACCCTGCACATCCGCGTCATGGAGGCGAACTGCTTGCGTGCGACAATTCCGTTGCCGCGCCCATCGTTCGTCTGGTGCACTTCAAAATCGTGCATTGAGGGGTAGCCCTGGTGGCTGCTGAGCTGGGTTTCCAGGTAAACGCAGTCCCGATTCCCTGGGCCAGTGCGATCAGCTTTGAACTGGGTCATGACAGTCCTTGTCGGTGCCAAGCACTCGACTTTTCAGCGCAGGCGTCCTGCCAACGGTCGTTGAGAACGCCGATAGATTCCTCCAAACCGTGGGTTGTTTCTACTGTCAACTCTGACAGGTGCTGTAAGCGCCTCCCGTGTGAGCGCAGGCTTGCACGGGAGGGCTTGTCAGGGGTTATACGGCTTCTGCGGGCAATGGCATTGGCACTTTCAGCTGTTGCAGTTCCGACTTGACTGGCGGTGTCTCACATTTCTTCTGTGCGTCCGCCTCGCTCAGTTTACGAACCGAGGTGTAGAACAACTCGCAGGTTTTCTCTTTTTGCGTCACCTGCCAGGTTTGCGTGCACTGGTTCAAGAGTGTGCTCGGGTCGGTGCCTGGCTTGCTGCCCATGCCGGCCTGCCAGCAGGCGGCGCTCAAGTCCTGGCCCATCACTTTCAAGCCCGCAGCATCTGCCTTGGCTTCGTCGCCGTCGTAGCTGGCCGGGTCAGCGGCGTACCAGATATAGCTGGGATGGTTGGAACCAAGGACCGGAACCTTGGCGCCCGGAGCCGGCTCGATGGTTGCCAGGCCGAGCACGGCGACGGTCTGGCCGTATTGGGTATTGATCCAGTCCCGGACGGGCGCGCCGAAGGCCACCATTGGCAACGACGTGCCCTTGGCACCTTGAGTGACTTGCTTGACCATGGTGGTCTGGTAATCGTTGAAGTAACTGTAGAGCCCTGCCAGCGTGCTGCCGGCATTGGACGGGGCTGCGATGGGCGCGATGTCGATGATGGTCTGGTAAGCCGGTGTGTTCGGCGCGGCAATACCGTTGGCGGTCAGCAGCGTGGCCCAGCGATCCGTGGTGGCCGATTCCAGGTAATCCTGGGCCTGGGTCAGGGAATAATCCGGTGGGAAGTGCAGCAGTTCGACACTCTTGCGGTTGTCCAGGGCCATGCCCAACGGCAGGAACAGGTACCAGTTGTAGGCCCATTTTTTATCATTGTTGAGTTTGCTGGCGCCGTTGTACGCCAAGTCCCCGGCATCGAGCAGGTTCTTCAGCGGCTGGCCGTAGCTCTTCGGCACGCCGCTGATATTCGCATAGACGGTGCCGTTGTCACTTTTGACGCTGACCTTGGCCGCGTCGTAGCCGTCACGCTGGACGCTTTGCGTCAGGTAATGCTCGACGGTCTGCTCGAGTGTCCAGTTGCGGAAACAAATGACGTTGCAGTTGTTGGGATAAGCGAAGAGACGGGTGACGCGTTCGGTGCTGCCAAGGTTGACGTCGATGTCGGCGGCTTGGGCGGTGGCGCTCAAGGCCAGGGCGGCAAGAGGAAGTGCGGCGAGTTTGAACATGCTCAGATCCTTTTCAGCGTGGGCCCCTCGAAACAGGGTGTATCCATACTGAAACAGACGGAGCCGAAGAAGAAGTGGGCCGATTGAAAAATCGGCCCTTTTTTATGGCTTTATGGCATCACTGGCGGCAGATAACTCAACGTCGTCCCCAATGCCCACAGCAGCGCCAGCACCAGCGGCGTATGCACCAGCAACTGCACGAAGGAAAAGCCGATCAAGTCCCGGGCTTTCAAGCCGAGCACGCCCAACAACGGAAGCATGTAGAACGGGTTGATCAGGTTTGGCAGCGCTTCGGCGGCGTTATAGATCTGCACCGCCCACCCAAGGTGATAGTTGAGATCGTTGGCCACCTGCATCACATAAGGTGCCTCGATGATCCACTTGCCGCCGCCGGAGGGAATGAAAAAGCCCAGCACCGCCGAATAGACGCCCATCAACAAGGCGTAGGTGTCATGGGAGGCAATCTGTACGAAAAAGGTCGAGATATGGTGGGCCAGCGTCTGCGCATCGCTGCCCTTGACCGTGGTCAGCAGCGCGGCGATCGAGCCGTACAGTGGAAACTGGATCAACACGCCCGTGGTGGTCGGCACCGCGCGGGCCACGGCGTCAAGAAAGCTGCGTGGCCGCCAGTGAAGCAAGGCCCCGAGCATGATGAACAAAAAGTTGTAGGTATTGAGTCCGGAAATGGCGCTGATCGCCGGCTTGGTCGAAAACTCATGGAACAGCCAGCCGGCGGCCAGCAGCACCAGCGCAATCGTCAGCAGCGGACTGTGTTCCAGCCATTCCCCGGGTCGGGTTCGCGGTTGCAGCGCCGGCATGCTGAAACTGGGGTCGATCTCGCAGGCAGCGGCGTCACGGGCACTGTTGGGGCCGGGAGCGGTGGCGTAGGCGATGATTACCGAGATCACGATCAGCGCCAGCAGCATCACCCCGGATTGCCAGAGAAAGATCGTCTGGGTAAACGGAATGACGCCGGTAATCGACAGGATCGACGGCGGCAGGCTGGCCGGGTTGGCCTGCAGTTGAGCGGCCGAGGAAGACAACCCCAACGCCCACACCGCTCCCAGGCCCAGATAGGCGGCAGCGCCGGCGGCACGATAATCCATCTTCAAGTCGGTGCGACGGGCGAGGGCCCGAACCAGCAAGCCGCCGAACACCAGCGACAAGCCCCAGTTGAGCAGCGACGCGATCATGGAAATCAGCGCGACCCAGGCCACGGCACTGCGGCCGTTCCTGGGAATACGCGCCAGGCGATCGATCAATTTGACGGCCGGTGGCGAGCTGGCGACCACGTAACCGCCGATCACCACGAAGGCCATCTGCATCGTGAACGGGATCAAGCTCCAGAACCCATCGCCGAAGGCCATGGCTGCCGCGGTGGGCGTGGCGCCGATGAGCTGTGTCGCCAGCGCGACCACCAGCACCGCCAGCGCGGCGAACACCCAGGAGTCAGGGAACCAGCGCTCGGCAAAACTGGAACAGCGCAGCGCGAAGCGGGCGGAACGGCTGTCTTCAATGTCGGTGGTCACGGCAATTACCTCGATTTTTTATGGTTATGGGTATCTGGAGCGACGAAGCATCGGCGGTCAGGCGCAAACAATAGAACAATCCAATGACCGTGGGAGACGGAGCGGCGTTCGAGCACGACCTGATTATTTTCCAGACCGACCGGCGGCGCTCTTTAGAAAAAATCCGCCGGGCCGATGGCAATGGAATAGCAGAATTTCTCCTGCCTGCCGGAGCTTGCCATGTTCAACAATCGCCTGAAGCAGGAGCTGCTTGCTCTTCGCCAAGAACTTTCCAGTCTCATGCAAGTGAAAGAGAGCCTGGACCGTGAAATGCTCGGCCTGACCCTGGATGCGGAAGGACGGGTGCAGTCGGTCAATCAGAACTTTCTCGACGATATGCATTACAAGAGCCAAGACCTGATAGGGCGATCCATCGAAGACTTGGTGCCGGCCTACCTGAAGTCCAATGAATTCCAGATTCGTTTCAAGACCGCCCTGACCCGCGGTGAGCACTTCTCCGGTGCCGTTCGCCTGACGCGAGGCGATGGCAAAGAGGCCTGGTTGCGCTCGATCCTTCAGCCGGTGCGCAATGCTGAGGGACGAGTTCGTTATTTCTCGATGTACTCCAACGACCTGACTCGTACCATCGAGAATTCCCGCGAGCATGAGAACCTGATTGGTGCCTTGGTGCGTTCGACGGCGGTGATCGAATTTGACCTGGGCGGACACGTGTTGACGGCCAACGACCGCTTCCTCAATGCGATGGGTTACAGCCTGGCGCAGATCAAGGGCAAGCACCATCGTACATTTTGCGAGCCCGAGGAATACAACAGCCCGGCGTACCAACACTTCTGGAAGCGCCTGAACAGCGGCGAGTTCGTTGCCGGGCGCTTCAAGCGTATCGACAGCAACGGTCGCGAGGTGTGGCTCGAAGCGTCCTATAACCCGGTGGTCGATGCCAACGATCGCCTCTACAAAGTCGTGAAGTTCGCTACCAACATCACTGACCAGGTCAATCAGGAAAAAGCCGTCGCCGATGCTGCCAACATTGCCTACAGCACCTCCCTGCAGACCGACAATAGCGCCCAGCGCGGCACTACCGTCGTGACCCAGGCCGTGGACGTGATGCGCGACCTCGCCCGGCACATGCAGACCGCCGGGCAAGGCATCGAAGCGCTGAACGAGCAATCCCTGGTGATTGGCACCATCGTCAAGACCATCAGCGGCATCGCCGAGCAGACCAACTTGCTGGCGCTCAACGCCGCGATCGAGGCCGCCCGGGCCGGTGAACAGGGCCGCGGCTTCGCCGTGGTGGCCGATGAAGTGCGGCAACTGGCTTCGCGTACCAGCCAGGCCACCGATGAAATCGTCGGCGTGGTCCGCCAGAACCAGGACATGGCCCGTAATGCCGTCGCGCTGATGACCGACGGCCAGCACCAGGCGGAACAGGGCCTGGCCCTGGCGGCCGAGGCGGGGAGCGTGATCGTCGAGATTCAGGATGGGGCGAAGAAGGTGGTGGATGCGGTGAGCCAGTTTGCCAATCAATTGTCGACGTAATGTGTTTCAAATTATTGTGATGCACCAATTAATTATCGTAAATTGATAATTAATTGGTTATGTTTTGGGCTCCTTTCGTTCTGTTGGAGCCACACATGCCTTCGAATCGCCTTGCTCTTTATAGCCAACGCATGGCTGCCGTTACGCTGATCTTTGTTGCTGCCATGATGATTATCAACGCTGTGATCTGGCTATTCCCTGATATCGAATCAGAGTACGGCCTGGGTTTTTCGCTGTCCCGACGTATGTCGAGTCTGTCCGAGGACGCAATGTCGATGACTGGCTGGCAAAGCCTCGGCGCGATCCTCCTGTCGAGTATCCCGTTGTTGGCGCTGGCGGCAGGGTTGGTCAATTTGCGGCAGCTCTTCAACCGCTATGCGCAGGGACAGTATTTCTCCAGCGAAGCTGCCAATCTGCTGGGCAAAGCCGGTCGTGCAGTAGCGCTATGGGTGTTTCTGGATTTCCTGTGCGAACCGCTGCTGAGCCTGTGGGTTACGATGAATGCCCCCGCCGGCCAGCACATACTGAGCATCTCCATTACCGCACCTTCTTTTGTCGCTTTGTTTATTGCCGGGTGCATTGCGATCATCGCCCGGATATTGTCCCAGGCCAGTGAAGTCGAATCAGAAAACCGAACTTTCGTTTGAGATACCCATGCCTATTGTTATTCAACTTGATGTGATGCTGGCGATGCGCAAGGTCAAGTCCAAGGACCTTGCCGCCGCCATTGGCATCACCGAGGCCAACCTTTCCTTGTTGAAGCAAGGAAAGGTCAAGGGCATACGCCTGGCGACCCTCGAAGCCATTTGCGGCTATTTGCAATGCCAGCCTGGAGACCTGCTGGTTTACCAGCCGCAAATCGAGCCTGATCAGTCGCCCAGCGCTTGACCTTCGCGCCTTGGATCGGCCCCGCCAGCCAGCGAGGCTTTTCCTTGTGCATCACGCACTCGGACAATCGCCTGGGTGCCGCTGGTCATGTCGATTTCGCCCACCGTGTGGCCTTTGTCTTTCAAGGCCTGGACCAGCGCCGGGCTGAACTGCCCTTGTTCCAGCTCGGTCGCGCCATTACGGCTGCCGAAATTGGGGAGGTTGATAGCGGCTTGCGGATCGAGGTTCCAGTCCAGCAGGCCGATCACCGACTTGGCGACGTATTCGATGATCTGCGAGCCTCCTGGAGAACCGACGGCAGCCAGCAGTTCGCCATTCTGACGGTCGAACACCAGCGTCGGCGCCATGGACGAACGCGGGCGTTTTCCGGGTTCGACGCGGTTGGCGACTTTCTGCCCGTTTTCTTCGGGTATGAACGAAAAGTCAGTCATCTGATTGTTGAGCATGAAACCCTGGACCATCAGATGCGATCCGAACGCCGATTCCACGGTGGTGGTCATCGACACGGCGCCGCCCTGGTCATCCACCGCCACCACTTGCGAGGTGGAAATGCGCAGCGGCGAACGGTCCGGCGCGTAGGCAACCTGGATGCCCGGCGGCGTCCCGGGTTTGGCTACGCCCATGCTGCGCGGGCCGATCAGGTTGGCGCGGCTGGCCAGGTAGCCCGGATCGACCAGCCCTTTGACCGGCACCGGGACAAAGTCCGAGTCGGCGACATACAGGGCGCGGTCGGCGTAGGCCAGGCGTTCAGCTTCAGCGATCAGGTGCACCGCTTCGGGTGCGGGCTCGATGCCGGCGGGTTTGTCGGACGTGTGCGGCTTCAACGGCGCGAGTGCCCAGCGGGCGTCACGATGTTCGAGGCTTTCCAGCGTCCCGAGGATCTGTGCCACGGCGATTCCACCCGACGACGGTGGCGCCATCCCGCAGACTTGCCAGCGTTTGTAGTCGGTGCACAACGGCGCACGTTCCCGGGCGGCATAGCCCTTGAGATCTTTCAGTGAAAGGCTGCCGGGGTTGGCGTGACCCTGGACCTTGGCGACGATCTCTTCGGCGACTGGCCCTTCATACAAGGCATTCGGCCCTTCGCTGGCAATGCGTTTGAAGACACGAGCCAATGCCGGATTCTTCAGCAATGTGCCGGCGGCCTTGGGGCTGCCATCGGCGTTCAGGAAATACGCGGCCATGTCGGGCGAGCCTGGCAACGAAGCATCGGCCGCGATCATCGAGTGCAACCGTGGAGAAATCTTGAAACCCTGGTCCGCCAGGGCAATTGCCGGTTCGAACAACGTCGCCCACGGGAGGCGGCCATGCTTGCGGTGGGCCAGCTCCAGCGCCCGCAACACGCCCGGCGTGCCCACCGAGCGTCCGCCGATCTGCGCGGCGGTAAACGGCATGGGTTTGCCGTCGGCCTGAAGGAACAGCTTTTCGCTGGCGCCGGCCGGGGCGGTTTCGCGACCGTCATAGGTACGCACCGCCTTGCCGTCCCACAGCACAATGAACGCACCGCCGCCGATGCCGGAAGACTGCGGCTCCACCAGCGTCAAGACCGCCTGCATCGCAATCGCCGCGTCGATGGCCGCGCCGCCGCGCCGCAACATTTCCCGGCCAGCCTCGGCAGCCAGCGGGTTCGCCGCGGCGGCCATGTGTTTGTCAGCGTGGCGAGTCTGCAGATCGGTGCGGTAGCCGGAAGCGATCTCCGGTGCGCTGGGCAAGGGAGGCGTGGAGGAGAGCGGAGTCTTACAGGCGGCGAGTGTCAGGGCGACAGCCAACAGCGAAACGGCTGACAGGCGATTAAGATTCGGTCTGAGGTCTGAAAGCACGTGTCGCTCCATCCGTGGGCCAGGGATATTGAGGCCGACTGTAGCGATACGAGGCGTGGGGTGCAAATCAGCGGGGGAGGCGGCTCGGCTTCGCCCCACAGGAAACGTCAGGCATTCTGCGCCTGGAGGAAAATCGAAAACAGCTCGGATTGGGACTTGATTCCCAGCTTGCTGTACATGTGTTTTTTATGGACTTTGACGGTTTCGGCAGAGATTTCCAGCTTGCGGGCGATTTCCTTGCTCGAGCAACCACTGAGCATCAAGCGTCCGACATCCAGTTCCCGTGCGGTCAACTGTGTGCCTTTGAGCTGTTGCACCGACGCTTCCAACTGCACGCGCCAGTCGACTTGCGGTGGTGCTGGCGCCAGCGCCACCACTTCGTTGATTTCGTAGGGCAGGCGCTGGCGCAACAGGCCGAGCACCCAAGGCTGGATCAGCGACAGCAAGGCAAGCTGCTGGCCACTGAACCGCTGCTTGCTGCCCAACGACAGGCACAGCGTGCGATCGCCTTCGAGCTGGCAATTGAACTGGACTTCGTCGGATACAACGTTCAGCCGAAAGTAACGCTGGTAATACTCGGTCAACTCGAAATGTTCCGGTGCCACTTCCGACAGGCGATACAGCCCGGTGCGCGACTGCTCGCGACAAGCGATGTAGAACGGATCGAGCAGGTACAACCCGCGCAGATAGTCCTGGAACAACTGATCGGGGCTGCCATCCGCGCCCGGGCATTCGGCAAAAACCTGCGGGCGTTGATCGGCGCTGAAAAGCAGTGCCACCCAACTGTCGAAGGGTACGTACTGATCCAGCAAACGGACCAGCTGCGTCCAGAAATTGGGCTTGTCCAAGGCGTCGATCAGTTGCCCGACCGAGCGGTGCCACGCGATGTCGTCTAATGAAAGTGTCATGCCTCTACCCCTATCGGGTTACCCCAGCGGCGTGATTTCCCGGCCCTGGGCTTGCTGCGCATACTGGCGCACAGACACCGTCCGGGCAATCTTTCCGCCAGCCTGGTCAAGAACAAGGAATACCCATGAAAGTCGAACTCGCCCAATTGGCGGGCCGTGATAACGACACGACCTACAACCTGGAACGCGCGCTTGCGGCGATTGCCGCCTGTGCTGCCGACACGCAAATGATCGTGTTTCCCGAAACCCACCTGATGGGCTTTCCGTCGGTCGAGACGTTGGCCGAAACCGCCGAGCCGCTGGACGGACCGACCGTCAGTGCGGTGCTTGCTGCGGCCCGGGAACGTGATATTGCCGTGGTGATCGGCGTGGCCGAGAACGATCGCGGCCGTTTCTACAACACCACGCTGTTGATCACACCAGAGGGCATTGCCCTGAAATATCGCAAGACGCATCTCTGGGCGTCGGATCGCGGAGTATTCGAGGCCGGTGACCGTTACGCGACATGCGAGTGGAATGGTGTGCGGGTCGGCCTGCTGATCTGCTACGACATCGAATTCCCGGAAACTGCCCGCGCCCTGGCGCAATTGGGGGCCGAGCTGCTGATCGTCACCAACGGCAACATGGACCCCTATGGCCCGACTCACCGCACCGCGATCATGGCCCGCGCCCAGGAAAACCAAGCGTTTGCGCTGATGGTCAATCGCGTGGAAGAGGGCGATGGCGGGTTGGTGTTTGCAGGCGGCAGTGCGTTGGTCGACCCGCTCGGCACCTTATTGTTCGAGGCGGGGCGTGATCAAGGCCAGTTCTCGGTGGAACTGGACCTGAACCAGCTGACGGCGGCGCGGCGTGATTACCGGTACCTCGATGATCAGCGGCTGAAGATGCCAGGGGAGATTGTCGAGCATGCCTGCGGAGTGCGGGAGCTACTGATTCCTTCGCGTTGATCCTGATCCTGTGTTGCCGGGGCTGACGCCTTCGCGGGCAAGCCCGCTCCCACCCGGTTGTAAGAATGCCCGAGATCCAATGTGGGAGCGGGCTTGCCCGCGAAGAGGCCCTGACAAGCAACACATTCCTGTTGGCCAAAACCAGAACAACAACGTAACACCCGAAAACCTTGTGCCGAACTCGGCTCTGCCATAAATCTAATAATTCGGAGTAGTCGCTCATGGCTCATTTGCAACGCACCCTGTCACTGGGGTCGGTGGTGCTGTTCGGCATCGCTTACATGACACCGATCATTGTTCTCGGTACCTTCGGCATCCTCGCGCAATCCACTACAGGCATGGTCCCCGCCGCTTACCTGGCGGCATTGGTGGCGATGTTTTTCACCGCGATGAGCTACGGCCGAATGGCTGCGGCGTTCCCCGTCGCCGGTTCGGCCTATAGCTACGTGCGCAAGGCGATCAGCCCGAAACTGGGTTTCATCGCCGGTTGGGCGGTATTGCTCGATTACCTGTTCCTGCCCATGGCGATCTGGCTGATCGGCGCGGCCTACCTGCACTCCGCGTTCCCGGCCTTGCCACAGTGGCTCTGGGTGCTGGTGTTCATCGGCGTTACGAGCGCGATCAATATTGTCGGTCTGAAATTGGCCAATGGCATCAACGCGCTGTTGATGCTGGTGCAGTTCCTGGTCCTGGTCGCCTTCGTTGCGCTGTGCGTCCATTACGTCGCAGGGGACGCGAGCACACCGTTGTGGTCGATCAAGCCGTTCTTCAACGGTGACATGCAGATGCCGCTGATCATGAGCGGTGCAGCTATCGCTTGTTATTCGTTCCTCGGGTTTGACGCGGTCAGTACCTTGACCGAGGAAACCCGCGACCCGCGCCGTACCATCCCGCGAGCGATCATGCTGATTACCCTGATCGGCGGATTGATCTTCGTCAGCGTGTCGTACTTCGTGCAGATCGCGCACCCGTCGTTCCAGTTCGACAGCGTCGACGCGGCGGCCTACGAAATTGCCCGCAACATCGGTGGCGACCTGTTCGTGTCGATCTTCCTGATCGGCCTGATCGTCGGCCAGTTCGCGTCGGGGCTGTCAGCCCAGGCCAGCGGCTCGCGGCTGTTGTTCGCCATGGGCCGTGATGGCGTGCTGCCAAAATCGTTCTTCGGTACCTTGCATGAGCGCTTTGGTACGCCGGTCAACAGCATTCTTTTATGCGCCGTGGTCGCTTTGCTGGCGCTGAAACTGGACGTCACTACATCAACCTCATTCATCAACTTTGGCGCGTTCCTCGCGTTCAGTCTGGTGAACCTGTCAGTGATCTTTCATTACTGGATTGGAGCAGAGAGGAAGGGGCTGCGTGAACTCGTGCTGTTCCTGCTGTTCCCGTTTATCGGCCTGGCGGCGGATGTATGGCTGATGGTCAGCCTCGATCACTCAGCAATCTACCTGGGCCTGAGCTGGCTGGCGATTGGCGTGGTGTACCTGGCGGTGCTGACCGGAGGCTTCCGTCGCCAGCCACCGGAGATGGATTTCCAGGAAGCCGCGTAACTCCTTGCGCCCCGTGGGATCAGTTGAAATCTTGCGGGGGCATTCAGGGAACCCCAGAAACAAGAAAGCCCGCACTAGGCGGGCTTCTTGTTGTTCAAAGACATTCAAGAATGTCTTTGAACAGGACTTGGTGGCTACACAGGGACTTGAACCCCGGACCCCAGCATTATGAATGCTATGCTCTAACCAACTGAGCTATGTAGCCAAGTGGCGCGCATTATTCCCTTGCGGTGAAGATGTGTCAAGCGCAAATCAAAAATATTTCTCTGCACTTTCAACCGCTTATCCATCCCTGCGGCAAACGCCCATCAACCGAGTTGAAATCTCCCTGTGTTTGCACTCAAGGCCTGGCTGCCTTGGCTCAAGGTATCCGCCGCCAGGTTCACGGCGCGGGCGCCTTCGAGCAGGCGCATGGCGGCCTGGTCGACCTGCTGGATATTGCCGCTGACTTCGTCAGCCGTGCTGGCTTGCTCATCAACCGCAGTGGCGATCTGCGCCAGGGTATCGGTCACGCTTTGCACGGCGCTGGCAATTTCGCCGAGGCGTTCACCAAGGCCGGTGACCGCTTGGGCGTCGGTCTGGGCCTGGCCGCAGGCTGCTTCCATCAGGCTGACGGCTTCGTTGACCGTCGCGCGCAGGCTGTCGACGGTGCCGGCGATCTGCTGCGTGGAGGACTGGGTGCGTTGCGACAGGCTGCGCACTTCGTCGGCCACGACGGCGAAGCCGCGGCCCTGTTCTCCGGCGCGAGCGGCTTCGATGGCGGCGTTGAGCGCCAGCAGGTTGGTCTGCTCGGCCACGCCACGAATGGTGTCGACCACCAGTTGGATCTGCTGGCCCTGTTCGCTGACCCGGCCCAGCGCGGCGGCGGTCTCGTTGAGCCGCTGGTTGAGCTGCTGGATGCTCGCCGTGGTGCGTTGGCTGTCGCGGCTGCTGTCGGCCGCGATGCGGCGGGTCTGCTGGGCGCTGTCTGACGCCTGTTCACAACTTTTCGCGACGCCTTGGGAGGTCGCGGCCAGTTGTGTCGCGGCGGCGGCAATCTGGCTGATCTGCATCTGCTGCGCCTCGACTTCACCCAGGGCGCCGCTGGAATGCGTGTTGAGGGTGCGCACGGCGTCGCTCAGTTGCAGTGTTTCGTGATCCACGCCCAACAGGCTGTTGCGCAACTGGACCACGGCGACATTGAGGGCGGTGCTGATCGCTGCCAGTTCGTCCCGGCCCTGCACCGGCACTTGCAGGCTCAGGTTGCCATCGCGCAAGGCTTCGGCCAGCAGGGTGATGCCACTGGCGCTGCGGCGGATAGAGGCTTGCAGGCAAACGAAGAGATACAGCGCGGCCAGCAGCAGGCAGCCGAGCACAATGGCCACCAGAGTGAACTGACGGATGGCCGAGCCATGGTATTGGTCCAGGCGGGTATCCAGCGCGACCAATGATTGTTGGCGCAAGGTCGCCAGATCGACGAGGAGGGCGTCCATGTGTTTCTCGAAGCCTTCCGGCTTGAGGTTGATGGAACCGCCGAACACGCCGTCATCCAAGACTTTCAAACCGCTGTCGAGATTCTTGAGGCTGCCTTGGAATTGACCAGCCCAGCTTTGCAATTCGCTCGGCAGGCGGGTTTCCAGAAGTGCACCGGTCTTGACCAGTTGGTCCCGTGCGTCGCCAATGCGGCTGCGCAGGTCACGCAGTTGCAAGCGGCTCTGCAGCGTGAATTGGCCTGACACCACCGAGGCTTGGCCAACGCTGGCCAGGCGCCCGACACGTTCGATCAGGTCGGGTGTCTGCTGGGTCGAGATTTGTGTCAGCAGGTAGGTTTCCAGCCAGGACGCGAGCGTCAGGCGATTGTCCATGACGATCTGTTCGCGCAGTGCTTGCAACGCGCCCAGGGCGGCGGTGAAACGGTCATAGCCGTCCGGCCACCAGCCCACGCTGCCCAGGCTTTTGGAATCCAGGCCGTTGAGGCTGGTTTGCAAAGCCTGGTAGCGGGCGAGGGTGTCGGCTTCGGCGCCTTCGGTTTGCAAAGTGGCGCCCAGGTCGGTGGCGGCCTGGTTGAGCGCCGGCTGCACGGCGTCGAACGCCGCCATGGCGGCCAGCGTCGCGGGAGTGGGTTGTCGATTGGTTTCGGTGGCGCGCCAACGGGCCGCGCGATTGCGCTGGGCGGTCAGCAGATTGTCCAGGTTATCCAGCGCCAGCAATTGACGCACCCCGGCGCGCTCACCGGAAATCAGGCTGAGCTTGTCGCGGTAATCCTGGCCGATGAGCCACAAGCTGCCCATGAGCGGCAGGATGAATAACAGGAACAACAGCTGGAATTTACGGGCGAAACCAAAATGCCCCAGCAACCGGATCCCCGGTGATAGAAAAGCCTGCATGCCCATACTCCCCTGAACACCCTTGCACCGAATTTGTGCGTTTTTACACAGGTGCTGAAACGGGTGTCCTCTTAAAAGGCCTCGAAAGCTTGTCCAGGCTGGCTCTGTAGGCCTGCTCTGTAGCGAAACTTCCCATTCTCGATCCCCTTTGTAAGGGGATCACGTCTTAGAGCATTAGCAAGGCAAGATTCAGACCATGGCGTTGCGCTATCACCTTGTTTTTTATAGGTCGATAGCAAGCTAAGGGGATAGCCTTGCCACGGTGAAAAATGGCACATTGATGCGCCTGCCTCGTGCACCCACCCGCCGTATGGAAACTCCCATGGCTATCAGTAATACCCAGGCCGACATGACGTCGGCAGCCGCGACGCCCCAAAGCAGCCCACTGGTCATGCGCATCATTGGTGCGGTGGCGCTGGCGCATCTGATCAACGACCTGATCCAGGCGGTCTTGCCGTCGATCTATCCGATGCTCAAGGACAGCTACGGCCTGACATTTACCCAGGTTGGCCTGATCACGTTGACCTTTCAGCTCACCGCTTCGCTGCTGCAACCCTGGGTGGGTTATCACACCGATCGGCATCCCAAGCCCTGGCTCCTGCCGGCGGGAACGGTATGCACATTGGTCGGCATCGTGATGATGTCGATGGTCGGCAGTTTTGCCTTGATCCTGCTGGCCGCCGCGTTGATCGGCATCGGCTCGTCGACCTTCCACCCCGAAGCGTCGCGGGTGGCCCGGCTGGCTTCCGGGGGCCGCTATGGCTTGGCCCAGTCGACTTTCCAGGTGGGCGGTAACGCCGGCTCTGCCTTCGGCCCGCTGTTGGCGGCGGCGATCATCATCCCTTACGGGCAAGGCAACGTGGCCTGGTTCGGCCTGTTCGCGCTGTTTGCCTTGTTCGTGCTGTACCGCATCAGCCGCTGGTACGCCAACCACCTGAACCTGTTCAAGCTCAAGCAAGGCCAGGCGGCGACCCACGGGTTGTCCAAGGGGCGTGTCCTCAGTGCGCTCGTGGTGCTCGGGCTGCTGGTGTTTTCCAAGTACTTCTACATGGCCAGTTTCACCAGCTACTTCACGTTCTACCTGATCGAGAAGTTCGACCTGTCGGTGGCCTCTTCGCAGTTGCACCTGTTTCTGTTCCTAGGCGCGGTGGCGGCGGGAACGTTCTTTGGCGGCCCGATCGGCGACAGGATCGGGCGTAAGGCGGTGATCTGGTTCTCGATCCTCGGCGTGGCGCCATTCACCCTGATCCTGCCTCACGTCGACCTGCTGTGGACCAGCATTCTCAGCATAGTAATCGGCTTCATCCTGGCCTCGGCGTTCTCCGCGATCGTGGTGTATGCCCAGGAACTGGTGCCGGGCAACGTCGGGATGATCGCAGGCGTATTCTTCGGCCTGATGTTCGGCTTCGGCGGGATTGGCGCCGCGCTGCTGGGGCATCTGGCAGATATTCGTGGCATTGAATACGTGTACTGGCTGTGCTCGTTCCTGCCGTTGCTCGGGGTGTTGGCGATCTTTTTGCCCAGGACAAAAAAGGCCTGAGCAGCCTCCAGCCAGACGGCTTGGTGTTCTTGGAAAACACCGAGCTCTTGGCGGCTCGAGTCATGAATAACCGGTACTAAAGTCTCGATCTACATGAGCCTTAAGTTGGCTCTTGTACAAATACCGCTCGTGCTAATTTGCCTGCGTGGCAAATGGTTGGAATGGACTCTGCGGCAAATATCCAGGGGTCGCTTTACGGTGACTGGATAGCGGATTCACATTCTTTCCGCGAAGGCCTTCGTTTCCGGAGGTCTTCGGCTCCTGACGTTGAATGTCCTTTATCGTCCCTCGGACGCATAGAGTGAATCTGCGCGCCATCTCCCCACGTTTCAACCAATAACCAGCTGTATCGCCATGCCCGGCCATCCACTTCGGTGCATGACGTAAGCAGCGTCAGTCGTATTCGCCGAGTCGTGCACGCGGTGGCTGCCGGCGTTCTTCATGGCGGCGCGAAAAATAGAATCGGGTGGGGAATGATATGAAGTTCACGTCGTTGCAGGCACGCATTTGTGTCACGGCGGGCGCATGCCTGTTTGTTTCGTCTGTCAGCCTGGTTGTCTACGGGCTCTTTACTGCCCGGTCGAATGAGCAATATGTCGCGAGCGAGGTCAGTGCGCTGGTTGAAAAATCAACCATCCGGGAAATCCAGAACCTGGCCGAATCCCGTGCCAACGCCATCCAGGCCAAGCTGCAGAATGCATTGGATGCAGCACGCACAATGGCCAATACTTTTGCCGCCAGCAAGGCTTCGCAAAGCCCCCTGGCATTGGGCCGTGAACAGATCAACAGCGTGCTGCTCAATGTGCTCAAGGACAACCCTGACTTCAACGGCACCTATTCCTGCTGGGAGCCAAATGCGCTGGACGGGCAGGACCCCGGGTTCCGCAACGCACAAGACGGCAATAACCCCGTGACCGGACGTTTTACGCCTTACTGGACGCGCAGCGCCGATGGTCATGTCGCGGTGCAACCGTTGGTCGAGTATGACTCGGCCGACCGCCATGCCAATGGTGTGCTCAAGGGCGGGTGGTACAGCGGCCCGCGCGACACCCTGAAGGAAAGCGTGTTGGACCCCATTCCCTACGTGGTGCAGGGGAAAAATGTCTGGCTGACCACCTTGTCGGTGCCCATCGTCTCCGAAGGGAAATTCTACGGGGTGGTTGGCGCTGACTTCGACATCGCCTTCATCCAGAAACTCAGCGAGCAGATGTCTGCCGACCTCTATGGCGGCAAAGGCACGGTGTCGATCTTGAGCAACCAGGGGCTGGTGGTCGCGGACAGCCAGCGTACCGACTTGATCGGCCAGCCTATCAAGGCCCTCTTGCCCGATTCCTGGGAAAAGGTGCTGGGCGATATCCAGGGCGGTCGAGGGGATGGCCTGCTGAATGCGCAAACCCAGAATATCGAAGTGCTGATGCCGATTGTGCTCGGCCGTACCGGCAAACCCTGGGCGGTGTTGATTCGCCTGCCCAAGGCCGTGGTCATGAGCCAGGCCATCGCCTTGGAGCAGGAGCTGCAGGCGCGCAGCCTCGACAACAGTATCTGGCAGGTGTCGGTAGGGTTGGTCATTTCATTGTTGGCCCTGGCCGCCCTGTGGTATGCCGCCGCCAAGATCGTCGGGCCGATTCGCGAGGCGGCTGCCTTGGCCGCGACCATCAGCCTCGGGGATTTTTCGCGCCGACTGGTGCAGCAGTCCGAAGATGAAGTCGGGCAGTTGTCGGCCGCCCTGAACGATATGTCCGAGAGTCTGCAACGGCAGGTGAGGGTGGCGGAGCGCATTTCCGAAGGTGACCTGGATCTGCAGGTCCGGCTGTCTTCGCCCCAGGACACGTTGGGCAAGTCGCTGGAGAAAATGGTCAGCAACCTGAACCAGCTGATTTCCGAAGTTCAGGCCAGCGCCACCCAGATCACCGGCAGCTCGACGCAGGTGACCGACCTGAGCCAGTCACTGTCCGAGGGCGCCTCGAACTCCGCCTCGTCCATCACCGAGATCAGTGCGGTGATGACGCAAATGGCCGCCCAGACCCGGGACAACGCCGCCAATGCCAAGAAAGCCGATGAGCAATCCCAGGCTTCACGCGCCGATGCGGGGGAGAGCGATAAGCTGATGAGTGAGCTGATCGCCGCCATGGCCGAAATCGATAACTCGGGCAAGGACATCACGGCCATCATCACCACCATCGATAACATTGCCGCGCAAACCAACCTCCTCGCGCTCAATGCGGCGATCGAGGCTGCGCGGGCAGGTGAACTCGGCCGTGGTTTCGCGGTGGTGGCGGACGAAGTGCGCAGCCTGGCCGCCCGCAGCGCCGAGGCGGCCCAGCAGACAGCTGCGCTGATCGCCGATTCCTCGAGCAAGACCCAGCGGGGCATGATCATCGCAGGTCGCACCGCTGAGTCGTTGAAAAATATCGTCAGCGGGACCAGCGAAGTCTCCAGCCTGGTTTCGCTGATCTACCAGGCCTCCAGCGAGCAGGCTTCAGGCTTGCAACAGGCGAGCATCGGGCTCGAACAGATCGACGAGGTGACCCAGAAGAACCAGTCGAACTCCCACGAATGTGCCATCGCCGCCAAGGATCTCTCCGAGCGAGCCTCGTTGATGCAGCGTGTGCTTGGGCGGTTCAAGGTGAAAGTTTCAAGATAAGAATTTCAAGGTAAAAAAAGGTCAGCGGGGGGGCTTTTTGCTATCCTGCGGGCCCTTCTTCACGGACGAATACCGAGACCTGCCATGGCTAACGACACGCCGTCACGCATCGGACAGACACTGCTGGGATTGCTTTTCGCGCTGATTGGCATTGGTTTGTTGGGCGCCGCCTTCAATCTGGCGCTCGATCGGCGCGAGTTTCTTGCTCGCGCCGAAATGGCTGATGGCATTGTCAGCCACTTGAATGCCGGTGGTTCGCATCCCGAGATCGCCTTCACCACCGCAAGCGGCGAAAAGATTTCCTACCCTCAGGGCGGCTTTATCTTCGGTTATCAGAAAGACCAGCCGGTGCGGGTGCACTATTCGCCCGAGCAGCCGGCCGGCAGCGCCATCGTCGATGATCGGGGTGCCTTGTGGGGGACCTCGGCATTATTGGGCGGCATCGGTTTGGTATTCACTCTGGTAGGACTATTGAAAGTCACCCGCCAGCGCGGTCGCGGCGCGGCTCATTCACTTAAAGGACTTTGAACGCATGAGCTACAACATCCCTATTCCGGTCAATGAAAGTCGTTGGCAATACCAGACCGCCAGCGGTGGCGGTCTGACCGTGGTCATGGTGGCGGGCAGCGGCGGGTCGATCATCCTGCGTTCGCCCCAAGGCGAGGACGTCAGCTACCGCTATGGCGGCGTCGGCGTGGGTGTCGGATTTGGTGCGCGGCTGCCGCGTTTCGGCAAGATCAATATCCAGATCAAAGGCAAGGGCGTAAGTGGGGCGGGTGCGGCAGAGGCGTTCCCCAGCACCGGCAAGGTGTTTGTCAGCGATGCCCTGGTCGATCGCGACCTGACCAGCGACGACATCACCGGCCCTTGCATGTACACCGAAGTGGGCGTGGGCCTGGTGGTCGGTGGTTCGGCCACAGCGCTGCTGTTCGGACTCGATCCCAAGCTGTTGGCACTGTCGGTGGCCTTGAGCTCCAATCCGGCGACCTCGCTCATCGCGTCGACCACGGTCAACCGGCAACTGGCACGTTCGGCCAAGGGCGCAGTGGTCATGGCCGGCGTGAACGCCGGTCTGCAGGCCGGTGGCGGCGCGGCGATCTACATGGGCTATCTGTTCTAGTTGCGGCTGGGCGCAGGTAACGTCCGGACAGGATTCAGTGCGTCTGGATAAGGATTGATACCCGGCGCTCGAACCCAAGCCGTGCACGCAGCAGTGGTGCACGGCGGGCCGCCCCACACGGGCCCGGCGGGCGTAAGCGCTCTCGCCACCGAGTGTAAGCCTATCCCTCCGCCGCCTCGCGTCCCTCCAGAAATATCCGCCCCGGCAACTTGAACCCGCGCAACTTCAGCAGCGTCATCGGCCCGGCATCGAGTTCGGTGCGCAGGTGCCAGGTCAGGCCCAGGCCATCGGGGGCCTTGAGCACCATGCGGTAGCGGC
>Ga0307412_10000578_pt1 | contig 21731 bp, 18 predicted proteins | sample DK1Cmetagenome_3_FD_203823 | JGI IMG/M metagenome (GOLD analysis project Ga0307412, IMG submission 203823) | Maize rhizosphere microbial communities from greenhouse at UC Davis, California, United States - DK15-C-1 | ecosystem: Host-associated > Plants > Roots > Rhizosphere > Soil | place: USA...
TATGTATCTGACATAGTCTAATTTAAAATAATTGGTAAATTTCTAATAAATACTTGCATTAATCAACACAATTAATGCCATATTTGAGTTAAAGTTTGTTAAATATTCCCGCATTAATGCGAGATTGGGAATACTTGAAACCTTAAAACTCAATAACAATAATCAAATTTTTCATAAAAATATATAAATTTTGCTTTAATCCATCATTCAAAAATTGTCATTTCCAGTTTATTAAACTATTTTTGGTGATTAAAAATTTTGCAAAATGAATTATCATTTTCAAGCTCACAGGCAAGTAAGAAAGAACCTTTTGGATATTTTACAGAATACTTCCCACGAAGACCTTTTGTTGATTCCGGATGGTTTTAACAACAATATTTACTGGAATATCGCGCATACCGTTGCCACTCAGCAGCTTTTGCATTATTATCTGAGCGGAAATCCTTTCAGAATTGATAAATACTGGATAGAAACTTACAAAAAAGGGACTTTGCCGAACTTAAATGTTCAGAAATCTGAAGTGGAAGATCTTGAGTTTTTATTAACGGAAACTTCAAAGATTTTAATGAAAGATTATGACAGCGACTTTTTTTCGGATTACACGCCTTACACCACAAGTTTCGGGATGGATCTGAAAAGCATTCAGGATGCAATAATTTTCAATAATATGCATGAAAGCCTGCATTACGGCTATGCAATGTCTCAGAAAAGAGCAATTTTAGGAGAAAAAGGAAGATAGTTAAAGAAGCGAATTTTGCTGCGCAAGTCAAGAGGTAATTGTGAATTTTTTACCATACAAATTGACTTATATAGTAAAATTGACATTTAACAATTACTATTTAAAATAATAAAATGACAGATAAAAAAGACGATTTTATTTTCGGGCTACGTCCCGTAATTGAAGCAATTGAAGCGGGAAAAACAATTGATAAAATCTTTGTACAAAATGCATTGCAAGGAGAAATTTATGCTGAACTGAAAACAATTTTAGCTAAAAATAAAATCCGTCCCAATTATGTTCCGATTGAAAAGCTGAACCGTTTTACAAGAAAAAACCACCAGGGTGTTGTAGCATTCATTTCGGATGTTCCGTTTCATAGAGTGGAAGATATTGTTCCTCAGCTGTTTGAAGAGGGAAAAATTCCTTTTTTGTTAATTTTGGATCGACTGACAGACGTTAGAAATTTCGGGGCCATCTGCAGAACGGCAGAATGTGTTGGAATTGATGCTGTTATTATTCCAGAAAAAGGTGGTGCACCTATTAACTCTGATGCTATAAAAACTTCAGCAGGAGCACTTTACAATATTAAAATCTGTAAGGAACCGAATCTGGCTCACGTTGTAGACTACCTTCAACAAAGCGGAATTTCTGTTTTTGCAGCCACCGAAAAGGCCCAGAAAATGATCTACGATGTCAATTTCACAGAACCTTGTGCTGTTGTAATGGGAAATGAGGAAACCGGTATTTCAAAAGAAGTTATGCATCATGCAGACGAAAAAATAAAGCTTCCTATTGAAGGAAAAACACAATCATTAAACGTTTCTGTAGCTTGCGGCGCTATTTTATACGAAGCTGTAAGACAGAAAATTATGAAAATTAATTAATTCGATAACATTAAAAATTTAAACAATGAAAAATATAGCAGCATTAGCGCTAATATCATCTATAGCTCTTATATCTTGTAAAAAAGAAACCACAAAAATTACAAAAATAGACCCGAAAACGGGAAAAACGATCACGGTAGAAGTTCCGGCTGATTCTGTGGCAAAAGTGGAAGCCAACCCTGCCATCAAAGATTCTGCGGGAGTTTTCACCCAGACTTTTAAACTGGAAAAAGGAAAAACGTATCCTTTGACAACATATCAGAGAGATACAAAAACAATGACCGATCCGAAAGGAAAAACTTTTAACGGAACAAGCGAATCTACGGACGAAATGTCTTTCACGGTGAATGATGTTAAAGGAAATATTTATGATATTACTTTAAACTTAGTTGCTAAAAGAAATTCTCAGTCTGCAGACGGAAAAACAATTGTTGTAGACACAAAATTGCCGATTCCGAAAGAAGATGACCTGAAAATGATCTGGAATATCAACAGAGCTTTGACCGGGAATAAATTAAACATGAAAATGGACACCAAAGGAAATGTAATTTCGATCACAGGTTTTGATGCGGTTTACACTAAAGTTTCCAATGCTGTTGGTACACTCGTGAAAGATGCCAATCAAAAAGCAAGTGTTGTAGCGAGTCTTAAAGAGTCTTTTAATGAAAAAGTTTTAAAGGATCAATTCAATAAAAATTTAACGATTATTCCTAAAAAAGGAGCAAAAATCGGAGAAAAATGGACGAGCAGCGAAAATGCAGACCCGAATGGCAAAATTAAAGTAACATCAAACTATACTTTAAAAAGCGTAGGAAACGGTATCGCTGAAATCTCTGTAACGGGCGGAATTCCTAAGAAAACGGAAAAACAGGCACAAGGTCCAATTACCCACAGCATGAGCAGTGAGCTGGCGCAAAACGGAACCATTAAATTCGACCAAAATACAGGATGGATCACCAATCAGAATATTAAAGTAGTAACAACACAGATCGAAACCATTTCGGACGGAAAACAATCCCAGTCCATGAAAAGTGTTTCCAATTCCTCTGTAATGGTGAATCCGTCGGCAAAATAAGGAGAAAAAGGTTTTAGAGTGGAGTGTCAGAGAGTTTATTAGTTAAAAGGACTGGTCACTTTAAACCCTAAACTTTTAAACAATTTAATTCATGAAATACATTTTTGAGTTCGTACTCGCAACGATTATCATCTATTTTGTTTGGAATATTTTGAAAAGAATTTTCTTTAAAATATTCCATAATTATATGTTTGACAACAAGAAAAATAACAACAATAGACAGCAGCCGGACCTACAAAACTCAAATAAAGCCGATAAAAAAATCAAGTGGGACGCAGAAACTGTGGACTACGAAGAAATACAAGAGACTAACGATAAAAGGTAAATAAGACAACACCATCAACATGGCGAAAAATAAAAACTTAATATATATTGCAATTTCATTAGTTGTATTTATAATTTTAGCATTTTTATACTCCACTCCTGTTTTTACGGGAAAACAGCTTTTCCAGCATGATATCGTGCAGTATCGGGGTGGTGCAAAAGAGCTCCTCAACTACAGAGCCGACACCGGAAAAGAAACCTATTGGAGTGATTCCATGTTTGGAGGAATGCCTACTTACCAGATGGGGAGCCAGTTTAAGGGTGATATTATCAAAAAAATTGACAGCAATCTGAACTTCCTTCCAAGACCGGTAAATTATTTTTTCCTGCTTTTTGGAGGATTTTTCCTTTTGGGAATGGTTGCCGTCAGAAATTGGAAATACGCCTTATTGGGAGCGACTTTCTTTGGACTTTCCACATATTTTTATATCGCTATTGCTGCGGGACACAACGGAAAAATCAATACCATTGAATATTTTGCGCCCCTTTTAGCCGGAATTTTATTGGTCTATATCAGGAAACAATACATTTGGGGATTCATCGTCACGACCCTGTTTATGGGGCTTCAGATCGCAGCGAATCACCCCCAGATGACGTATTATCTTTTCCTTGGGCTAGGATTTTTATTCTTGTCTGAATTAATCCGGGCCATTCAAAAGAAAACACCGATGAAGCATTTCTTAATTTCTTCGGGAATTATTGCAGCTTCTTGTTTAATTGGAGTCGGAATGAATTCTCAAAGAATTATGGCGAATTCCGAGTACATTAAAGAAACCGTTCGTGGGAAGCAAATCTTAACGAATGACAGCCATACCGAAGGGAAATCCGGAATGGATAAAGAAAGTATGCTTCTTTGGAGCTACGGAAAACTTGAAACCTTAAACCTTTTCATTCCAAGATTAATGGGCGGCGGAAGCCAGGAACCGGAAGGTAAGGAAATGATGAGTAAAATCCAGGAAATGGTCCAGGAAAATGTAAGCTCACAGGCTGAATATGACAGGATTTCCAAAGGATTCGGAAATTTAACTTATTGGGGAGATCAACCCGGCACTTCAGGCCCTGCTTATCAAGGAGCAATTGTTTGTTTCTTAGCTGTTTTAGGATTCTTTTTTGCCTGGAAAAAATACCGTTACTGGATCTTGGGAGCTTCAATTTTGACCATATTCTTGGCTTGGGGAAGTAATTTCATGGCGCTGTCGGACTTTTTCATTGATTTTGTTCCGTTTTATAACAAATTCAGGGCACCTTCTTCCATTCTTGTTGTAGTTGAGTTATTATTTCCATTAATTGCCATTATTGGATTGTATAGATTCTTTACAGACTCAACATTAACGGAAGAATACAAAAAGAAAATTCTTCTCTACGTAAGCAGCGGAACCTTAGGTTTAATCTTAATTCTTCTTCTTTTCGGAAAATCATTATTAGGATTCCATACAGATAACGAAAAAACTTATCTGCCTCCTTTCCTGTTGGATTTTCTTGTGGATGAAAGATTTAAATTATTTAAAATTGATGCTATTAAGGCATTCATTTACGTTGCCATTGCTGCAGGAGTTTTATTCTTGAGCTTAAAGCAAAAATTAAATCAGAATATTGCTTTAATTATCATCGGAGCTGTGAGTTTATTCGATCTATGGACAGTAAACAAGCGCTATTTAAATGACGAAAATTACGTTGATAAAATCTTTGCCGAAAACCCTTTCCAGACTGAAAGCTCAGATCTGATGGCTGAAAAAGTTCAGGGAAACCCGAATCTGGAATCTATTTTAGCGAATGTAAATGTTAACAAAACCCTTGAGACAGTCGCGGAAAAAGATAAGACACACTATAGAATTTTCAACAATATTTTAGGAACATTCAGCGAGACCAATACTTCTTATTTCAAGTCTTCAATCGGAGGTTATCACGCCGTAAAATTGAGAAGATATGATGACGTAATCAACGAGTATTTCCAGACCATGGATTCTGTAAAAGTTCCGAAAATCCTTAATCTTTTGAATGCAAAATATTGGGTCGTTGGTGGACCGGAACAGCCTCAGGCTATTCCTAATCCTAAAGCAAACGGAAACGCCTGGTTTGTAAGTGAGTTGAAGTTTGTAGACTCTCCGAATCAAGAAATTAAATCAATTGGAGTAATCGACAGTAAAAAAACAGCCGTAATTGCTTCTTCTGATAAAAAATATTTTGATGGAAAAACTGTTCAGGCAGATTCTACCGCATTCATTAATTTAACAAAGTATCAACCGAACGAATTAGAATTCAGATCTCAATCCAAAACTCCGCAATTGGCTGTATTTTCAGAGATTTATTATCCTCACGGATGGAAAATGTTCATTGATGAGAAAGAGGTACCTTACATCAAAGCAGATTACTTGCTGCGTGCGGTGCATATCCCTGCAGGAAGCCATCACGTAAGAATGGTGTTTGAGCCGGAAGTGATTGAAAAAGGAAAATGGATTTCTCTTATTTGCTTTGGATTGTTTATTTTATTAAGTGGTTTCGGGATTTATTTTCTTTACCGCAAAAGAGACAAAAGAAGAACTGAGAATATTTAGTTATTCAAAAGGTTAAAAAGGTTTTATGGTTACTCAAAAATATATTACTGATCTTACCTATAGAATTAATGGAGCTTGTATTGAGGTTCATAAAATTCTGGGAACTGGTTTAGCAGAAATTGTTTATCATAAAGCTTTAGAAAAAGAATTCAAATTAAGAAATATTGAATATAAATCCGAGTTTCAGATTCCCGTCATTTATAAGGATGAATATTTAAATTGTGATTTTAAATGTGACTTTTTAGTTGAAAATCTAATCGTTTTAGAAATTAAATCTGTTACATCTATTTTAGACATCCATAAATATCAAATTCTTAATTACATGAATTTATTAAAAGTTCCGAAAGGAATTCTTGTAAATTTTAATGTAAAAAACCTATATCATTTTGGACAAGAAACCTTTATAAATAAATATTTTGAGCAATTCGACTAAGTATTTGCTCATGTTTTGTAAACTTTTGAATTACTAAAAATAATAACAATCTTTTGTTTCTTTTGCGGTTAAATAAATATAAATGAGTTCTCAAAAAAAAATATTAATCATCACCTATTACTGGCCTCCCGCGGGAGGTCCCGGTGTTCAAAGGTGGTTGAAATTTTCAAAATATTTACCTGAATTCGGATGGCAGCCGGTGATTTATACTCCCGAAAATCCGAGTTATCCTTTGTTAGATGAAAGTTTAATAAAAGATGTTCCTGAAAATATTGAAATCGTAAAAACAAAAATCTGGGAGCCATATCAACTAGCCGAAAAACTGAATAAAAGCAATAAAAAATTCAAAGCCGGGCAGTTTGATGTTGGCAAAAATCAAAGTTGGAAATCCAAACTTTCAATTTGGGTAAGGGGAAATTTTTTCATTCCTGATGCAAGAGTTTTTTGGGTAAAACCCTCCGTAAAATTCTTGGAACAATATTTAAAAGAAAACAAAATTGATGTTGTGGTGACTTCAGGGCCGCCCCATTCTCTGCATTTAATCGGTTTAAACTTAAAAAAGAAACTTCCTCAAATAAAATGGATTGCCGATTTTCGTGATCCATGGACAGAAATTTCTTATTATAAACATTTAAAATTAACCAAAAGTTCCGACAAAAAACACCGCCAGCTTGAAAGTGAAGTCTTTAAAAATGCGGATATTACGCTGGCAACAAGTTATACCGATGCAGAGAATTTCCGTAGAAACGGAGCCAACGCAGTTTGTATTACAAACGGGTTCGATGAATCAGATGCAATCACTCAAACACTCAAACACAAATCCAAATTCACATTAAGCTATATCGGTGTTTTAGAACAATTGAGAAATCCTGAAAACCTTTGGAAAGCACTTGATGATTTAATTAAAGCAAATTCTGATTTTGCTGAAAGTTTTACTTTAAAATTTGCCGGAAGGATTGATGAGAAAATTTTAAACTCAATAGAAAATTCTGCTTTAAAAAATCATATTTCAAATCTTGGTTATATTTCTCATGACAAGGCAGTTGTTGAGATGCAAAATTCCGATATGCTTTTGATTACAAATTTCCCAAACGCATCTTCAAAAGGAATTATTCCCGGAAAAATATTTGAATATCTGGCAACAGGAAAACAGATCATTTCTTTCGGACCTGATGAAGCTGATGTCGCAAAAATTTTGGTTGAAACGAAAGCCGGAAGACATTTCAGCTACAATGATTCCGATTTGATTAAAGGCTATATTCTTGAAAAATTTAAATTGTGGAAAAATGGAAATCTCCTTGAAAACACTCAAAATATTGAACAATTTTCAAGAAGAAACCTTACTAAAAAATTGGTTGAAATTTTAAATTAAATCGTCCACTGATCATTAATGACAGCAACAAGATAATATTTCCCTTGAAACTCTTCAAAAACCAGACGGAGACATTTCCAATCCATTCCGGCTGTAGCTTCCGAACCTTTGATAAAGTTTTCTGTAAATACCGCTTTTGGATAAGTTTCCTTTAAATTATTCAGTGAATTTCCTTTTCCAAGAAATTCATTTAATGCAATCTGTCCTGTTACAAAATCTTTTGAATAGACCCATTTTGTAAAATAATCATCAATTGTTGCTTTATACAGATCTCCGGAACCGTCCATTGCACCCCAAGTGAAAAGGGTTTTTGACGGCTGATATTTGGCAAAATCTTCTTTTGAAAACTGCTTATCTTCTTTTGGATTTACAAAAGCGTACATTGAAAACCGAACTCCTTTTTGCGGATGAATAAACTCTGCAAATCGTTTGTAATCTTTATTTTTTAAAACATTCAAAATCACATCATTGGTTTCTTTTATGATTTCTTCTCGGGTAATGGTAGATTCACTGGGATTTGAAGTCTGGACGCTGGTTTGCGCTGTAGAATTAATTTTATTATCTGTGGTAGATTTATCTGCTTTTTCATTACAGCTTACCAAGCTTATAATAAATATTGATATGAATATTTTTTTCATTTCTCTAATATTGATCTTAAAATCACCAAAACTGATGCCAAGAAAATAGTTTTAATAGATAAGTTCTTTTGTAAATTTTTAATCTGATTTAAAGGTTTTAAGTAAATTTGTTCTTATGGAAATTTTGGATATTCTCATTATCGGAGGCGGGCCCATCGGTTTGAATTGTGCATTGGAAGCGAAGAAAAATAACCTTACCTATTTAATTATTGAAAAAGGAACTATTGTCAATTCATTGTACAATTATCCTTTATATATGAGATTTTTTTCAACTGCCGAAAAACTGGAAATTGATGGGATTCCGTTCATTTCAACAGCTCCAAAACCCGGAAGACAGGAAGCTTTGGAATATTATCAGGGAATAGCGCGTCACCGAAATATCAACATTAATTTGTATGAAAAGGTTGAAAAAATTTCTAAGGAAAATAATGTCTTTACCATTGAAACTTCAAAAGGAAAATATTTTGCTAAAAACGTAATCATCTCAACAGGGTTCTATGATATTCCAAATCTCATGAATATTCCCGGAGAAAATTTACCAAAAGTAAAACATTATTATACCGAACCTTACCCTTATGCCAGACAAAAAATTGTTGTGGTAGGTTCAAGCAATTCAGCGGTAGATGCGGCATTGGAAACTTACAGAAAAGGCGCGGAAGTGACAATGATTATTCGTCATGCTGAAATTTCAAAAAGTGTAAAATATTGGGTAAAACCGGACATCGAAAACAGAATTGCAGAAGGAAGCATTAAGGCTTATTTTAATTCTACTCTTATTGAAATCAAGGAAAATTCTGTAATTTTTAAAGATGAAAACGGACAAATCATTGAAATTGAAAACGATTTTGTTCTGGCCATGACAGGTTATTTGCCCGATTTTGATTTCCTTAAAAATTCGGGAATTGAGTTACAGGGAGAATGTTTAAATCCGCTCTATAATCGAGAAACAATGGAAACTAATGTTGAAAATCTTTATCTCGCAGGCGTAGTTTGCGGTGGAAAAGACACCCATCTCTGGTTTATTGAAAACTCGAGAATTCATGCGGAAATGATTGTTAAAAATATTGTTTTAAGCCAGAAATAATAAACATAATTAACAAATTAAAAGTCAATTTTCACTCCAAAAATAAAATTCCTTTTTGCAGCAGGATTGTAAAAACGATTTCCAAAAGCATTAACATCGAAGCCCAAAATATAATCTGTATTGTAAAGATTTTGGACTTGTAAATATAAATTCAATCTTGTTTTTTCAAAATCCACAGGGAATCTGAACTGGATATTTCCGACAAAACTCGGTTCTGATAAGACGGAATTCGCATCATTTAAAGGAATTTTTGAAGTGTAAAAATGTGAATAATCGACGGAAAGTTTTTTGAAAAAAGTAAAATTCAGTAAGCTGTTGATTGTTGTTTTCGGAACTCCGGTTACATCATTTCCTGAAAAATCACTATCGATTTGTTTATAATTCTCAAATTTAAAATTGTAAAAACTTCCTGAAAACCTGAACTTGAAATGGCTGAAGAAATTATTTCTTAGATTAAAATTCTTAGATTCCAATAAGACTTCCAGCCCTTTCTGAACCGTTCCTCCGGTGTTGACAAAATATTCCTGTCCGTTTTCATTCTGTCTTCTGACAATTGCATTTTTCATTCTGAAATCAAAATAACTCCCTTCAATAAAAACAGAATTTCCGAATTGTTTTCTAATACCAATTTCTTTATTCCAACCGTACTCCGGAACGAGATTAAGATTAAATTCCTGATTGGAAGAACGGATTTCCTCATTGGTCGGAGCAGAATTTCCTTTTCCGATTTTTCCACGCAAAGAAAACCCTTTTCCTAAAAGATAAGTGATTCCAAAGTTAGGAAGCCATTGATTTTTAAACTTGATATTTCCCTTTTCCGAACTTGGGTAAAACCGTTCCCAATCGTAAGAGTTTGAATTTAAGCTGATCGAAAGATCTGTGAAAAATTTTTCACCAATATTTAATTTTTGTGAAAGAAAATAAAAACCTGAAGTGTATTTAATCTGGTCAAAATTTTGTGGATCTCCTTCATTTCCTGTATTATTATCATAATTTTTAATCAAAATATCATTAATTCCGCCTTCAAGACCTAATCTGTAAGCCAATGAAATATTATCCCAATTTTTCTCAAAATTGAAATGAGTTCTTAGAGCAAAATTCTTTTCAAAACGGTTTTCAAAATTGGTGATAAATGGGTTTTCAAAATCTACATAGGAACCCTGAATTAATATAAAGTGTGAAAAATTTGGATTAAAATTAAATTCATGAGAAAGGCCTGTTAATAGCATTTTATTCCGTATTCCGGCATTCTGTTCATTGGCTCCAGGAAGTGTTGCTGTAGCTGGTCTTGCTTGTTTTCTATTGCCTTGCATCTGCTCCAGGGTTAAACCGCCCGGAGTTTCATAATTCAAATCGGAATACATGAACATTGCCTTTAATAAGGCATTTTCTGAATATTGAAAATTATCTTTGATAAAAAATTGTTTTCTCTCAACAGCAGATTGTTCACGGTAAGAATCCGTCCGGTAAAAGTTTTGAAAAACCTCAACAAAATGTTTTCCAAATTGTTTCGAAAAATCAAAGCTCTGATTAAAAGTACCGTAACTTCCGGTTGCTAAATTGGCTGATAAGTTATCTGACTTTCTGGTCTGTAAAAGAACAGTTCCGCCTGTCACTGCTCCGTAATCACCACTTTCCGGACCTTTGTAAATTTCCATCCTATCGATTAGTTCCGGAGAAATAACATTGAAATAGGTATTTCCGGAAGCGTCGGACAAAATAAAATCATCCAGATAAACTTTAATATTCCGAAACCCGAAAGGCGACCTTAATGTACTTCCACGAAGTGAAATCCTGTAGCTCGCGGGGGATCTTTCTTCCATTCTGGCACCGGCAATTTGATTGACAGATTCGAGTATTCTTTCCGGAGTATTTTGACTCAAAAGCCCACCCGAAACTACTGAAACTGATTTTGTTGAGGCCATGAAAGGAGTTGGTTTTTTATAAGCATCAACCTCAACTTCCGAGATCAATATCGCAGAATCTCTTTTTTGTGAAAAGAAAATTATACTATAAAATGTGAAGGCTAAGAAATAAAATTTAGTCATTAACAAAAACTTCTATCTTGAGCTCAGCAAAAATTATACAGTTTTTTATTTAATTAGCTTAAAATGATAATAAAAAAAAATGAAAGCCGCAGAATTTGCAGCTTTCATTTTTTAACTTTAAAAATATCTATATTTGGTCCTCAACTTTTTTATCTTTAATCATCCACGGAACGATAAAGTAAAAAGCAATGGCGATAATTGCTGCTAAAACTCCCGTTCCGATCCATAAGGTATTGAATCCGAGCTTTTCAGCAATTAAAGTTCCTAAATATGGAGTCACGATAAATGCTATTGAAAACGAGATTCCGTTCAAACCCATATAAGCACCTTTGTTGTTTTCTCCGGAACGCAAAGCTGTAATTGTTGACATGAATGGCAACGTCCAGATCTCTCCGATACAAAGCAATGTCATGGAAACGACAAGCGCAATCATGCTGTAATCAAAAGCTAGCATTGCGTAAGAAAATCCACAAATAATAGTTCCCAAAAGCATTGTGACAGCCAGATTGAAATATTTTTCTGCGATCTGTACAAGACCCATTTCAAGCAATACAATTAAGAAACCGCTATATCCTAAAATATAACCGATGTTTTCTTGGCTTAATTTTGCTGTATCTTTATAAAATATTGTCAATGTGCTGAATATCTGGAAAAAACAGATTGAAAACAACATACAGAAAAAACAGTAAATCAAGAATTTGCCGTCTCGGTACGGTGAATTTTCTTTCTTAATTTCAATAACTTCCTTTATTTTTTTAGCTTTCAGTTTTGCCAGTTTATTACGTTTTCTGAAGAAAAATATGTATATGATCCCGGCCGATAAAGCCGTAAAAGCATTACTGAAAAACAAAAATTCATAGGAGATGGCAGATAGAATTCCTCCTAAGGCAGGGCCAATTGAAAAACCCAAATTCACGGCCATCCGGTTTAATGAAAATGCTCTTGTAATATTTTCCGGTTTTGCATATTTTGTAATGGCTACGGAATTTGCGGGGCGAAATGTATCAGTAACAATACTTTGCAGTAAGATAATGCACGCCACTCCGACCTCAGTTTTAAAAACCGGTATTAAACAAAATAAGGGAACGCTCAATAACAAGCTCAACGACTGTACTTTATACTCGCCAATCTTATCCGTAATGAAGCCTCCGAGCCAAGATCCCAATACAGATCCTATTCCAAAAAAGCTCAGTACAATTCCTGTATTTTCAATACTAAAATGTAGATGGTTTGTCATATAAACGCCCAAAAACGGCAGTACCATCGACCCCGAACGATTGATGAGCATTACCAGCGCAAGCATCCAGCTTTCCTGCGAAAGTCCTTTGAATGAGTTTGTATATAGTTTTATTATTTTCACAATTTCTTATGCTTTAATTAATAATTTATATTTGATTTTTGATTTAATTTAAACACTAATAGCACTAATTTTTTCACGAATAACACTAATTAAATTGTGTAGACTTGTGAAAAATATTTGTTATTTTATGTTTTAAAAACAAAAAACAGGACTTAAAAATTAAGCCCTGTTTCATTTATATTGATATAAATAATTTTTACTCCGGCTTATAAGAGTCTTTTAATGTCACAGTACGATTGAATACCAAATTGATATCCGTAGAATCCTGATCCTTCGTGAAATAGCCAATTCTCTGGAATTGAAGAGGTTCTCCAACCGCCACATCTTTTAAGCTAGGTTCAGCAAATCCTTGAATTCTGGTTACAGATTCAGGATTAATAAAGTTTAAGAAGTCTACATCTTTCTCAGCATCAGGCTGTTCCACAGTAAAAAGTTTGTCATAATTTCTGATTTCCACAGGAATCGCATGTTTTGCAGAAACCCAGTGAATCGTTCCTTTTACTTTTCTTAAGCTTTCCTCCGTTCCGCTTCCAGACTTGGATTTTTCATCGTAAGTAGCGTAAATTGTGGTAATTTCTCCGTTTTCGTCCTTTTCCACTCTTTCACCTTTAATGATATAAGCAGATTTTAAACGGACTTCACCACCTAATTTTAGCCTGAAAAACTTATTACTCGCTTCTTCCTTAAAGTCCTCACGCTCAATATATAATTCTTTCGAGAACGGGATTTCTCTTGTCCCTGCATTTTCCTGTTCAGGATTATTTTCCGTTTCCAGCCATTCTTCTTGTCCTTCTGGATAATTTTCAATGACTAATTTTATAGGGTCAACAACCGTCATCACACGTTTTGCGACTTTATTTAAATCTTCACGAACGCAGAATTCCAATAATTGAAGTTCAATAAGATTTTCTCTTTTTGCAACTCCCACTTTTTCAATAAAATTCCTGATAGCGGTAGCTGTATACCCTTTCCTTCTCATTCCGGAAAGCGTAGGCATCCTTGGATCATCCCACCCGTTCACTACATTTTCGGAAATTAGCCTTTGTAGTTTTCTTTTGGAAGTGATCATATAAGAAACGTTCATTCTTGCAAATTCCCTTTGCTTCGGTGCAACTTTAGATTCATCGTAAACCTGCTCCAGATACCAGTTGTACAACGGTCTGTGGTTTTCAAATTCCAGAGAACATAATGAATGTGAAACTTGCTCCAAATAGTCAGATTCACCGTGAGCCCAATCGTACATCGGATAAATTTTCCATGTCGTACCAGTTCTGTGGTGAGGTCTTTTCAGAATCCTGTACATCACAGGGTCACGCATATTCATATTCGGTGATGTCATATCGATTTTTGCACGAAGAGACATTGAACCTTCCTCAAATTCACCGTTTTTCATCCTTTCAAATAAGTCTAATGACTCTTCAACAGGACGATTTCTGTATGGAGATTCTACTCCCGGTTCCGTAGGATTTTTTCTTTGTTCGGTAATAATTTCAGACGGCTGCTCATCAACGTAGGCTTTTCCTTCTTTAATTAATTGAACTGCCCAATCGTAAAGCTGCTGGAAGTAATCGGAGGCGTACAACACTTTATCCCATTTAAAACCTAACCATTCAACGTCTTTCATGATAGAATCTACGAATTCCTGCTCTTCTTTTTCAGGGTTCGTATCGTCGAAACGAAGGTTTACGGGAGCATTGTATTTTTCACCCAAACCGAAGTTGATGCAGATCGCTTTTGTGTGACCTACATGCAGATAACCGTTTGGTTCAGGCGGAAAACGGAAACGGATCTGATCTTTTTTCAGGCCGTTTGCCAAATCATCTTCGATAATTTGCTCAATAAAATTGAGTGATTTTTTTTCTTCTTCCATTAAAATTCGCTTTATATATCGCTTTATACGACAATTTGCAAATTTAGGAAATTTTAAGGGTTTATGGAAATTATAATTAAAAACAATAATTATTAAAAATTCAATATTTTTCTTTAACTTAGGATAAAACTAAACCGTTTCTCAAATAATAATTAAAGATGGCTGTCTATATTCTAAGCAATCGGAAAATTATTCGCCATAAAGGTGAAAGAGTAGATTCTTTTTCCAACGACGAATACTCCATTCCTAATTTCAGGATTGCGAAATGTAACTTTGATACCTATAAAGAGCCTACCGCCGCAGCCAAAAAGAAAAAAGATTATACCAACCGGAATGTTCTTGATTACAAACTCTTTTCCGAACCCGAAAAACAAGGATATCAGGACGTTTTAGATGTTTTATTGAGTGAAAAAGGGATTAAAAAATCTCCCTTAACTGCAAATAATTTGGGTGGAACCCAGAGAATGTTTTATGAATTGTATAAAAATATGTCTTCTACAAAGGATAGAAGCGATGTTTTAATATTTATTCATGGATATGCCTATGATTTTGATGATGAATTAAACGCAATCCTTGACCTTAAAAAATTATTTATTGATAATCCTGCATCGCCTGTAGAGCATATTCTGTTTGTGAGCTGGCCGGCTTCCAGCAGCATCGTTCCGTTGACTTATTTTGATGATAAAGCTTCCAGTATTAATTCCGGGGCTTCATTAATGCGATTATTTTACTTCTATACTCAATTTTTAAAGGATATTTTTTCGAACCGTGATCTTGTTCCCTGCAATCAGAGAATTCATATTATGGCGCACTCAATGGGAAACCGTGTGCTTCAAAGTATGCTGTACAGCCTGAAAAGGGAAAATATTCTGAGAGTAATTGATCAGGTTTTATTGTTGAATTCTGATGTTTCTTACAAGGTTTTTGAAGATTCTGAAGATTCTTTTAACAAACTTCCTTTGCTGGCGAATAGAGTTTCAATTTATTTAAACAAAAAAGACCTGATTCTTGGAATTTCACAGTTTACCAAAAATATTTTAACGCCAAGGCTTGGAAAAAACGGACCGAGTAATATTGAGCCTTTTAAAGATATTGTTTCCATTATCGACTGTACTTTTGTGGAAGATGACTTGTTGGATACGTTTAAATTTGAAGTTGGAAATCATTGGGGTTATCTTTCCAGTTCGCTGGTTCAGGATGATATTTTCCAGAATTTATATGGCGTGGATAGGAATCTTATTAGTCACCGATCAAAGAATAACGAAAATTTTTTCACAATTATTCCTTAATAATAATCTAATTTTAAATATATGATAAACCTCTACCTTAACATCAAAAACGACTTCCCAAGTTGGCATAGAGATTGTAAATTTTGTATGTACGAACACTAAAATTTATTTCTTATGAACAAAGTAAAAAAGAAGTTTTCTTATTGGCTGGACTGCATTAAGAAAGCAATTTTCGTAAAAGATGTAATTTAAAAACTGAGTTAAAAACGCTTAAAAAAATAAAATATTCGACCCTAAAACTACATTATCCTTTAAAAAATAACCGTTCACCCTGTAGATCCAATTGACTGTCAAAGTTATTGGTAAACAAACCTCCTGTGCCTAAACCCTGAGGCATTTCGCTGTGTTTTGTAAAGGTGTATTGAGCAATTGCATTGAGACCGAGATTGCTTTCCAGCGCGGAAGTAATCCACCAACCAATGTTTTGTTCTTCTGCAAGAGAAATCCATTCATCCGAACCTGAAAAACCTCCTATTAAAGATGGTTTTAATATAATATATTGTGGTTTTATGACTTCCAAAAGCTGTTTTTTTTCATTAAAATCTACAATTCCAATTAATTCTTCATCTAAAGCAATGGGAGTTGGAGTTTCGGCACATAATTCTGCCATATCATTCCAATTTCCAGCTTTAATGGGCTGTTCGATGGAATGAATATCAAGATCTGCCAGTTGCTGCAAAACAATTTTTGCTTCACTTTTGTTGAATCCTCCGTTGGCATCAACGCGCAATTCAAGTTTATTTTTTGAGAATTTTTGTCTTAATTTTTGAAGAATTTCATGTTCGGATTTCCAATCGACACCAATTTTTAATTTAATACAATGAAAACCCTTTTCCAGCTTCTCCTGAATCTGTTCTTCCATATAACCGATGTCGCCCATCCAGATCAAACCATTAATGATTATCTGGGTTTTTCCTTCAGTAAAATCGCTTGGAAAATAAAGATTACCACCATATTTTAAATTCAAAATGGCTTGTTCATATCCTAACCAAATTGATGGGAACTCTTTTAAATTTTCCTTTAAAAATTCAGAATCCTGTTGAATATTTTCACAAAGCCATTGTAGCTTTTCTTCATAATCCGGCCTGTCGTCAAAACTTAAACCTCTGAAAACCGCACACTCTCCTATTCCTTTTTTTCCTTTATCGGAAATTTCAAGAATGAATGTCTCTTTTTCATGCAAAACGCCGCGAGATGTTCCACTCGGGCGTTTGAATTGTAATAAATATTTAGAATATTTAGCTTTCATTTAACTTATTTAAGTGTATTTCAAGTTTTATAAACAAGCTTTTTAAACCATAAAGATTTGATTAGGATTAAGTTTAATTAAGAAAAATCAAATAGATTTTAACCTCAAAGTATATTCAACTTAATAGTCTTAACTTCTTAATCAAATCTTAATGGTTCAATTTATTTAATTTTAAACAAGTCTTATTTTACACTATCGATTCGCATAAACTCTTCTGCTTTTTCCACCATATCGATACTTCCGCAGAAAAATGGAATTCTTTGGTGAAGATCTGTCGGCTCCACTTCTAAAATTCTTCTGAAACCGTCAGTAGCCTTTCCACCAGCCTGTTCTGCCAAAAAAGCCATAGGATTACATTCGTATAACAATCTCAGTTTTCCGTTGGGAGCCTGTGAGTAAGAAGGATAAATATAAATCCCGCCCTTTAGCATATTTCTGTGAAAATCAGCAACTAACGAACCGATATATCTTGAAGTATAAGGCCTGTCACCTTCTTCCATCTGGCAATATTTAAGATAATTTTTAACTCCCTGAGGGAATTTTATATAATTTCCTTCGTTGATAGAATAAATTTTACCCGTTCTCGGGAACTTCATATTAGGATGAGAAAGATAATACGTTCCTAATGATGGATCTAAAGTAAATCCGTTCACACCATTTCCTGTAGTATACACAATCATCGTAGAAGAACCGTAAATAACGTAACCTGCCGCAATCTGATTCACCCCTTTTTGCAGGAAATCTTCCAGCTGAACCGGAGTTCCGGGCTCTGTAACCCTTCTGTAAATGGAGAAAATGGTTCCTACAGAAACATTTACGTCAATATTAGAAGAACCGTCCAAAGGATCAATTAATACAACATATTTGCTTAAATGTCCGTTTTCACCGCATTTAATGTCAATAAAATCATCATTTTCCTCAGAAGCAATACCGCAAACCACCTCCCGCTGAGACAAGGCTGTAATAAAGATGTCGTTGGCGATTACATCAAGCTTTTGCTGTTCCTCTCCCTGTATATTTTCATTGCCCGCTTTTCCTATAATATCTGCAATTCCCGCTTTATTCACTTCCCTGTTTACTACTTTCGAAGCTAATCTTATTGCGCTTAAAAGACGAGAAAATTCACCCGTGGAATATTGAAAATCGTCCTGCTTATCAATAAGAAATTCTCCTAAAGTCTGTAATGGCTGATCTGACATATTTTTTCTTTTTACGTTTTCCCCAAATTTCGTAAAATTTATTACATTTAAAAAGAATTATTAATAAAAGACCTTATCCACTGTCTTTCAAAAAGATACAACGATCATTGGTCTTAAAAGGTAATTTTTCAGCCATAAATTAATCCCCATTCTGTTGAAGCAATGAGAATAATTTCCATCATTTTTTAATTTTAATAAAATCTTAAGCCTATCCCTTCACTAGGCTATTTCATATCTCATTGTAAATTTATAATTTTGACACCCGTAAAATATTCCCACAAATTTTTATCTAACAATTTTATTATTAACAATTTAATGAAAATTTTCAAGTTTGGTGGAGCATCAGTAAAGGATGCTGAAAGCGTAAAAAATGTGTCTTTGGTTTTAAAAAGCCAGGGATTTGCCAAGTGTTTGCTGGTAATTTCGGCAATGGGTAAAACGACTAATGAGTTGGAAAAAGTTGTAGAACTTTATTTCAAGAAGGATAACTATCAAACTGAAATTGAAAAGATAAAACGAAAACACATCGAAATTGCGGAAGGTCTATTTCCTGAAAATCATGCTGTTTTTGCGGAAATCAACATATTTTTTGATGATATCGACTCTTTTTTAAGAAGAAACAAATCTCCGAATTACGATTTTGTGTACGACCAGGTGGTAAGCAGCGGCGAAATGATTTCCACTAAAATTGTAAGTGAATATTTGAATGAAATCCAGTTTACAAATCAATGGTTAGATGCCAGAGATTATATTAAAACAGACAATGCTTACAGAGAAGGAGTTGTAGACTGGGCAAAAACAGAAGAATTTATTTCAAATTTAAATAAAGAAATCTGCTATGTTACCCAGGGATTCATCGGTTCTGATGATAATAATTTTACAGTAACTTTAGGAAGAGAGGGATCTGACTACTCTGCTGCGATTTTTGCATATTGTTTGAATGCAGACGCTATGACGATCTGGAAGGACGTTCCGGGAGTAATGACAGGTGACCCAAGGAAATTCAAAGATGTGAGTCTTCTTTCGCATATTTCCTATGAAGAAGCGATTGAGATGGCGTATTACGGAGCGAGTGTCATCCACCCGAAAACATTGCAGCCGCTTCAGCAAAAAAACATTCCTTTTTATGTAAAATCTTTCATAGAACCAACAAAAGAAGGAACAAAAGTAGGTGCTTCAGACAAAAACCTAAGTGAAGAATCTTATATTTTAAAAGAAAACCAAACACTTCTGAAAATCTCAACCAGAGACTTTTCTTTCATCGCCGAAGACCATATGAGTTTAATTTTCGGATATTTATCCAAATATAAGATCAAGGTTTCTTTGATGCAGAATTCTGCAATTTCACTAGCTTTATGTTTGGAAGACAAATTCAATACGATAGATGAGCTAAACAATGAACTGCAGAAAGTATTCAAAACAGAAGTTGTAAAAAATGTATCTTTATTTACGGTAAGAAATGCGAAAATGGAGAACATTGATAAATTTTACCAGGAAAAAAGTGTATTATTGGAGCAAATTTCGAAGAATACACTTCAAATGGTAACACAATAAAAACTAATTGCGACTAAACACAATATGAGTTTAATTTCGAAAAATGACTTAATTAAAGCTTCCGGCTTAAGTAAAATAGGGTTCCTAAAGAATCCTGTAGCATCTGCTGTGATGAGCATTGCTAAAATAAATGAAGTAAATAGATTATATAATAAACTGAAAGACAAGGAAGGTAAGGACTTTTTCGACTCATTTGTGAGAGAGAGAAACTTAAGCTATGTAGCTTTTGAAGAAGATTTGGCAAAAATCCCGAAAACAGGTCCTTTTATTTTGGTTTCCAATCATCCGCTAGGTGCGATTGACGGGATTTTGATGTGTAAAATCTTATCAGAAGTCCGCCCTGATTTCAAAGTAATGGGAAATTTTCTTTTGGAAAAAATAAAGCCAATGGAGCCGTACGTGATCTCCGTAAACCCTTTTGAAAACAAGAAAGAAGCTTACAGCAGCTCATCCGGAATGCGGGAAACTCTGAAACATTTGCAAAACGGAGGCTGTGTAGGAATTTTTCCGGCCGGAGAAGTTTCCAATAAAAACAATCCTTACGGGGAAATATTAGATAAAGAATGGGAAAAACCGGCATTGAAGCTAATAAAAATGGCAAAAGTGCCGGTTGTTCCTATGTATTTTCATGCAAAGAACAGCCGGTTGTTTTATCAGGTCTCTAAAATCCATCCTAATTTACAAACACTGATGCTCCCTGCAGAAATGATGAATGACCGGGAAAAGCCTATCAGAATAAGAATTGGAAGACCAATTGCCGTAAAAGCAATGGATGATATGGAAACCATTGAAGAATTGGGCGAATTCCTGAAACGTAAGGTGTATATGATGAAATCTTACTATGAAAAAAGAAAATCGCTTGCTCAAAGTATTAATCTTCAGAATTTATCGGTAAAATTTCCTTTGCTTAAAGAAGAAAATATCGTTCAGAATATTATTGATGAGACCCCGAAAGAAGATATTTTAAAAGACATCAGTAAACTGAAAGGCACCGACAAAATGTTTTTTAGTAACGGAAATTACGAGGTTTATTTTACAAACTACGAAGAAATCCCTTCTATTATGAGGGAAATCGGACGTCAAAGAGAACTTACTTTCCGTGCGGTGGGTGAAGGCAGTAATCTTCCTTTTGATCTGGATGAATACGATAAACATTATCATCATCTTTTCCTTTGGGACAGTGCTGAGGAAAAGTTGGTAGGAGCTTACAGAATGGCCTTGGGTAGAGAAGTGATGAAAAAATCCGGAATTAAAGGTTTTTATACAAGCTCCTTATTTGAATTTGAGCAGGATATTCATCCATTCTTTAAAAAGGTAATTGAAATGGGAAGAGCTTATATCTGTCAGGAATACCAACAGAAACCACTTCCACTTTTTCTTTTATGGAGAGGAATTGTGCACGTCTGTTTAAGAAATCCCGATCATAAATTTTTGATGGGAGGTGTAAGTATTTCCAACAAATTTTCTGAATTTTCTAAATCTTTAATGATTGAGTTTATGCGTTCAAATTATTATGACTCTGCTGTAGCTCAATACATTACACCAAGAAATGAATATAAGGTAAAGCTTCGCGACAGGGATAAAAACCTTTTCTTTGATGAAATGGAATCTGATCTAAACAAATTGGATAAAATAATTGATGATCTTGAACCTGAACTTAGATTACCTGTTTTAATTAAGAAATATATCAAGCAAAACGCAAAAGTAATTGCCTTCAATGTAGATCCGAACTTCAATGATGCGATCGACGGGCTAATGTACATCAGAATCAGCGACCTTCCTGAAAGTACGATAAAGCCTGTATTAGAGGAAATGAGCGACCGAATTAGGAATGAACAGGAAAATAATTCTGCTGAAAATCAGTAGCTTTTTAAGTTTTGTTAAAAAAAGTATTATTAATACTTGCTTCATATACCAAAACTTACTACTTTTGCATCACTTTAAAACAACGAAGTAAAAGAACGGTTTCTTAGCTCAGTTGGTAGAGCAATGGATTGAAAATCCATGTGTCCCTGGTTCGATTCCTGGAGAAACCACAAGAAATAAGACAATTTCTAACAAAACCCCTCAAATTGC
>Ga0307412_10000579_pt1 | contig 21722 bp, 25 predicted proteins | sample DK1Cmetagenome_3_FD_203823 | JGI IMG/M metagenome (GOLD analysis project Ga0307412, IMG submission 203823) | Maize rhizosphere microbial communities from greenhouse at UC Davis, California, United States - DK15-C-1 | ecosystem: Host-associated > Plants > Roots > Rhizosphere > Soil | place: USA...
TGATCCCGGGCGAAACCAAGCCCCAGGACGGCGAGGTGCTGACGCCCAATCCCAAACCGACCGGCCGTCTGGCCACGGTCTGACGATCAGCCCCGCGTGACCACAATCGTGATCATCGCCATCACCCTCGCGGGTGTGCTGGCCCTGTTCCGCTTCGGTGGATGGGAAGAGCGCGCCGTCGGCGTGATGGTGCTGGCCCTGCTGATCCTCATTCGCGTCGTGGAGCCGATCCAGATCGGCACCCTGCGCGCCGGAGTGGCGGGGCTGGAGATCGCCTTCCTGTTCGCGATCCTCTGGCTGACCTATGTCCGTGATCGCTGGTGGCTGACCGCCCTGGCCGGCTTCCAGCTGATCTCGGTCCTGACCCACGTCGTACCCGTGCTGGCCGCCGGTCGGCACTTCGCATGGACCGCCATCACCATCCGCCTGGAGGTGTGGCTACTGATCTGTATCACTTTCTTCGTCGGCGCCTGGGAAGCCTGGGCCGCTCGACGCTTTGCCCGGGAGGGCGGGTTTCATGACCAAGACAAACATCGATCAAGCCTGGTCGATCTGGACGCAATCCAGCGGCCCTGACACCAGCGACGAGGTCCGGCGCGCCCGCGCCGAGGCCCAGATTCTCGACCAGAAACCGGAGACGCCCAAGCACGCGGCGATGATCCTGGAAGTGCTCCAGGACAACCTGCGCGCCGGCAGCCGGACGGATGATCGGGACCTGGGCGCCCTGGCCCGACTGACCGCCTTCATGCGGCGACTGGACCAGGACCCCCGCGTCGCCGGCTGAGGTTCAGTCCGTCAGACCATTTTTGTTTCGGGTCGGATCGACCTGAACCGAAAAAATTGTCGGACATCAGACTGGAGTGAAATCTGAGCCGAATCGAACTTCGTTCAGCTCAACCGTTTTCACTCTAGGTCGGCCGGCAGGATCTGGCTGGACAGCAGGGTCTCCATGCCCCGCCAGTGGTCCGGTCCCTGCCGCTCGACCCAGGCCTGAACCACATCGCGCCCCAGGCCGTAGTTGATGATGTAGCTGCGGTAGGTGTCGATGAAGCGCAGCCTCTGGGTCGCCTTGGCGCGGTCGGCGAGGGTGTATTTCATCAGCCGCTCGATGCTTTCGTCGCGGCTGACGCGTCCGGCCAGATAGTCGTCCGCGATGGTGTATTCGGCGCGGGCCAGGCGGCGGGTCAACGCCCCCAGCCGGGCCTTCTTCTCCGCCGTCGCCGGGTCCAGGCCCGCCAGGGGGAACAGCACCTCACGCTCGAACCGGGTTCCCTCGTCGCCGGGGAAGGCCAGGTCGATGCCGTAGTTGGCGCTGCCCTCGGCGACGAAGGACATGGGGCTGAACAGCGGATAGACGCTCATCTCCACCCAGCCGCGTTGGCGCACGAAGGTCTGCTCCAGCAGGGCGTTGTAGACGTGGTGGCCGGGGTAGCCCTCGTGGCACCCCAGGTCGATGGCGCGCTCGGTATAGATCGGGAAGTCGGCGTTGATTTCGATCTTGGACTGCGAATTTCCCTGGTAATAATTATAGCCCGACCACGGCTTGTCGCCGACGAAGGCCAGGGTGAAATTCTCGTTGGCGGGCAGGCGAATGTGCCGGGCGGTCCGGGCGCGGCACTCGGCGATGGCGGCGTCCATGACGACCTGCAGCCGATCCTTCGGAATGATGTAGTGCGACTTGAACTCGGTCACCCGGTCCGACAGGGCGCCCGGACCGGGCAGCAGGGCGTCGATCTGGGCCAGCACGGGGTCATAGTCGCTGAGCGGCTTCAGCTCGGGCCGCACGCCGAACAGGGCGACCGCCTCGTCGGCGAAGCTCATCTTCTCACCCGACAGCATGCGCAGGCGGGCCGAGGCGGCCGAGACGTGAGCCAGAAGATAAGCCTTGCGCTGCGCGGTCATGGCGTCCGCGCCGGCCGTGGAGATGGCGTTCAGCCGCTCGGTCAGGGTCGCGGCGCCCTGGATCAGCTGGGGCAAGGTGCGGGGATTGGCGTGGGCGGCGGCCTGCCACTCGGCCGGGCCGTAGTAGGCGTCGACATAGCCGGGCTCGCGCTCGCCGATCTCCAGGATCAGGGCGACATAGTCGCGGGCCGCCGCGTCCAGGGTGTCCCCTCCGGGTCCGGCGGGCGGGGCCGCCGGCGCGGTGGCGCAGGCGCCCACGAGACAGAGCAGGGCGAGAATGAGGGTGCGCATCGGAACCTCCGTCGACGAAGCGGCGGCAGGCTAGGCCCGCAGCGCCGTCCGGCCAAGAGCGGTCATGCTTTCGGGATTGAGGGCGGGCCGCTCATCCTGTAGAGGCCTTGCCTCCGGCGTTTTCGCCGTCAGACGCACCCGTAGCTCAGCTGGATAGAGTACTGCCCTCCGAAGGCAGGGGTCACAGGTTCGAATCCTGTCGGGTGCGCCATTTTCCTTCGCCATTCTGGAGCAAGCGCGCCTAGCCAGCCGTGCAGGCGTTCTCTGAATCCTCGATCGCCGCTTCCACGAACTCCGCCGCACAGCGAAGGGCCGTAGCCGGATCGCAGATCAGCGCCGAATCCAACCCGGTGAAGCGGAGGCTTAGTAAAACCTGATAGCCGATCGTCGGTTCGGGCGCCGCCCGAGTTCGTAGGAAGTCGAAGCTATCGTTATACTGAAAATGATCGGGCGGAATATTCGTGAAATCCTGCGCCCCGGGCTGAGCGATCCCGACGGCGAGCGGAGCGAATTCGGTCGGAACGAGATTCCAATGCTTGGCGCTGTTGGAAAGCTCCTTCACCAAAGCCACGTGCTCGACATGGCGCCATTGACGTTGACGTGTGCGCCGGATGACTGAGAGAGCCTCGGCGGGGACGAGCAGGCTGATCTTCTTCATTCCCGCCTCAAAGCGGTCTTCGTTCAGCGCCGTCGGATAGAACGTATCTCGCGGACGATGGGCGCTTCTGAGCCGGGCCCAGCCCGCAACAATCTGATCAAGGGCATGAATCAGGTTGTTCGCCGCATCGGCCGCGATCGGTTCGAGACGCCCAAGAGCCTCTCTATCTAGGCGCAGGCTATAGACATGCTCGCCCGTGAGGGCATCCGACCGGATTCCGATGCCCCACGGAGGAGGCGAACTCTGGGTCCTGCCGAGTTCGGCCATATGCGTTTTGCCCCGTGCAAGCAGGGTTCGCGCAGCGGCGAAGGCCGGGTTCAGGCTGGGCATGTGTCAATGCGATCGAACGTTCAGAAAGGGGGCCAACTGATCCGAAGATCGATGCTGTCAACGACAGGATCACGCGAATCTCCAGGCCGCAGCAAGTCAGCCGTCACAGTCTGTGGAGACTCGACGAAACATCGCTGCGCCTGCGCGCCCCTCACAACCGGTTGCGTCGCGCCAATCTTCCGAAACGCGAACCGTCCTGCGACCAACTGAACCTTGATCAGTTTCGGTAATCGGGGTCACTGTGTCGTCAGACCAGACCGCGAAAAGCGGCGGCCCCAGGAAAGCGCTCATGACCGACTCCACCGCCCGCTCGTGGCCCGCCCTGCCCCTCGCCCACGCCACCGCCGCCCTGACCGCGCCGGGATCGCCGTTCGAACTGGCCGACGCCGTGATCGAGGGACGGCCCTATAAGATCTGGAAGAATGCGCCGCCGACCCTGCTGCATAGCTTCATGGCCGGACGCGTGTGGGGAGAAAGGACCTTCATCGTCTATGGCGACGAGCGGGTGTCGTTCGAGGCCTTTTCCCGGGCGACGCTGGCGCTGGCCGCGGACCTGAAGGCGCGCGGGGTGAAGAAGGGCGACCGGGTCGCCATCGCCATGCGCAACCTGCCGGAATGGCCCGTCGCCTTCTTCGCCTCCACCCTGCTGGGCGCCATCGCCACGCCGCTGAACGCGTGGTGGACGGGGGCGGAGCTGGCCTACGGGTTGGCGGACTCGGGCAGCATGGTCGCCATCGTCGATATCGAGCGGCTGGAGCGGATCGCCCCGCACCTGCCCGAACTGACGGCCCTGACCGACGTGCTGGTCTGCCGCGGTACGGAGGCGGCGGGCGACCCGCGCGTACGGCGGCTGGAATCGGTGATCGGCGCGTCCGACAGCTGGGCCGGATTGCCGGTGGGCGAGATGCCCGGCGTGCCGCTGGATCCCGAAGATCCGGCGGCGATCTTCTACACCTCGGGCACCACCGGATCGCCGAAGGGGGCCTTGGGCACGCATCGCAACGCCGGCTGCGGCGCGATGGCGGGGCTGTACTCCTATATCCGCAGCTTCGTGCGCCGGGGCGAGGCGCCGCCGACGCCGGACCCGACCGCCCCGGCCAAGGTGGGGCTGGTGTCCATTCCCTTCTTCCACACCACCGGCTGCAACGCCCTGCTGCTGCCCGCGCTGGTGACGGGACAGACGCTGGTGTGCCAGCGGCGTTTCGACGCGACCGAGGCGCTGATGCTGATCGAGCGGGAGAAGATCAACCTGATCGGCGGGGTGCCGACGGTGGCGATCCAGCTGCTGCAGCATCCGGACCGGGACAGGTACGACCTGTCGTCGCTGGAGACCGTGACCTATGGCGGGGCGGCGGCGCCGACCGATCTGGTGCGCCAGATCGACGACCGGACCAGCGCTCGGCCCGGCTCGGGCTGGGGCATGACCGAGACCTCGGCCACCCATACCCACCATTTCGGCGAGGACTACGTCAACCGCCCCGACAGCTGCGGCCCGGTCATGCCGGTCAGCGCCATCCGTGTGGTCAGCGCCGACGGCGCGGACCTGCCGACGGGCGAGGTCGGCGAACTGCTGGCCTATGGACCGAATGTCGTGAAGGGCTACTGGAACCGGCCGGAGGAGACTGCCGCGACCTTCGTGGACGGCTGGGTCCATACCGGCGATCTGGCGCGGATCGACGAGGAGGGTTTCTGCTTCATCGTCGATCGCAAGAAGGACATCATCATCCGCGGCGGCGAGAACATCTACTGCCAGGAGGTCGAGGCAGTGCTGTTCGACCACCCGGCGGTGGCCGAGGCCGCACTGATCGCCCGGCCGCATCCGGTGCTGGGCGAGGAGCCGGTCGCCGTGGTCTCGCTGGCGCCCGGGCAGACCGTGGACGCGGCGACGCTGAAGGCGCTGACGGCGGCGCGGCTGGCGGCGTTCAAGACGCCGGTGGAGATCTTCGTGGTCGATGAACCCCTGCCCCGCAACGCGGCGGGGAAGGTGGTCAAGGCCGAGCTGAAGGCGCGGTTCGCGGGAGGCTAGGCCGCCGCCGTGAACGCGCCCAGTACGCTGCGGAGTCCCTCCAGAAGGATGTCGGACTCGGCCCCAGTCTTGCAGCCGCCCGTGTGGATCAGGCGCAGGGCCTTCACATGCACCTCGACCGCCGGCCAGTTCCACGGAGCCGGGGCGCGCATGCGCTCGCTGAGGTCGCACAGGCTGTAGCCGGCGCTGTACAGCGGCCCGGTGTCGAAGAAGCCGGCCAGGTCGACCAAGGCGGCGGCCAGCACATAGACGCGTTCGCGGCCCTCCGGCGCGGCGGCCGCGCACAGGTCCTCCAGCTGGCCGATCAGGCGGCCGAGGTCGGCCATGATGTCGGCCTTGTGGCTTTGCAGGCCGGCCTCGGCCAGCCGCTGGGCGTCGGCGATGGTGCGCCCGCCCGGGCGCTCCAGCTGTTTCGCCAGCGAGCTCTTGATCTTGGTGGTGCGCACCTGGGTCACAGGGCCACCCGCATGGGTTTCATCAGCATGTCGATATCGGACTGATCCATGTTCGCCTCGGCCGGTTCGCCCACATGGGTGGACAGGTCGCCGGCGCGGCGGCCGGGCTGGCCCAGCGGCGGGCCGAAATTGCGGACCCGGCGGTCGGGACCGACGTAGCTCTCACACTCCACGAACTCGCGCTCGTCGCCGCCCAGCCAGACGATCCGGCGCAGCAGCACTGTCGGGGTCAGGGGTTTGGCGACCACGAAGCTGGCCCCGCAATCGCGGCTCTTCTGGATGCTGGACTGGGCTGCGTGACCGGTCAGCATGATCACCGGCGTGTGCCGGGTCGGCGCGGGCGTCTCGCGGCGTAGCCAGCGGGTGAAATCATAGCCGTCCATCTCGGGCATCGAGCAGTCGACCAGGATCAGGTCGACGGCGCGCCGCTTGACGATCTCGGCCGCCTCGGCCGCGCTCTCGCACTTGATCTGCTCCTTCACGCCGAAGCCATGGAAGATCGAGCTGAGCATATCCAGCGACTTGGGATTGTCGTCGATCAGCAGCACCGTTGAGTGCTCGAGGTTGACCCGGGTGTTGGCGGCGGACTGGGAGGAAGCGGCGGACATGGGATCAGTCGAACAACAGGAGGTCGCCGGAGGGAGCCGGCGGGTGGGCGGCGGCCTGCGCGGGCGTTCCGCCCCTCAGACGGGCGGCTACGTCGGTCAGCAGAACGGCGGAAACGGCGTCGGCCGAGGTCTGACCGTCGGACAGGCCGTGCAGGACGCCCGCCACGGCGTCGAGCCGCTGGATCAGAACGTCGAGCGCCTGGGCGTCGGTCAGGGCCTCGGCCCGATCCTCGGCCGGGAGGCGACGCACCAGATCTGAGACGAGCGTGGACATGCGGTCCACGCCGGCGCGGACGTCGCCGATCTCGGCGGCCAGGGCCGCGAGCAGGGAGGGCCCAAGCAAGGACGAGGGCGCGGGCATCAGAACAGCTCCAGTTCGCCGCCGGCGATGACCGGCGGGGGAGCGGGCATGGGGCGCGCCGGGACAGTGGCCGCGTCGGTGACGCCGCGCTGCAGGGCGCGGCCGCTGACGGGCCAGTAGTGCAGGCGGCGTCCGCCGGCGCCGCGCAGGCTGCCGCCGATGACGCGAATGCCTTCGTCGCGCAGGAAGCGTTCGGCGAAGTCGGCGTTGGCCACGCCCACGTCGCGCAGGCTGTCGAACATACGGCCACCGCCGAACAGCTTGGCCTCCAGCCGTTCGCGACGGGCGCCCGCCTTGATCAGCTCGTTGATCAGCAACTCCATGGCATAGGCGCCGTAGCGGCGGCCCGCATCGGTGCCAGCGCCTGCGCCGTCCGGCAGCAGGAAGTGGTTCATGCCGCCGACGCCGGCCAGCGGATCGGTCAGGCAGGCGGCGACGCAGGAGCCCAGCACCGTGGTCAGCATGACCGCCGGATCCGCCGTCACATGGTGCTCGCCCTGGCCGACGTGGATGCGGATCTCGCCGCGGTCCGAAGACTGGGCGGGGTTCATGTCAGCGGTCCGAACACGCCTTCCAGCTTCTCTTTCAGCTGGGCGACGGTGAAGGGTTTGACCAGGTAGTTGTTAACCCCGAACTGGACCGCGCGCTGGACCAGTTCGCGGTCGGCGCGGCCGGTCAGCATGATGAAGGCCGTCGTCTGGATCGGAGGGTGGGCGCGGATGGCGCGCAACAGGCCCAGACCGTCCAGGTTCGGCATGTTGAAGTCCGAGATCACCAGATGGACGGGCTTGGTCACGACCTCCCGCAGAGCGATCTCGCCGTCCGCGGCTTCACGGATTTCGCGCACGCCGAGCTGTTGCAGGCTGTTGCGGACCAGCGACCGCATGGTCAGCTGATCATCAACCACAAGGACATTCAGGGCGGCGGCGGAGGGCATGCGGAATCCTTCAGGCGGCAGGCGTTACGGCGCGGGGGGACGCGGCGCAGAGATCGAGGATGGCGGGGCGGAGGCGGTGGAGCGGAAGCTGGCGCTCGACGGCGTCGATTTCATGGGCGGCGCGCGGCATGCCATAGACGACCGAGGAATTCTCATCCTGGCCCAGCGTCCGGGCCCCGGCGGCGCGCATGGCCAGCAGGCCCTGGGCCCCATCCTTGCCCATGCCGGTCAGGATGACGCCGGTCATGGGACGGCCGAGGCGGGCGACCGAGTGGAACAGGACATCGACCGATGGGCGGTGACCGTTGACCGTTTCGCTGCGCACCAAACGGCAGCGCGGGCTGGCGCCGGAAACTTCCAGATGGGCCTCGCCGCCGGGGGCGATGTAGACGTGGCCGGGCTTCACCGGCGCGCCGTCCTCGGCCTCGGAGACGGTCGGGGCGCAGACCTTGTCCAAGCGGGCCGCGAAGCTCTTGGTGAAGGTCGCCGGCATGTGCTGGGTGATGACCGTGGCCGGGCAGTCGGCGGGGAAGCCCTGCAGGATGGTCAGCAGGGCCTCGACGCCGCCGGTGGAGGCGCCGACGGCGAGCACGTGGTTCGGGTCCGGACGGTAATCCGTCGCGACCGGCGGCGGGGCCGCGGGGGCGTCGCCCCGGGCTCGGACGCGCGAGCGGCCGGCGGTCTTCACCTTGGTCGCCAGCTCGGCGAAGGCGGTCGCGGCGGGGGTGCCGTCCATGGGTTTCCCGATCGCATCGACCGCGCCCATTTCCAGCGCCGCAACGGTCGTCTCCGCCCCAGCCTGGGTCAGGGTCGAGACCATGACCACCGGCATCGGCCGCAGGCGCATGATCTTCTCGAGGAACTCCAGCCCGTTCATGTTGGGCATTTCGACGTCGAGGGTGATGACGTCCGGGTTCAGCCGCTTGATCGCCTCGCGGGCCTCTAGCGCATCGGCGGCCGAGCCGACGACCTCGATCTCGGGATCGCGGCGCAGGGCGGCCGTTAGCAGCCCCCGCATGGTGGGGCTGTCGTCGACGACCAGGACGGTGACCGGACGGCTCATGCGGCGGTACCGAGCTGGTAGGTGGTCAGGCCGCTGGTCTGCAGACGGGACGTCGCCGCGCCGGCAACCCGCTCGGAGTGGCCGATGTAGAGGGTGGCGCCCGGGTTCATCAGCGGGGTGAACCGGTTCCAGACCTTCTCCTGCGTAGCGTCGTCGAAATAGATGACCACGTTGCGGCAGAAGATGACGTCGAACTTGCCCTTCATCGGCCAGTCGCCGATCAGGTTCAGCTCCTTGAACGACACCAAACGCTTCAGCTGGGCCCCCGCGGTCCAGTTCCCGCGGTCGGCGCGGTCGAAATATTTGCGCCACAGGGTGACCGGAGCCGGCTCCAGGGCCTCTTCGGAATAGGTGCCGTCGTGGCCCTGCGCGACCATGTTGGGGTCGATGTCGGTGGCGAGGATCTTCACGTCCAGCTCGGCCGCCTCGGGCAGGGTCTGCAGGATGGTGAGCGCCATCGAATAGGGCTCCTGCCCGTTCGAGCAGGCGGCCGACCACAGCCGGACCCGGCCGCCGGCGCGGGCGCGCTCGGCCAGCTTGGGCATCACCTTGTCCCGAAGGTGATCGAAATGGTGCGGTTCGCGATAGAAGCGGGTGACGTTGGTGGTCAGGGCCGCGGTCATCAGCTGGCGCTCGTCGACGCCCTCGGCGCCTTCGATCAGGGCGCAGTACTCACGGAAGCTGCGCAGGCCGAGCACGCGCAGGCGCTTGGCCAGGCGCGAATAGACCAGCGCGGCCTTGCCCTCGCCCAGCGCGATGCCGGCGTAGGAATGCAGGGTGTGGGCGATGTGGCGGAAGTCTTCCGGCGTGAGGACGAACTCGCCCTCGACCATCGACGACGCCCCGGCGGCGGAGGTCATGCGGCTTCGGCTTCCGTTTCCGGCAGGATCATGTCCAGCTCGATCAGGCTGATCATGCGGCCGTCGAGGGCGAAGATGCCCTTCACGAAGGTGCGCACGTCGTCGCTGGCCACGTCTGGCGTCGGCTGCACCGCGCCGTCGGTCAGCTGGATGATGTCCGAGACGGCGTCGACCAGCAGGCCCACTGTGCGACCGCCGATGTGCGCGACCATGATGACGTGGCGGGCCGTGGGTTCGGAGGTGCGCAGGCCGAACCGGGCGCCCAGATCGACGATCGGCAGCACGGCGCCGCGCAGGTTGATGACGCCCTTCATATAGCCGGGCGAGCGCGGCAGCGGGGTGGCGGGAGTCCAGCCGCGGATCTCGCGCACCGACATGATGTCGACGCAGAACTCCTGCTCGCCGATGCGGAAGGCGATCAGTTCACGGACAGCGGCGTTGGTTTGCACTTCGGTCATGGATCAGCTCGCGAGCTTGAGTTCGGGACCCGCCGTACGGCGACGGGCGTTGGCGACGATCGCGTCCACATCGAGGATCAGGGCGACGCGGCCGTCGCCGAGGATGGTGGCGGCGGCGACCCCGGGGACCTGCTGGTAGTTGGTCTCCAGGCTCTTGATGACGACCTGTCGCTGGCCCTGGATGGCGTCGACCATCAGGGCGGCGCGGGCGCCGGATTCGGTTTCGACGACCACGGCCACGCCCTGGCCGGATGGCACCGGCGTATCGCGGAAGCCCATGACCTGGGCCACGTCGATCAGCGGCACATAGCTGTCGCGGAAGCGGATGACCGCGTCGTGGCCGCCGACGTAGTGCACGTCCTCGGCGCGAGGGGTCAGGCTCTCGACGATATTGGTCAGGGGAGCGACCAGGGTCTGTTCGGCGGCGCCGACGACCATGCCGTCCAGCACCGCCAGCGTCAGCGGCAGGCTGAGGGTGAAGGTCGAGCCCTTGCCTGGAATCGAGCTGATCGAGATGCGGCCGCCCAGCGCCTGGATGGAGCGCTTGACCACGTCCATGCCCACGCCCCGGCCGGAGACATCCGTGATCGTCTCGGCGGTCGAGAAGCCGGGCAGGAAGATCAGGTTGTCGACCTCCTCGTCGGTCAGGACAGCGTCCTCGGCGATCAGGCCGCGCGAGACGGCGATGCCCTTGACCCGTTCGCGGTTGATGCCGCGACCGTCGTCGCTGATCTCGATGACGATGCGGCCCGAGCGGTGCAGGGCCGCCAGGTGGACGGTGCCCTCGGGCGCCTTGCCGGCGGCCTCGCGATCCGCGGGCGTCTCCAGCCCATGGTCGATGGCGTTACGCAGCATGTGGGTGATCGGCTCGGCGAGGCGCTCGACCACGGTCTTGTCGACCTCGGTGTCCTCCCCGGCGGTGACCAGCTTGACGCGCTTGCCGGTCATGTCGGCGACTTCGCGGACCAGGCGCGGCATGCGCTGGAAGACGGACTTCACGGGCTGGGCCCGGATGGCCATGACGCTGTCCTGGATCTCGCGGGTCAGCAGCTCCAGGTCTTCCAGCCCCATCAGCACGCCGGACGAGCGGGTCAGGCCGCTTTCGGCGACGCGCTGGGCCAGCATCGCCTGCTGGATGACCAGCTCGCCGACGACGTTGATCAGGCGGTCGACACGGTCGAGGTCGACGCGGATGGTGACGGGCGCGACCGGCGGCGGCGCGGACGGCGCGTTGGCGGCGACCGGCGCCGGGGCTGCGGCTACGGGAGGCGCGACGGGAGCGGCCTCGATCACCGGCGCGGGAGCCGGGTCGGCGGCGCGGGCCAGCAGGGCGGCGATGTCCAGGTCGGCGGGAGCCGGAGCGGCCAGGTCAGGCAACTCGGGCAGGGGCGGCAGATCGTCCATGACCGGGGCGTCGCCCAGCGGGGTGATGCTGAGATCACAGTCGCTCTCGACGAAATCAAACACCTCTCGCACGGCGGTCTCCTCGACCGCGGCGGTGAGGTCGATGGTCCAGACCAGGTGATTGTCTTCGGCGATCAGCACGTCGAGCGCGGGGACGGCGCTGTCGTCCAGCGAGACCGAGATCGGTCCCAGACGGCCCAGTTCGCGCAGCAGCAGGCCGGTCTCGTTGGCGTTGGCGTACATGGCCCCATGCGGCCGGAAAACCACCCGCCAGCCGGAGGCGGCGTAAGCCGGAGCGCCCAGCGGCGGCAGGTCGAGGGACGGCAGGCCCAGTGAAGGCAGGTCCAGGGACGGCAGGCCGACGGTCAGGGGAACGAAGCCGAAGTCGTCATCCTCGTCCTCGGCGGCGCCGGGAACCGAGGCCTCCCCGTGGGTCAGGACTTCCATCTCGGCGACGAGACCGGCGGAGCGGGCCTCATCGACCTCGGGGACACGGCCTTGCGCGGCCGCGATATGATCGGCCAGCACGTCGGAGGCGCGCAGCAGGGTGCGGACGGTGATGTCGTCGCAGACCTTCCGCCCCGCGCGCAGCTCGTCCATCAGCGTCTCGAAGACGTGGGCGAAACGAACCAGCGCCTCGAGCCCGAAGGCCCCGGCGCCGCCCTTGACCGAGTGCACGGCCCGGAAGACGGCGTTGATGGTCTCGTTGTCGGCCTGACCGGACTCGAGCACCAGCAGCTTGGCCTCCAGGTCCGCGAGCAGTTCGTCGCATTCCTGGAAAAAGGTCGCCTTGATGGCTTCGAACGCGTCCACGTTTACCTCTGCCTCAGGCGGCGACGCGGCGGACGGCGTCCACCAGCTTCACCGGGTCGAAGGGTTTGACGATCCAGCCCGTCGCGCCGGCGGCGCGGGCGCGGGCCTTCTTCTCGGCGTCGCTCTCGGTGGTCAGGACCAGCACCGGGGTGTGGCGGTGGTTCGGATCGGCGCGCACGCCCTCGATGACGCCGAAGCCGTCCATCCGGGGCATGTTGATGTCGGTGATCACCACATCGGCGCCGTTGGCGGCGAGAACCTCCAGGCCGTCAACGCCGTCGACAGCCTGGATGACGCGGTAGCCCGCCTCCTCCAGCGCCATCAGCAGCATGTCGCGCATGGTGCGGGAATCGTCGACGGTCAGAACAGTCTTGGTCACGCGGGAGCTCCCAGAGGAACGGTGTCGAAGGGGGCCGCGCCGAACGCGGCCCACTGGTCGGAAAAGACGGCGCCGTCGCCGGTCGTCACGGTCAGGGTCTGGCCGTCAGCCGCCCACAGGGCGCGCGCTGACAGCAGGACCTGGAGGCACAGGCCGCCCAGACGTTCGACAGCCGAGGCGTCGAGCGTCAGGGGCCGCCCGCGCAAGCCCAGAAGTTCGGCCTGCAGGCGACCCGCCGCGCGGATGTCGAGCACCGCGGGAAGGACGAGGGAGTGACCGGCGACGGGGCTCATCAGAACTCCTCCCAGCCGTCCTCGACGGCCTGCGGCTTGAGGGCGGCGCCGCCGCGTCCCGTGGCCCGCATCTGCGGGACCGGAGCGTGGGAGTGGCGCGGCGCCGGCGCCGGGGCGCGCGTCTGGACGCTGCCGTCGCCGATACGGAAGCGGGACACCGAGGAGGCCAGGCTTTCGGCTTCCTGCGACAGCGAGTGGCTGGCGGCGGTAGACTGCTCGACCATCGCGGCGTTCTGCTGGGTCACCTGGTCCATCTGGTTGACGGCGGTGTTGACCTGCTGGAGGCCGGTAGCCTGCTCCTGCGCCGAGGCGGCGATTTCAGAGACCAGGCTGTCGATCTCGGCGACGCGGCCGACGATGCGTTGCAGGGCCTCGCCGGTCTGGCCGACCAGTTGCACGCCCGAAGCCACCTGGTTGGTCGAGGCCGAGATCAGGGTCTTGATCTCCTTGGCCGCTTCCGCCGAGCGCTGGGCCAGGGCCCGGACCTCGGAGGCGACGACCGCGAAGCCGCGGCCGGCGTCGCCGGCGCGGGCGGCTTCAACGCCCGCGTTCAGGGCCAGCAGGTTGGTCTGGAAGGCGATTTCGTCGATCACGCCGATGATCTGGCTGATCTGCTGGGCCGACCGTTCGATGGCGCTCATGGCCTCGACGGCGTCGCGAACCACGATGCCCGAGGTCTCGGCGTCGCCGCGCGCGCCCTGGACCACGCTGGAGGCCTGACGGGCGCCCGAGGCGGTCTTGTTGACCGTGGCGGTGATCTCGTCGAGCGCGGCGGCGGTCTCTTCCAGCGAAGCGGCCTGCTGTTCGGTGCGGCGCGACAGGTCGTCGGCGGCGTGGCTGATCTCGCCCGAACCCGACCGGATGGCCGAGACGTTGGAGACGACCACCGACATGGCGTCCTTCAGCTGGGCCATGGCCGCATTGAAGTCCGACTGCAGCTTCACATAGTCGTTCGGGAAGGTCTGGGTCAGGCGATAGGTCAGGTCGCCGGCGCTGAGGCGTTCCAGGCCCTCGGCCAGGGCCGACACGACATTGGCCTGTTCCTCGGCCGCGGCCTCGGTGGCGGTCTGGTTGCGGCGGCGCTCGATCTCAGCCTTTTCACGGGCGTCCGCGGCTTCGGCCTCGATGCGGATCTTGTCGATGGCGGCGTCGCGGAAGGCGATGATGGCCTGGGCCATGGCGCCGAACTCGTCCTTGCGGGCGGCTTCCGGCACCTGCAGCGCGGTGTCGCCGTTCATCAGGCGCTTCATGTGCTCGACCATCTTCATGACCGGGCCGCCGATGCCGCGCGTCAGGACGATCCCGACCAGCAGCGACAGGACGATGGCGGCGAGAATGCCGAGACCGAGCGTCCATTTGGCGGTGGCCATGGCCGCGTCGTACTGGACGCGAACCCGCTCGAGATCGGCGTCATTGGCGGTCTTGATGGCGTCGATGGCCTCTTCGACCGGCTCCATCACCTTGTCGGCCGACCCGTCGCGACCGACCATGGTCAGGGCCTGCTGGCGAGTGGCCGGGTTGAGCGAGAGTGCGCGACCGTCGGTGACGACATGGTCGAACCAGGCGTCGGCCGTGCGCTCGGCCGCGTCGATGGCGGCCAGGTTGTCGCCCGTGGCCTTCTCGCGCATCTCGGCCAGCTTGGCCTTGAACGAGTTGCGGTGGGCGGTGGCGCGTTCAACATAGTATTCGTCGTTCGAGATCAGGAAGCCGCGGAAGCTGTTTTCCTGGCGCACCATGTAGAACTCGGCGGCGGCCGTGGACCGGACCATGGCGTTCGAGACGGAACGCTCGGCCTGGGCCCTGTCCAGCGTTCTCAGTTGCAGGAAGACGACCACGCCCATGACGGCGATCGCCGTCAGGACGCAGGCGAAGGCCAGGAAGAGCTTCCGGCCGACGGGCATGTTGTTCAGGAAATTCACTGGATAGGCCTCGAACGTTCGGAGTGGAATCAGAATGCGAAGGTGAGGGCGCCGACCAGTCGGCCCTCATAGGGCTCGCCCAGGTCATGCTCGTCGGTGTCGTACCAGCGCAGGTCGGCCGAAACGGCGTCGGTCAGCTTCTGCTTCACGCCGACGTTCCACGCGGTGTAGTCGGCGCCGCCGTGGGCGCGGCGCGTGGCGACCGCGGCTGAAGCCTTGGTCCGGGAGGCGATTTTGTAGCTGCCCTGGGCCTCGACCCACCAGGCTTCCTTGGTCCCGGCGAAGCCGTCCGGGGTGTAGTTCACCCGGACACGGCCGCTGACGGGACCGATGCTGCGCGACACATCCGCCTGATATTCCCAGTAGTTGGAGTCCACGTTCGCCGCCGTTCCGGGCAGATCACGGTTAAGGACGGCGAAGTCGAACTCGAAGCCGAGCGCTTCCGGCGCCCAACCCACAGTCGTGATGATCTCGGCGTCGGAACCCTGCGACAGCTCGGCGGTCGAGGCGAAGACGCTGGCGTGGAAGGCGCCCTGGGCGACCTCGAACTCGCCCGACCAGGCGATCTCGCCGTTGCTCTTTCCGAGGCCCTTGCCGACGTATTCGCTGGCCACGCCGACCTGGCCGCTGAATTCAGGATCGGCCGCGGCAGGGCCGGCGACGAACAGGACAGCCCCGAAAGCCGCCGTGAAGAAGACGCCGGTCCGGCGCACAACTTGAAGATTGAAGGAGGACATTCTTACCCCGGTTTGTTTGGGGCATAATCCGGGTAACGCTAATATTCTTCGTAAACTCAACAGTACGTACAAAACCGTACGAATACGTAGGACTACGTAGCCTCTGTTTACTTTGATTGATCCTTAACCGACTTGAGAACTGCTTGCCGAGGCCGCGCAGACCCTTCAAAGAAAGGTCTGTCCCGCAGCGGCTGCGCCGTTCGACGCCCAAAAAATCCACCCGAGGGTTTCCCCGAACGCCACAGGCGTCCGCTTTCGCTTGGGAGCGGGCCATATACGTATTTTCCCCTATACGGATTGTTGTTATGCCTGACTCCAGCGGGACAGAGGTTCCGGCAGAGGGAGGGGTCGATCCGATCACCGGACTCGATCTGCACGATGTGACAGGCAAGCGCTCGGCGTCGGAGATATTGTTCTCCATGGCGACCACCCGGTCCTACCGGGGATGGCGAGCCTATCTGCTGGCGATCGGGGCCGTGCTGGCCTGTTTCGCCCTGAGGGCCGTTCTCGAACTCTTCGGCCATTTCTACTACCTGCCGCTGGTGCCGGCGGTGGTCGTCACCGCCATGCTGGCGCGCCGCGCGCCGACCGCCCTGGCCATCGCCCTGTCGGTCGCGGGCAATATCATGCTGGTGAACCGCGAGAGCCTGAGCGACACCCTGGTCAACGCAGCCCTGTTCGTGGTCGTGGGCTGGCTGGTGGCCGAGATCTGCTGGGCCCAGCGCCGCATGCACCGCCGCTCCATGGAGCTGACCCGCACGCTGGCGGGCCGCAACGCCGTACTGGATACGGTCCTGGCCACCGTGCCGGTGGTCATCCTGGGCCGCGAGGGCCAGATCCGTCGCCTGACGCCGGCCGCCGCCAGCCTGTTCGGCATCGACAGTTTCGAGACCGCCGGCCGGTCGTTCGGGGAGCTGGTGCATGGCTTCGACCTGCAACGGCTGGACGGCAAGGCTTCCAATGGACCGCTTGAGGCGCCGACCGGCCACTGGATCGGCCGCCGCCCCGACGGTCGGCCCCTGATCCTGAGCCTGCAGATGGGCGTCATGCCCATGGCCTCGGAAGAGGACTACGCCGCGGTCTGCATCACCGACCTGACCGAGGCGGAGATGGCGACCGAGCGAGCCCGAGACCTGGACATCCAGCTGAACCGCGTCTGGCGCCTGAACTCGCTGGGCGAAATGGCCGCCACCCTGGCGCATGAGCTGAACCAGCCGTTGAGCGCCGCCACCACCTATATGCAGGCCAGCCAGCGTGACATCGAGCGGGCCGGCCTGATCGGCCAGAGCGCCGCCCGGACCCTGGATTTGGCCAAGGGGCAGGTGCTCCGGGCCGGGAGCATTATCCGGCGCATGCGGGACATGCTGGTCACGGGCACCCGCCGACTGGCGAGCGAGAGAATTTCTTCCATGATCGAGGATTTGGGCCCAGCTTTTGCCCTTATTGCGCGCGATAGAGGGGTCGAGATTCGCACAGACATCGATGATCGCGATGATATCGTGCGGGCCGAGCGTATCCAGTTTCAACAGGCCATGATCAACCTGGTCCGCAACGCCGCAGAGGCGGTGGCGGACCAGGCGCAATCCGTTGTGGTGATCCGTGGCCGGTCGCTGGACGGCGGAGGATATCGGTTGACGGTTGAAGACAGCGGGCCCGGTATTCCCGGCGACGATATCGAGAACGTCTTCCGTCCGATGACCACCACCAAGTCCTCAGGCATGGGCCTGGGTCTGTCCGTCACGCGCACCATCGTCGAAAGCCACGGCGGCGCCCTGTCCGTCGGCCGCAGCGATCTGGGCGGCGCCGCCTTCTCGATTGAGTTGCCGCAGGAGACTGAAGAGGCATGAGCAACATACGGCATTCGGTGTTCGTGATCGACGATGACGCGGCGGTCCGCGATTCCCTGCTGCACCTGCTGCGCGCCGAGGGCGTGCGGGCCCGGGGTTTCGCCAGCGGCGCCGACTTCTTCGCCAACCTGCCGGAAGACCGCTCGGCCTGCGTGATCACCGACATCCGCATGCCGGGCATGGACGGCGGCGAGGTGGTGCGCCGCCTCAGCGAGATGACCGACCGCGTCTGGCCCGTCATCGTCTTCACCGGCCACGCCGACGTGCCGATGGCGGTGCAGCTGATGAAGGCCGGGGTCATCGACTTCATCGAAAAGCCCTTCGACCCCACCCGCATGATCGAGACGGTCAAGGGTGCGCTGGACCAGCTGGATCACATCTCGGCCCGGCAGGAACAGCGACTGGAGGTCGACCGCAAGCTGGCCACCCTGACCCCGCGCGAGCACCAGGTGTTCGACGCCCTGATCCTGGGCCGGTCGAACAAGGAGATCGCCCTGCTGCTGTCGATCAGCCCGCGCACCGTGGAGATCTTCCGCTCCAAGGTCATGGACAAGATGCAGGCCGCCAGTCTTTCCGCCCTGGTCCGTATGGGCCTGTCGGCGTCGCCCCCCAGCGGCGCCTGAACCGCTTGCGGTTCCCCGGCGGGCGGCGGATATCAGCCTGCCCTGAGGCCCGGAGCCGAACCTTGAGCCACCCTGATCTGCCGACCCGTCCCACCGGCCAGCCCGTCGGCCGGGTGATCGCCATGCCCGCCGACACCAATCCGGAAGGCGACATCTTCGGCGGCTGGCTGCTGGCCCATATGGACCTGGCCGGCGCGACCCCCGCCTTCGAACTGGCGCAGGGCCGCTGCGTGACCATCGCGCTGGACGGCATGGTCTTCCACCAGCCGGTCTCGGTCGGCGACGAGGTCTCGATCTACGCCCGGGTGATCAAGACGGGCCGGACCTCGATCCGGGTCCATGTCGAGGCCTGGAAACGGCCCCGCAACCACGCCCATGCCGAGTCCATGCGCGTGACCGAAGGCGTCTTCACCTATGTCGCCATCGACGAGGACCGGAAGCCCCGCGCCCTGCCCGTGATCGACAACGCGGACGGATAAGGCCAGGCTCCCGGCCGAACGGGGAAGACGATCATGTGGCTCTTGGCTGGAATCGGCGCGATGGGCGCGGGTCTGCTGCTGCTTCTGCGCGAACTGATCCCCTGGATGGAGGCGAACCGGACCAGCAGGATCCGGACACGCGGCGCACGGCCCCAGATCGTGACCCGCGCCGAGGAGCCTGAACGCTTCAAGGCCCTGACCGCCCGCCGCTTCAGCGCCGCGGGCCCCGGCGCCCTGTTTGTCATCGGCGGCCTGGTCTGGCTGGGCTGGAACCTCCTGGGCCTCGTGGTTTCGACCGCCGGATAACCCTGCAAAACAGTCGGAAATCTTGACCTTTCGGCCCCGCGCGCCTACCTCGCGGGCATGGCCGTCCGTCGCATCCTCACCATCGATAACCCCGCTGATCTGGCGGTGCTGAAGCAGATCTCAACACCGGTCGAGGGACCGGTGACCGATGAGCTGCGCGGTCTGATGGATGACATGCTCGACACGATGTACGACGCGCCGGGCATCGGCCTGGCCGCCGTGCAGGTCGGCGACACCCGCCGGGTCATCGTCATGGACCTGGGCGACAAGGGCGGCGCCGCCGACGATGTCGATCCGGCGACGATGAGCCAGGAAGAGCGCGAAGCCTGGGAGGCCGAGCGCCGCAACCCCCGCTATTTCGTGAACCCCGAGATCACTTGGTCGTCGGAGGAGCTGTTCACCTATGAGGAAGGCTGCCTGTCGGTGCCGGAGTATTACGACGCCGTCGAACGCCCCGCCCGCGTGCGCCTGACCTATCTGAACTATGCCGGCGAGACGGTCGAGGAAGAGGCCGAGGGCCTGTTCGCCGTCTGCATCCAGCACGAGATGGATCACCTCGAGGGCGTCCTGTTCATCGATCACCTGTCGCGGCTGAAGCGCGAGCGCGCCGTCGCCAAGGTGAAGAAGGCCGCGAGGCTCGCCGCCTGATGGCCCGTATCAAGCGCAACCGCGACCGCATCATCGACACGCGCGGCCGCCGCCGCCTGACCCGCAACGAGAAGGTCGGCGTCGCCTCGGTCGTCACCCTGATCGGCGTCGCCGCCGTGGGCGTCATCGCGGGCGTCCTGCTGGACCGCCTGCTCGACTTCGACGACGCGCTGGACGCGGGCGGCGAGTGGGATGAGGGCGGCGGGGTCTCGACGCGCTGGGAATAGACGCGCCGCAGCCTCGGTCCTGATTGAACCGCAAGCGGACTTGCGGGCGTCCGCAATGGGTGGATAGCGGACTGCCATCCGAAAAGGGCCGTGAGAGTTTCCCAAGGCCCCCGACGCTCGGCTAAATGCAGCTTGGATCTCGGTTCGCGTGGGGCGGATGATGAGCTTTTGGCGTACTTTGACGGTGGCTTTGTTGGCCATGCCGTCAGCCTGCACGAACGTTGAGGACCCTACAAGCAAGGTCGGGGACGCGGACAGCGGGGCGCCGGGCTGCACATCACCGGTGAACCCGGCCCCACCTGTCGAACTCTACTGCATTGGTGGCACGCTTTTCGGGTTTCCGAACAGCGTACGTTTGACGCCGCGACCAGTCGTTTTTGACGACCAGAACGACGGGGCGGCTTGGCGGACACCGGCCGGGTCCGTGGCCGAGGGCCATGAAGTCAACTTCACGCTCCGCCGAGTGACCGAGCGCTACGCCGCGCACGAACCACGCTTCAGTTCTCTGAGAATTCGCGCATTGTCGGGCGGAGCCCGTTCGGCGGGGGCAGAAGACTGGAACAAGCCCGGTCTCGATAGAACGCCGTTGATGAGCTGCGACCCGTCGCTTTTCGGGCATCCGGACACGACGCCGCTCGAACGGTGCTTCTCGGAATTCGTGACGCCTACCGTGAAGGTGCAGTACACTTGGAATGGACGGTTTGTAGACCCGCAGACTTGGCCGGCTCTCGACGCTGAAGTCCGGGCTTTTGTCGCGGGTATGATCGTCAACGAAGACCCGTGACGTGTTCCATTGGGTCTGACCTCCAACTTGAGGGGCTGCTGATCTCATCATCCGATGTCCGCAATGGGTCGGAAGCCGACATCGCACCCTGCCCGCCGACCCCGCCTGTAACCCCCGCGCCTTGTCGCTCGCGCCCGCATAGGGCAAAGCGCGCGGATGCGCCTCGCCTTCATGGGTACTCCCGACTTCGCCGTGCCGTCGCTGGCCGAGATCATCGCCAGCGGCCATGAGGTCGTGGCCGTCTATTCCCAGCCGCCGAAACCAAGCGGACGCGGCCAGAAGCTGACCCCCTCGCCGGTCCACGCCTTCGCCGAGACCATGGGCCTGCCGGTCTTCACCCCGGCCTCGATGAAAGCGCCCGAGGCTATCGCCGACTTCCAGAGCCTGGATGTCGACGCCGCCTGTGTGGTCGCCTACGGCCAGATCCTCAAGACCGAGGTGCTGGAGGCGCCGCGCCTGGGCTGTTTCAACCTGCATGGTTCGCTGTTGCCCCGCTGGCGCGGCGCCGCCCCGATCCAGCGCGCCATCATGGCCGGCGACAAACAGACCGGCGTCCAGATCATGCGCATGTCCGAGGGTCTGGACGAGGGCGCGATCCTGCTGTCCGAAATCCTCGACATCCGGCCTGACGACACCGCCGCCACGCTGGCGGAACGCATGTCGCACACCGGCGCCAGCCTATGGCCCCGCGCCCTGGCGGCCATCGAACGCGGCGGCGCGGCCGGGACGGAACAGGCCGGTGAACCGACCTACGCCCGCAAGATCACCCCGGCCGAGGCCCGCATCGACTGGTCGCGCCCCGCCGCCGAGGTGGACGCCCACATCCGCGGCCTGTCGCCCTTCCCCGGCGCCTGGTTCGAGGCCCTCGGCCCCGACGGCCCGGTCCGCATCAAGGCCCTGCTCTCGGCGGTCGACGCCGGAAGCGGCGCGCCGGGAACGGTGCTGGACGGCGACGGCTTGCGCATCGCCTGCGGAGAGGGTGCGGTGCGCCTGATCCGTGTCCAGCGCGAAGGCAAGGCGGCCCAGCCCGCCGACGAAATGCTGCGCGGCTTCATGCTGCCCCCCGGCACGGTCCTGGCGTAATGCCGCGTTACCGGCTCACGGTCGAATACGACGGCTCGGGCTACAACGGCTTCCAGGCCCAGCCCGGCCAGCCGACCGTACAGGGTGCGCTGGAGGCCGCGATCAAGGCCTTCTCGGGCCAGACCCTGCGCCTCGCGGCCGCCGGCCGCACCGACACCGGCGTGCATGCGACCGGACAGGTGGTCAGCTTCGATCTGGACAAGGCCTGGCCCGAACACACGGTCATGAACG
>Ga0307412_10000580_pt1 | contig 21638 bp, 18 predicted proteins | sample DK1Cmetagenome_3_FD_203823 | JGI IMG/M metagenome (GOLD analysis project Ga0307412, IMG submission 203823) | Maize rhizosphere microbial communities from greenhouse at UC Davis, California, United States - DK15-C-1 | ecosystem: Host-associated > Plants > Roots > Rhizosphere > Soil | place: USA...
TCTGCGGAACAGACAGGAATCGAACCTATACCTTTAGTTTTTCAGACTAACGTGCAGACCTTCTACACCACTCTTCCAGAATTTTAAATGATAAAAGATTTTGAAAAATTATCAATTATCTTTTATCTTTTAACAATTTTCAGCCAATTAGGAATCGAACCTAAACAACAAGAGTACATTTCCTGCATGCTGCCATTACATTATCGACTGATTTTTTGTGGAAGTAGTAGGATTCGAACCTACTCAGCAATGACGCAACAGATTTACAGTCTGCCCCGACTCTCCAACTTCGGCATACCTCCCTTTTTTACAGGTAATAAGTAATTGGTAATAAGTGACTTACCACTAATTTTCAACCTAATTTCTTTTGAAGAAAAACAAAGCTTGTCATTATTTTTATTGTTTGATATAAGAACTTCTACGCTCGACAAACTTTTATTTTTTCTTCGGAACTAATCTCATTTTAGTTATTTGAGATGGTTATGGGATTCAAACCCACTCAGCTCACGCAACGGTTTTGCAGACCGCCCCGACTCTTCTACTTCGGCGAACCATCATTTTTAGGAGTAATCAGCAATTAGTAATGAATAATTTTAAACTAACTTCCAATTTCTAACCTCTAAATTCTATTAAAAAAATAAAGCCTGTCTTAATTTTTGTTTGATATAAGAACGTCTGCGCTTTGACAAACTTTATTTACCTAAAAATTTATATTATGTTTAAAACTTTCCTTCTCCCATCTTCCAGCCTAATTATTAATTTTTCATTTTTGAGTTAAGAAAAAGCTTGTCTATATTATATTGTGTTTTGGCTTAAAGATCTTCTGCTCTCGACAAACCTTTTCTTTTCTCTTTGAAACAATTAATTTAGTTATTGCGATTCTGGAAAGATTCGAACTTTCAACTTCCGGTTTAACAGACCGGCGCTCTACCATTGAGCTACAAAATCTTTTCAGGTGAATGGTGAATCCGTTTTACTTGTCAATTTTAAAAATTCACTTACAAGTAAATTGACCATTGACCATTCACTTCTTCGTCTGGAAAGCAAGATTCGAACTTGCGACCTCCCGCGTCCAAGACGGGTAAACAACCACCGTTATCTTTCCAGTTTTCAGATTCACTTCAAATTCTTTTCCGAGAGACAGTCGGATCGGAAATTTTCCATGAATCGTTGCGGTCTATACGAGAATCGAACTCGCAGTGCCCAAGAGACAGTCGGGCAGGTTAGCCATTACCTCAATAGACCGTTTTTGCGGAGAGCAAAGGAATCGAACTTTCACTACTGTCGTAGAACTCATTAGCAGTAAGCCGCAACAAAAACCGTAGTAATGTGAATGGTCAATTGTCAATCGCTTTGCGTGTCAATTTTTAAATTCACTTACGAAGTAAGTTCACTATTGATTATTCACATTATTTGTAATCCCAGAAAGAATCGAACTTTCAACCCCCGGTTTAAAAGACCGGTGCTCTAACCAATTGAGCTATGAGATTGTTTTTAATTTGTGAATGGTCAATTGTCAATCGCTTTGCTTGTCAATTTTAAATTCACTTGTGAAGCAAAAATCACTATTGACCATTCACATTTTTGGGTCCCTTCGGGAATCGAACCCTGTTCTCCGGTGCCACAAACCGACGCTTTTACCAAATAAGCTAAAGAAACCATAAAAAAGCGCCTCTTTTTGGGAGGCGCTTTATATTTTTGACGTGTCGCTACATTAGCAGACCCATTTATATAAGCACCTTTCATCCATAAATTCGCTATCAAGAATACATACGCACCCTTTCGGCTCTTGTCCGTGTCGTCTCGAATACTGATTAGATATGTTATGTAATTGTTTCATTTTATTCTTGTTTTAAAAATTGTTTTTTGAAGATTAAAACCGTGTTGCTTTTAATTTTCGGTTGCAAAGTAAATATGATTTTTTTGAACTCGCAAATTTATTTTTAATTAACTATTTGAAAATCAATTAATTAAATGTAAAATTTAGAGTAGAGAATTTCTGTCCGTAATATTTTACAGATGCCTTAATTACCTAAATGACTGTCTCTCATCGGGTTATTGATCACGCTTTATTTTCTTATTAATTGTTTATTGTTGATTAAATAATTTTCACTTTTATGGTTATTTTTTTTCATTCTAAATAATTTCCGCCTTAAAAACACAAAAAACGCCCCGATCATCGAGGCGTTTCTGCAGTATTTTGATTTAATTTTTACGAGTTTACAGTAAATAATTTTCAAAGCAAGCACATTTCGCCTCATTCAATATCATACATTCATAGCCAAACGATCCCTTTAGTACAGGTCGATCGCATGGATTTAAACTGATATGTGCTCTTTGTATTGTCATTATTTTTTCTGAGGCAAAGATAAATGTTTTTCTTAAAGTTTTGTTATTTTGTCATTGCGAACCAAATGTGAAGCAATCTAATATTACATAATTTTACTTGAGATTGCTTCGTTGCTTTGCTCCTCGCAATGATGGAAAAATCAGTTCCGGAACATTCTGTTTCTCCCCGTTTTATATCTCGAAATATCTTTCAAAATCACTTCATCATTAGGATTGAAATGTTTTAATTCATTCACAATTTCAGAATGAGTAGTTACTTTTTCAGCGATGATTTCGTAGGCAATATTTCTGGTTGTTGACTGTAATTTTTCATCTTTTTTAAATTCATGTTTCATCGCTTCCAGATATGTAATCTTTTTATCCGAAGGCGTTTTATGATACAATTCCTGAATTTCCTGATCAAGCTTTTTTACCTTAAAAATATTAGCGAAATAATTGTTCAGACAATTGAAAGCATCGCGGTTTTCTTCCCAGCCTTTCAATAAAATCTTTTGCGCCTCCTCTGGCAATTCCATTTTTTTACGATAAATAAGAGAACCTTTTACCATTTGATTATTGCTTACATAATCGTCTACAACCATCTGATAGTAAGTATTTGCGTTTTTAACATCATTAATTTGCTTATACAGATCCCCTACTTTTTCTTTTTGCTCAAGTTCTTTATAGAGATCAATTGCTTTTCTGTACTGCTTTGCTTTTTCGTAACAATTGGCCGCTTCTGACTTATTTTTTAATTTTTTAAGATAAATCACTGCTGCTTCATTATAAAAGCTTCCGTCTTCCAATGTTTTTGCGCCACGATAATTGTCCCGAAGAAGATTCATGTAGACTCTTGCGGCTTTTTTATAATCCTTTTCGTCGATATACTTTTGGGCGAGCTCTTCATATTTATTCCTGATTCTGTCGAAAAGTGAAGTTTCCACATAAAAGTTCCCGCCTGCTCCATGTCTGCCACCGCCCGAATTTCGCTCTTTCTCCTTGTCTTCTAAACGGGTAAGGACAATAAAAATGATAAAAGCAATAATGATGAAAATCGCCAAAGTTCCCAACACACTCCAAAAGGTCTGATGAAATAGCTGCGCCAAAATTCCAATCACCTTGATAATGACCAAAATAAAAAATGCCGCCATGAATTTATCTATAAACTTCTGCCTATTCATCTTTGTCTGATTTTAAAATGGTTTTATCTTCGCTGAAAAGACGGTAAAGCAGCAGTACAACACAGATAATAAGAATCCACACAAACCAGTTGTAGCCGAACATTTCAATCAAAGGATAGAAAATATACGCCAACATCGCAACAAGTATGATAATAAGAAAAATTTTAATTCCGCTGGGAACATTGTTGCCTCCAATATTTAAAGATTTCCTTTTTACGATAAAAGAATATAGCCCTACAACTCCTGTCATGAAAATTATTAACCAAATGATTTCCGAAAAAGAAATATTATGTTTTGAGTACGGTTCTTTCTTTTCAATTGCTTCTACTTTTTTTGCTTTATTAGGATCAATTGGCGTTTCCGGGTATTCTTTTGTTCCGTAAAGACGTCCTAGGGAATCTTCAATTAAAACATGTTTTTTTTTCCAGATCTTTCTTACAATTCCTTGATCAGCAGGTTTTCCTGAACTTACTTTATTAAGGGAATCCGTTATTTTTTTCTTGTATTTTTCTTCGCTTTGCGCTAAATATTTTACAATTTTCTTACTGTAAACAGTTTTCAAAGAATCTTTAGACTTATCAATGTTGGCATTTATCTTTAACAGATCTTTGTTAATCTCATTAGGATCACGCTTTCCTTGTTTTTTGTATTCTTCAATTTTACTTTTATCCTGGGAAATATAAGTCCCGACTGCATTAGAATATTCTTCCGCAATTTTATTTCTTTCCCTTCCATACATAGAATCGATTTTCATATCAATATCTGTAACCCCGGATTGGTAGCTGATAACAGGATTTATCTGACTTTCATCAACCTCAGAAATTTTACCTGATGAAACAACCGGAGCTGCCCGTCCAGGCTCTTCCTTATTCACATGCATAAAAAATCTGAACAAGGCGATAGCAATCAAGAACACCCAAAATACCCAGCGGTATTTTTCGGAATAAGTAGAGCTAGTACTTTCTGAATCACGACCGAACAGTTTTCCGAGCCATGTTTTTTCCAAAAATTTAAATTTCCCAAAACCGTCCCCCCTTGAAGTTCCCATAATATCAAGAGGAACACCCAATTCTACAGCTCGGTCGGGATACTTTTCAATATAATTTAAATATTTTTCAATTTCTTTTTTGTTTCCTTTCATCACTTTTTGCATGTCAAAAGGAAGATTTTTCATCCATTCTTCTTCTGTTTGTGGCGTTTGAAGGGCTTCCAAAACTTTTTCATCATCCATTTCTACGGTGTAGCTTTTAATTTCCTGAGGAATTTTTACACCATTCAATGGTTTTTGAAGCTTTTCATTAGCTTGTTTTGGATTTTGAATTAATGAAGTCCAGTCGATTTCCTCATTTAGTTTAACTAAACCAAATTCAGGATGCATGATCAAAAATTCAGCATCAATATTTTGCCAGTCCTCCGGATTGATTTTTGGATAGAAAGTTGTATTTTCGGGAATGAAAAATTTACTATCAACACACTGAAAATAAGAATTTCTGCCAATCTCGTTTGGAGCAGTTTCAGGGAAAATTAAAAAACAGCCATACAAAATATTCGGTTCATTTGATGGGATTGGAAAAGATTGAATTTGATTTAAATCTATTCCTAAAATTTCCATTTCGTGAAGCCATGTCAAAGGTGAAGAGCCCTTTATTAAAAGTCCTTTTTTATGATAATTATTTTTCGGAAAAGGTTTTATTCTAAGTTCCATATTCCAAAATATGTTTAATGAAAGCTTCCATATAATCAGAATACATTTCGTCCATTTCCCGTACTTTTAGTTTTGTTTCTTTTGGAAGATAATATTCTGATCCGCCAAATTCACTGTCTGTAGCCAAAGCCAGATATCCATAATGTGTAGAAGGCATATAAAATGTAGGAATATTTTTATTACTGCTTCTAAAAGTGAGCATTCCGCGTTTATCAGTGATCGCTTCACTTCCGTCATCAAAAACGAATTTATTTTTAACCTGATTAGCCAAAACCTCAATATCCTGAAGATTTTTGCATAAACTGTAAACATTTTCTGCCTCATATTCTAAAGCAAAATTCGAAATAATTAATTCACCAACATTATTGATTCCTATTCTTGTAAAATTGCTTAAAATTTTCGTTCCAGTATATCTTAATCGATCAATTTCTGTTTCTCTTTTAATATCATTTCTATAAATTTCATCCTCATTTCTCACCGTTTCAATTGATAAGTTTCCTTCAATATTTATCTTAAAAATATCAGGTGAATTCTCTTCATGCAAGTAAAAATTTTTATTGAAATAAATTAATCTATAATCAAACGGAATATTATGCCCCGTAACATTAAGTTCTGAGTATTCTTTTGTATTTAAATTAAGTTTGGACAGTATTTTTTTATCCCATTGATACTGAGCGAGAACATAGTTTCCAGTTTTGTCTTTAGCTAATGCAAACTGTCCTCTTGGTTTTATTGAAATATCTTCCAAAATCACCTCGCATCCCCTTTGAATGCTTGTATTTTGATAAATATTTTTATTGTAATAATTGTCTGATAAATAAGTTCTTAGCAACTGTTTTTTATTGCTTAAAATATAAAAGTCTCCTTCATACAAAAATGTATCAATTCTGTCTTTTGGCGTTGGAAATAATAACGGATAATTCTTCGGAACTAAAGTCTTAATAGCGTTTTCAGACCTGTTGTCCTTCATTTTTCTTTGAGGCGGATTCGCCCACAATTCCTGCAACGGAAGTACAATTTTCTGAATATGTTTTCTTGTTCCTTTATGATGTTTGTAAAAATTCAGTTCGCCATCTGCGGTGGTTGTTACGAGAAATTTCAGCCTGTCCCTGTTTTCGTGAACGACTTTCTGAACTTTTTGATTGGTCAGATTTTCCCGGTGAGTGATGAAAAAAACTTCAAGATCTTTTTCAGTATGCTCTTCATTAAAAAACCTTTCCAACGCCTGAGAAACCTCCAAAACCGGACTCACCTGATTCAGGTTTTCTATAACTTCTTCTACTTTATTCAAGGAAATCGGGACGTTGGTTTGCCCTAAAGCAAAAACTTTACATTCTGAATGCGCTTTCGGATGTTTGATCACCGCAATCGCTGATGCAAACGCCAATACCTTCGGAGTTCCCCAGTTTTTCAGGGAAGTATCAATTAAAATAACTCTTTCAAAAATATTTTCCTCCGGCGGAATCTCGCGCTGAATATACAATGCCTCATTATTCGCAATACGGCTCATGAAAACCTCATCTTCATTGGCAAATTCAGACAAAAGCATTCGCGGCAATTCACCTTTATTGGTCATATCGGAAATCCCTCCAATCGGCTGTTCACCGGGCGAAAGATGTCGCATCGGGATTTTCAGTCCGCTCCAGATTCTTTTAATTAAACTTCCGATTTGAAAAGTTTTTGGCTCTTCAATTAATTCCTGAATAAAATCTTTATCAGTTTCTACAGTGGTTTCTTCCTGTATAACTTCATCTTCCAGCTCGGGAATTCCCACAACACCTTTCATAGCTTCAATAATGGATTCCGTGGTTGGAAATTTATTTTGAAGGAGTGCTAAAGGTTTGATATCATTATTTACAACCGAAAAAATTAATTCTTTTTTTTCAGCAGATATGGAAATTTTATATGGTCTCTTCTCAAATACTCTTATAATTAATTCAGAATTACCTGCAGAAAGAATATTATGAGTATTTTTAAAAATTGTTTTTAAAAGGATAATTTTATTTTGACCTTTTTTGAGCGAACTTCCCAAACGATTTAAATTCTCTAAAAAACGTATGACAAGCTCAATCTCATTAGTTTTATCAATTCCAAATGATTTGCTTTGTTTTTTTAAATAATAAAAAATGCCATCCATGTTGAGGTATCCGTCTTGAATAGCGTACAAAACAAGAAGCAGCGAGCCAAAAGACGGAAATCCCTGATCTTTTAACTCTTTTAAAACCTCGATCACATAAGGCCTGTAAGCAATTGCTCCTACATTCGGGATTGAAATAAGGTTGTTTTCATGATAACCAGAAGCATCCGGAACATCCTCATCGGTTGTCCATTCCCAGAAATAATTTTCGTATGATTGGAAATATTCGGTTAATTCCATTCTTTTGCTTTTTCAGTGAGACGGAATGAACTTACGGACAGTTTTCGGAAATCGTTTTTATTAATGATTAAAACACTTCCATCTTCATTCCATAAAAGCCATTGATCCTGATCTGTATTATATTTTCCTTGTAATAAAGAACTTAAATTTTTAAACTCAAAATCAAAACCTGTCGGCAAAAGATGTCCGTCTTTCGTCCAAAACGTTTTTCCGGGAAGGCTCAATAACGGATTTCCTAAAAATAATGCTTTATCATTAATGACAATCCAATCCAGTTTTTCCAGTTTGAATTTGGGTAAAGCAATAATTATCTCCTTAATTTCAGTCATTGAACTTAATAAAGCGGTTGCGGGCTTTTCTTCTTCGCTTGGCTTTAATTTAACTTCAACTTTTTCATCAATACCAAAAAAATTCTGATTTGATGGAGGAAAAGTTAATCTTAAAGCCTTATCAATCGGTGTCCAGAGCAAAGCAGTTCTTACTTTTTTACTTGGAACCAAAGCGTCTTTCCGAAACAAAAGTCCTTCTCTTAATTCGTATAATAAAAAGTTGGGCAACTGCTGGATTCCCGGTGAAGCAGCCTGTTCATCAGTAAAACCTTTCAGCCAGATAACATCATTTTCCAATGCAATCTGTACATTTTTCCAGTCGCGGATTGATCCCAAAAAATCTTGATCCACACGGGGAAGCTCCGCCCAAAATTCTTTTATACGCTCTGAAGAATCTTTTGCCATAGACTTTCAATTTCTTGTTGGATATATTGTTTTTGTTCAGGATTTTTGATCCAGTCGCAACGGGTTTGAAGGTATCTTAATTTATCTTTAATCACATTTTGCTCTTCAAAACCCAGTGTTTCATTATTCCATTTTTCTACCAGGATTTTCACGTCTTTCATGACTTCTTCCGGATTCGGGGTTTTGTTTTGTAAAGCCTGTGGATGGGATTTCGGATTCTCGTCTTTTTCAATCGTTCTGTTGATGATTCCTTCAAGAATCTCAATCTGTTCTTCCGTATCCCAAATATGCTTTAACACCCATAAATCCGACAAAATCGCTTCATTTCTTCCGCAAATCAAAGCACTTGCAGCGATAAGATTTTGGAGCTTTACGGCTCGACGATCGGAAATTGCAATTCCTGTGTTTCTGAGATTGATAATTGTATTTAAATATACTTCGTAAATCGGTTTTAAATCAATTGTTTTACATAAGTTTTGCAGTTCTCTGATCTCATTTGAAAGAATTTCGGGAATTCCGGTTTCCGTATTATTTTCCAGCTTTCTTCCGGCTAAAAGTACCTGTTGCAACAACTCAGGATTTACATAATCTACATTAATTCTGATCAGAAAACGATCGAATAATGCATTCAAAGCTTCGTCTTCGGGAAGAACGTTGCTCGCTCCCACGAACATCAATGCTGGGAGATGCTTTGTTTCTTTTCCTCTTTTAAAAATCTTTTCATTTAAAGCCATTAAAAGAGAGTTTAGAATCGCGGAATTTGCATTGAAAATTTCGTCCAGAAAAACCATTGAGGCTTCCGGCATCATGCCTTCCGTGTTTGTCAAAAGTTCTCCTTCTTTCAGTTTTCTGATATCAAAAGGCCCGAAAATCTCATTCGGTTCCGTGAAACGTGTTAAAAGATATTCAAAGTTTTTGCCGTCTTTTACAGTTTTTGCCAACGTTCTCACTATGGCCGATTTTGCTGTTCCGGGAGGGCCGTACAAAAATGCGTTTTCTCTTGCCAGCAAACAGATTCCCAATAAATCAACGACATCGTTTTTTCCTACGAAAGTGTCTTTGACGTAAGTGAGTGCTTTATTTAATTTTTCTATATTTTGAGTCATTAATTTTCAGTTTTATATTTTTTAAACGCAAAGAGCGCAAATATTTTTAATTATTTATATTTTTTAATTCTTTCCAAAAAGCATCTTTGTGTAGTCCAAACTCTGCGATCAATAACTTATTGACATATGGAATTTCGGCTAATGGATAAGCTTTCGTTCCTACAATTCTTTCAAGATATAATTTTCGGTATGTTTTATCTTTTAATTCTTCTTCCCAATTGATTTCCCCCAGGTCAAGATCAAGCCCAACTGCCGAATAATGAAATTGTTGCAGTATATTTTCCAACATTTTCACCAATGTATCTTCCGGATCGACATTCTGTAAAGCGGAAATTATTTGTGGTAAAAATCTTAATGACAAATCCGCCGATAAAATGGAGGAAATATCTCTTTTACCTTTAAAATTCGGAATTAATTTATGTAAATCTTTCGCCGTATTTTCTCTTATTAAGTATAACTGCGCACTGTGATACAGAATTTTTGCCGCCCAAACTGCCGTTTCGCGGTTACAACTGATCTCGTCAGACAAAAATTCTAACCGTTCTTTTTCGAATTCGGATTCAAAATAATCAGCAGCATCCTCTTCTTCCTTTTTGGAGATTTCCGGGAGATCCGTGAAAATTGTAATACATTCATCTTTCCGAAGCAGAAACAAAGTGTCTAAAAACGGGGATTTGGTTTCCATCATTTAACAAAAATAAAAATATTATTCGTGAATTGTGAATTTTGCCAGCAAGTCAATTGATAATTAACAAACAATGTCTCAATTCAAACTTTCAGGGGTTTTGAAATCTATCAGTTTGATAGCCCTGATTGAAGCGGCATCCTTTTTTGTTGCGGCCGGAGCATAAACTGAAAGTTTACGAACGAAGTTCAGGAGGCAGTAACAAAAAAGATATAGCGGAAAGCAGGAAACAGCTCCTAAAAATAAATGTTAAATAATGAGTAATAAGTTATTGAAACAGCTTCGGATTCGTGCTCAGCATTAATTTATCAATGAAAAAGTTGTTATCTTTGCCTTTTGAAATAAAAATTATGAGTATTCACATTAGTGCAAATAAGGGAGAAATTGCTAAGGTTTTGTTGATGCCGGGAGATCCGCTTCGCGCACAGTTTATTGCTGAAAAGTTTCTTGAAAATGCAGAATTGGTAAGTAAAACGAGAGGGATTTTCTATTATACTGGGTTCTACAAGGGCAAAGAAATCACTGTGGGAGCCAGTGGAATGGGCTTTCCGAGTATCGGGATCTATTCTTTTGAATTGTTTACGGAATATGAGGTTGACACAATTATCAGAATCGGGACTTGTGGCGCTTATAGTACTGATCTTCAACTTTTTGACATTTTAAATGTTGAAAATGCAGCGAGTGAAAGCAGTTACGCAAAATATGAATGTGAAATTGAAGATGAAATACTTTCTCATCAGGGGAATATTTTTAACACAATCAACCAAACTGCTGAAGAACTTTCATTAAAAACAAAAGCAATTAATGTACACAGCAGCGATATTTTTTACAGAAAAGATCCCGCTGTTCCGGCCATTGCTACGAAATATAATTGCCCTGCCGTAGAAATGGAGGCTTTTGGATTATTTGCAAATGCTCAACATTTAGGGAAAAACGCAGCAACAATTCTTACGGTAACCGATATTATCCCGACTCACGAGAAAATTTCTGCAGACCAGAGAGAAAGAGCTTTGAAACCAATGATGGAACTGGCTTTGGAAGCGGCTTGGAAGAGTTTGTAATTGAAAACTGACAATTAAAAGATACAGAAGAGCTTTACATTTATTTGTGAGGCTCTTATTCGTTTATAAAGGTTTCGAGAAAGCCTATCAATTGTTGCCCATCCTGACTCCAACGGATACCGTGCCCGTTTTTTTCCCTGATTTCAAATACTAATTTGTGTTTGTAATGATAGTATACATTCCACCAGGTTTTATTCTCCAGGATGAAATGAATTTTTTCCATAACTTTTTGTTGTTTCTGTTGATTATTTCCTTTTACTTCACCCCAAAATTGGTCATCCATTCTTCCAGTGTGCTTTTCCCAAGCTCTTTGTGCAATTGTTATTTCATTGTTAAATGGTTTTTGACAGGCTTCAATCAATAAGCTTTTCAACGGTGGAATTGCATTTTCATCGCGAATGCTTGCGGAGGTTAATCTCTGACCTAAGATATTTAACCAATATTCAAAAGGAATTTCTTCCAATTGTTTTGCTTTAATCTCATCAGAATCAGCATTTTCAAAAATAAAAATAAACTTATTGAAGCTTTCTTTACGATCAATTTTTATTTCTTCATTAAAAAAAGGGAGGTCCCAATCTAAAGTTTGATTTTTAAACTTTAGAATGTTTTCACTTAAGCTTTCTAAATGTTCTTCCACCAAAATTGCGTAGTATTTTTCTTTCCATGGCTGTGAAAACGATGGGATGTATTGTTGAAATTGATTCATGCTTGACCGAAGTTTATCATTAAATTATTTCAAATATAAATTTTTTGAGATATTATGTTTCTATTTAACAGAAAAAACCTTACTCATTGATAATTTTTTATTAAAAAAGTTCTAAAAATTTCGGTAAATCGGTTATCAAATCGTCAATTCCATTTCGAAAATCGGCGGCCTCAAACTCTTAACAACATTTCACTAAGGAATTAATTCCTATCAATCTTTTTATGAAGGATTTTTAAAGAAGTTCGGTCGTTGAACAGCAATAATTACAGTTTGAGGCAGTTGCGGTTTTTTTATGATAAAAACATCTGTTTAATTTGAGTAAACTTCTCATAAGCCTCCCAAACCTGATTATAAGAAAATAGTACACAAAATTTCCATAAAAGCTAAAATTAATACTAGTAAAACTATATTTTGTAGAATAAAATATCCAATAATACAATTTAAATCATAATTTTGTGAAGAACTAATACCGTACCGGATTAATGAAGCCAATTCATCTGTCACAATTGATATTTCCTTGCAACAGCGCAAAAGACGGCAACTTAGAAGTGAGCAATACTGATATGCATGATGGAAAAAATAAGTTGGAATGTAAACTCCAGAATCGCTTTTCAGAAAAATATTTTGTTAAAAATTCATTATCAAAAATATGGATTATATGAAAAAAAATATACTTATTGCCGATGATCATCATATTATTAGAATTGGCGCTTCCACCATACTGGAAAGAAAATTTCCCAATGTTTTTATAGATCACGCTGAAACTTACAGTGAAATCAAACAAAAAATTCTGACAGAGAGGTTTGATCTGCTTATTCTTAATATAGAGCTTCCCGGAAGTATTTTCAAAGCTATGATTAAAGAGCTGAAAAGTCTTTCTGAAGGGCTGCTGATCCTCGTTTTTTCTTCGCATAAGGATAGCATTGCGATACAATATTTTGATGAAGGTGCCAATGGTTTCCTCCATAAATCCAGCTCTTCCGACACTTTAATAACCGCCGTACAGGCTGTCCTTACGACAGGGATTTATTATTCACCGGGCATCATCAATCAGCTCGTGGAAAAGAATAATAAAAAAAGTCCCGAGGATCTCTTATCCGAAAGAGAGTTGCAAGTTTTTATGCTTTTAGCTAAAGGGAACGGAAACTTGGAAATAGCAAACATCCTTGATATCCAGGAATCTACAGTCGGGACTTATAAAAGAAGGATCTACAGCAAACTAAACATCAACAACCTTGTTGACCTTCTTGAAATTTATAATAATACTTTGCATTAATTATATTAAATTTTTACTGGCCTAAATACACAAAGTAATTAGCATTCAAAGCAGTTGGCGTGATATTCACGGGAGTATTACTTCCTCCTGACGGTACAGAATAGGTATGGCCATGAGATGGAGTAGTTACTGTTCTGGGGTAATTTGCACCACCTACGAATGTACCCGACAGCCAAAAATCATGTACATTATTACCCCCTCCATTTACGGAAGTAGTTCTTATTCTCTCGACAGTCATCGTATGAGTATGAGCTCCTGTAGTATTGGTAGTATACGTAAAATTAAACGAAGGAAAATTGGCTCTTACAAGAGAAACTGTATTACTTCCCAGAAAACTTCCCGGAGTAGAAGCTGCTCCCATAGAATAACGCCCTGCTGCATCCGGCAATGCTGTCGTGATTCCCAGAACGCTTGTAGCATTATTTTGCGCAGCCGCAGGTAATGTACTGATATCTCTTCCGTTAAGAAGATACCATCCATCATGATCTGCTGTCATGAAAGAAGGTTTTACGTCTCCTACATCGAAATATTCTGCATCAGGTATAAGGACACCCTGTGCATCAGAAAGTACGTTTCCTGCATTACTCAATCCCTGAATTCTTACATCTCCGTTTACATCCAATGCTTGTGTCGGAGTAGCAGTAAGTATCCCGATCGAAGAAGAAGTTCCTGAAATATAGAAAAGATTAGGCCCGATATTCAGAGATTTACCATCCATAGTCATCTGTCTTTCTGAAGTAAGGACTCCATCGACGGTATATACTATATTATTACTGTTGATAATATTTTCAAGAAGCGGTCTCCAGCTTCCGGATTGGTAATACCAAAAGCCTTTCCTATTAATGGTAACGCCGTCATTAGTTAATGAATATACAATTTCAGAATCTTTAGGATTTTGAATGTTTTGAATTTGAGTAGCCGTCTGTCTGGGAATCAATATCCCGTTTTTGCCGGAAACTACATCCAATACAGCTTGTGGCGAGCTGGTTCCAATTCCTATTAACGCTTTTTGTGCGCTGAAAGAGGAACATATCGATAAAAATACTGAAGTAATTATTATTTTTTTCATGATTTCTGCTTATTGTCCCAAATAAATAAAATAAGTGTATGTAATGCTTTCCGGAATGATGCTGAATGGTGTTCCGGTACCTCCTGAAGCGGCGTTTCCTGTATGAAGATGATCACCTGCTGAAGGTAAGGTCAAAACAGCCGTTCCGCTTGCCGTTCCTCTTCCTGCTCTTATAACAAAGGTAGCTCCTGCGGCATTTGGAGTAAAATTAAAGCCGCTTGCTGAAAATGTATGAGTGTGATCAGCAGCTGTTGAAGTAGTTCCGGTCATATTATAATTCGGAAGATTTGCCCTGATAAGTGTAACATTTGAAGCCCCGCCCGAAGCTAAAGTAGCTCCTTGTCTCATAAGAAGATTGCTTGCATTGATAAGGTTTCCTGTAATTCCTAATGTGGCAGCAGTAGCCTGTGCAGTTGCAGAAAAAGTATTAACTGCTCTTCCGTCCAATTTGTACCAGCCATTGTGGTCTGCTGGTCGCAGAGATTCTTTTACGGTTCCGTAAGGTACTTTGGGACCTATTGCTAAAGTTCCGTCTGCTAAAGAAACTACATTTCCGGCAGATAAGTTTCTGACACGTGCATTTCCGTTAATATCTAAAGTATGTTGTGGAGTATTGTTTCCAAGACCCACTCTTTGATCAGTTGCAAGAACAGTTAGTTTATCGGAATCGAAAGATAAATTATTCCCGCTCATCGTTACAGTACGGTTGGAAGTCAATGTTCCGTTTCCGTTATAAAGATCGATATTAGGCTGTACGGTAGCCCCGAAAGGTTTCCATGTAGTGCCGTCATAATACCAAAATCCCTGGCTTATAATTACGGTTCCGTCATTTGTCGTAGAATAAATCAATTCTCCAACACTTGGATTGCTGATGGCCTCCCCCTGAACAGCCGTAACCCTCGGAATTAATACCCCTTGTGTTGTTGAGGTAACATCTAATGCAGCCTTTGGACTGGATGTACCAACGCCTATTTGCGCCTTCATGTTCATTAATGAAAAAAGGCACAGTAATGATATAATTTTAATTCTGGTTTGCATAAGATTCTATTAAGTTCCTAGATAAATAAAATAATTAACCTGTATGTAATTCGGTGCTAAAGTAATAGGTGTCGCGGTTCCTCCTGTAGGTATGGTAACTGTATGAGAGTGTGCCCCTTCAGCGGTACTTGTATAAGTCTGGTTTGTATTTATTGAATTGGGACCAGCACCTCCTGCCAATTGGTAAGAATTCGCAGTTCCCGCCGGATCCTGAAGAATATCGGTAGCTCTTAAAACAGTAAATCCGGGACTGTTCAATGCATGACTGTGGCTCGCAAATGTTGTATTAGCAGATAATGTGAAAGCAGGCATATTAGCTTGCGTCAGAACTACACTGCCAGCTCCTGTAGTTGCTCCGGGTGTTCCCTGCTTCATATATTTATTGGCAGCATTGGGAAGAGTTCCCGTTATTCCTAAACTTGCAGCTCTTGTCTGAGCATTTGCCGGTAAGGTTGTTAAAGTCCTTCCATTCAGCAGATACCATCCGTCATGGTCTGTTGTAACCGAAGAATAACGCATATCACCGTAACGGTACACTGAAGAAGCGTCTGTTGTCAGCGTTCCATCAGCAGTTGTAAATATGTTTCCTCTCGTTAGATTCCTTACTCTCATTCCTCCATTTACATCGAGTTTTTGAGTCGGTGTAGAAGTCATTATTCCGATGTTTCCCGCAAGATCTCCGGATATCAATAACTTATCAGGGCCTACATTCAGGTTATGATTGGCAAGGCTTACAATCCTGTTTCCGGTAAGAGTCCCATCAGAATTATAAATGTTAGTCCCCGCAGAACTGGTTGCTACCACTGGTCTCCAGGTTGTCCCGTCGTAAAACCAAAATCCAACTAAATTTACAGTAGTTCCTGTATTGGTGGTACTGAAAACAAGCTCTCCTTCGGTTGCAGAAGTAATCTGCTCTATTTGCGAGGCTGTCATTCTGGGAATGAGAATTCCGCTTTTGTCTGATACAATATCAAGGGCGGCTTGAGGATTGGGAGTATTAATCCCCGTTTGGCTGAAAGTTTTAATACCTATTAATAATAAGCATGAAAGCAACATTTTTTTTTTCATATAATCAATTGATTTAACAATAGATATAATTACTATGTTTTACATGGTAAAAATATTACTTTAATCATCCGATTATTACTATAGAACTGTAATAATATTTGTACAATCTTGTAAATAAAAGCGTACAATATTATTTCTTATTTGTGTGATTTTTTTACTATTTTATAAAGATTTAAATTAAAATATTAATAGTAATTAATTAAAAAGTTAAATTAATACATCAGTTGTTTCTTCTCGTTTTTTGACCAACCGGCCTGGCTTTCATATTTCACGAAAAATATTTTCAAATCTGCCTGGCTTTCATACTCAACAAAGAAAATCTTTTTCTTCGCCTGGCTTTCGTATTGTGTGAAAAACCATTTCCCGTTGTTATCTCCGGACTGGCTTTCATATTCAACTTTATATACTTTAAGATCTGCCTGGCTTTCATATTGTGTCACAAAAACCTTCACATCTGCCTGGCTTGAATATTGTACGGAAAAAACCTTTTGAGCATTTATTTGTATTCCGAAAAATACTAAGAAAAGGATAAATATCTGTTTCATTGTGTTTTACATTAATTATTCAGGATAAAAGATACGAAATCACATTTACATATTAATAAAAAAGCGCTCACATTTCTGCAAGCGCCAACTCAATCTTCATAACCACACTCATTAACATTCACATTCACATTCAAACTATATGAAAAGTTTTATTTAAAACTCAAATTCACCTATCAGAATGCCGTCACTTTTTTCATCATTTTCTTTCTGATTCTGAAAAACTACGGTCTTTCTTTCCTGTCTACCAGTGGCATAATTGATATAAACTTCCGCCATAATTGCTGTTGGACCCGCAATTCCCACTTGTCTTTCACCAAAGAAATTAGTCTGAATTTGGTATTTCCCTTTAATCGCCTTTTTAAGTAAAAACTGTTCCGGCCCGAAGCCTCTTGTAAAATCATCACTGATTCTGCCACCAATTTCCGTTTCCTTGTGAGAATACATGCAGCGTTCCTTGTTCGGGTCTGTTACCCAAAGATCAATATCGGTGTCATCCTTGTTCCAGTTGATAACCACTCTGATGTTCACCGGAAGGTTTGCGATGATTTTCGGATTAATATCTTTTAGATTTAATTTGTTTCCGTAATTGCTGATCAGCTGGTTGATTTCCATGATAATAATTTCTTCAATTCCGTTATCACGATCTGCCAGTTCTTTGGTATAAGACTGTGTTAAAACTTTATATAAATTATCCAAAGCAGCCTGATACTGCTGATTATCTTCCAGAGCCAGCGCATAATCGCGGTAGCTTTGAGGATCAAAAGGTCTCCATTCCAAAACTTTTTGAGAGGCAAAAAGCTCTTTATCATACACCTCAGCTTGTTTTAATCTGTAGGCTAATAATTTGTATAATTCTTCATCTTCAATATCCAGATCGGCGATAGAGCTCAGTACTTTCAGTCCCAGTTTCTTATCTTTATTTTTAAACAACAATTGCGAAACATCAAAATAATATTGTGGAAGATTTTCGTAGTTTTTCCTTGTTTTAAGATAAACCTGATACATCATTTCAGGATTTTTTGCTTCATTAAAAAACTTCATATATTCCGCTTTGGATGTAATGTCGATCATATTAATCCGTCCCGGATTGATGATATCATCTGCTTTTTGTCTTTCAGATGTTCCTTTTATCTCAACCCCGGCAACCTGGCCTGAAAGCGCCTGAACCGCAAATGTAGATGATCTTTTACTCACTGACGCTACCCCTCTTACCACGACTTCCTGAATGTTAGATTCTCTACTCGAATCTGCTACATTTCTTCTTTCCTGCGAGGCATATCCAACTACAACTACCTCTTCAAGTCTTTGCGCAACTGCTGAATCCGCATACGCATGATTCTCTTTTTTCGGTTTTGGATAACTTTTTTGTTTTTCGTAATCTTTATTCCACCAATCTTTAAGGTTTTTTGTCATTCTTTCGGCATCATCCATCAGATCTTTTACCCTTTCATCTTTCTGAGCCTGTTTATTTTTAACAATTTCATTAAACTGAGCCATCAATTCCGCAGGCGGAGTAATGTCGTACCGCACATAATCCTGCACATTTTCCAATACCATTAAGCTCATATTATTGCTCACCAAACCAAACTGTTTACTCAGGTTTTTAATTTCAGATTTATTTTGTTTTTCGAAAATTTCCAGCTCGTTCAGTTTTTTTTGAGCCCAGAATTGTGATATTTCCCAATCTTCAACGGCCTGTTCATTGGTGTTTAAAGTGATGGTTTTTATTTCCGTAACTTCATTTCCATATCCGAATTTTACTTTTATTTCAGCTTGAGCTCCATTTAAAATTCCTGCTAAAACGAAATCCTGAGAAATTGTCTGAGACAAAGACGGATACACTTCCGAAAGTGAAGAATTCCCTTCAATTCCCAGATATTTCAGGGGCTGGAACAGCAATTTTTTTACTTCTTTTTTAGGATCATTTTCATTTAAGTTCAAAAATTCTCCGCCTGTTTTGTTACTGATAAATTTTAATTGATTAAAATTCACATTATTCGATGAAGAAATCGTGTACGTTGGCTGATTCCACTCCAATTTCAGGTCCCCGAAAGAAGACAATCCGTCTGTAAAGAATAAAACCTCATCTTCCCTTACCTTCTTTAGTTGCCCGAAATCTGTTCCTCCGTCATAAGTTGCCTGTAATAAATAGGCTTTCAATTCAGTCCAGTTTCCGTCGTTAATCCTAAAAGTTTTCCCCTCATCAAAGGTATTGCTGATAAAATAGGTTTTGATGGTTAGGTTTTTATTGGTTTTAAAATACTCTTCAAGCAAAATCAATTCTTTTATGTGATCGCGCTTTGAGCCACTCAATGAATTGTCCCAGACAATTGCTAATTTGTTCGGCAGTTTTTTCGCCTTTTCATTTGGATTAATGCTCACACCCGCCAAAAAGTAAGATGAATTGCCCGCAGCTTTCTGTATGAGAACATTTTGACTATCATTATTTTGAGGAAAATTTATTTTTAAATTATTTCCTGGTTTATATTTTGTTTTATGCGTTTCTGCAACCCAAATATTTCCTTTTTTTATAAAATTGAAGCTTCCGTCCGGTTTTTCTTCCAGCTGCGGAGAATCTGCATTCTGGAAAACTGTTGTTTTTATATCGAATTCGGGAATTTCAGATGAATAATTTAACGGTAAAAAATATTGATAATTACTTCCCGATTTTTTTAATTCGTAATGATAGGTAATCTGGACGGTTCTTTCACCACCATTCGCATTGATGGGATAAACTGTTGTCCGGAAATTGTTTCCTTCCACTTTTTCTAAAATCCCGGGATCGACGTTTCTTTTTTTAATGCTTTCATAAACTTCCTTAGCCTTTTCTTTTTCCACAGGAACAGCATTGCGAAGTTTTCCGTTGATATCCAAAGCATAACCGCTTGCGTTAACGCCTTCCGGAAGAGGAAAAGTGATCCTTCCCTGCCTCAAGCGATTAGAATTGTTTTTAAAAACCATGGTCACTATATTAGTAGAAATCCTGCCTGTAATTTTGGTTTCTATGGCCAGTTTCTGAAGAACAACATCATTATTTTTTTTAAACCCTCCCTTTCCGTCCGGAATTTCAATGGTCGGAATCTGTGCGAGGCACAAAACAGGGAAAAATAGCAGTAATTTTATATATAAACTTCTCATAAATACTCTTTTTTGCTTTAGCAGCGGTTAGTATTTATAAAGATGCAGGAATCTGTAAACGGGTTGGAATTTTTTTGGAAATTTTAAATATGTGATTAATTATCAACTACTTAAATTTAATAAAAAAACACCCGCATTTCTGCAAGTGTCTATAATAATCAATTTTACTATGTTTAAAAAATTAACTGACGGGAATAAAGTGCTTTTGTAAGTAAAAACTGTTCATCCTAATACTTTTCTGGATATCTTCGATAAGTTCCTGCAAAACATTTTTGGATAAATGTGTAACATCATATATCAGAATATCTCCAGACCTGCTTTCTTTTATCAGCAGTTTTTTTCCATCCTCAGTACGTTCTATTTCATATTCTATTACTGTACATTTTGGTAGCTTTACGTGCTTTTCTACCGTAGATTTGGGAAAATCCTTACTTATAAAAATAAACTTTCCTTCTTTGTTTTGATAATCAAATACTTTCATAATGGGGAACATTTAAATATTTTCAATCAAATTGTTGTTTGTGTTCTATTTCATAAAGTTAATAAAATTTTTATGATAAAGTCTTCCGGAATCTGTGTCTAGGTTTAAATTAATTCAATATATTATTCATTTGCGTTAAAATAATTGGCTTTCCGTCGGTTACCACAATGGTATGTTCGTGTTGAGCCATGAAGCCACCTTTATTTCCAACCATAGTCCAACCGTCATTAAGTTCAACCGCAAGATTTGAAGACGTTGAAATAAAGGTTTCAATCGCCACCACAGAATTTTTCTTGAACCGTCTGGAATCAAAACGGTTTTTATAATTAAACAATTCATCAGGCTGCTCATGTAAGCTTCTTCCAACACCGTGGCCTGCGAGGTTTTTAATTACTTTAAAACCTCTTTTTTTGGCCTCAGTTTCCATCAAAAATCCGATATCTGCAATTTTTACGCCTCCTTTTATATTATTAATTGCTTTTTGTAAAATATCTTTTGAAGCCTCAACTAATGTCCGATGCTGATGAATATCTTTTCCGATAATAAACGAACCTCCATTATCTGCCCAATATCCATTGAGCTCAGCTGAAACATCAATATTAATAAGATCTCCATCTTTCAGAACTCTTTTATCCGTAGGAATACCGTGGCAGAACTCATTATCAACACTTATGCACGTCCAGCCCGGAAATCCGTAAGTGAGATAAGGAGCAGATTTTGCCCCGAAATCAGAAAGTATCTTAGCCCCGAATTCATCAACCTCTTTTGTAGTCATACCCGGCTGAGCATAATTAATCATCTCCTTCAAAGTATACGCAACAGCTTCACTCACTTTCTGCATCCCGATCAATTCTTGTTCATTAGTTATTGACATAATATTTTATTTTTCAGGAATAAAGTTACGGAATTAACTTTTTTGATATAAAACAAAAGACACCTACATTTCTGTAAGTGTCTTTTTGTGGTCCCACTTGGGCTCGAACCAAGGACAACCTGATTATGAGTCAGGGACTCTAACCAACTGAGCTATAGGACCTCAAAACTTGGTTAAATTTTGTGATTGCAAAAATAGCAAAAATTATTTCACAACAAAACTTTTTATTGCTTTTCTTGGCAAAGTTCTACCAATACTCCGTTTGT
>Ga0307412_10000581_pt1 | contig 21630 bp, 32 predicted proteins | sample DK1Cmetagenome_3_FD_203823 | JGI IMG/M metagenome (GOLD analysis project Ga0307412, IMG submission 203823) | Maize rhizosphere microbial communities from greenhouse at UC Davis, California, United States - DK15-C-1 | ecosystem: Host-associated > Plants > Roots > Rhizosphere > Soil | place: USA...
TCGAGCCGCGTGGGCGTGAATTTGATGAAAATCACCCAGAAGGCAGGGGCTCAATCCGGTTATGACTATCTCAACCAATTCGCCAAGAAAATCGCTGCTGATGCATCGCTGAGCTTGATCTATCAACTCCTGGGGCACACAGAGAAAGGGCTGACCAGTCTGAACATGGCTGATGCAGGTAAGGTAATCGAGGACCTTCGAGCTACAAAAGGCGAGCTCATGGAGGAATACCGCTCGTATATCGAGGAAGCAATGCAAGGCAAAGACGCTGATGGTCAAGCAGAAAAAATGCTCCAGATGGCTCCTGTTTTTGATAACGGATCTCTGCCACAGGGAACCATCAACGATAACGCAGGCGCGTAGGGGGGACATCCATGGACTTCACTATCTACACGACAGGCAGCGCTGAATTCCTTGAAATCATGCTGAATGCATGCGCGATGATAACCGGCAGTGGTGATGCCGAGGACCTAGCACGTATTGGCGCGCTTATTGGTCTCTTCCTGCTGGCTTTCCAAGCAGTATTCAACAATCAAGCCATCACCTTCGGTAAAGCTGGCTTGGTGCTTGTCCTCTACATGATGTTCTATGGCCCGACAGTAACAGCGGTTATTGAAGATACTGTTTCGTCACAGGTGCGCGTGGTGGACAACGTGCCCCTCGGCCCAGCCTTCGTAGGTTCAGTCATCTCAACCGTCGCTTACGGCATTACGAAAACCACGGAGCAAGCGTTTTCCACACCGAGCATGACCGACTACGGACTGTTCTCAAGCCTGAGCACATTATCGAAGGTACGAGATGCTCTTCGGAACCCGATGGCCCTGGACGGCTTCCAAAACTACCGGAAAGCAGACGGTTGGGACCTGCCCCGATCGGTCAATGAGTACCTGACATTCTGCTCGCTGAACCCGGTTGCCCTTCGAACCGACAAAACATTGACTGACTTGTACCGGTCGCCTGGCTGGGCAGACGTTATGTCGAACCAGAGCTCATCGATGTTCATTTATGTCTATGACGGTACCGCAGGCACGATGAAAAGCTGCGCAGAGGCTCGAGCCTTTATCAATGCCCATTTGCAAAATGTCTATACAGACGTATTGGAAGACGTCCTTCAGAAAGGATTCAGCGAGGAAGTCAAAACCAATCGCATGTCCTCAGGGGTTCAGGTTCAAGCCGCTACTGACCAGGCAATTCAAAGTCTCGCGATGAGTAGCAAGTCGGCTCAGGACTACGTTTTGACGTCGCTCATCGCTCCAATCTTTAACGATTCTCGCGTAGACGCCATGAACCATTGGCAAGAGCAAAGGGCCGCTATGGCACTTCGTGAATCGCTCAATCAGCAAGAGATCCAATGGGCAGGTAAGGGCGATAGCTTCAAACACTACATGAGGCCAATGATTGCCTTCTTTGAAGGCATGCTCTACGCAATGACCCCGTTTATGGCCTTCGCTTTGCTCCTGGGCGGCCCCGGGCTTTCTATTCTCGGAAAGTATCTGGTCTTGCCGCTGGCGGTCGGCTTATGGATGCCACTGTTGAGTATCGTGAATGCGTTTACTCTTTGGTATGCAGGATCTCAGATGGATGCAGTATTCAACGGATACGACCCTACCGGGTCTGGTTTCGCAATGCTGCAGCTCCAGGACATAGACAAAGCGATCGGTAAAGCGCTCGGCATTGGCGGGCTGCTTGCCGCATCCGTGCCTCCGTTGGCTCTGTTCATCGTTTCTGGATCAGCCATGGTTGCAAACAGCGTCATGAGCCAAATGACGGCGGGTGACAAATTCAAGTCAGAAGACGTTAATCCACGATCCCAAAATAGCGCTCCGGTGCTTACCACTGAGGCTTCCTACACCTCTGACCAATTGACACAAGGTGCCAGCGTGACTGGACAAAGGAGTACTGGACCTCAGCTCTCAGCAGCTCAAGGCGCGGATGCAATGGTTCAAAGCAGCCGCCAGGTTGCAGAAACGGCTACATCCCAGGTCCAGGAAACGCTGCAGGCGGGAGTACAGCAACTGGCTTCAACATCCTCCGGTATGCAAACTATGGCCGGCCTCGGATCTCAGGTAAGCCAGCAGCTGAATTTGTCGAGCAATTCACAGTACTCCTCGGCTGCAAGGACCCTTGAATCAAACGGAATCAGCAAAGACGAAATTGCTGCTGGTACTTTCGCAGCCTCGTCGGGTGTAGCTGCGCCTTTTGGACTCGCTGGCACCAGATTGGAACAATCTGAAAAATTCCAGCAAATGTCTTCGGCCCAGCAAAACGCAGTAAGGGAGGCCGCTTCCCAACTGAGTGACGCAGTGCAATCGAGTAGTACGGAGGGCACGACACTTACCGCGGGCGATACATTCATGCAGAGTAGCCAAGCAACAGAGCAGACGAGTACTTCTCAGACCCTGGCCAAATCGCTTTCCAACGCCAAGTCAGCCAATGAGGCGTACCAGATAGCTGCGCAAAGCCGAGACTCCTGGGCGCAACAGCAAAATCTGGATCTCGGTACGGCCGCCGGTCGAACTCTTGAGAAAAGCGGTATGGCACGGCCTGAGGCTGCACGAGCAATGCTCGACATGGCCGGCCGTACAGCGAGTGAGCGCGATGCAATCCGCGGCCTGATGCAAACCGAAACAATCCAACGCACGTCCACTGATCAGCATGAACAACAGATCGCTGCTTCTACCTTGTTTATGATGCAACAAGGAAGATTGGGTGAGTTGGTAAGCTCGAATTTGAATCCGTTCGATTTCAACGTGGCTACAGGCAATGCATATGCAAACGCTGGCCTGAGCGCCCCGTCCGTCGACTCCGATGCACTGTCCTCGCGCTACAATGCAGCAAGCTCCGGTGCTGGTTCTGCCTACGCAGGAGCGGTAGGTATGGCGAGCGATGGTTATGCGTCTACGAAGGCGGATGGCGCCCTGGTGGTAAGTGGGAATGCAGGTGCAGCAGAGAATCGCGTAGCTGAACACGCAGATATGAGTAGTGAAAGGCTTAAGGCGCAGGAGCACGCCAACCCTCTAAGCGCGCCTGATATTGACGTAGCCACAACTACGCCTGTATCCGACACTGCTAGCCACTATGTCCAAGATCCGATTTCAGCCATAAGCGCGGGGGCTGGCCAATTGGTTGATGGCGCGGCTAGCCTTGCTGGTGCAGAGCCAGACAACTCGTTTGTCCAGAGCGCTCGAAATGCGTTCACGTCTCCTGTCCAGACAGCGAAGATGGGAGCAGCTCAAATATCGGACGCAGTTAACAACGTCGCTGAGAAGATACTTTCTGACGGGCCGAAAAGCCCAAAAATCGACTAAATAAAAGGGGCCTTACGGCCCCTTTTATTTGTACCTGAATTTTCTGTAGAGCAACACGGCACCTAGGATTATCGCCCATTGGCCTACCATAGACACATTCTTGGATACTGCGACCTGGGCAATGCCGGCGTATTCGGTCCAGAGGCCGTAAATAACAAGAACAGCAAACATCAGCCCCAGCAGAATCGCAGTTTTTTGCGCCATCGAGCGGTGTTGAGGCCGTTTGCCACCGTCCCAATTTTCGTTGAGACAGAAAGGGCAAACTGAATCGCAAACGTGACCGTCCAGGCGCATCCCCCAGCTAATCCAAAGACCTCGACTCCGAACGACGGTAGGGACCATCATCTTGCCGCAGCATTGGCACAACACTTTGTCGTTTTTCATCTTGGCCACCAGTCTCTGGTCTTCTATAGCTAGATATTCGCACGTCTGGAAAAGAACCCAAACGGGAAGCCCTACCAGGTCGCCAGGTTATCAGACAGCTTCTCGTGGATGGGTGTCAGTGATTGCACCAAATGCATCGGCCTGGCTTGAGCGTGTAACGAGCATTGATTTCTTTGCACTTGCTGCAGTGCGTTAGGGTGATGTCTCCTGTCTTCATCGCATTGCTAAGCTGGTATCCATTGGATGGGGAGATCATATCGTTAGCCTCAATACCCACCGCTCTACAAAGCTCCACGTACTCACGATGGGCCGCAACCACTGCACGGGCATTGGTTCGTCGCAACGGATTGTCGGCAAGGAGCCTATACACAGTGAGGTACAGCAGGCTATGGAGTGGGCTCTCGGCCAAGGTTTTATTGGGTGCCTGTATCCGCCCGCTTTGAGATTGGACCAGGGGGGTGTCGCGTAGCAAGGAGCGCTTCATTCGGACTACCTCGTCTGAATTCAAACCCGTCCACTGCGCCACCAACTTAGGCTGAAGCTTTTGCTGAAGTAGCTCTGTAGCGACTACATCCAGAGGCATCGTTGACGGATAGTCTTTGACCCTTCCTATCCCGCTGACGCCAGGCTTCAAGAAGTACCTTAGGTCGCCAAGCAATACGGTGGTCACATCCCTCATTTGGTCCTCTGGTGAGGACAGATTCATCCTCAGCTTTCTAAGGTTGCATCTGGTTCCCATTGAGAACCCACCGCGGCTCACCAGCATCATACGAGAATCGAAAGAACCTGCCTCGAACACCCGATACCCAACGTCGTCTAGGCCAACAGCCAGGATAGGGTTTGTTTCATTGACGCGGGAGAAGTGGCAAAACTCCATAAACATGACCATTTTGTTCCCTATCTCCCTGAATTCCTCATCATCGAGATAGCCCCTGCCGACTTTGAGCGTGTTGTAGTGCACTCGATAGAGGGAAACGGGGAGGGCATCCACAGCGTTCAGTTGACGTTGGTTCGAGCTCAACGATGAGAGCCAAACCATATCGCTTTGAGTCAGACGCTGTTCGGCGAGAATGACATTGAAGTCTCGCAAGCCAGATGTTAGCCAGCGCAGACCCATTTGTATCATCGATGCGTTGATCTTAACTCGCATGGCCATGCCCTTACTTTAAACGCTGTAGTGAACGCCAAATGCTGAGCACATTACTCGCATACTGGCGGGCGTCAAGTTCCCGTCTTGGGTTTCGGGTATGGTATCCCCCTATAGCAAGTTGCATGTCGACAGGGTATTGCGCGATCGACTCACAGAGTATCTGGGCACCGATACGGATGTTCACCTCTGGGTCAAGAAGTAGCTCAGGCCGCGTTACTCGATTACCGTTCCATCGATAATTTATCTGCATGATGCCTATGTCTGTGAGTGCATCTTCAGCCAGATATTTATTCAGGACCAACTTAGCGTCGACGTAAGAATTAGCGTAGAAGGCTCCGCTAGGAGCATTGCGAAGCGCAAACGGGTGCGGTGCTATCATCCCATTCCCGAGTGAGGCTTTAGATTCCGCAAGTGCTAAAGAATATAAAAGAATAGGGTCCGGTTTGCACGAAGACACTTCTGATGCTCGTTCCCACATAGTACCTTTCAATGAAAAACCAGTGGGTCGCGCGTTAGCCTCAGCGCATACCACGATGCACGCTGATAATATAAAGCCATAACTGATACGAGATCTAAACATTAGCCCCCCTAATCCAGCTGGCAACTGGACGTGATGCTGGCTCTTCATTTTTCTTGCTTGTATTATCAATCGCAATAATGCTAGGGCCTGGCTCCGTCTGCTTGCCTTTACCATCTTCTGCAACACTCGCCATACTTAGATACAGCGCTGCCATAGCAACCAGTCTTTTGCCGCGGTAATCTGGGTCAATGCTCTCAAGATGTGCATGCAGTTCTTGAGTCGCTGGTGTGACCCGGCATTGTAATCTCATAGTTTTATCCATATTCCCTCCTTAGCGCTTCCTTGCGCATCCGTTTAATGTCAAGAGCGAGCGATATGCCAGAAACCTTCTGCGTTGCTCTTTACACTGCACACGGGCTTGACTATCAGTGCATCAGGAAATTCTTTTATTGCAAATGGTTCATATAAAGAGGCTCCGCCACCTCCCAGAATCACGCAATCGATAGTGCGACCCTTCAGAAACCGTAGGCCCTGCTTTATTTCGGTAAACACTGAAGGGATAACTCTCTCCGAAGCACGAGCAAGATATTCAGAGAGTTCGACCTTGCGACCATATATCAAAATATAAGATTTTCCCGACTGGAGAGCGTGCTCAATTTTTTCAACACCAGGTATTCCACCATGGTCCTTGGCGATTTCTTCATTACAAGCTTCAAGAACAACAGACATAGCCCTTAGGCTGCTGCTGCTTGAACTGACTACCAGCTCACGATGATCGAATACTACCCAGTCAACGCTAAAGAAACCTGGATCAATAATTATCGATACGGACTCTTCAATCACGTCTGATACATCGGAGTTGCAGTAAATCTCAGTCAAAGTTCCGATCGGCTGGGCGACTACCTCAACGCGTTTTACGGTCACTTCTCGCTTCGGTGTAATTCGATGTGTCCCGGTCATACGCTTCACAAGAGCGTCTACGTATATTTTGTCGCGAGCCTGTGACACAGGTAGGCCCGTCACCAAGCAGTCAATCACATCATCCTCGCCCGCTGCGTGTAATAGAGCACCTTTGAAAAGGGCTTCATACGCTTGCGAAGAGGTGTAGTCCTCGTGGAGCTCACGTCCGTCTTGAACCCGGCCGGGCGCTGCGAATGCCACCCAGGGTGCTCCATCAACCTCAACAATCACTTCACCTTCGCGTAAACCAGAATCCCCCGGTAACACGCTCAAAGGAGCGGCCTGCGAGGGCCGAACAATCGACTCTGGCTGACCATCACCGCTACCAAATACGCCAATCACGTTGCTGTAGCCAATATCCAGACCCAAGGCGTTAACCATTCGTATGCCGCTCCCAGCAAAAAAAAGACAAAAGAGGTGCGCCAAATGACGACACAGAAGACTCCGCAGCACATGAAACCCTACCCTTGAGGAAACCCAAGCGCGGTAACTGCATCAACGGGACACCAGATGACGACGCGTCGTAATAATCAGCTTTTGCTAGAGCTTTGGGCTTCGTTTTCAGGTCGTTTTCGCGTCTGAAAACGATCCACACGTTCTCACTTCAACTCCAAAATGCTCCCCAGCCACGAGGAGCAACTAATGAACCCACCTTCTGAAGCGCCTAAGCACCCAGCTGTAGCGGAGCTTGATCATGTTTATTCCGGCCTTGTTGATCGAGCGCAGGAACTGCGCGACTCATTCTTCCAGACAGCTCTATCACTGCATGCAGGTAAGCCTGGCCACATACCTATCGTGATCCGTATCCGACAATCCAGCCCGAATGCAGTCTCCATCGAATGGGCAAAGGTCATTTTGCCGAGACTCAAGGAGGGGGAGGCCAAGAAACCTCGGGTAATCCGGACCATCAACAAGGGGAAAGGGTGCAAATACCCCGCTTCGTCTTTCTCCTTCGTGAAAGAGCCACTTAAAAGCATCGTTCGGGCCTATGAAATCCAGCTGGCCGAGATCCGAGAAACGTGCTCAATCATGCAGCGAGTCCGCCGTCAGCTTGTTCCTGCGGTAAAGAAGTCCGTGGTGGTTAGTGGATCAATTTCCGCGTTTATCACTCACGACTACCCTGCATCGCCCGTCTAGTGGCCATAGGCGGGAACAAGATAAAGAAATGGTGGGGCCCAATGAAATCAAGGGCCCGCACTACAACACCCCTTCACGACACCCCTTCGGCGATGACTACACCTCTTCAAAATATCGGTGGCATCAATCTGAATCGGTTAGATAGCCGAGACGCCTTTGCCGGTGCGGCTTTCAGACCCGGATCACCTCTTTGCGACACTCCTTCACGACACCCCTTCGGCGATGACTACACCCCTTCTTGGCAAGCCCGTCGAGCGAATAACACTGGAGGCCTTATGACTCGCTACGTTCAACCTGGTGCACGGATAAACCGGTCAGGTGCGAGATTTCCCCTATGTGAGGTGAACCCCCAGACTCCCATAAGCAAGCGAGGTGGTGTGAGAGGACTTTTGTTGAACCTGTGTCGCGAAGCGGTTGATGGCGGTGGGAGGAGGAAAGGAGCAAATCGGCGTACCGAGGCGACTAGCGACGTATCCAGGGCGGACGTATTCCTTGGGATTGGACATGTCGGGGAGAGCATGTGCCCAGCGCAAATTTGCGTCTGGATCTCACGGCCTGGAACCGAGGGAAGTAAATCCAATGCCAGGTATCAGTCACCTGGAACCAAGGCCTGGTGCAATAGCCGTAATAGGCGCTGGGTGAACCTTGAACGGGGGACCAGCCTCGGATTGAGTCGTGTGCTCTGTAGCGAAGAAGATGCAAGCGCAATATTGCGGGTTGCGCGGAATGGCGCCGCGGTCGGAATGTCGAGCTCTCCGATGGTGAACAACCTTCGAGATCTGCGCTCCCTCAGCGGATGCCTATCAGCAATCCAGGGCGACCATATTCGAAACTCTGCGTATGTCATGTTGAGCTGGCGCCGAGGGGTTGTAGCTAGTCACCACGCCTATATCGAACATACAGAGCCGGCGAAAAATCACATTGAAAAGGCGGTGACCTTTGGAATTTAAACAAATTGCTGACGGTAGGTTCTTCCCGCCGATATTGCCAAATGGAGACTTCATAGGCGTGGCTCAGGGAAGCAAGCTTCGACAAGTTCTTTTTTCCGTGCGAGATGAAGGGCTCTTTGGGGAGGGTCTTTTTTTCCTGTGGAATGAAATATCGGGGGTGTCAATCTCCGATACAAAAGGGTTCCAAATTCGTAGCAGCAAGTATGCCAGCGGTGGGATTGGTTTCTACTCAGGAACATCTGCCCTACTCGACATAAACGGGGAAATAGTCACCCGGATAGATGGATACACGGTTGACTATTGTTTAATGAATCGGATCAGTTACGAGTCAAATAGATGTGGCTAGTTTGGTGCTACGCCCAACGCTTTTAAACGTGTCGCGTAGCGGATAGATAATCTTGTTCGGACAGAATGCAGAAATTAAGGATGAGGAGATTGTATGTGCGGCGTTAATGGATTAATCGGTAGCGGCGGAAATTTTTCACTCAAAGGGTATCTAATAAACTTTGATATAAAGCGGATGGAAAATATTTTGCATGCTTTGCATTCAGATATTCCAGGTAGTCATGATCTGCTAATAGCACTCGTACTCACACAAGAGTGCGTCGAACTGCGGGAGCGGAGTTCTGTAGCGATAGAGGTTGTGCTTCGTGATTATGAGTCAGCGTTAAATCTAGCAGACAGGTTACGAGCTAAAATGTTTTTTGTAGCCGTCATCACAGAATTGAAAATGGTTCTTGATGAGCTGAAAATCCTGGCGCCAGCCGAGCAGGATAAAGTGTTGTCCCGGTTGTGTGAGCATTTTGGACCAGAAGCACGGAAATTGGATACCTCGTTTGAAGGCATGGAACAGATATTTTTGCTTAGCAACCCGAGCATAAGCAAGTATTGGCTATCGTTGATGTGCCATGCCAAATAACGTGTCGCGAAGCGTAGGATGAACCGGTGGTGAGCGCACAATCACAAACGTTGAAAATACTCGCTCGCGCATGGAAATAGTCAAGAAATCTTACGCTCCCCACTTCCAACTATTTCCACGAGGCCGAAGTTGTAACTCCAGGCCGAAGAGCTTCGGGAATGTTTACGTCGGAGGAGGGCGGTGCGTGTGCTCCCAGGAGATAATTTCTCCCACTTGACAGGTGAAGCTACATACGTTTCACCCCAGTGGGTTCGCATGTTGGAGGTGAGCAGTTCTCAAGTTTGCGGATGAGTGAGGTGCACAGCTATGGCGTCTACCCCTGTGAAGTTATTGTTATGGTCCGCTTGTCAGGGAGAGAAAGCCGGGAAGTGGATGTGGAAGAGCCCGGAATTCAGCCATGCCAAGAATGACAGGGAATAATTTCTCTGTTGAAATCTTCTGCCCACGGCGAGCGCGTGTATTTGGAACGAAGGTGTGCCGTCCGAGTGTTCTTTTTATCCGAGTTATTCCCCTGAAAATAGTGGTAAGCCTGTGGGCAAAGTCCTGACATGGCCGACCTGGACCGCTTCCCCAGCGATGCTCAAATTTCATCCAGCCTGGTGAAAAGTCCATTGCACTTGACCTTTGCATTCCAGACAGAGATATTTCCCTTGGCACACGGGTAGGTGCCTGCAGTCCACACTGGCAAAGCGAAAGCACTACCGGCAAACCAACGGAACCCTTATGGGTGCTCCGTAGTGGACACAGAGCATCAGCCTCAGGAGGCTGCCGTATGCAAAACCAAACAACTCTGCGCGATCTCGAAAACCTCAAGAAGCTCGCCAAACAGGCCAAGACACTTTATCCAGGGTTGAGCCATGCCCAGCGCCTGAACCTGATGGCGCAGCACCATCTTCATGCACGCAGCTACCATGAAGTTCGCAAATGGGCCGCTCGCTCATTGGAGCGGCACTATGAGCGGAAGGATAATGGGGTTATCTACTGTAAACTCTGCCGGTTCAATTTCGCCCCTGGGGTTTCCAGGGACTCGACAACTCACGAGCAACGCCACCTCAATTTCGAGGACGCTCTTTTCTCCCTTGGAGCGCTACCGGCCGCACGTGCCACCCAAGAGCAGATCAAACGTGACGCTCACGATCTGATCCATTGCGCGCCATCCGCCAGCGATGAACTTGCTGGCGTCGAGCTATTGCTCAAGTCTTGGTATGACCGTTCTCTGGAATCCGCTATTGAGCATGGCGACTGGAAGAAACACCCGAGCTTGGCTGAGTACGCCGCCATGATGTTCCCTACCGTTGAGGTCTGGTTGCAGCAGAGTAGGGAGCTGTACCTGGCCAAATACGGCTGCAATCCTGGCGTGATCGCGAAGGGTGGGCATACCTGGGCTCCGTCTGCAGCTAGGTAGGGTTGGGTTCTTGGGGGAAGCAGCCATAATGGGACCCTTGCCTGAGCCCATCTTCCCCCAGGATCTTCCTACATGAGCCGAGAAACCTACGAAGCCAACATTGCGTTCATCGATGAGACGGTAAAACGTCTTGAGCGTAACGAAGTGAGTATCGACGAGCTGGAGCAACTGGCTCGCGAATTTGCGGAGGCCCGAAATTTCTGTGCCGATCGCCTTACCCGCATCGAGGGTGTTGTTCAAGCAACCTTGGGTGCTGAGGAGGGGCCGGCCGGTGAGCGCACCTGATACGAATGAGCAGCACCTCACTCTCAGTGCGTACCTCTCACAAATCCAGAAGGCTATTCGTGCAGCGGTACCGGACAGCAGTTGGGTTGTTGCAGAACTCAGTGACTTCAAGCGTCGCCCGAACGGCCACTGCTACATGGATATCTTGGAGTCGAGTGGGGGGGCCGAGGTTGCGAAGGCACGAGGCACCATGTTTGCCAACGTCGCCGGTAAGGTGCTTGGCGAATGGCAGAAGGCAACCGGAGGTCCGCCCCAGGCAGGGATGAACGTCCTGCTGAAAGTGAGGGCGGATTTTTCTCCTCAGTTTGGTTTCTCGCTGATGGTCACCGCCATCGACCCCAGCTACACGCTGGGCGACATGCAAGCCAAGATGCAGAGAATTATTGCCTCCTTGAAGGAGCGGCAATGGTTCGACCTACAACGGGGACTTACTTCTCCAGCCGGGTTTTGGCGCGTTGCGGTTGTTGCCCCCCACCAAGCTGCTGGGCTCGCCGATTTTCAGCGTGATGCCGGGCAGCTGGTTGCGGCCGATGTGTGCGGCTTCGAGTACTTCGCCGCGACGTTCCAGGGCCGTGATGCATCAGACAGCATCCGCGCTGCTTTGCGGTCGGTTCATGAGCGACATCAACATCAACCCTTCGATGCTGTATGCATCATTCGCGGGGGTGGGGCAAAAAGCGATCTAGCCTGGCTCAACGACGCGAATCTTGCGGCCTGGGTCTGCAGGTTGCCTGTCCCCGTATTCACTGGGATTGGACATGAGGTCGACGAATGCGTGCTTGACCTGGTAGCACACCGGCGGTTTGACACGCCTTCGAAAGTCATAGGGTTCATCAAAACGACGCTCATGTCTGAAGCATCGACTGCCCGGGCTCAGGTCGAACGGGCCAATGCATTGTTCTTGCGCCTGGTGGCAGGGCAAGCCCCGTATCTAGATCGCGCTTGGAATTCCTTCTGTCGCCTGGTGACGGATATGCTCCACGGTGAGCGCCATCATCTCGTGCAACAGCAAAATGGCCTCGACAACGGCCGGGACCGTCTCATTGGTATGCAGCGCATGGCCCTCCAGATCGCCCAGGACCGATTTTCTAGGCTTGGGGGTGGCCTGTGTGTTGCCGAGCGTCAAAGGGTGTTCTTTGCTGCCTCAAGGGTGGCCACAATGAGTGGGATGCTGGTAGCCAAGGCAGTTTCGCGCCTGGAGCTTGCATGCACGATTTACGACAAGACAAACCCGCTTGCGCTGCTCGGAAGAGGCTTTGCCTTGGTTCGTGGTCCGGACGGGGAGATCATCAGCAGTGCCCAGCAGGCACGCGATGCATGTACGCTCGATTTGGCCTTCGCCGACGGCCATGTCATCGCTGATGTGGCGACTACACATTGATTGGACCACGTCTTTGTCAGGTGTGGGAGGAGTGAATCATCGCGTTGGGATTATGCTATTTGCCGTTATCCTGGCGATCAGTCATGAGAAACAATCAGGTCCTCCCACTTGCTGCAACGAAATCTGACCAAGGAAGATACATGCTCAAGCTAATAGCCCAATACCTTGAAGCACGCCGCCAGCGTCGGCACTGGCTTTACATGTCCAAGCTCATGCGTGAGTCTGGCCCTGTAGTCGTGCAGACTTATCCGGAAAAGTCGGAATAGAACGATATCAGCGCTATACCATCAGGCCCGCTATGAGCGGGCTTAGCCCGTAGAATGGGCACGTTTTTTCGTGCCCAAGAAGCGGAGGCTGAATGAAAGACATTTTTTTGCTACTTGGTGCGTTTGCTCTGTGTGTTGCCGTTGTATGGGGGTTGGTCAGGTGGTCGCGACGGGGGCAGCGGAAGATCTCGAAGACAGCCGATGAAGGCTGGAAAGAGGCAGGTCGGAAGCACTAACTGGAACCCAGCGCAATCAAGTACGGGAGTGGATGATTGCGTCGACTGAGTCGCGTTTAATCAACGGCATCAAGCGATAGGGAAAATTGCCCAGGTACATCCCAAGCCCCGCCGTCAAACGCGGGGCCAGGTCAGTAGAATAGGCGCGGTTTTTCGCGTCCGCGAAAATACAGGTAGGTCGCATGACACTGAAAATTGAGCCATCGGTTCAACAACCGTACAAATTCAACCCGTTGGACGTGGGCCGTGCGGAGCCCGAGTTTATTGTGCAGCTGCTAGAGCAGTTCGCCGGTGCGAAGCTCAGTGCCGAAAAAAAGACCTCGATCCTCAACGTTATTTCAGATCTGCCTAAAGGCGCAGGCATGCGCGATCTGTATGAGGCAATCAAGGTGCAAGAGGCTGCAAGCCTTGGCATTACGCCAGAGCAGTACGAAACGCTGTCCCCAGTTCTCGAAGCACTGCAAGGGTTGATGGCACCAGGCGCTTACGCTGGCCTTTTTGAACAACCTGCTGACGAGTAGGAGAATTCGTATGGCACTCATCCACGTCATCAGGCAAGAAAAGGCCCAGGCCCTCACTAACAGAGCGGTGTGGATTTTGATTGCAGTAATCGGCGCGGCTTGTCTCGCTCTTATCGTAACGACCATGACTGTTTTATTTGAGGCCGGGTACTGGTGGCTGGCTCTGTTGATCATTGGTCCTTTGGGGACAGGCTTAGGCCATACATCCGTCGAGTGGATTCGGTACTGCCGACCACACTGGTTCAAACCCAAGAGCTAACCAGGAGCAGTTCGTGCACATCCAGCCCGCTACCGTGCGGGCTTGGCAGTACCAGGAGGCGCGATTCCGCGCATCGGAAAAGGAGATAACCGCAATGGCATCGAAACCTGAACTTAACCAGCGCGACCATCAGAACATGGACGCATTTCTCGGGCATGTGCTGGACGGCTACAAGACCGGCCAAATTACCAAGGAGGCTGCTGTGGGTGCCTTGGCTCATGTGATGGCAGCCCTTGATTTGGACAACTATGCAGAAGCACGATCTTGGTTCGAAGAAGGGCGGAAGTACCTCGCAGAAGAACCGTACAGCGCAAGCTAGAAATTGGTATCCGACCCCGGTTCAAGGATGCGCTGGGGGAGCGGTATTTTGAACACCTGGCGCAACTGGCTCGGTTGGGGAATCCGGAAAATGTTCGGATTCTTTTCTGCTTTAGCTAATAACCAATCTATTCAGGGACAATCGACATGCCGACCACCAATACCCCGCTTGTGCTGTACGTGTACCGCTGTGCCACTTGTGGCCATTCGGGCCAGGTGCGGCTTGCTGAATCGTCACCTGAGGTAGCAACGGCCTGCACCGCGTGCGGTGCTGAAGTAATGGCCGAGTGGGATGGCGGCGTCGAGTTGACCACTACCGAACCTAGTTGAGGGAAAAGTCGCTCAGTTGCACCCCAAGCCCAGCCCTTGCGCTGGGCCGAGGACGTAAGAGAGGCGCGATTCCCGCGTACAAGATCAAGTAGGCCAGATCATGCAGCGACAGCACTACTACGTTTTTACCTTCTTAGAGGTTCGCAATGGTCACGCGATTTACGCCAATGCTTATCACTGGCTTCCGGAGCAAAAAGTCACCAAACAGGTGATCGCCGCTGCCAAACGTAATGCGACAGTTTCTATTACCTCCACTGTCATGGATTGCTCGTATCTCGGCTACATGACTGCGGAAGAGTTCGAGCGCGGCTAAGTACAGGAAAAATTATGGGAATGTTCGACGAGGTGAATTTCAGCTACCGCATGCCAGACGGGCGCGAAGGCTGCACCTTCCAGACAAAAGACCTCGAATGCGAGCTTGACGATTACGAGGTAACGCCTTCGGGCCGTCTCGTCCGTGTCTCTACGCACGATGCAGCCGAACGGCCATTGGGCGATTTGAACTATGCCGGGTGGCTCGACATTCGTGATTCTGTCGACCATTACCGGCTGGATTTTGTGAATGGCTCGCTGCGAGCAATCCAGGTGATCGGCGAAGACGGGTGGCTGCTTTTCGATCCGACGAACTGCATTGAAAGTTGACGGGAAAGCAGAATGAAAGCAGTAACCGCCCTCAGTGATTTTGAGCACGGCTTTGTCACCGCAGCAGCGCTGGCCGCTCGGTTGGGCGGTCCAAATCTTGCCGCGAAGATGCTCGGCAACGCTGGCATCGAAGCGTTGGACTGCTCAGATTTGAATGCCGTCGACAAGAAGCAGCTCGAGCTGGTGAACCAGCAACCCGGCATGAGGCTCACCGACCTCGGCAAACACAACTGATGAATCCACGGAACCCCATGAATAAGATTTTTGCCGCCTCGGTCTTCTTTTTCTCGTTGGCAGCGCATGCCGCGTCCATGCCGCTTGAGCCTGTTCGTGTTCAATTGATGACCCACAATCTTGATCCCGGCAAAGGAGATCAATTGGCCTTCGAGGGTCCAGCCGGGTGCGTCTTTGTCGGTTCAGTAAATGAGGCAAGGTTGGTGGTGATAAACCGCAAGGTCTGCCCCGGAAAGACAACGGCAGTGACATTGGTTGTTCCGCTAGACAGGCAGGCCAGTTTCACCGAAGCAAGGAATAACAAAGCGGCGCTTGATTGGCTCACTGAGTCGAGCCGAAACCATTACCTGTTTCCAGTGGAAGCCGCAGGTGATGCCGGTCTTAATCGTGCGCCCTGAGATATAGGAGAGTTGCCCAGATACACCACAGCCCCTTGATTGGGGATCAGCCCGTAAGAGGGGGTTCATTTTACTCCCCAAGCTCCAGCAGGAACTACGCATGGAAATGAAATTTCGCACTACGTCTGGCGCGATTATCAACATCGATCCGATGGCAGAGGCCCCGGTCCAGTGGGGCATGGCAGACCCTGGTGCTGAGCGTGGCGTTGGCCAGGTGGAGTCTGCGCACCTTCTCCGTAAACAGATCGAGCGCGTAATTCGTGAATACGGCGCCGATCCAGCCGAAGCCGCATTGGCCATCTGCGTCATCCTGGACGGAAATCTGGGGCTGGCCGAAGACGGCTACTTCGACGGTGACGAAACCGTGCTGAAAGCACTCATGGTCGACGATCAGGCCTGCGACTGATCTGTACGAGGAAAAGTGGCTCAGCTGTTGTACACCAAGCACCCAAATGGATCGGCAGACCAAAAGTCTGAGGAATTTGAGTATGGCCAGCCGCCGCGAGCCTTTCACCCCATGCAAACTCTACATCGATGGCGCAGACGGTATGGGCGCTGGCGATTACATCCTTACCTCCGGTGGGTCGGCCTACCTGGTGCAGGCTACTCGGCCCAGCCCGGGCAAACCTGATCGTCTGTACCTCGACTGCCTGCGTTGGCCACCTGACGAGATCCCTGTCGATGCCAGGTGCTACCAGTTGAACTGGTACCGAAGGTGAACCAGCACGTGGAATATGCTCGATCGACTCTGTTTACTCGCTACCTGTGCCGATGAAACCGCTTGGCATACACTGGATAGCTGAGTTCCGCCGCTGGCGTACGTGCTGGTGGTGGCCGACGATGTGCATTCCACCGAGAAGATCGCGTGACAGATCAGGTTCTTTACATCCCATTACTGTCTTCACAGGCCAATACCTTGGTAGATCCGAGTGCTTCTGCTCGCGTCTTGTTCAGGGAGTGGGATGTGGCTCAACTGGCTTCGGTCGCAGTCATACAAAATTTGCCTGCTCTCGACGGTAAAGCAAAAAGCGAAATGCTCATCGAGCAGGCCCTGGCCGATTTAATCTCAATCGGAACAGAGCTGAGCACGACGCACCCACCAGGTACTTTTTCCAACCTGATGGCCAGTAAATTCAAACGCGAGCTTTTTGAACGTGGGCTGGCGCTCATGCCTCGACTGCAGGTTCGCTTCCTTGATGAGGATACGCTGGCTGCTCAGCAATTCCTGAGCGGTGGGCGCTGGGACTTCAACTTCTGCGCTGCGCACACGCGGAAGCTCAATCCACTCAAGCATTCTTTCGAGACGTCATCAGGGGAAATCTTTTCTCTCTCAAACCAGCAGAGCCGCACGTTTCGAATCATTCATGCCGAACCAGACGAGAGCATCCATATCCAGGGCCTGGCTGGCACTGGCAAAACCCACATGATTGAACGGTTGGTTGGCTCGCTCTCATCATGCCGGCCACTCGTGCTGGCTTTCACCGCGGTGCAACTTCAGGCCCTGATGCTTCGAATCGGCGCCGGTAACGTGAGGGGAATGACATTTGGCGACCTGGCCAACTATGTATTAGAGCGGGATCCTGGATATAGCAGGCCTGGCAAGCGAGCTTCTGCTCGGTACCAGCTTACTCCTCAAGATATCGCCTCACGGTTAGGATTCGGCGGGATTAGTTGGCTCAGCCCAGCTCAAGTTGCCTCAACCTGCGCCACGATGGTGGCCTCCTTTTGTGGCAGCACCGACTTTGCCTTGACTGAACAGCATATTCCTAAGGGTTTATCCCTCAATGCCGTCGATCGATTGGTATTGGTCGAGAATGCTCAACGACTATGGGATCAAACCATAGAACCAACCCACCCGCGCTTTCAGCTGCCGCTTCGCGGGTACCATCGCATCAAGCATATGACCTTACTCCATGAGGCCGTCATAGGCTCGGAGTTCACGCATGTCATTGTCGATGAAGCGCACGATCTGAGTTGGCCACTCTCGGCATTCCTCGACCGTTGTAGCCAGCCCGTTATCACTTTGGGCGACGCATGCCAGCGCCTGGATGGGCGCTTCTACCACCGGGCCAGCACGCTCCGCAAACACGAGATCACCCACTCCATCCGTGCCGGCCGCCAGATCGAGGGCGTCATAAACCCTCTGATCGACAAACACCCGGTGCTGAAGTTGGCGTCGATCGAGGGCAACAACGGCATCGAGACAAAAGTTACCTACTACGACAAACCGGAGATTCCTACCGGGGCCGTGACGATTCTGGTTGATTCGGAATGGGGGTTATTCGAGTGGTTCCAACGCCTAGGGAGTGCTGGCGCGAGCTTCAGCTTACTTCCTGGATCTGTGAACGCCTTCCGCCGATTCATCCTTGATTGTATAGGTCTGTTTCATGAGCAGGCGCGCCCCTCTCACAGTGCGCTGTTCAGGTATACCAGCTGGGACGATCTCAGAGCGGATATGAGCAGCAAAAACAGTAGCTTTCAACGCATCGACCGGATGCTCAGTAAGGGCTATAGCTCAGTTGAGTTCGAGGCATCGTTACTCAGCATGGACGCATCTGGTGCGGCCCCACTTAAGCTAGGGCGCGTCATGGATGCCCGCAACTCTGAGATTGACGCGGTGATGCTTGCCCCTGACTTGCTCAGCCAGGTTGGGCCTGGAGACCGTACCGCCGCCAGCATGGCTTTTGCCGCGCTCTATACGGGCGGATCTCGTGCTCGGCACCGGCTTATTGTCCCCGGGTATTTACGCGACTGGGCTTCTGATATGTCCATGATCGCAAAAGCACAGCCAGCCTCATCTCCATGAAATTATTCTGCCGGCGGATCGAAAGGTAAAATTTGTCTACGTGGACCAGGCCGTGATTCGCCTGAATTCAGGACAGATCTTTTTTGGTCGGTTCTGCTCTGCTGGTGCGATCGACGTTTGGACGTGCCCTGATGGCCAATCGTCCGCGACTGATCATCTTGTCCCGGCAACACTGAACGAGAGAGCGGCTTCCTCTTCGGACAATTCCCCTTCGCTCCTACTCGAAAGCCCTCGCCAGGTGGCATCACCGGCGACTTGCTCTGTTGCGCTTTTCGACCAGAAAGCGACCTGAAATCGAAACTCACCTCCAATTTGGTTTGAGAGAATAGCTCCGCAGATTTGGGATTTATCTAGCTGCCGATATCCTTTTCATACAGTTAAGGAGAAGTCAGCGATGAAGAAATTCGAATGGGAAGCCGCAGTAATCGAGTTGGTGGCTGAGGCCCTGGACGCCAGTCACTCAGACGCGGCCGGCGTCGTGGAGGCGCAGCCGTTCTACATGCAGCAATCGTGGGGCAAAGGGATGGATGCACAGCAGACCGCAGCCAAAATTCTTGCAGCCGCCAAGGAATGAAGCGATGACGACTTATCACGTTCTCAATGAGCACTCCCTTTGCTACTTGCAAGAAGGATCAAGCGTCTACGGTGTCCTGGCTGGAAAGCCTCAGCTTGGCGGGCATAACTGGATCAACGGGGCAGTCTCTGTTTCCAGTCTCGACAAACTTCGCCCGGCAACGCGGGATGATTTTGAGTTCTTCCGCGTATGCCATAAAGGGCTCATTTCTTAAGCCTGGGCAGCCCGCCCCAGCACCTTTTAAGCCCGCCAATGCAGCGGGCTTTGCCAGTAGGAGAAGGGGGATCCTCTGACCATCAGAACCGAAAGGAAACAGTAATGGCTTCAGCAAACTTCGAAGGATTCATCGCATTATCGGCAGACGCCGCTCTCGTATTCACATTTTGCTTCGCCGCTATTGGAGCTGCTGCAGCTGTTTTAGGTTTGTGGATTTTGAAAGGCGGCAGCAAAGCGTACGCGTTGCGCCTACTCGGTATGTCTGTGACGGCATTCTTCGGAGCCTGGATGATTTACGGCAAGTACCAAGAGTTGCTTGTCCAGGCTAATGGGGTGGCGACAGGCCCAATTTACGAGGGGATCGCATTGATCGTTTTGCTGTGCATGCCTTTAGTGCTTGTTCTTTCGTTGATTTTCTACCGCCCCACCGAAGCCCCTAAGCCATAGGAAATCCAGCAACGCCACAGCCCCGCAATCCGGGGCTAAGTCAGTAGAAGGGTGTCGCTTTGGCGCTCGCAAATCGAAGGAATGACGAAATGCCGCTACCGAAACGCAAAAATATGAGCCTGCGCGAAATGGAGCAAGCCGCGAAGGCCCAGTGCTACGACTGGAATACCAAGCATCAGGAAGGCGTGCTTGTGACCTACGAAGAACGGCTCGGCTCTGGAGAAACCATTCAGACCAAAACCAGGGGCAACGCGTTCGTGATGTGCTGCGAACCGGTGATTTTCGTGGACGATGTTTCCGGTGCAGTTTCCTTGGATCACTGCACTGTCGTCGCGAGAAACGCAGCCGCATAAGTAGCCCGAGAATGACACGCACACGACCAGCGTTCGGGAGTACCCGCTAGGAGCTGAAAATGATAGCGATACTTGAGTTTTTGATATTTCTGTTTTTGCTGCCCTACATCCTTTTCGGCGTTTTACTCGCCAAAATATGGGAAACGGTTTGCAATGTCTGTCAGCCGGGTCTTTTGCTTGTTGCAGTATGGATTGCTTCGTTAGGAGGCTGGCTCATTCCCAGCATGGCGCCCAACGACCGGCCCTGGCTGACGTTGGTTGAGTCCATTGCTCAAAGCCATGTGTTAGGCGCACCAACTCCATTTTTCATTTTCGGCATTGCCTTAGTTATTTTGGTTTTTGCTGTTATCGCAAGAACACGGAATACGGAGCACTGATCAAGGAGATTCCTGCCCAGCCGTCAAACGTTGGGCCGAAGCCGTAAATCGATGGGGCAAGTTCGCCGCGACTGGCGCAGGATTTTTGGCTATTGGTTACGGTAGTTGGGCGTCGTGGCAGTACTACCACCTTAACGCTCCAGACAGGTAACCGTCGATGAAGACTAACAACCCATTGCCCGGTTCGCGGGCCCTCAAGGAAAACACAACATGGCTACACAAAACAAATGTACCGAGCGCCGTCGTATTGAGCGCACCCTGTTGATCATAGGGATCACCTGCCTGGTAACACCGATTGTCTCCGCTGCCTTCTTGGGGGCGCTGCGTTCAAAGGTGGGTGCTCCTATTTTTGGCTTTCTGACCAACCCATTCTTCCTTCTGGGAGGTATCAGCATGCTTCTGCTCGGAGCTGTCCTGATCTTCAAGCTTGCAGCAATTCGAAGAACCGGCAACGGCTGGCAGGGCTTGTAATCCATACTGTTTTACGAAGGAAAGTCACCGCACGCGGGGAAAGTCGCTACACCCACAGCCCGCCCAGTGCGGGCTAAGTCAGTAGGTTCTACTCGCGGTGACGCCTTTTGTGCTTGTAAACACCGCTCTGTTAACCGTCGCTTTTTTTGCAAGGTAGAAGTCAGGAGATGTGATGAAGACGATCGTAGGTATGTTTTGGAGTGTGATGGCCGGGTTGTTCCTTGCCGTAGGGGTGATCGTGTTCACTCAGCTGATGGGTGCCGGCGCCGATCTGCTCGGCTTTACTGAGTGGACATACCGGTACTACATGCTTTGCCTGGGTGTTTGTATCGCTCTGCTAATCGGATCAAAGCCTGTCAGGCAGTATTGGGGGTTCATGATCATTTTTCTTGTCGCTGTTCTTCTGGTCGTTGGCATCGGTTTCCAAAGCTTCACGGGGGCGTCCTACAGTGAAGATGCCATCGCGCAAATGCAGGAGACCATGAGCGCCCTGGCCATGTTCGCTGTGAAAGCGGTGATGTACACCGCACCTGGTGTTTTGGCAGCTTTCTATACGTTTGTTGCTTTCGAAGGTGTCTCTCACTCTCGCCCGGCTGCTATGAACTGACCATCCAGAAGCACATCCCACCCAGGTTCGCCAAAGCCCAGCCATCGAGCTGGGCCGCGCCCGTAGAGAGGGGCTACTCCAGCTCCGCAATGGGAGGGTAATGCGATGAGTGACCTTTACGCTGCGATCATGAATCTACCGTGTGAGCCAGGTACTTCGAACCATGCCGAACGACT
>Ga0307412_10000582_pt1 | contig 21618 bp, 23 predicted proteins | sample DK1Cmetagenome_3_FD_203823 | JGI IMG/M metagenome (GOLD analysis project Ga0307412, IMG submission 203823) | Maize rhizosphere microbial communities from greenhouse at UC Davis, California, United States - DK15-C-1 | ecosystem: Host-associated > Plants > Roots > Rhizosphere > Soil | place: USA...
CGGGGCGTCCCGGTGCTGGTGGACGGCTCGCAGGCCGCCTACCACATGCCGGTGGACGTGCGCGCCCTCGACTGCGACTTCTACGTGGCGACCGGGCACAAGCTCTACGGTCCGACCGGCATCGGCGTGCTGTGGGGCCGGCACAACCTGCTCGAGGCGATGCCCCCCTATCAGGGGGGCGGATCGATGATCGACCGGGTCAGCTTCGCCAAGACGACCTATGCGCCCCCGCCGGGCCGGTTCGAGGCGGGCACCCCGCACATCGTCGGCGTGGTCGGGCTGCATGCGGCGATCGACTATGTCGACGGCATCGGGCTCGATCATATCCATGCCCACGAGACCGCACTGGTGGCGGAGACGCGCGCGGCGCTCTCCGCGATCAACAGCGTGCGGTTGTTCGGGCCGGACGACAGCGCCGGCATCGTCAGCTTCGCGGTGGAGGGCGTGCATCCGCACGACGTCGCGACGATCCTCGACGAGGGCGATGTCGCGATCCGCGCCGGGCACCACTGCGCGCAGCCGCTGATGGAATTGCTGGAGGTCCCCGCCACCGCGCGGGCGAGCTTCGGCGTGTATAACGGGCCGGCCGACGTCGCCGCGCTCGTGCGAGGAATCGAACGGGTAACGAGGATCTTCGGATGAACGAAGAACGCAGGATCGTGGTGGAAGAAGTCGACGCGGTCGAGGCGCCGCCCAAGGCGCGTGTCGACGCCGTGGCCGAGCCGGCCGCCGAGCGGAAGCGCGACTATCTCTCCGGCTTCCTCTCGCAGAAGGTCGAGGCACCCTCGGCAGGGGAGCCAGGCGGCCCGCTGTACGAAGCGGTGATCGACGCGCTCAAGGAGATCTACGATCCGGAAATCCCGGTCAATCTCTATGACCTGGGGCTGATCTACGGCGTCGACATCACCGCCAACGGCCATGCAGCGATCACCATGACGCTGACCACGCCGCACTGCCCGGTCGCCGAATCGATGCCGGGCGAAGTCGAGCTCCGCGTCAGCGCGGTGCCGGGGATCGCCACGGCCGAGGTCAACCTCGTCTGGGATCCGCCCTGGGACCCGCAGAAGATGAGCGACGACGCCAAGCTCGAGCTGGGGATGTTGTGACGAACTAAAGCCCCTCCCCTTCAGGGGAGGGGTTGGGGTGGGGGACTCTCCACGAGCGCTGTTCTCGGTGAGACACTGCCCCACCCCCAACCCCTCCCCTGAAGGGCAGGGGCTAAAGAAGGTAGAAGAGACGATGACGACCGACACCAAGCCCCGCCAGCGCCCCGCCGCGCTGCTCCTCACCCCCGCCGCCGAGGCGCGCATCGCCGCGCTGATGGCGAAGGCGCCGGAAGGCACGGTCGGCGTCAAGCTCTCCACCCCGCGCAAGGGCTGTTCGGGCCTGGCCTATTCGGTCGATTATGTCGGCGAGGCCAAGCCGTTCGACGAGAAGATCGAAACGCCGGGCGGCACCTTCTTCGTCGATGGCGGATCGGTGCTCTACCTGATCGGCTCGACGATGGACTGGGTGGAAGACGATTTCACCGCCGGCTTCGTGTTCACCAACCCCAACGCCAAGGGCACCTGCGGCTGCGGCGAAAGCTTCATGGTCTAATCGCGCCGGCTGGAGTAGATCCGCCGAAATGACTCAGGTTGCGGACGATACCGCGCTGCCGATCCGCGTGGCGGCGCTTTACCAATTTGCCCGGTTCGACGATCCGGCGGCACTGCAAGGCCCGCTGGCACAGCTGTGCTGCGGACGCCATGTGAAGGGCACGCTGCTGCTCGCGCGCGAGGGGATCAACGGCACCATTGCCGGCAGCGACGAGGCCATAGCCGCGGTGGTCGACCATATCCGCGCGCTGCCGGGCTGCGCCGAGCTCGACGTGAAATATGCCCGCGCCGCCGAGCAGCCCTTCTATCGGATGAAGGTTCGCCTCAAGCGCGAGATCGTGACGATGGGTCAGCCGGATATCGATCCGCTCGCCAGCGTCGGCACCTATGTCGCGCCCGAGGACTGGAACGACCTGATCGCCGATCCGAACACGATCGTGATCGACACGCGGAACGACTACGAGGTCGCCGCCGGCACCTTCCGCCGCGCGATCGACCCGCACACCAGCAGCTTCCGCGACTTCCCCGCCTGGTTTCGCGCGCATCGCGAAGCACTACTGGGGCGGGGAGAAACGCCGCCCAAGGTGGCGATGTTCTGCACCGGCGGCATCCGCTGCGAGAAGTCGACCGCCTTCCTCAAGTCCGAGGGGATCGAGCAGGTCTTCCACCTCAAGGGTGGCATCCTCAACTATCTGGAGAAGGTGCCCGCCGAGCACAGCCTGTGGGACGGCGAATGCTTCGTGTTCGACCAGCGGGTGACGGTGGGCCATGGCCTCGCACCCGGCAGCTACGAACTCTGCCATGCCTGTCGTCGGCCGTTGAGCGTCGAGGATCGAGGCTCGCCGCGGTACGAGGCGGGGGTGAGCTGCGCCGCCTGTTATGACGAGCGCACCGACGAAGATCGCGAGCGCTATCGCGAGCGCCAGCGCCAGGAAAGCTTCGCCGCCACCCGTGGCGAGAGCCATGTCGGCAAGGTCTATTCTGCGGCCGACGAGTAGGGCTGCGGCGCTGTCGCGGAGGTCACTCCTCCTATCGTCATTCCGGAATCCATTGGGGTCCCCGCAGCGGCTCCTGCTGCGCCGTAGTGACGAATGGATCCCGGCTTTCGCCGGGATGACGGTCTTGGCGGCGGACCTCAGCGCGCCATCGGCTGCGGCGCGCCGCGAGTCCGAAGCCGAAGCGCCAGCACATAGATGATGATGGCCACACCCGCGAACAGGAACCATTGAACCGCATAGGCGAGGTGGTTGTTCGGCACGGTGGAGATGTCGGGCGGCGCGCTCGGCTCCAGCCCCGGTGCCGCCTGATCCGATACTAGCATCAGCGGTTGCGGGGCGGGATCGAAGACGCTCGCGATCAGCGGGCGGTGATCGGGTGCGCGGGTCAGGGTGCCGCTGACCACCCCGCCCGGCCAATGCGGACGGAACATCGGGTCCGGCGTAACCCCCATGTCGACCAGCAGCGTATCGTTGGCCTGCGTGCGGCAGGTCGCGATCTGCCGCCACCCCTGGGCGCCTTTGATCCCGCGGCCGCCCTGGCGCCGCCACGCGGTCACCGCCTGGCAGGCGGAGCGGGCATGGCGGAACAGCAGCGAGGCGTCGGCATTGCCATTGTCGATGGTGACCGTCGGCTGCAGGACGTTCGCCGCATAGACCGCCAGCGCGTTCTGCTTCTGCGTCCGCCGGTCGAGCTGCCAGAAGCCCAGCGCGATCATCGCCGCCACGGCAAGGCAGACGAGCAGGGTGGGGAGGAGGGGTACGCGACGCATGGTCATTCCTCGCGAACCCGGCCCTCATGGGCGCGATTGCGAAATTCCAGCGCGAGCAGCAGCCCTTTCGCGACCCGCAGCGATCCCATCACCATCGCCAGCGTCACCGGCGGCCAGAGCAGCAGATGTACCCAGAAGGGCGGCGAGAAGGTGAATTCCACCCACAGCGCGAGGATCGTCACCAGCGCGCCGATGCCGAGCGTGAGGAACACCACCGGCCCGTCGCCGACGTTGAATTTGGCGAACTCCAGCCCGCAGGCGGGGCAGCGCTCGGCAAAGGCAGTGAAGCTGCGGAACAGGGTCTTTGCGCCGCAGCGCGGGCAGCAGCCATAAAGGCCGGATGCGATCGGGGGCGGCAACGCAGCGCTGCCGCCCCCGGTGGGATTAGGTGTCGGGTCCTCCACGTCAGCCGGCGTGAACCGGCGCGCCCCAACCGCCCCACACATAGATCGACGCGAACAGGAACAGCCAAACCACGTCGACGAAGTGCCAGTACCAGGCGGCCGCTTCGAAGCCGAAATGCTGGCGGGGCGTGAAGTCGCCGCGATAGGCGCGGACCAGATTCACCACCAGGAAGATCGTGCCCACGATCACGTGGAAGCCGTGGAAGCCGGTCGCCATGAAGAAGGCGCCGCCATAGGAAGAGCCGTGCTCGCTCGCCGCCTTGAAGGGGAACGGAGCCTCCATATACTCGTACGCCTGGAGGCAGCTGAAGATGAAGCCGAGGATCACGGTGAGCCACAGGCCCTTCTTCACCGTATCGTTTTCGCCCACGCCGATCAGGCCCCACAGGCCGTGCATCGCGCCGCCGCGTTCGTTGTGGATCAGGCCATGGTGCGCCCAGGTGACGGTGCAGCCCGAGCAGAGCAGGATCAGCGTGTTGAGCAGCGGGAACTGCCAGGCGTCGAGCACTTCCATGCCCTTGGGCGGCCAGGTGCCGCCGACCGCCTCCACCGTCGAGGGGAACAGCGAGAAGTCGAACCACGCCCAGAACCAGCCGACGAAGAACATCACTTCGGAGGCGATGAACAGGATCATGCCGTAGCGCAGGTGCAGCTGGACGACCGGGGTGTGATCGCCGGCATGCGCTTCCTGGATCACCTTGCCCCACCAGCCGAACATGGTGAGCAGCACCAGCGCCAGGCCGGTGGTGAGCACCAGCGTGCCGTTGGCGAACTTGTGCATCCACATCACGCCGCCTGAGGCCAGGATCAGCGCGCCGAGCGAGCCTAATAGCGGCCAGATGCTCGGCGGCAGGATATGATACTGGTGGTTCTTTGCTCCAGCCATGGGTGTATCCCCAATCCTCTCTCTATTTGGCGTGATGCTAGCTTGGTGTCTTCGTCGAATCCACAGGATAAAATGTGTAGGACAGCGTGATCTCTTCCACGTCGCGCGCATCCGGATCGTTCAGGATTTTCGGATCGACGAAGAAGATCACCGGCATGCGGACGGTCTCACCCGGCTTGAGCGTCTGCTGGGTGAAGCAGAAGCACTGGATCTTGGTGAAATATTTGCCGACCTGCGTCGGCGTGACGTTGAAGGTCGCCGTGCCGGTGATCGGATGGTTGGACAGGTTGGTGGCGGTGAAGAACGCCATATCGCGCCCGCCAATGTCGATCGTGTCGGCGCGGCGCTCGGGTGTGAACTTCCAGGGCAGCTTGGGGCTGACATTGCTGTCGAACGCCACCGTGATCTTCTGGCCCGTGGCGCCGGGCGCGCGCAGGCCGCGCTGCGTGGTGCCGTTGAGGCCGGTCGCCTCGCAGAAGATACGGTAGAGCGGCACCGCCGCGAAGCCGAGCCCGGTCATGCTGCAAACGAGCACGGCACCCATCAGGCCGACGCGCAGGTTGCGGCTGATCCTCATCCGCCGTGCGCCAGCTGCATCTTCACGATCGAGATGGCGAAAACGAGGACGACGAAGCCCCCGAGCAGCAGCGCCATCACGCGGGCACGCGCCCGCTGGCGGCTGCGCACCAGCTCGGTTTCGGAAAGGCCCTGGCCCGGAGTGCCGCGCGAGTCGTTCATTCCAACCACCTGTCGATCACCAGCGCGCCGAATAGCACGAAGAGGTACAGTATCGAAAATTTGAACAGGCGCTTTTCCGGAATCATACGGTCGTCCGGCTCGGACCGGCGCGTCGCGACCTGGATCGCCATGGCGAGGAAGATGCCGGACATCACCGCCGCGGTGAGGCCATAGGCCAGGCCGGTCAGCCCCAGCGGCCAGGGCGCGGCGGCGGCGGCGATCATCGGCAGCGTATAGAGGCCGATCTGGATGCGGGTGGTGCGCTCGCCAGAGACGACGGGGAGCATCGGCACGCCGGCATTGGCGTAATCGGTCTTCACGAACAGCGCGAGCGCCCAGAAATGCGGCGGCGTCCACAGGAAGATCAGCGCGAACAGCAGCAGCGGCAGCGTCGCGACGTCGCCGGTGGCGGCAGCCCAGCCGATCAGCGGCGGGAAGGCGCCGGCCGCGCCGCCGATCACGATGTTCTGCGGCGTGCGGCGCTTGAGCCAGATCGTGTAGACGAACACGTAGAAGAGGATCGAGACGGCGAGGATCACCGTCGCGATCAGATTGATCGCAACATACATCAACACCAGGCTGAACACCGCCAGCCCCACGCCGAAGTGCAGCGCCGACTGCCGATCCATGCGGCCGGCGGGCAGCGGGCGGCCCTGGGTGCGCTTCATCTTGGCGTCGAGATCGGCCTCATACCATTGGTTGAGCGCGCCTGCCGCGCCCGCGCCAAGCGCGATGCACAGGATCGCGGTGAAGCCGAGCACCGGGTGGATATGCACCGGCGCGGCGAGCATGCCGCACAGGCCGGTGAAGACGACCAGCGTCATCACCCGGGGCTTGGTGAGGGCAAGGAAATCGCGCCAATCGGCGGGCAGTGCGGGATTGGCGTTGGCAGCGGACATCATCGGTCTCGATATACGGCGCTGTTCGGGCGCGGGGAAGGGGCCCGTCAGCCGAGCCGCTTGGCGTTGGCGCGCACCTTGCGGCGATAATGACGCAGCGTCTTGCTTGCCTGGGCGTGCGGGGTGCTACCCAATTGCCCGGTGACGGCGGCGACCTGCAGCTCCCATGCCGCCTGCATCTTTTCGGTCACCATCTGCTGCGCTTCCGCCGCGGCATTGGGGCCGCCGGCAGCGAGCTTCGCCATCCGCAGGCCGATCACGGTGGAGGCCTCCATGCTCAGCATCCAGCTGTCCATGCCGATCTTCATCCAGTCCGAATAAGGCGAGTTGCGCATGGGGGTACTCCAGGGGTGCCGTGCCGGTTGAACGCGCGAGCAGTGGCGGTGGGGCCGGACATAGGCGGGAAATCCGAGTCGGTATAGCAGGAGGAAGTTTATGAGGTGTGGGACTGGCGGCTTGCTCTGCTGACAGCGCCCAAAAGGAGGAAAGAAGAACGCCCCGGAGGTTCCCCCCGGGGCGTCCTTGTCTCCAGCCCGGATCGGAGGTCAGTCGATCTTGGGCAGCGTTTCGAACTGGTGGAAGGGCGGGGGGCTCGACAGCGTCCATTCGAGCGTGGTCGCGCCTTCGCCCCAGGGGTTTGCCTCGGCCTTCTTACCGGCGAGCAGCGAATAGATGATGTTCACGAAGAACACCGCCATGCCCGCGGCCATGATCATGTACCCCACCGTCGCCATGTGGTTCCAGTACGCATACTGGTCCGTATAGTCGGGGATGCGGCGCGGCATGCCCTGGAGACCCAGGAAGTGCATCGGGAAGAACAACAGGTTCACGCCGAGGAAGAACACCCAGAAGTGCACATGGCCGAGGACTTCATTGTACATCTTGCCCGTCATCTTCGGGAACCAGTAATAGAAGCCGGCGAACAGGCTGAACACCGCGCCCAGCGACAGCACATAGTGGAAGTGGGCGACGACGTAATAGGTGTCCTGCATATAATCGTCGACGCCGCCATTGGCGAGGACGACCCCGGTCACGCCGCCGACGGTGAACATGAAGATGAAGCCGATCGCCCAGACCATCGGGGTCTTGAAGCTGATCGAACCGCCCCACATCGTCGCGATCCACGAGAAGATCTTCACGCCGGTCGGCACGGCGATCACCATCGTCGCGGCGGTGAAGTACATCTTCACCATCACCGGCAGGCCGGTGGTGAACATGTGGTGCGCCCACACGACGAAGCCGACCAGGCCGATCGCGACCATCGCATAGGCCATGCCGAGATAGCCGAACACCGGCTTGCGGCTGAACGTCGCGATGATGTGGCTGACGATGCCGAAGCCCGGCAAGATCATGATGTACACTTCGGGGTGGCCGAAGAACCAGAAGAGATGCTGGTAGAGCACGGGATCGCCGCCATATTGGGGATCGTAGAAGGCGGTGCCGAAGTTGCGATCGGTGATCAGCATGGTGATCGCCGCGGCGAGCACCGGCAGCGCCAGCAGCAGCAGGAAGGCGGTGACGAGCACCGACCAGGCGAACAGCGGCATCTTGTGCAGCGTCATGCCCGGCGCACGCATGTTGAAGATCGTCGTGATGAAGTTGATCGCGCCGAGGATCGATGCCGCGCCCGCAAGGTGGAGCGAGAAGATCGCGAAATCGACCGACGGCCCCGGCTCGCCATAGGTGGAGAGCGGCGCATAGACCGTCCAGCCCGTGCCCGCACCCACCCCGACGAACGGCGAGAGCATCAGCAGCACGAAGCCCGCCACGGTGAGCCAGAACGAGATGTTGTTCATCCGCGGGAAGGCCATGTCCGGTGCGCCGATCATGATCGGCACGAACCAGTTGCCGAAGCCGCCGATCATCGCCGGCATCACCATGAAGAACACCATGATCAGGCCGTGGGCGGTGATCAGCACGTTCCAGAAGTGCATCGCCTCGTCGAACGTGCCTTCGCCGTGCAGCTTGGCCACCCACCAGGGCAGATACTGGATGCCCGGCTGCATCAGTTCGGCGCGCATGATGCCCGAGATCGCGCCGCCGACGATGCCGGCGAAGATCGCGAAGATCAGGTAGAGCGTGCCGATGTCCTTGTGGTTCGTCGACATGAACCAGCGGGCGAAGAAGGCCGGCTTGTGATCGGCATCGTGATGATGATCGTCATGCGCGGCGGCATAAGGGAGCGCGGTATCGGTCATGGCTCAGTTGCCCGTGTTGCCGGCGCCGGCGGGGTTCGCGGTCGCAGGCTTGTTGGACGGTGCCGGGGTGGCGGTGGCGTCGACGGTGGGTTCGGCCTCCGTCGCGGCGTTGGCAGTGGCGGCGTCGGTCGCGTCATTGCCCAGGGCGGTGGTGCTCGCCGGCTCGGCCTTGGCGCCGGGCATGGTGCCGCCCTTGGCGGCGACCCACTGCGCGAACTTGGCGGGGCTCACCGCCTCGACCGCGATCGGCATATAGGCGTGGCGCGCGCCGCACAGTTCGGAGCACTGGCCGAAATAGACGCCTTCCTTCTGGATGATGAAGCTCGTCTCGTTGAGGCGGCCCGGGATCGCGTCGAGCTTGATCCAGAAGGCGGGCACGGCCCAGCTGTGGATCACGTCGGTCGCGGTCGTCACCAGGCGGATCGGCACGCCGACCGGCAGCACCACGCGCTGGTCGGTGGCGAGCAGGCGGGGGCCGTCGGCATCGCTGCGATAGCGCTGTCCCTTGGTGACCTGGCCCTCTTCCTTGAGCATGTTGGCGGTCAGCTGGATGCCGCCATTGTCCGGATATTCGTACGACCAGAACCATTGGTTGCCGATCGCCTTGAGCGTCACTGCGTTCTTCGGTGCCGGTTTGAACTGGGCAGCGAGCAGCTTGATCGAGGGGATGGCGATCGCCACCAGGATCAGCACCGGCGCCAGCGTCCAGACGATCTCGATCGCGGTGTTGTGGCTGGTGCGCGAGGGGGTGGCGTTGGCGGCGCGGCGATAGCGGATGATCACCCACACGATCAGCAGCAGCACGAAGATGCAGATGATCGTGATCAGCGGCAGCAGGATGGTGTTGTGGAACCAGTGCGCTTCCTGACCCGTGGGGGTCACCTGCGGCTGGAGGGAGAAGGCCTTGTCGACCGGTTCGCCGATGCCCGGCTGCGGGCGCGTCAGCGGTTTTCCGGCGGCGTCGAGCGTCGGATCGGCGACCTTGGCGGCCGGCGCAGCAGATGCGGCCGCAGGGGATGCGGCAGGGGCCGGGGCGGCGGGTTGCGCCAGTCCCGGAGAAGCGAAGGCCATACCAGTGGCCAGCAAGATCGTCGGTACCAAGAAACTGCGCATAAGGTGTTGTCACCCCTCTCCAGGAACGCACAACCGGGGCATCCTAGCGGCCCTTTGTACCAAAGGTATAGCTGGGAAAAGGCTATGCTCAACCTTTTTCGCGTGCGGTTGCGAAGGGTGCCCCCGCCACTTAAAGGATCGTTTCACCGTTGACTTCAGGAGCCCAGACATTGACCGGAGACGCCATCCTCGACGAATTTCGCGACGCAGGCGCGTTGCTTGAGGGGCATTTTATCCTGTCTTCGGGTTTGCGCTCTCCCGTATTTCTCCAGAAGATGCGTATTTTCGAAGATCCAGTACGTACCGAACGCGTATGCGGCGCGCTGGGCAAGCTGATTCGCGAGACGTTCGGCGAAGTCGACATCGTCGTTTCCCCGGCGATCGGCGGCATCATTCCAGGCTATGAGACGGCACGGGCGCTCGGCTGCAAGGCCGTATTCGTCGAGCGCGAGGACGGCGAGTTCCAGCTGCGCCGCGGCTTCGAGATTCCCGAGGGCGCGCGGGTGGTGATGGTGGAGGACATCGTCACCACCGGGCTTTCCTCGCGCGAGTGCATCGCGGCGATCCAGAAGCATCCCGGCACGCTGGTGGGCGCTGCCTGCATCGTCGATCGCTCGAACGGCAAGGCAGACGTGGGCGTGCCGCTCATCGCGCTGACCAAGCTCGACGTGCCGGCCTATCCGGCGGACCAGCTGCCGCCCGAGCTGGCGGCGATCCCGGCGATCAAGCCCGGCAGCAGGGCCATCGTGGCATGACCGGCCGCCTTCGCCTCGGGGTCAATATCGACCATGTCGCCACCGTGCGCAACGCACGCGGCAGCGGCTATCCGGATCCGGTGCGCGCCGCGCTGCTGGCGGCCGAGGCGGGGGCGGACGGCATCACTGCGCATCTGCGCGAGGACCGACGGCACATCACCGATGCGGATATCGCCCGGCTCTCGACCGAGCTGACCGTGCCGCTCAACCTCGAAATGGCCGCGACCGAGGAGATGCTGACGATCGCGCTCAAGCATCGCCCGCACGCGGTGTGCATCGTGCCCGAAAAGCGCGAGGAGCGGACCACCGAGGGCGGGCTCGACGCCGCCGGCATGTTCGACCTGCTCGCGCCGATGGTGGCGAAGCTGCGCGACAATGGCAGCCGCGTGTCGCTGTTCGTTGAGCCCGAGGCACGCCAGATCGATGCGGCGATCCGGCTCGGCGCGCCGGTCGTCGAACTGCACACCGGCCGTTATGCCGAACTGGAGGGCGAGGCGCTGGCGGTGGAGCTGAAGCGCCTGTCCGACGCGGCGGCGCTGGCGGCGCGCAACGGCATCGAGCCGCATGCCGGCCACGGCCTCACCTTCGACAATGTCGTGCCGATCGCGGCGATCCCGCAGGTGATGGAGCTGAACATCGGCCATTTCCTGATCGGCGAGGCAATCTTCGACGGGCTGGCACCGGTCGTGCGGCGGATGCGCGAGCTGATGGATTCGGCGCGTTGAGTTGCATGCCTCTTCTCCCTCTCCCGCCTGCGGGAGAGGGCCGGGGTGAGGGTGAGCTGGGTTCACATTGGTCGATGTGTTCGATTTTCTCCCACACCCTCCCCCTTCCGCCGCCTGTGGCCTCCCTATCCCGCAGGCGGGAGAGGGATCTGTGATCCTCGGGCTCGGTTCCGATCTCTGCAATATCGAGCGGATCCAGCATTCGCTCGATCGTTACGGCAAGCGTTTCGAGGCGCGGGTGTTCACCGACCTGGAACTCGCCAAGGCTGCCAAGCGGCCGCACAATTACGCCCCCACGCTCGCCAAGCGCTTTGCGGCCAAGGAAGCATTTTCCAAGGCGGTCGGAACCGGGTTCAGCCAAGGCGTGTTCATGAAGGATATCGGCGTGGTTAATGCACCGTCTGGCGCACCCACGCTCGCGCTGACCGGCGGCGCCAAGGCGAGACTTGACGCCATGACGCCACCGGGACACGTGGCCCGGGTGCATCTGACGTTGACGGACGACCATCCCTGGGCGTTCGCGATGGTGATGATCGAAGCCGTGCCGGCGGAAAAGGAAATGTGATGGGGGTGGACGAACTGGTGTTGCGCAGCAAGCGGAGCGAGCGACGCCAGAGCGCCATCAGCCAAGGTACCGATTGGTGGGCCGAACTGCGCGGCATCTTCTGGCTGGTGCTGGGGGTGCTCGCCTTTCACAGCCTGATCGCCAAGCCCTTCTACATCCCCTCTGAATCGATGCTGCCGAACCTGCGGGTGGGCGACCAGCTGATCGTCAGCAAATATCCCTACGGCTATTCGTTCGTAACCCCGACCTTCCATCTGCTGCCGCCGATCCAAGGCCGCATCCTGGGTCGGCTGCCGGCGCGCGGCGACATCGTGATCGTCACCCCGCCGCAGCACACGACCGATTACATCAAGCGCGTGATCGGCCTGCCCGGCGATACGATCGCCGTTCGGGACGGCGTCGTCTGGCTGAACGGCAAGGCGGTACCGCGCGAGCCCTTGGGCGAGCGGCTGGTGCCGATCGACGGCAATACCCGCTGCGATCCCGATCCCGAACGCGGCGGCTCGATCTTCTACGATGGGCGGCGCGTCACCCATGGCGGCAAGGCCTATTGCAGCCTGACGCTGTTCCGCGAGACGCTGCCGAACGGCGCCAGCTACGATGTTGCCGATCTCGGCGACTCCGCCGGCGACAATTTCCCGCCGATCGTGGTGCCCAAGAACCATGTGTTCCTGATGGGCGACAACCGCGACAACAGCGCCGACAGCCGGTTCGGGCTGGAGCAGAACGGCCTGGGCGGGCCGGTGCCGTGGGAAAATATCGGCGGGCGCGCCGAATTCATCACTTTTTCGCGCGATGGCTCGTCCACCTGGAACCCGCTGACGTGGTTCACGGGTTTCCGCTCGGATCGGTTCGGCATTTCGCTGCACCCGAGCCGCGAGGGTAAATGAGCAACGATCCGCTGGAATCCGCACGCGTCCGTGTCGTGCGCGAGCCGGGCCCGAATGAGTTTCGCGATCCTGCCATCCGCGCCGAATTCAAGAAGGCAACGGTATGGCTGGGCCTGGCCGTCGCCATCGCGCTGGTCGTGCTGCTGGTCCAGCCGCTGCTGATCATCTTCGGCGGGCTGGTGTTCGCGTCGATGCTGGATGGCGGCGCGCGCCTGCTCGGCAAGGTGCTGCCGATCCCGCGGGGCTTGCGCATCGCGCTGGTGCTGCTGCTGGTCTTCACCTTTTTCGGCCTCGTCTTCTATCGCACCGGCATGCAGATCGCCGACCAGGCGGAGCAGCTGCGCACCACGCTGGAGGCGCAGGCCAATCGCGTCGGGCGCTGGGCCTCCGACATGGGGCTGATGCCGGGCCGATCGGATCTGAACGGCCTGATCCGGGAGGGACTGGGCTCGATCGGGCGGCTGACCACGGCGGTTGGTACCGCGATCGGCGCGGTGACCAGCATGGTCATGATCCTGATCATCGGCCTGTTCATCGCGCTGGATCCGCGCATCTATGAGCGCGGGCTGCAATGGATGGTGCCGCTCGACCAGCGCCACGCCTTCGCCCAGATGCTCGGCGGCATGGCAACGACGATGCGCCGCCTGCTTGCAGGGCGCCTGCTCGGCATGTTGTTCGAAGGTGTGCTGACGTGGATTTTCCTCAGCATCGCCGGCGTGCCGATGGCGCTGCTGCTGGGCATCATCACCGGTGTGCTGGCGTTCATCCCCAATGTCGGCGCGATCATCTCCGGCGTGCTGATGGCGGCGGTGGGATTCAGTGCGGGCCAGGAAACCGGGGTCTGGGCGCTGATCATCTATTTCGGCGTGCAGAATTTCGACGGCTATGTGGTGATCCCGATGGTTGCCAAGCGCACCGTCGACCTGCCGCCGGCGCTGACGCTTTCCTCGCAGATCCTGGCAGGCACGCTGTTCGGCGTGCTCGGCCTCGCGCTGGCCGATCCGATGGTGGCGATGATCAAGGTGGCGCTGGAGAGCAACGCCCGCCAGAACGGCAAGCAGCCCAAGCGCGACGACGATTCCGACAAGGACTGAGCGATGCTGGTGCTGCACGATTATTTCCGCTCCTCGGCGGGGTACCGCGTGCGGATCGCGCTCAACCTGAAGGGCGTCGACTATGTGCGGCACGAAATCCCGCTGCTGGAGAATGCCCAGCGCAGTCCCGAGCATCTGGCGCGCAATCCGCAAGGGCTGGTGCCGGCGCTGGAGGCAGACGGACGGGTGTTCACCCAGAGCCTCGCGATCATCGACTGGCTGGACGCACGCTATCCGGCGCCGCGCCTGATCCCGTCCGATCCGGACGCGCGGGCGGACGCACTGGCGCGGGCGATGGTGATCGGCATGGACGTGCACCCGATCAACAATCTGCGGGTCATGCGCCATCTGGAGCACCAGGTCGGCGCCGATGCGGAGACGCGCTCGGCGTGGACCGCGCACTGGATGAGCGAGGGTTTCGCGGCGCTGGAAGCGATGGTGCGCAACGCGGGCGTCGGCGGGCCGTTCCTGGGCGGTGCCGAACCCGACATCTCCGACTGTTTTCTGGTGCCCCAGTTGTTCAACGCCCGCCGCTTCGCCGTGCCGCTGGACGCCTATCCTATCCTCCTGCGTGCCGAGACTGCCGCCCATGATCATCCCGCCTTCGCCGCCGCGCATCCAGATCGAGTCGCGCCGGGTGCTTGAACGGCTGGGCTGCGGCATAGCGGCACTTTGCGTAGCGGCTCCGGCCTTCGCGCAAGATACCGCGCCTGCCGAGATCGTCGTCACCGGGCGCGGGCTCGACGTGCCGCCGGGCGATGCCGCCTATGACGTGGTGACGATCGATCGTGCGCGGCTCGCTGATACCGCGAGCAACCGGATCGAGGACGTGCTTGCCGATGTCGCCGGGCTGGCGCAGTTCCGTCGTTCGACCTCCAGCTCGGCGCATCCGACCAGCCAAGGGATCACGCTGCGGGGCTTGGGCGGCAACGCCTCCAGCCGGGCGCTGCTGCTGCTCGACGGTGTGCCGCAGACCGATCCGTTCGGCGGCTGGGTGCCGTTCCCCGCCTATATGCCGGGCAGGCTCGCGGGCGTCCGGGTGACGCGTGGCGGCGGCAGCGGCTTTGCTGGGCCGGGCGCACTGGCGGGCACCGTCGAACTCGAGAGCGGCAGTCCGGCCGATCTGGGCACGCTCAACCTCGCCGCCTTTTATGGCAGCCGCGACAGCGTCGATGCCAGCGGCGTGGCGGCGGTGCCGGTGAACGGCGGGTTCTTCACCGTGGCGGGTCAATATGGCCGCAGCGACGGCTTCGTTCCGATCTTGAAACCGGGCCGGGTAGACCGCGCCGCGCCCTATGAGCAGGCGAGTCTTGCGGTGCGCGGCGTCGCCGATATCGGGGGCGGCACCGAACTCCAGACCAACCTCTCCGGCTTCACCGACCGGCGCGATCGCGGCACGGCGTTCACCGACGTGCTGAGCAAGGGCGCGGATGCCAGCGTGCGGCTGGTCCGCCGCGGCAACGGGCAGAAGGGCGAATGGGGCTGGTCCGCGCTTGCCTATCTGCAGGTGCGGCAGTTCGACAGCGGCTTTGCCAGCATCTCCGCGGCGCGCGATACGGTGAGCCCGGTCGTGCAGCAGGCGGTGCCGGCAACCGGCATCGGCGGGCGGATCGAAGTGGCACCGCCGGTGGGTGGCGGCGTGACGCTGCGGCTGGGCGGCGATCTGCGCCGCGTCTCGGGCGAGACGCGCGAGCTCTACACCTTTGTCGCCACCAGCCCCACGCGACGCCGGGTCGCCGGCGGCGCGAGCCTGACGAGCGGCGGCTTCGCCAATGCCAGCTATGCCGGCGGCGGCTGGACTCTCGATGCCGGCGGGCGGCTCGATCACTGGACGATCTACGACGGCAGCCTGTTCGAAGCGCCCCTGGCGAGCGGGCCGGTGCTTACCGACACGCGCTTCGCCAATCGCCACGGCTGGGAGCCGACCGGGCGGCTGGGCGCGGCCTATGCGCTGGGGCCGGTGACGCTGCGCGCCGCGGGCTATCGCGGCTGGCGGCTGCCGACGCTCAACGAACTCTATCGCCCGTTCCGTGCGGGCGCGGACGCCACGGCGGCGAACCCCGGCCTCGATCCCGAGCGACTATGGGGTGGCGAAATCGGCGTGGACCTGCGGCCGCTGCCGGATCTGGTGTTGCGCGCCACCGGCTATTGGAACCGGCTGGACGGTGCGATCGCCAATGTGACGCTGGCGCGCGGCCCGGGCACCTTCCCCGGCGTCGGCTTCGTCTCGGCGGCAGGCGCCTATCGCATGCGGCAGAACCTGGATGCCGTCGAGGCGAAGGGAATCGAACTGGACGGGCAATGGACGCTGGGTGCCTGGAGCCTCGCCGGATCCTGGGCCTATGCCGATAGCCGCGTGCAGGCCTCGGGCGCAGCGGCCTCGCTCGACGGCCTGCGACCGGCGCAGACGCCGCGTTTCCAGGGATCTGCAACGCTCGCCTGGCGCGCGGCGCTCGCCAATGCTTCGGTGACCGCCCGCTATGCCGGTGCGCGCTTCGAAGACGACCAGAACAGCGCCCGGCTCGATCCGGCCTGGACCGTCGATGCGACGCTCGGCGTGCCCGTGACCAGGACGCTGCGGATCGAAGGGCGGGCGGAGAATCTGTTCGACGCCGAGGTCCAGGCAGGCATCAGCGGCGGCAACGTGATCGAGCGCGCGACCCCGCGCACCTTGTGGATCGGTCTGCGCTACGCCACGCGCTGACGGGCCAGCCGGCTGAACAGTGCGAGATAGTCGCCCACCGGATCGCCCTCGTCTTCGCGCGGCGTCGGGCGGGCGCGTCCCGGTGCGATCCAATGATCGAGCGCGGCGACGAGCGCGTTGCCGTCGTCGCGGTCCACGACCGTGCCGAGCGCGGGCGAATCGATGATCTCGCGTACCGCCACGCTCGCCTCGGTCGCGACGACCGGCGTGCCCTGGGACAGTGCCTCGCGGATCACGCCCGGCACGCCTTCGAAGTCCGAGGTCAGCGCGGCGACGGTCGCGCCCTTCAGCGCCGGCAGTGGATCGCCGACATGGCCGGGCATCGTCACCCGATCCTCGAGCCCAAGCCGTGCCACCTGCGCTTCCAGCGCGCCGCGCCCGCTGCCCTCGCCGAGCAGCAACAGCTGGATCGAGGAATCGGCCAAGCGCGGCAGCGCGGCGATCAGCCGGTCCCAGCGCTTCTGCGGCTCGAGCCGGCCGACGCCGACGATGAAGCGCCCGGCCGGCAGCGCGATCGGCGCGGCATCGGTGATCCGTTCGGCGGGGGGATTGGCGATCACGCTCACGCGTTCGGGCGGTATCGCCATTTCGTCGATCGCCTCGCGCGCCATCGCAGGGGTCATCGCCACGACATGGTCGAGAAATGCCGGGTGCCAGCGCAGCCAACGATTATAGCCCCAGGCGACGATCGGCCACATCTCCGGCCGCACCAGCGCGTTCGACACCTTGGCGACGACCGGCGGCGAGGATCGGCCGAGTCGCAGCCGCGTGATGGCGGCGGCGGCGGTATAATAATTACCGGGGCAGAACAGGATGTCCGGATCCACCTGGCGCACCACCGTCGGCAGTCGCAGCAGGATCGGATAATGCGGGCTGCCCAGCTCGATCACCTCGATCCCCGCGGGCAGTTCGGCGGCCAGCGGGCCTTCGCAGGCACCGAGCACCAGCGTCACCCGATGTCCCCTTTCGAGCCACCCCGCGGCCATCCGCAGGAGCGCCCGCTCGACGCCACCGCCCTGCAGCGTTTCTGCGAAGGCCATGACATGCAGCGGCGTGGAGGGGGGGGAACGATACAGCATCTACTTGCGGATTGCCTTTCTAAAGCCCAAATCGCTGCCGGAATAAACCGCAATGTGTTGGGAGAAGCCCAACATCGCGCGACGCACCGGGAAGCCCGGGAAACGCCGAAACGCGGGAAGTGTGAGATTGTTTCGGTCTTGTCGGTGGCGCTATTGAATGGATTGAATAGGCAGGTTGGAGAGGCTTCGATGAACACACGCGTGGTCGAAGCCGCGATTCCAGCTGCACCCGATCTTGCAGGGCTGGAGCCCGTCGAGAAGATCAAGCGACGCTGGCCGATGTGGCTGGGCGCCGGCCTGACGCTGCTGATGGTGGTGGGGCTTGGGCGCGAGCTGTTCGGCGGCGGTCTTGCCGGGCTGGCGCGGGCAATGCCCACCAACCCGCTGTTTTATCTGGTATTCGTGCTCTATTATCTGGGCTCGCCGACCTTCGACTATATCATCTTCCGCAAGCTGTGGCGGATCCCGATCGACGGGATGATCGCGCTCCACAAGAAGCGGATCGCGAACGAAGTGCTGCTCGGCTATTCGGGCGAGGCCTATTTCTACGCCTGGGCGCGCCAGCGCACCCAGATGGTGGCGGCGCCGTTCGGCGCGGTGAAGGACGTGACCATCCTCTCGGCCATCGCCGGCAACGCGATGACGCTGGCGGTGGTGGCGCTCGCGCTTCCCTTCGGCATCGATCTGCTGAAGCCGGCCGAATTCAACACGTTGATGGGCTCGATCGCGGTGATCTTCGCGATGTCGCTGCCCTTCCTGATCTTTTCCAAGCGGGTCTTCTCGCTGCCGCGCGGACAGCTCTGGTGGGTGTTCGGCGTCCACTGCATCCGCATCGTCACCAGCTCGGTATTGATCGCCTTCGCCTGGCATTTCGCGATGCCGCAGGTTTCGATCGGCATCTGGCTGCTGCTCTCGGCCGGGCGGCTGCTCGCCTGGCGCCTGCCGCTGGTGCCGAACAAGGAATTGCTGTTCGCCAGCTTTGCGATCATGGTGATCGGACAGGGTGAGGCGCTGTCGGAGCTGATGGCGCTGATCGCCGGTCTGTCCCTGGTCGCGCACATGGTCCTGATCGCAGGATTCAGCCTGCACGCATTGCTCACGAGGAAAGAAGCATGAAGTGCACTGCCCTTCTGGCCGCGACGATGCTTGCCGCTGCGGCCGCGCACCCCGCATCAGCACAGACGCTCGGCGAGGACGCCGGCGCCTGCACCAGTGGCCGTGGCCCCGCCATTCAGGTCGAGATCAGCGGCCTGAAGGATCGCAGCGGTCGGTTGAAGCTGGAACTCTATCCGGCGGCCGAAGGAGACTTCCTCAAGGACGATCGCGATCTGGTGAAGGAAGGCAAGACCTTCCGCCGCATCTGGGCCAACACGCCGCCCTCCGGCGCGGTGGTGATGTGCATCCGCGTGCCAGGGCCCGGGGACTATGCTGTGCTGTTTACCCATGACCGCGACGGCAAGAACAAGTTCGATTTCTGGACCGACGGCGCCGGCTTCCCGTCGAACCAGCGGCTCGGCCGCAGCCGTCCCAAATTGCGCCAGGCAATGGTCCATGTCGGGAACGGCGTGACCACCGTGAACATTCGGGCGCAGTATCTGCGTGGTCTCGGCGGGTTCGCCCCGCTGGATTGAGGAGCCGCATGCGCATCGTCGACGTCAACGAGTTCTACTCACCTACCGGCGGCGGCGTGCGCACCTATCTTGACCGCAAGATGGGCCTGATGGCCGATCTCGGGCATGAACTGATCGTCGTCGCGCCTGGTGCCGAGGATGCGGTGGAGGAGCGGCCGGGCGGCGGCGCGATCCACTGGGTCAAGGCGCCGCCGCTGCTGCTCGACCGCAACTACCGCATCTTCGTGAAGGACGAGCCGGTCTGGGCCGCGCTCGACCGGCTGGCCCCCGACATCGTCGAGAACAGCTCGCCCTGGCTGCCCGCCTGGACGGTGGCGCGGTGGAAGGGCGACGCGCTCAAGATCTATTTCGCGCATGGCGATCTGGTCGGTACCTATCCGCAGCGCTGGCTCGACAACGTGGCGACGCCGCTCCAGGTCGAGCAGGCGTTCGGCTGGTATACCCGCTACATGGCCCGCTTCCTCAGCAGCTACGACGCCTTCGTTACCAACGGGCCGGCGCTGGCCAAACGGTTCGCCCGGCGCGGATTGAAGGTGGATGCGTCGGTGCCTTTGGGCATCGACCGCGGCTGGTTCTCACCCGACCTGCGCGACGAGAAGCTGCGGGCGTCGCTGCTCGCTCAGCTGGGCCTGCCGCCCGAGGGGCATCTGTTGCTGGGGCTGGGGCGGCACCACAAGGAGAAGCGCTGGCCGCTGGTCATCGAGGCGGTGGAAGCCGCCGCCAACGACCTGCCGGTGGGACTGATGCTGCTGGGCGACGGGCCGCAGCGCCACCAGCTGGAGCAGCTGATCGCCGAGAGCCCGCACATCCGCATCTTCCGGCCGGTCTATGATCGAATGCGGCTGTCGCGGATCATCGCCAGCTGCGATGCGCTGATCCATGGATCGGATGCCGAGCCCTTCGGTCTGGTCGTCTGGGAAGCGCTGGCCTCGGGTCTGCCGCTGATCGGACCCGACGAGGGCGGATTCGCGGAGATCGCCGAACCGCCGTTCGCGGAGACCTATGCGGCGCGCGATACGCTATCGGCCGCCGAAGCGATCCGGCGGCTGTTCCGCAGGGACCAGACGCTGCTGCGTCACGCCGCGCGCATCGGCGCGGGCAAGGTGCGCAGCGACGCCGACCACGCCGAGGCGCTGATGGACTATTATGCCGGTTTGCTGGCGGCCCGGTGCGGCGGCTCGGTCGCCGAGATGTCCGGCGCGGCATAGACGGTGATCGGCACGCGGCCGAGCAGGTAGACGCCGCGCACCGCATAGCCCTGGCGATGCAGATAGCGCTGGACCCGCGCCCGCACTTCCAATCGCTCGCCGCGGAACGGCGTGCGCATCACCACCACCGCCGGATGCTGTGCGAAAATGCGATCGACTTCGGCGATCTGGTCGACGCCGAGTGCGCCATTCTCCCGCTCGCGCGACAGGTGGCTGGGGAACAGCCAGGGGCTTAGCGTGCAGCGGCCGGTCGCACCGTAGAGCATCGAATCGCCCGAATGGACGTACAGGCAGCCGGGGCCCCGCCCGACCGCGTCGGCGATCGTCGCGAACTGCGCCGCGTTGCCGCGCTTGGCCTGGGCGATGACGACCGAGACGGTGCCGGCGATCAGCGCCACCGCGAGCAGCGCCGGCGCGACGATGCGGCGGCCGGTGCGATCGTGGGCGAAGAAGGCGGCGCAGCACAGGCTTGCCGGCACCATCACCGGCAGCGCGTAATGGGGGAACCACGAGCCGAATACGATCAGGCCTACCATCGCTGCGATCAGCCAGCCGAACACCAGCACCGGCGCATTCCCGGCCGTTTCCCGAGACTGAAGTCGCCGCCAGCCGAGCCCGCTCAACACCAGCAGCGGCGCCAGCGGCACCATCACCTCGAAGAAGGCGCCGACCAGATCGATCAACGGATCGGTCTTGCGATCGAGGATCGAGCCGAAATTGGCATAGGACCAGGCATCGATCTGACCCAGCGAGGCATAGACGCCGGCGACGAGCAGCGTCGGCAGCATCGCCATGCCGGCATAGCCCAGGCCGCGACGGGCGACGTGGATCAGGCTCGCGCCCAGCAATGCCTCGCGTCGCAGCAGCCACAGGCCGAAGAAAAGCCCTTCGAACAGGACGGTGTATTTTACCTGCAGCGCCAGGCCGATCAGCAGCATCGCCAGTAGGTTGCGGCCGACCCGGGCCGGATCGCCGTCGCGATCGCCCGCGCGCGGCAGCAACAGCGCGATCGCGCCGATGGTGAGCAGGTTGTAGAAGACCGGCGCCTGCCCGCCCTGTCCGTCCGCGACATTGAGCATCAGGATGTAGAGCAGCGCCGCCGGCAGCGCTCCGGCGCTCCAGCCGAGGCGATCGGCGGTTCGGGCGATCATGCCAGCGGTGAGCACCACACAGGCCAGCGCCATCAGCTGGTAGGCAAGGATGCCCCACGGCATGCCGAGCGCGGCGGCGGGCGCGTAGAGCAGGAACAGCCCGACAGGCTTGCGGTCCCAGATGTCGACGAAGGGCAGCGCGCCGTGCAGCATGCGCTGGGCGGTGACCCAGTAGAATTGCTCGTCCACCGCCACCACCGGATCGCCGAAGG
>Ga0307412_10000583_pt1 | contig 21605 bp, 19 predicted proteins | sample DK1Cmetagenome_3_FD_203823 | JGI IMG/M metagenome (GOLD analysis project Ga0307412, IMG submission 203823) | Maize rhizosphere microbial communities from greenhouse at UC Davis, California, United States - DK15-C-1 | ecosystem: Host-associated > Plants > Roots > Rhizosphere > Soil | place: USA...
CGACGCGATCCAACCGCAACGATGCGTGCGTACTGGCGCGTAGAAAGATGCGGCGACTTGGCTACCCTGCTTGGAAATAGATAGTTGTCTGAAGCGAGGCGCGCCGCATCTATACAAGCAGCCACCGACTGTCGTGTCAGTTCGGTAACTTCGAACTGTACTAGCCGATGCGTCTTGCGCGGCATAACGATAGCGCGCGAGTAAGCGCTCTTCCCTTGTGAAATGTCGCAAACGCGCAAGTTGACCAAATCGCAACCACGTAATTTTCTGTCGATGGCTAGATTGAATAGCGCCAGATCCCGCACCTTTTAAGCTAGCTGCAGCCGTATACGGATTGCCCAGGTTTCTCTTAGCGTCAACGGAGCCTTTTGGCCAACAAGCCTCCCCTTGTTCCAAGGGAAGTGCGGTTTTTCTTCATCGAGGTCCGGTTTCATGGAATTCATCCTTCGATGAAAGGAATCCCATTTTCACTAACAAAAAGGACGCTTACGGCCCTAGCAGTCGTTCACGAGCCCGGTTCTTCGTCCGACTATAGGCTTGGTTGTCAGCCGGCCCCCACAACGATATGCTTCATTCAGAACAAGTGGTTGCGTCAGAAATTCTAGGCGCGATCGCGTAGGTGGACCCACGGGTCCGCCTATTCAGTGTTTAGGGGACAAGAACCGCATCATGGCGAATCGACCACCACTTACAGACGCTATCGTTGTGGCAGTTTCTCAGCTGGTAGACGATTCTCAAGGCGACCGGCGCGACCCAGCGCACTCGGATATCGAATTCCAAATCGACAAAGCCGGCTTGGCGTCTGCTGATCCGGGGCGGGCAAACGGAAAACCAGTCGGAAAATCCAAGCGTGTGCGTGGAGTCTTAAGTTGGGCGATTTCGAATAACCCTGCTGCCGGAGAAACACTTGTAGCTGGTCTTGTTGCCACGGTTCAAGGCCACGGAGGGTTCCGCGAAACCTCCACCAACTACTGCGGCGCTGAGGCTGTTGCAAATCTTGCCTCGGCTTTCACCACACAAGGGTGGGACCTATTGCCAGACGGATCACTTCAGCCAAAGGTCCTTGATTCCCTGAGCGGTAAGGAACGTACTGCTGCATTGCGCACGTACGCAGATCGTGCACGCCGAGGAGCCTTGGACAGTCCGCTTCTTGCTGGAACGGCCAAAGACCTACTTGAAGCAACAGCTGCCCACGTGCTCGTTCAAAGGTGGGGTAGTTATCCGAGTACGTCGAACTTTCCGACACTGTTAGGGCAAGCGATCACCGCCCTCGGTTTGGCAACCCCAGGTGATGCCGTTGTTTCAGGTGAGCCTGCGCATAAGCGTATGGAACGCGCTGCATATGAGCTCGCCTGTGCCTTAAATGCGCTCCGCAATAAGGAAGGCACGGGGCACGGTCGGCCATTGATAAGCGGGATTACACTGATGCAGGCCACATTTTCTGTGGAGTCCATGGGCAACATTGCATCGCTGATGCTCGATGCTTTGAGTCCATGAAATTGTCCTCTGATATTTCGCTGTAACTGACTGTCATTCCGCTGCGCAGGCTGTCGCCGGCGGAGCTCAGGCGTTGACCGTCTGCTCCTGGCCGCAAGCGGCCCTCACATAAAGACCGTTTCCGACCGAGAGCAAAAGTCCGGGCCCCAGGGGTGACCGGGCCACGCTACATCCCGCTATAGGCAATATTGCCGACACTGCTCATGCGCTTGGTGATAAGGCGATCTTCCGAAAAGATCGGCAGTAAAGACGATTAACTCCTAGGAAATCGTCGCCACTGCGTAACCCCGCTCGGCTCAAATTCGGTCATTCCTACCCAACGGAGACCGTCGAAAAATGAGAGTCAAGCATCCCGCCATTTCGGCGCTGGCGCGCACGCCAGCGAACCCTGCGCTACGCGTCCGCCTCCCGCTCCGAGAGCACCGCGCGGCCGTGTGGGCCCGCCTGGCTGCCACCGCAATGCTGTCGTTGGCGCTGACCGCGTGTGGCGGCAGCGACGACGATACCGATGCGGGCACGCCCCAGCCCGAAACGCCCGCCACGCCGCAGCCGCCTGTCGCGTCCGCCAGCCGCCATGCACTGGTGATCGACATGGACAGCGCCGTTTACCGCGCGGTGCAAAGCGGCATTGCCGCCGGCACGCTGCCGAACCTGGCGAGGCTTCAGGTGCAGTTGGCCTACAACGGCGGCGTTGCCGGCACCCCCAGTCAGCAGCCCACGTTGGACATGCCGGGGTGGGCCACTCTGCTAACCGGCACGTGGGCATATCGGCATGGCGTGATCTCCAGCGCGCCCGTGCAAGCCCTGCGGGCCCCCACGCTGTTTCAACAATCCAAGGCCGCGAACACGGGGCTGAACGGTGCGGCCGTGGCATCGCCAGAATTGGCGCAACTGCTGGTGGCCGACCACGACGCCGGCTACCTGGACACCATGGCCGATTGTTCGGACCAGGCCGCCACCATGGATTGCGTGTCGGATCAGGCGGTGCGGATGATCGGCAGCGGCTATCGCACGGTGGTCGCGCAATTTCGTTCCGCCAAGGACGCCGCGCTGGATTACGGCCTGGGCTCGCCCCAGTACATAGCCACGCTGGCCAAACTGGACCGCGCCGTGGGCGCCATGCTGGACGAGACCGGCAAGCTTGCCGACCGCCAGTGGCTGATCGTCGTGACGGGCAACCACGGCCTTAGCGACAACAGCCAGGACGACGGCTTGCCGCTGGTGCCGGAATCGGCCACCTTCATCGGGTTCAACCAAGCCACTAACAACGGCGGCCAGGGCGTCGGCGCGCCGATGCCCGCCACGTTGGACGATCTGTATGGCTACGCCAGCATGGCAGATGTGGCGCCCACGATATTGGGATACCTGAACGCAACGCCGCAGGCCGCGCAGTACGCGCTTGATGGCGGCAGTCTGCTTGGGCCGCAACCGGTATCGCGTTTGGTGGCGGCAGTTGCTGACAATAACTCGTCTTCCGTCAACGTGGTGTTGACGTGGACGGCGCCGCCTGACCGCCGCATCGACGTACTGCGTGACGGCCGCGTCATAGCCTCCCGGCTGCCCGCGGGCACCACGACGTATACCGACAACCAGTTGACGGCGGACCTGTCCGCGCGCGGCACCTATCAATTCACCTACACCGTGCAGGCCGGCGAAGGTGATACCGCCGCATCGCGCAGCATTATCAGCCCGCCCTTGTCGTATACACCGCCGGTGCCGCTGGCTGCGACGCTGCGCAACGGCCTGGTGTCCTACTACCCGTTCAGCGCGACGCTGCCGCCCGTGGACGCGCAGGGCAACAGCACGATGGGCCCTGCCTCCAGCGACCTGCCGGCGTCGGCCGGTCTGGTCGCGCCCGGCCCGTTCGCGGGCACCAACGGCTTGCTGGTCGATACCAATTTCGTCACGACCGCCGGGCTGGAAGGCTATCGCCTGACGCCCGCCAATGGGTTCGATGTGTCCAAGGGCACCGCGCCGCAGTTCACCATCGGCTTCTGGTTCAAGGCGCCGGAATGCGTGTCCCGCAGCAACGTGACGATCCTGTCGAACAAGAACTACGTCAGCGGCGGCAATGCCGGCGTGGCGATCGGCATGTTCTCCAGTTCGGGCAGCCAGTGCGGCATCGCGTTCAACATCGGTTCGGGCGGCGGCGTGCGCGCGGACGGCCCGACCAGCCCGTACACGCAGATCACCGTGGGCCGGTGGAACTACATCGCGTTTTCGGTGGACGGCGTTGCCAAGACCATGAACATGGTGGTGTTCGATTCCGTGACGGGCGTGACCAACCGCGTGGCCACGGGCAAATCGACGGGTTCGGTGGATATGTCCAAGCTGTCTCCGTATCCGCAATGGGGCATCGGCGAAGACGGCACCGGCACCTATCTGATGAACAAGTGCGGCGCCACGCCGCCCTACACGGTGGGCCTATGCACCACGGCGCCTCCATACCAGCAGCTGTTTGGCGACCTGGCCATGTGGAACCGCGTGCTGACCGACAGCGAACTGCAATCCATCTTCCTGTCGAACAAGCCGCTGTCTACGCTGCCGGCCCAGTAAGGAAAGAATGATGACGACTCTTTCTTCCCTGGCAGGCAAGTGGCGTGTATCGGCCATCATCCGCGCGCTGGTGGCAATGATGGCGTGCGCCTTGGTCGCCGGATGCGGCGGCGATGACGATTCGGACGGCGATGCGCCGGCTCCGGTCGCGCAAGCGGGCGATGGCTCGGCGTCGCAGGCGCCCATCGTGGCGCCTCCGTCGGCCGGCGCCTGCCCGGACGGCGGTGCCCAGGCGGAGCAGCCCCCGGCGCTGAACTCGACGCTGGACTGCGCGCCTTGAGTCCACGGCGGCGGCGCGTGGGCGCCGCCGTCCCCTATCTATCGAACGGAACCCGATCACCATGACCCTCATGAACCGCCGCAATTTCTTGCGCGCTGCCGCGGCCACCGCCGCGCTTGGGCCCTTTCCTCCCGCCATCCAGCGCGCGCTGGCCATTCCGGCCAACAACGCCACGGGCACGATCAACGACGTTGAACACGTCATCATCCTGATGCAGGAAAACCGGTCGTTCGACCACTACTACGGCACGATGCCCGGCGTAAGAGGCTTTAGCGACCGCTTCACGATACCCATGGCGTCCGGCCAGCCGGTCTGGATTCAGCAAGGCGCCTCGGGAACCGTTCAGCCCTATTACCTGGACGCCACCAAGGGCAACGCGCTGCGCGTGGGCGGCGCCCACAATTGGGCTGACCAGCAAGCGGCCTGGGACGGCGGCCGCATGGCGGCGTGGCCCCGCGCAAAGAACACCAAGGTCGCGATGGGCTATCTGCAGCAATCCGACCTGGCGTTTCATTGGTCGCTGGCCAATGCCTTCACGGTGTGCGATGCCTATCACACGGCGATCAACACGGGCACCTTCACGAACCGCATGTTCTTGTGGAGCGGCACCAACGGCGCCAACGTGACCGATTACGCCTGCGTGACCAACGCAAATTGGGGTGGCCTGGGCCCGTCGCAAGACGGTCTGGACTGGATGACCTACCCCGAACGCCTGCAAGCCGCCGGCGTCAGCTGGAAGGTCTACAACACGCCCGGCAACAACAGCAACAACAACCAGCTTGTGGCGTTTGCTGCGTATCGGGCCGTCAACGAGCGGCTGGCCGCCGTGGGCTCGCCGTCCGCGCCGTATACCGCGTCCATGGAAGCGATGTCGCCCTTGTACAAGGGCTACGGCAACACGATGCCCGACGGCGGCTACCTTCAAGCGATTGCCGACGACATCGCCATGGGCACGCTGCCGCAGGTGAGCTGGATCGTGGCGCCCGGCCCCTATAGCGAGCATCCCAGCATGTCGGTGCCGGGGCAGGGCGCCTGGTTTGTAGAGAAGCTGCTGGAAACTTTGACCGCCAACCCCGATGTCTGGAGCAAGACGGTTCTGATCCTGAACTACGACGAGAACGATTGCTTTTTTGACCACATGCCGCCGCCCGCGCCGCCTTGGCGCGACGCCGACGGCGCGCAGTCGGGCAAGTCAACCGTCGACATCGAAAAGGAGTACTACACCATGCCCGCGCCGCCGGGAGACACCAGCAAGGTCACGCCCGACGGCAGGCCATTTGGTGCCGGCCCGCGCTTGCCCACGCTGGTGATATCGCCCTGGAGCGTGGGCGGATGGGTCAATTCGCAGCAGTTCGATCACACCTCGGTCCTGCGGTTCCTGGAACAACGCTTCGGCGTGGCCGAGCCGAACATCAGCCCGTGGCGTCGCGCGGTCTTTGGCGACCTGATGTCCTGCTTCAACTTCAAGGACCCCAATACCGCCAAGCCCCTGTTGACTCCGGCGCCGACGCGCGCCGAGGCCGACGCCACCCTGGCCCAGCAAGTCAGCTCGGGCACCGTTCCCGTGCCGGACGTGGGGACGGTGCCCTTGCCGACGCAGGCGCGCCTGGTGCGCCCGTCGCGCGCATTGCCTTATCACCTGCATACCAGCGCCAACGTGGATATGAGCGGCGGGCAGGTCTGGCTGACGTTCAGCAACACCGGCGCGCAGGGCACCGTGTTTCACGTGTACGACGAACTGAACCTGGCCCGATATCCGCGGCGTTACACCGTGGAAGGCCGCAGGATGATCTCGGACTCGTGGCAGGCAACGGTCGACAATGCGGGCCGCTACAGCCTGTGGGTGCTGGGGCCGAATGGATACCACCGCGGCTTCAAGGGCGACATCAGCACGCTGGGCGGCGGGCCGAACCCCGAGGTGCGCGTGTGTTACGACGAACGCGGCCGCGCCGTGTCGCTGACCATCATGAACATGGGCGCCGCGCCCGCGACCGTGACCGTGCAGGCCAACGCGTATCGCACGGACGGGCCCTGGACCTACACCGTCGACCCGGGCATGCAGGTCGAGCCGCGCTGGTCGGTAGAGGCATCGGACAATTGGTATGACTTCACCGTCACCATGGGCAATGACTTCGAACGCCGCTTTGCGGGCCGCATGGAAACCGGCCAGGACAGTACCAGCGATCCTGCCATGGGGGTCGTGTAAGCGTCATGTGCGTCCGGCATCATTGCGGCCAACGTACATTCAACGGCCAGCAGAGACCCGCCATCCATGACGCTTAATCAGATACGCGCATTCATCATGGTGGCCCAGCACGGCGGCTTCACGGCGGCCGCCCGTGTGCTGGGCCTAAGCCACACTACGCTTAATTCCCAGATTCAGATGATCGAACGGGAGTACGGCGCCGAACTGTTCCACCGCCGGGGCAGGCGCGTGGAACTGTCCGCGTTGGGGCTTGAAATGTTGCCGCTGGCGCGCCGCATGGTGTCGCTGGAAGCCGATATGCGGCTGATGCTGGACGATAGCGGCAAGCTGCGACGCGGGGCGCTGAAGGTTGGCGCGGTGGGGCCTTACCATGTCACGGAAATGATCGAGGCCTATCACGCGGTCTATCCACGGATCTCGCTGTCGATCACGCTGGGAAACTCGGAAGTGGTGCTCGACGACCTGGATAAATACGTCTGCGACGTGGGGGTGGTGGCCAGCCGCTATCCGGAAGAGCGCTACTACATGCAGCCGTATGCCCGCTATCCGGTCATTGCGTTTGTGCGGATCGACCATCCGTTCGCCAAGCGCGGATCGATCCAGTTGAAGGAATTATCGGCCCAGCCTTTGCTGATGCGCGAACCCGGCTCCACGACGCGCAAGGCGCTGGAAGATGCGCTGCGGCAGCACAATGTGCCGGTGGAAGTGGCCATGGAAATCGGCAGCCGCGAGGCGCTGCGCGAGGCGGTGGTGCGCGGACTGGGCGTGGGCACCGTATCCGAATCCGAGTACGTGCCCGATCCGCGCCTGCGGCCCGTGCGTATCGATGGCGACGTGGTCTCGACCCATATTCACGTGTGTTGTTTGCGTGAGCGCCGCGAGAGCCCGCTGATTGCGTCGTTCTTCGATGCGATACGGCATTGCGACGCCGCGCGCGCGGAGGCGCACTGACGCAGGCGAAATGTCGTGGACAAAAAAAGGCGCCGACGGGAAGTCATCCCGCCGGCGCCTTTCGATTCTGGCCGTGACTCAGGGCGTTTCGCCGCGCGCCAGACGTTGCCTGATCTGTTCAATGACGGCGGGCAGGTCCGCCACGCTGTCGATGGCGTAGTGTGCGCCGGCCTGTGTCAGGCGGCGGGCGGCATGCGCCACGCGAGCCTGCACCTGGACGGGGTCTGCGGCGGCAAGCTCGGCTTGCGAGTATCCGACCTCGTTGCCGGACAGCGTCAAGCCCACGCACCACATCCCGGCGTTGCGCCCTTCCTCGATGCCCGGCGTGGTGTCGTCCACCTTGATGCAACGGCGCACGTCTTGCGCGCCCAACGCCAGCACGTTGGCCAGCGCCATGAAGGGGCCGGGCCGGCCACCCGCGGGCAGTTCGTCTCCGGCGACTACCCAGTCCGGCGCGATGCCATCGGCCGCGGCGTGCGGCAGCAGCACGTCCAGCACCTGGCGCGGATAGCCCGAGCATGACCCGATCTTGATGCCTTGTTCGCGCAGGGTTTGCAACGTCAGCACCGCGCCCGGAATCGGCTGCGAGTACGCGGCCACTTTTTCGATCTGCATCGGCATGAAACGCTGATAGATCGCGTCGATGTCTTCGTCCGTTGACGCGCGACCGAACGTCTGGGTCCATTGCGCCTGGATGGACGGGTCGGCAAGCAGCGTGCGGATGTGATCGCGCTTGGACAAGCCCATGGGGCCGCGCGCCTGCTCCAGCGTGATGTGTACGCCGAAGGTCGCAAAGGCGTCGACAAAGATCTGGGTGGGCGCCAGCGAGCCGTCCACCAGCGTGCCGGCCCAGTCAAAGATCACCGCTTCGATCGCGGGCAGCGGTTCGCCCTGGGGCGTGGAAACCTGATTCATGTTCAACAACCTGAGAAGGGAAGAAGTGCCGAAGTCGGCAAAAGGAGAGTCGGCGCGGCTCATTGCGCGCCGACAAAATTGCGGCCGCGCGGTCCCAGCAATGCATCGGCCACGCGGTTGTCCCACTGGTCCGGCGCGACGCCATAGGTGGCGGGGTCCGTGCTGACGCCCAGGTCTTCAAGGAATGCCGTCAACACCTGGGTGGCATGGTCGGCGTCGCGCGCGTCGAATATAGACAGCAGCAGGGCGTCCAGTTCCGCATCCTTGCCAAACGCCATCCGCATGACACGCGGCAGGCTGAACGAGCAGGCAATGCCATGCGCGATGCCATGATCCAGCGTCAGTCCGTAGGACAACGAATGCGCCAGCGCGGTCTTGGTGTTGGAAAACGCCAGGCCGGCCAGCGTGGCGGCCACGGCAACGCGTGAACGCAGCGCCTTGCTGGACAGATCTTGCATCACCAGGGGCAAGGCAACCAGCACCTGCCGCGCGGCCGACACGGCCAGGCTGGCCGAGACGGGATTGCGATGGACGTTCCATAGCGATTCCAGCGCATGCGACAGCGCGTCCAGGCCGCTTGCAAGCGTGGCGCCATACGGCAGGCTGAGCATCAGCGTGGGGTCGATCAAGGCCGCTTCGGGCCAGGTCCAGGGCAGATGCAAGGAGTACTTGCGGTTCTTCTGCTGGTCCCACAGCGTGGCCCACGGGGTGACTTCACTGCCGGTGCCGGCCGTGGTCGGCAGCGCGATCAAGGCGCGCGCGCGGTCGGGCGGGCTGGTCATCGCCGCGTTGCCGGACAGGCAGGCCAGCAGCTCATCGAAGGTGCCCGACGGCGTGCGCGTCAGCAGGGCCTTGGCGCAGTCAATCACGCTGCCCCCGCCCAGCGCGATGATGCACTCCACCTCGGGGTGCTCGCGCCACAGGCGTTCGTACATCGGCGCCAGCCAGGCGACATCCGGATTGGGGTGCACGTCGGTTTCGATCGCCACCAGTTGTTGGCCCAGCATGGCCTGGATCCGGTCGCACAAGCCCAGCGCGCGCGCTTCGGGAAATGCAATCAGGATCGCGCGCCGCGAACCCAGCCGCTGGGGCAGGCGCTCTAGCGCGCCGTCGCCCGCGTCGATGCCGACGGGATTATGAAAGTGCCACATGTCAGTCTCTGAAAAATGATGGGGATTCAGCCACGCCCGTTCTCGCGGATCGCAACCCGCAGGCGATTGGAAATCAGGTCGGCTACGATCACCATGACGGTGATGACAACGATGCAGGTCGCCGTTTCCTGGTACTTGAACAGCTTTAAGCTGCTGACCAGTTCAAAGCCCAACCCGCCGGCGCCCACCATGCCAAGCACGGTGGCGGAACGCAGGTTGACTTCAAAGCGGTACAGAATCACCGCGATCCATGCCGTGATCACCTGGGGCAGCACGCCGAAAACGATCACCTGCAACGGCCGGGCGCCGGTGGAACGCAGCGCTTGCAGCGGGCCGTCGTCGATTTCCTCGATGCTCTCGGCAAAGAATTTGCCCAGCATTCCTACGCCATGCACGGCCAGCGCCAGCACGCCGGGGAAGGGGCCCAGCCCCACCGCCGCGACGAAGACCAGCGCCAATATCAATTCGTTGATACTGCGGATAACGTTCAGCATCTGGCGCGTGGCGCGATACAACCACGGATTGACGTGCAGGTTGCGCGCCGCCAGGAATGACACGGGCAGGGCGCCCAGCACACCCAGCAAGGTGCCCCAGATAGCGATTTGCACCGTTTCGATGGCCGGCGCCGTCAGTGCATTCAGGATGCGCCAGTCGGGGGGAAAGGTCCTGCTCAGGAAGTCGGCAATTTGCGGAATGCCGGCAGCCAGCTCGGCGGCGCTCAGTTGCGCGCCTTGGGCGCTCCATTGCAGCGCCGCCATCGTCAGCGCCAACGCCGCCAGGACCCCGGCCCAGCCCTTCACGCTGGTGGGCAACGGCGCGACCCACAGGTATTTCTTGTCGTCCATCTCAGGCTCCTTTATGCGCGGCTTGCAGCGTTTCGGCGGAAAACGGCGCGTCGCCGCCGGCATGGGCCGCGCCGCCGACGGGCTCGGCGCCGGGGTAAATGCGGGTAAGGTCGGCTTCCTGCATGGCGCCGGGCAGGCCGTCGTACACCACGCGGCCGTGCGCCAGCCCCACGATGCGGTCGGCAAATTCCCTGGCGTAATCGACCTGGTGCAGGTTGCAGACGACGGTGATGCCAAGCTCACGCGTGGCGCAGTGCAGATAGCGCATGACCAGCCGCGCCGTCTTCGGGTCCAGGCTGGCGACGGGTTCGTCGGCCAGAATCACGCGCGGCCGCTGCGCCAGCGCCCGTGCAATGCCGACTCGCTGGCGCTGGCCGCCCGACAGGGAATCCGTGCGGGCTTGCGCCTTGTGCGCCAGGTCCACGCGCGCCAGGCATTCCTGCGCCAGCGCGACGTCGGCGCGGCTGAACAATTGCAGCACCGACGTCAGCACCGGCACGGCGCCCAGCCGCCCGGTCAGCACATTGCGCAATACCGACAGGCGCGGCACCACGTCATGGTGCTGGAAGATCATGGCCACCTGGCGCCGCAGCGCACGGGTGTCGCGGTCGGCCATGGCGTTGATACCCGCCACGGTCATCTCGCCCGCGTCCGCCTCGACCAGGCGGTTCATGCAGCGCAACAGCGTCGACTTGCCCGCGCCGGATTGCCCCAGAATCACCAGGAATTCGCCGGCGTCCGCTTGCAGATCCACGCCGCGCAGCACGTCGTTGGCGCCGTAGCGCTTGGTCAGGCCGCGCAGCGTGATCATTTCATGCTCCGCAGGTCCAGCTTGAGCACCTTGGCGGTGTCGCGAACCACGTTGTAGGCGGCGTCGGTGGTCGGCTGGAACCCGTTGAGCATGCCTTGATCGCCCCACGGCACGTCCTTGATGTTGGCCAGCGCGCGCGCCACCTTTTCCTTGACGGCGGGGTCCAGGTCCTTGCGCCAGACCATGGGCGATTCCGGGATATCGCTGGACGTCCACACGACGCTCAACTCATCCTGGCGCAGCTGGCCCTTCGCGATGGCACTGGCGTAGATGCGGTCGGCGACGGCGGCGGCGTCAACTTTTTTATTGGCCACGGCCAGCAGGCTGGCATCATGCGAGCCCGAGAACACCACGCGCGAGAACAGCTTGGCGGGGTCATAACCGGCTTGCTCAAGCCCGGACTTGGGGAACAGATGGCCCGATGCCGAGCTGGGGTCGACAAACGCAAAGGTGTGGCCCGTCAGGCCTTCCACGCTGTTGATGCCGCTGTCCTTGCGCACCACGATCAGGCTTTTATAGGCGCTTTTGCCAGACTTCTTGGTCACGGCGACCGAGAACGCCTCGACATCGGCGACGGACGCCGCCAGCACGTACGAGAACGGTCCCAGATACGCAACGTCCAGCTTCTTGGCGCGCAGGGCTTCGATGATGCCGTTGTAGTCGGTTGCCACGAACGGCTTTACTGTCATGCCGGTCTGTTGCTGCAACTGCTCGATCACCTGTTTGCTGGATTCGATCATCGCCTGCGAATCCTCGGCGGGGATCAGCCCGATAGTGAGTGTGTCTTGCGCCGCATGGGCGGCCGTGGCGCCCAGGAGGCAAAGCGCGATCGCGGCGGTGGCGGCGGTGAAAGAACGGCGGGCGGTAAAGCGAAGGGGGGCTTTCATGGCAAGCATCCTGGCGTGGTGGAAGGGAATGCCAGGAAGCTTAGGGATGTCACATGTCCTTCATATTATCGATTTAGCATCCGTTTCATCACTCATCCATAGATGGAATCTATATGTCGGTTGCCCGCCTGCGCGCCTTTCTGGCTGTCGCGCGTCACGGAAGTTTCAGCGCCGGGGCTCGCGCGCTGGGCTTGGCGCAACCCACCTTGACCACGCAGATCCAGGCACTGGAAAAGCAGCATGGCGTGGAACTGTTCCATCGCCGTGGACGCGGCGCGCAACTGACGCAGGTCGGGCTGGCGCTGCTGCCGGTGGCCCAGCAATTGGGCGCCTTGGAATTGGACGCCTTCAACCTGCTGCATGATGCGGGCAAGCTCAATACCGGCAAACTGCGTATTGGCGCGGTGGGCCCGTTTCATGTCATTGAAATGGTGGACGCCTACCACCGTCTTTACCCAGGCGTGGACATGTCGATACGAGTGGGCAATTCCGCCGAGGTTCTCGCGGACCTCACGAACTACGTGACCGACATTGCGGTGCTGGCTGGCGCGCGCGACGAACCGGGCCTGAGCGCCGAGCATTACGCCAGCCATGCCGTCATCCTGTTTGCGCCCGTGTCCCATCCTCTGGCGCGGTTCGACAGCGTGCCGCTGTCAGCCCTGCAGGATGCGCCCTTGTTGCAACGGGAAGCCGGATCGACCACACGCGCCGCCCTGGAGGCTGTCCTGGAGCAAGCCAATGTGCGGCCACGCCCCGTCATGGAAGTCGGCAGCCGTGAAGCGCTGCGCGAAGCCGTGGCGCGGGGGCTGGGCCTGGGCACGGTGTCGGAGGCCGAGTTCATCCCGGATGCGCGGTTTCGCCTGATACGCATTCACGGCGACCCGGTACGCACGGAAACCTATCTCTATTGCCTGAAAGAACGCCGTGATAGCCGCTTGCTTTCGTCTTTTTTTGACCAGGCCCTGGGTCTGCGGGACGCACCGCACCCACGGTGAAGGGCCGCCCTCTACGTGATGGATCAGCGCGCCGGCAGTAGATATTTCAGCGCCTGCATGAAGCCTCGTGGTGCGACGGTAAGATGATCCTCGTCGTTCAAGACCACTGACTTCAGTTTCAGGCTTGGGTACTTCCTGCTTTGCAGCGCCGCTTCCAACGCCCGGTTGTCGGCAACCATGTCCACGGTCTGGTTATAGCGTCGATCACCCTTGCGCAAGGCCTCATAGGCGCCGACATAAAGATAGACATTCGCACTCAGATCCTGGTTTTGCTTGGCATAGCTCGCTTCGAGCTTCAAGGCATGTCGCTTGTCGTACCAGAGAGACGGACTGCCCAGGATATAGCTGCTGAACAGGCCAGGTTCAGTGAAAAGGATTTGCGCCCCAAGCAATGCGCCGTAGGAGTGCCCCAGAAATATTGTTTTGGCAGGGGCCGTCCGGTAGTGACCGTTGATGAAGGGCTTTACCTGATCGCGCAGGTACTTTTGATAGGCCTGCGCCTGACCATGGATGGCATTGGGTGGTGCAGTACTTGGGCCGTTCGGTGTCGGCGTGTAATCACGCTGGCGGCTGATCCCGCCATTCTCGCCTTTTCCATAAGACAGGCCGACCAGAATGAACTCTTCGATCTGGGGACCTTCAACATTCAGGCGGCGCGCTAGCTGGCGGATGATCGGGAAAGCGTAGTCGGCGTCGGTCGCATACAGAACGGGGAAGCGCCGCTGTGGCTGCGTGCCATAGGATGGCGGCAATGCGACGAAGACCTGGTAGCCGCGTTTGGAAATGGGATCGGGCACGTCCCATACCTCGCTATCGGGGATCTCGTAGGGGTGTCCGTTTCCAGACTGCATCCTTGGCGGCGTTGGGGCCTGAGCGTACGTCGCAGCGCTAAAAGTGCCGACGCTGATAATAAGGGCGACCAACAGGGCATTTGGGAAACGGCGATGCATGCGGATTCTTTGTGTATACGCCCCGCCTTCAGCACATGGGAATGACGCGGCCCATGATGAGTGGCGTGTTTGCGCAGCAGTAGGGCCGCATATCCTAGCTGATTCGATCTTCGCGCGCCCGCCGACCCGCCAGCGAATTTGAATCTTCAATTGCGTACTTTGCGGGATCCATGCGCTTCGGCATAAACGCGGGTAAATTCTGCGCCCAGCAGAAACACCTGGGCCGCGTAATAAACCCAGATCAGCACGATCACCAGCGACCCCGCCGCCGCGTACGACGAGGCGACGGACGCCTTGGCCATGTACAGGCCGATCAAGAACTTCCCGATTTCGAACATAACGGCGGTGACGAACGCCCCGGTCCAAACGTCTCGCCACGCGACTGAGACTTGGGGCATAAATCGGTAGATCATCCCAAAAAGCAGGGTGAGTATGCCCAGGGTAATTGCCTCGTTGACCAGTTGGAGAAGCATCCCCCAGCCCGGGATGCCGCCGCCCAGCCAACTGCCCAATGCGGCCAGCACCGTGCTGACGACAAGCGAGACGAGCAATAAAAACGCCAATGTCAAAATCAGGCCAAAGGAAAGCAGGCGCGCGCGGATCAGGGCCCAAATGCCGGACTGCTTCTTGGCGTTGACCTTCCAGATGCGGTCCAGCGCGCTTTGTAGTTCCGAAAATACTGTCGTCGCCCCGACCATCAGCACCACGACGCTGATGACCGTGGCTGCGATGCCCTGCGCGGGTTCTTGCGCACCCAATACGACACTTTCCACCGCCTTGCCACCCTCTGCGCCGACCAGGGCGCTGACTTGCTCCAACAACTGCCCCTGCGCGGCTTCGTGGCCCCAAAAGAACCCCGTGATGCCGATCACGATAATAAGAAGTGGCGCCAGCGAGAAAACCGTGTAGAACGCGATGGCGGCGCCCATGCTGGGTGCATAGTCGTCCAGCCAGTTCGTCACCGTTTGCTTAACTAACGCATAGAAGCCTTTGATAGCCATTTCCACACTCTCAGTGCATGCAGAGATGTAGCAAGTGGCGTGCCACCCCTGTATCGAGCGCCGCAGGTGGGTCTAGGAAATTATCAGGCGGGTGCGGATTATATTTATGCCATTTATGGAATAGATTTCCGCAAATCATGTACTCATCTGAACGCCTGAAAGGCATCGACGTCTTTGTGTCCGTGGCGGATGCCGGCAGCTTCACTGCCGCGGCTGAACGCCTTAGCTTGACGAACTCTGCCGTGGGCAAGGCTGTTGCACGCCTGGAGTCCAGGTTAGGGGTGCGGCTGTTTGAGCGCACCACCCGCCGCCTCTCACTGACCGATGCCGGGCAGGCCTTCTATAGGACTTGCCAGCGCGTCCTCGGCGAACTCGAAGAAGCCGAGCATGTGCTGAAAGCCGAAGACATGGTGCCCGTTGGAAAGTTGCGCCTTGACGTGCCGGCTACCTACGGCCGCCTGCACGTCATGCCTGTGCTTTTCGAATTCATGAGGGCTTATCCCGGCATTCAGCCGCAGATCTCGTTCACCGACCGGTTCGTCGATCTGGTGGAGGATGGCGTTGATGTGGCGGTGCGCATCGGCGGCGGCGAGACCTGGCCTGGTTCCGTTGGATACCGCTTCTTGGGCCGGGAGCAGCGCATCTTCTGCTGCGCGCCGAGCTACCTTGAAAGGGTAGGTGACATCGCGGACGATGTTGAATCCTTGGACCATCTGGATGCCGTGCTGTACCGGCGTCCCGACGGTACGCCCAGCCCTTGGTTCATCCGACGGGGTGAAGCTCCCGTCGAACACTGCCATCCCGCGGCAAGACTGGAAGTGGGCAGCGCCGAATCCTGGGTCGAAGCCGTGGTCCAGGGATTTGGTGTGGCCCAGCTTTCCACATGGCTCATTGAAGATCGTCTGGCCAGGGGCGAGTTAGTGGAAGTTCTACCGTCCTTGGCGATAGATGGCCTGCCTCTGTATCTTCAATGGCAGCGCAGCCGGCAGTTACTGCCCAAGGTGGGCGCGTTACTTGGCCATCTCGGCGCTAAGCTGCGTATCTGATTAAGGAATAAATGGATGAAATTAGCGGAATATTTATCCAACATGAGAAATTGAGGAATCAATAAGCTATGGGTTTGAAGATTCTCATTGCTGACTATGTCCTCTCCTTCTTCCACGCGCTTGCAACGACCAGATGGCGCCGCCCAAGCTGGCACGGTATCCACTTACATCCTCGCGATCGCAGCCTTCGTGATCGTCACGACCGAGTTCTTGATGGTCGGCCTGTTGCCCTCTTTGGCCCGCGACCTGTCGATCTCCGTCGCCCGGGCAGGGCAGTTGGTTACGCTATTCGCGGTCGTCGTGATGCTTTTCGGGCCGCCCTTGACGGCATGGCTTGCCCACATTGAGCGCAAACGCATGTTCATGGCGGTGCTCGTCATTTTCGCCGTATCGAACGCCGTCGCAGCACTGGCTCCGAACTTCTGGGTCTTGGCCATCGCACGCATCGTGCCCGCGCTTGCGCTGCCCGTGTTCTGGGGTACGGCCAGTGAAACCGCTGCGCAATTGGCCGGACCGGAACGGGCGGGCAAAGCCGTCTCCACGGTCTACCTGGGCATATCGGCGGCCATGCTGCTGGGTATTCCTCTGGGCACTGTCGCGGGTGATGCGGTCGGCTGGCGAGGCGCTTTTTGGGCGCTGGCAATCATGTCCGCGCTGACTGCCGTACTCCTGCAGTTCTCTATGCCCGCATTGGCCGCGGGCAAGCGGATCGGTCTTGCCCAACAGGCGCGCATCCTTCGTGATCCCGCCTTCGTGGCCAACGTGTTGCTATCGGTCGCCGTTTTCACGGCAATGTTCACGGGCTACACCTACTTGGCCGCCCTGCTCGAAAAGGTCGCGCGTGTGCCTTCTGCGGACCTGGGGTGGTGGCTGATGGGCTTCGGTGCCGTTGGGCTCTTAGGTAACTGGTTGGGCGGGCTGTGGGTGGACCGCAAGCCACTGGCGACCACCGCAATGTTCAGCGCCGTGTTGGCAATTGGCATGCTGGCCACTGTGCTGTTGGCAGCGCAGCATATCGGATTGGCAGTCGCCTTGGGCGTGTGGGGCATTGCGAATACCGCTCTCTATCCCGTCTGCCAGATTCGTGTAATGAAGTCAGCTCCGCAGGCCCAGGCGTTAGCGGGAACAATCAATGTCTCCGCCGCCAACGGCGGCATCGCTCTGGGCGCCATGCTCGGCGGAGCCAGTATTGCATGGTGGGATGTCGCTAGCGTTGCGGTCGTAGGCGCCACTGTAGCGGCATTCGCCGCCGTGGCCGCCGCGGGCATCGGCCGATGGCTCAGTCTGACACCATTGTTCCGTTCATCCCGTTGAAGAAGAACGCCGCGAGAATCACCCGCAGCGTTCTTCACAACGGGAGAAAATCACGGAGCCAGCTTCGATATCTTTGTGCCCTCCAGTGACACACCCGCCATGAGGCCTCCGTTGTTCATCACAAAGCCGACGATTGGCTTCTGCGCCGTGTCTGTGTCAATGCGCCCATTTGCGCCGACATTGACGACGGCAACGGTGGCGTCCGCGCCGACCGTCCAGCCGCTACTTTTACGGAACTTGCTCAGTGATTCATCTGTCATGAACAGCAAAACCATTGCTTTCGACTGTGCACCGGCCTGGAAGCCGATGGAGCCTGCCGTGGTGCTGTAATAGCCGGCCTCCGTGCCACCCACACGCAGAACGCCGTTGCCGTGCTCGGCGCCGACAATGAAGCTGCCGCTGAGCACATCGGGAAAGACGAGCACGCCTCTGGCGCGTGCCACCAGGTCCTTGGACTGGGGAGACGCTTGATAAAGCCTGCTAAGTGTTGCGTCGGCAGCGCTATTCAGCGATTGGCGCGTTTCGGAAGTGGTCGATGTGGAAGATTTGGAAGCGGTAGTGGTCGTGCAGCCCGAAAATTGCAAGACTGCGGCACAGCTCAGCGCGGTTGCGATACTGACACGACGCAAGAAAGGCACAGTACTAAACATGGAATTCTCCTATTTGTTGTCCTCTGCAATGACTTAAACGACCATTGCCCTCCCCATATAAGGCAAACGTTGGTAAACATGGCGCCGACTCGGCCGCGAGATGGATTCATCGGCTGGCGACGCCATTCCTGGTTTGCCGGGCAAGCTTCCACTGTTCTGGTGCCATCACCGTGCGAAAGCCCAGATGAGACATGGCGTTCATGGGGTCGTTACCCCGGCGGGCGCTGGTGCGATAACTGATGCAGTAGGTGTCACTGCACAGGAATGACCCCCCACGCGTTACGCGCTTAGGTGCGTTGCCGGGTACCTGGCCATCGTCGGGATCGAAGCTGTCGGCTGGCCCCGCCGGATCTGCCGCAGGCCGGCGGTACTGCGCCTGTATCTTGAAGGCGTCGGCGCGATACCAGTCGGAGGTCCACTGCCAGACGTTGCCCGCCATGTCGTACAGCCCGTAGCCGTTGGGCGAGAAGCTGCCCACCGGCATGGTGCCGATCTGCACTATTTCGTCTTTGACGACCGGAAAGGGCTGCTTCTGCCGGGCATCCCAGATGTTGGCCATCGTCTTGCCCTGCGGCAACAGTTCCTCGCCCCAGGCATAGGTGGCTTGCTCGAGGCCGCCGCGCGCCGCCATTTCCCATTCCGCTTCGGTGGGCAGGCGTTTTCCGGCCCATTTCGCGTAGGCCTTCGCGTCCTCATACGAGACCTGCACGACGGGATGGTCGTCCTTGCCGGTGAGCGAGCTGTCCGGCCCTTGCGGATGCCGCCAGCTTGCACCCGCCACATAGCGCCACCAGCGTGAGTAATCGCGCAGCGACACCTCGGACTCCGTGCCGACGAACACCATGGCGCCAGGCACCAGCAGGCTGTCGTCAGGGCGCGGCGTGCCGGGCGGCAACTGCACCTTCAGATCTTCCCAATTCGGCTTTTGCTCGGCCGTCGTCACGTAGCCCGTGGCTTCAACGAAGCGGCGGAACTGCGCGTTCGTCACATCGTTCACGTCCATCCAGAAGCCGCTGACAGACACTTTGTGCGCTGGCATTTCATTGGGTTGCGCAAGCTTGTGGCTGCTGCCCATCAGGAATTCGCGAGCCGGTACCCAGACCATGCCCGCGGGTCCGTTCTTGCCGTCGCCCAGCACCACCTTTACCGGCTGCGGCTGCCCCTCGTCGCTCAGAAGCACGTAGGTGGTGCTGGCGGCGACGCCGAGCGCGATCCCGACCAGCACCCATGCGCTGGCCAGACGTGACTTACGTTGTCCATGTTTTGCCATCGCGGTCACCGATATCAAACAGAAAAAACGGATCTGACAGACTGGCGTTTGGCAGGGCTGGCAGGTTGCGTGGAAGGATCGGATGGCCTGCGGCCGACCCGGTCCACGCAATGAAAACGCCGCCCTAGTTCCCCGAAGGCATTGGCAGAGCGAAGCCTTCCTTGGCCAAGCCGTCCCGTATGTGCTGGAAGCGTTCGTACTGCGACAAGGTGATCGGCCCGTCATAGACCTCGCTTTGCGCCTTGCGAGGGGGGTACTTCACATACGTCTTCATGAGGTCGGCGGCGGCTGCGTTCATCGACACTATCGTCCAGGTTCGTTCCGTGACGTTGCTCATGAAGATGTCGTAGCGCTCCTGTGGGTCCGCCCACAAGTCAAAGACCTGCGGAACGGCCGCGACATAGGACTCGGCACCCTTCCAGCCCAGGTTGGTGTCGACGGCCAGTCCGCCCGTCTTCACGCCGTTGTCGCCCCTCAGGTTGAACACGGCCTTGTAATTGCCCACGCGAATGGCCCCCGGCGACAACTCGTTTTCCGTGAAATAGAACCACGACTTGCGTTCAGATTTACCCGTGCCGAAGAGCACCGGCGACATGTCGTAGCTATCGAACACAATGGGTTTGTCCGCGCGATCATTAACGGGCAGTTTGATGCCCGCCATTGATGCGAAGGTCGCCATCAGGTCAAGGCCACCCAAGATGTTGTGGTCCGTCGAGGCGGGCGCAATCTTGCCCGGCATCCAAGCGATGGCGGGAACGCGATTGCCGCCTTCTCGAACCGTGCCCTTGGTGCCGCGGAAGGGGGTGTAGCCCGCATCGGGGTAGACGTCCTGCCAAGCGCCATTGTCCGTCGTGTAGAAGACCAGCGTGTTCTTGTCCAGGCCTAACTCCCGAACCTTATCCATGATCCGCCCGATTCTCGCATCCAGCTCGACGACCGAATCTGCATACTTGCTCTTGGACATCGACTTACCCTTGTAATCAGGGTCCGGCATATTTGGCTGGTGGACCTTCATGAAATTAATGTTCATGAAGAACGGCTGCTCGGATTTAGCGTTGCGGTCCAGGTACTCGAGCGAGGCCTTTTCGACGTAGCGGTCGAAGAAGGGGATACCGACCACGCCTTCCTTGCCGTTCACGACGGGCGTATCCACGTACTGACCATTGATCTTGAATTCCTCGCGTGCCGTTTCGCCCGCGTTACCCGACAGGGCACCGCGTGTCACCTTCTGGAACATCGCGCGCAGTTCAGGATCCATATCCGGGAACCAGGTTGGATCCGCATAGGTATAGGCGTTGAGATGGTACAAGCCGGCGTATTTCATCTCGTCGTAGCCTTGGGCATTTGGCAGCGAATAGTCCGCTTCGCCCAGGTGCCATTTCCCGCTGAAAAAGGTCTTGTAGCCGCCCGTTTTCAAGACTGACGCCAACGTCCATTCTTCCTTGGGCAAGCCGCCGCCTTGTCCTTGGAACGCCACCGTCGTCATGCCGCTGCGATTTGGAATGCGGCCGGTTTGCATGGCAGCCCGCCCTGGCGTGCAGCTGGGTTGGGCATAGAACGAGAAGAAGGTCATCCCCTCTTTGGCAAGCCGGTCGATATTGGGCGTGGGCATTCCGCGCCCGACACCGCCGCCGTAGGGGCCAAGGTCTCCGTATCCCGTGTCGTCCGACACGATCAGAATGATGTTTGGCTTGCGCGGTTCCTGCGCTATCGAGGCAGTAGAGAAAACCGCGGCGGCGACAAAAAGGGCCGCTGCGCCCGACGAAAATGTTCGTTTGGTCGTCATCTTCAACGCTCCGCTGAAAGATAAATAAGTCGACCGCACGAAGCTTCAAACCGCGCGGCGCTCAGGCATACGGGTTCACTTTGGCATACGTACTGGAGTTCAATGGCAAGCATTTTCTCGCCCTTGAGCGGATGTATTTTCACCTTCTTTGAAGAGCTGTCAATCGGTATATACCGCTGAAGCGCGGACAGGGCGAGTCGCCTGAGCAGGCCGGACCGGGATAATCGCACTACCTTTCGGACCATCGATTCAATTCGATGCTGGCGCAGAAAATTGCGATACGTTTTTACCCGCGCATGAGCGAAAAAAAAACTGAAGTGATACCGTTAAATTCGCAGTAATCTAACCGCGAGAGTCAGCCCCGCTGTCCCGGCAGGCGTCGCCCCAGAACCACAATGTTGGCAGGAAAAAACAAACGGGCCAGCACGCTAATCAGTCTTGGTTGCGCTATGCACAACCGTTTCCTATATCCCGTAGCCAGTGGCTGCTTCGAG
>Ga0307412_10000584_pt1 | contig 21597 bp, 21 predicted proteins | sample DK1Cmetagenome_3_FD_203823 | JGI IMG/M metagenome (GOLD analysis project Ga0307412, IMG submission 203823) | Maize rhizosphere microbial communities from greenhouse at UC Davis, California, United States - DK15-C-1 | ecosystem: Host-associated > Plants > Roots > Rhizosphere > Soil | place: USA...
TAATCGTGCTTTTTGAAGCTCTTGTTGAAATCCCGATTTTCGTGATCTCCGGAGTTCCTGCCGCGCCTGGTTTGTAACATGGGCAGGCATAAGATTTAACAACATTGGAATAAATAAGACAGCCTCCGGGCGGAGTTACCACTACATTGTATTCCGCTGCAGAATTATCAGTTATTGGGATAGAATAGTTACTGGTATTTGCTCCGGAAATGGCAACACCATCTTTATACCATTGGTAAGTACCTAAGCCGGGAGTTACAGATAATGACAAGGTTGAGCTTCCTGTGGTACCCGTACAAGGTCTTGTAGTAGGGCTATTGGCTACATTAATGGTAACAATCGGTGCGGTTCCGAAACCTGAATAATATCCTCCAAACCCTGCTACACCACTGGCTCCGATAAGTTCAGCCTGTATGGTTCCTGCTGAGCTTACCCTGATGTTTTTTACAGTTGCGGTTCCTCCCGTAGCATTGGCAATATCATATCTGTAGCTTCTCCAGTTGGGATTTCCCGGTACGGCTGTGCCATTGGCAACCAACGGAGCCAGAGATGTTCCGCTCACTGTTACCACCGGTATATTTGCCGTTCCTGTTGCTGCTAATACTGCAAGCTCTGTATTGTCATACACGGAAGCTCCAATCTGTTTTGCATCCGGGATCATATCTACTCCTGTTTGTCCGAAACATGTGAGTGGAGGTATAAACATAAAGCTGTTGGTCGCAAGATTGATGCTTCCAAAAATCTTATGGAAAACATAAACTGCTTTATTGGTCTTAATGTACATGTTTTTATTGGTGAAAAAAGTGGCGGGCACAATTACATAATCACCTGCGTTGGCTAATGTATAACTTGGGTTTACATTGGCATTCATGGTTACCGTTGTATTAGCTTCTGTGGCAATTACGATTACTCTTTCGTAGGTTGCCCCGTTCCCCTGCATCACTACATATTCGTTTCCAAGCTGTTCTACAGGTACCAGCTGATCTACGGCAATATCACGGGAGTTTGAAACAGTTCCGGTTTCTACACTTCCTTGCTGCATTAATCCTCCTACTGTAACGGCAATATTTTTAGTGGATGTTATTTTTGCTCCCAGCCAACCCCTGTCTTGCAGGCTCAGTACATTTACTTTTACTTTAGCATAAAGAACAAAGGATTGTCCCTTTTGAAGCGTTCTTGTAATAGATGTTCCTGTGATTGGGGTCGCATTGGCTCCATTGATAAATTCTGTTCCGGCATCAATATTATTAATGGTAACTACAGTATTGTCTTCTGTTGCCATAATAGAGGCCATATTTCCGATTTCAGGCACAACTGTGGTAAATTCATTAGGTGTTCCGCCCCAGAAAAAATTTTTCCCTAATGCCACACGTCCTTTAGTAAGAACAGATCCTGCCTGAGAAGGGTCAGAACCTCTGTAATTGACAAAAAATTCTCCTGCAGACTGAAATATCATACCTCCAACATTGGCGGGAATAATGGTTCCTGCAGTAGTGGTAGGGCGTGTTATGGGTGATGTTCCGGGTGCTAAAACAACATTTGAAGCATTGATAACGGAGATTCTCACCGGAGTTGTATTCCTGAATGTGATTATACCATTGGCTACAATTGCTGTAGTACCAGCATTAATACTGTAGACGGACAGTCTCGGTATTGTTGTACCGTCGGCCATCCTTACAGTTACATTGATATTGTTTGCAGAGGGAGTTGATAGATAAATGTACTCTTCTGTAATGGTTGCTGCTCCGGTACCGTAAGCCCCGAAAATAATCGGCTGCAGGTAGTGCGTGTTGTCGAGTTGGGAAAAACAAAATTGAGAAATAGAAAGTAATAAAAATAATAAAATACGCTTCATAAATTATTGGTTTTATAACAAAACTATTAAAAATTTTTTAGGTTATTAGTGTTTAGGCGATTAATTTTAGGTTAAGTAATTCCAAGCTGCAACAAAAATCCCTGCGGTTTCCGTTCTAAGTCTTTGGCTTCCAAGAGATACGGCTTTTATGGTATGATTTCCCAGATAGGTGATTTCTTTCTCGGAAAAATCACCTTCCGGACCGATTAAAAAGGTAATTTGCTCTAATTTCGAAATTAATTTTAAATCTACCCTTTCCAAATTTTCATGACAATGGGCAACAAAAATATTTTCAGGATTAATATTTTTAAGAAAATCTGTAAGTTTAGTTAAATCATTAATCACAGGAAAATGGAACCTCAAACTTTGTTTTGAAGCTGCAATTGCCTGCTTTCTGATTTTATCAATATTAATATTTTTACGTTCAGTTTTTTCGGTTTGTAAAAAAGTGATTTCAGAAATCCCCATTTCTACAGCTTTTTCTACAAAAAACTCAATTCGGTCAATATTTTTCGTCGGAGCAATAGCAATATGAAGTCTCGGACTAAAATCCAGAGTATCAGTTTTAATTTCAGAAACTTCCAGACCGGCTTTTTTTCCTTCAATGATTAATTTTCCGGAAGCCACATTTCCTTTTCCATCCGTCACATGAATTTCTTCACCATTTTTCATGCGAAGAACTTTTACGATATGTTGTTGCTCCTCGTCGTTTATTATTACTTTTCCGTTATTGATTTCGCCAAAAAAAAGTTTCATATATTGATATTTAGAATCTGCCTGAATTTTATTTATAAAGTGATTATTAAAACGTAATTTCATTATCACTTAAAAATGCCACACCGGTTTTTATCGTGGTATAAATATCGCCTTTACAATCTCTGTATGAACAGGCGTAAATTTCTTCGATCCACTTATTATTCATAAAAATTAAATTCAAATATTCCTGTTTCCGTAAATTATTTTTGATGGACAAATAATCACCTTCTTTGGGTTCATAAGTAAAACTAAATACATTTTCTGAATTGATTTTCTCGATAATCTCTTCCTTTATATTTTGAACATATCCAATTTCTGAACTTATCATTAAATAATCTTCGTCTTCAGATTTTTCTGTCGCTTCATTTTTTCCCGTAATGGTTTCCAGTATCCAATAATATTTTGAATTCTTTTTAGAATGTGTTCCAAGTACTTTTTCTTCTAGTAATATTTTCATAGGTCGTATTTTGCTGTTGCGGAAGTCCTTAAATCTGTAAATTCTCCTCTTTCAAACTTCAATTGAGCCACCATTGCAATCATTGCGGCATTATCTGTCGTATATTCAAATTTTGGGATGTAAATATTCCAGTCCAGTTTTTCGTGATTGTCCTGCATTGCCTGTCTCAACGCAGAATTTGCGGAAACACCACCGGCAATAGCAACTTCTTTTATGTTTAAATCTTTTGCTGCTTTTTCCAATTTGTTCATTAAAATTTCAATAATTGATTTCTGAACGGAAGCGCAAAGGTCATTAATGTTATTTTTTACGAAGTCATTATCTTTTTTAACTTCTTTTTGGATAAAATATAATACAGAAGTTTTAATTCCACTAAAAGAATAATCGTAATTCTCTAGTTTTGGTTTATTAAATTTAAAAGCGTCAGGATTTCCTTCTTTAGCCAATCTATCAATGATTGGGCCTGCCGGATAATCCAGATCAAAGATTTTCCCAATCTTGTCAAATGCTTCTCCTGCCGCATCATCAATAGTTTTTCCGATAATTTCCATTTCAAAATAATCTTTCACAAGAACGATCATTGTGTGTCCTCCGCTCACGGTAAGGCATAAAAACGGAAATTTCGGCGGCATAGGATTTGCATCTGCAATGAAATGGGCTAAAATGTGCGCCTGGAGGTGGTTTACTTCAATTAACGGAACGTCTAAACTCATTGCTAAAGACTTGGCAAATGAGGTTCCCACAAGAAGTGAGCCTAAAAGTCCGGGTCCACGTGTAAAACCGATCGCAGAAATTGCATTTTGTTGTATATTTGCTTTAGTTAGAGATTTTTCAACAACGGGGATGATATTTTGCTGATGCGCGCGCGATGCCAGTTCAGGGACAACACCGCCATATTCTTTATGGATTGCCTGATTTGCAGCGATGTTCGACAAAATAGAATTTCCCTTGATGATAGCTGCTGATGTGTCGTCGCAAGACGATTCAATACCTAAAATTATAGAGTCGCTCATAATAATGGCAAAGTTAGAGAATAATAACGAGAATGAGAACAAAAAATCAGTAGCTGAAAACTTAGGGAATCAGGTACAAAAGACTGTTGAAAATGTTGAAGGTGCTGTAAAAGAAACAGTTAAGGAAGCGTCTGAATTAGCATCAGATGCGATTCATCATCCCGTAGAAACGGCTGAAGAGTTCGGAAAACAGGCTGTAAAAGACGTTACGAGCTATTCCTGGTGGGCAAGGCTGTTATTGATTCTGTTTTGGCTTAGTTTGGGGCTTGTGGTTGCGGTTTTCATTATTATTAATCTTCCGGTAACCAAACGATGGGCTGCTGATCAGGCATTACAAATTGTAAACAGAGATTTTAAGGCTCAAATGTCAACAGAAAGTGTTGAGGTGAATTTTTTCGGTAACGTAAAAATCAAAGGGTTGAAAATCAAAGATTATAAAGGCCTGGATTTCATCACTTCAAAGGAGTTTATTGCCAATTCGGACTGGTTTTCTCTCGCGACCAATATCGGGAAAAACAATTCTCTTAGCTTTAATTCTCTTACCCTTAAAAATGCAGACGTAAAAGTCATTACCTATAAAGGCGACAGTATTTCAAATTTTATCCGCTTTACGCAATTGTTCGACAGCGGGAAAAAGAAAGATCCGAATAAACCGCCTTTTCAGCTTAATTCAAGGTTACAGATTCTCGATTCTAAAGTTTCTATCATTAACCAAAATTCTCCCGGAGAAGCCGGAAAGTGGCTCACTGCAACGAATTTCAACTTAAAAGCTCCGAACGTAAAAGTAAACGGAGGTAATATTTCCGCATTAATTAATAATATGTCCTTCGTCACAAAAAGATGGGGGAAATCTCATTTTGTAGACACCTTTTCCACGGAATTGTCGATGACGGATGATTATCTTTCTTTAAAAGATCTTACATTAAATACAGACCACACGCTTTTACAGGGTAATATTAAATTTCATTTAAATAAAGGTTCGTGGGCAGATTTTGCAGACCGTGTCCGTTGGGATATGAATCTCCAGCAGGGAAGCCAGTTGAGTGGTTATGACATCAGTTATTTTGTGACAAATTGGGACAATTTCAAACCTTTCAATGTTTCCGGAAAAATGACAGGCCCTTTAAATAAATTCTATCTTGAAAATTTCCTGATCCGGAATCCTGATGTGAATATTGCCACCAAAACAATGAAGGTTAATAATTTGCTTAACGGTAAATTTTTAATCGAAACCAATAATCTTTCAACGGATTTTACATATAAAGACCTGAAAGCGATGATGCCTTCATTTATTTCTAAAAAAATGAAAAACTTTGCTGATGATTTTGGAAGGTTGAAATACAACGGTGCAGCAAAAGTAAACCCTGATCAGGTCTATGTTTCCAATGGAAATTTAATGACGGGAATCGGGCAGGCAAAAATAACGAAATTCTCGCTGACAGGTTACAGCACTGCAATGCCAAAATATTCCGGAATTGCTGAAGTGAAAGACCTTAATACTTCGGTGATTACTAAAAATAAATCTGTTGGATTAATTTCGGGGAGATTTGATGTCAACGGACAAAGTTTTGACGTCAATACCATGAGATTGACAACGAAATCCCAGATCTCAAGCATCGAAATTATGAATAAAGAGATCAATAATCTTTATCTGGACGGATTATTGGATCATAAAAAATATAACGGTTTAATTACTGTTAATGACGAACAGGCAAAAGCTACCATAAAAGGATTGATTGATTTCAGCACTTCAAGAATTTCTATGAATGTGGATGCTGATGTTAATTATTTAAACATGAATTATTTTACAGATAAGCCCGGAAACCAGATTGTAAGTGGGAAAGTAAACGGTAAAATGGCAATGTCTTCGATTAACGACCTTACTTTAGACGTTGAAGCGAACAATATTAATTTCGCAACGGCCACTCAAAAATATAATATCCCGAATGCCAAACTTAAAACTTTTATAGAAAATGGCGGACGTGTGATTGATGTAGATGCTCCGGGAGCTGCAAACGGCAAAATATCAGGAAGATACAATCTTGGTGATTTAGCGGGAATGGTTGAAAACGGTTTAAATAAAATTTTAGTTGGCCCTGCTCCGAGAAAATTATACAGAGGACAGAATTTTACGATGAACTTTGATGTTCAGCAAGGTTTAGTGAGCTATTTTTTACCTGATCTTAAAATTCCTCAAGGAGCGAAAGTGGAAGGTCAGTATGATGGGAATTCAAATAATTTAATTCTGAATCTTGATGCTGCTTCTTTAAAATATATCATGACGAAAGAACAGGAAATCACGGAAGCTGATAAAGCATTAGCTGCCGCCAATCCTGAATATAAGATTAATGAAAGAGACAAAATCACCAGGGACAGCGCAATGGTTGACAGCGTTATGGTGAGAATCAATACAGCCAATCTGGATGAGCAGATTTTTGCCAGAATAAGCCGTGTAGAATACAATAAAAATATCCTTAAAGATGTTACTTTAAGCGGAAGAAATGAAAACAATACCACTCTTCATTTAGCAACAAAATTTAAGCATGGAAGCCCGGAAGATGAATTGGCTGATCAATTGAAAGAATATGCGATCAATGTGAACCAGTCGACAAATACAGCCGGAGATTTTGTCTTCAGATTTGAGCCTACGGAAGTGAAATTCAATGATGTGACCTGGGCAATTGATACAAGCCCGGATCTGGATCACTCCATTACTTATCGTAAGAAAGAAGGCGATTTTGATGTCAGGAATCTGAGGATTTTCTCTGATAACAGCGCTTTATTTATTAAAGAGGGGCAATTCAAATCTGCCAAAGATTTTTATGTAGATGCCGAGGTAAATAATTTTGCTATCGAAAAGCTTCTGGAAATGCAGTCGGGAGGAAATACAATGGATATTAAAGGTCTTGCCAACGGAAGTGTAAAAATCAAAATGGATAAAAGTACGCTTCAGCCTTTGGTGGACATGACGATTGATGATATCATGATGAACGGGAATGATATGGGAGATATCACTATTTCTGCTACAAACGGATTTTCACTGAACGTCTATGATGTAGATATTAAGGTAAATTCTGCCGGAGTTATTGGAAATAACAGCCTCCATGTTACCGGAACGGTGAATAATAACACAGCTTCTCCAACCATTGATCTCACGGCAGAAATGCGGGACTTTGATGTGGCTTTTGCTCAGCAGTTTGTAACAACCGTTTTCGGAAATCTTCGTGGAAAAGCCACGGGAGACCTTAAAGTTTCAGGGAAATTTAATGATCTGGATTACAGTGGAGATATTGCGTTGAAAGGTTTTGGTTTAAAACTCCTATTTACGGGTGTTGATTATTCATTTAATGATACGGTAATTCCTCTAACGAAAGGTTTAGCAATCCTTAACAATATTGAAGTTCATGATGGAAGAACAAATTCCAAAGGAAATATTTCCGGTGCGATTCAGTTTGAGACCATTTCTTCAATGGGGGTCAACCTCGTGATGAGGGCGGATAATTTATTAATGTTAAATACTACACAGAAGGATTATGACCTTTTCTGGGGAAGGATTTACGGGCAGGGAGATCTCTATGTCGATGGCCCGGTTTCCGGTTTGAGTATCACAACTCCTAATATGAAAGCGTTGAGTGGAAGTACCTTTACGTTCAATTCGGGTTCTACTTCCAATGTGGAAGAATTTAAAATGTTAAGGTTCTTAAAAGAAGGAAAAGACGGATTGGTAACTCTTGAAGAAAAGAAGAAAACCGGAGCGAATATGAATATTGACTTCTCGCTGGATGTAGATAAAGGAACTACGGTAAATGTTTTGATCGGTGATGATGTAGGAAATATTATGGTAAAAGGAGCCGCGGAAAAACTTCGTTTCCAGATGAGCAGACAGGGGAATATTGCGATGAACGGTACGTATAGAGTAGATAACGGGACTTTTGTTTCTAAAGCAATTTTAAATAAAACATTCCAGATTGAAAAAGGAAGCAGCATCCGTTGGGATGGTGATGCAATGAAGCCGGCGCTTGATATTACGGCAAATTATGTGAGAATGGTTTCCAACGCAGGGGAATATTTGAATATGGGAAGCATACAGCCGATCAGTATTTTACTTCAGGCAAATATTACTCAATCTCTTATTGACCCGAAAGTAGACCTGAATGTTACAGCAATGGATGTCTCAAGCCAGGTAAGGGAAACATTGGCGGCAAAAATGAGCCAGGATGGAGAAAAAGTACTTCAGTTCGGTTCGGTGTTGCTATTGAGCAGTTTTAATGTTTCAAATTCGGGCGGAGTAGATGTAGATGTTGCAGGAGTAGCGGAATCTTCCGGATATAACTTGCTTTTAAAACAGCTGGGTTCTGTTCTAAATACGATGAGCAATGAATTCCAGATTGACCTTAATTATGTAAAAGGCGACCAGTATTCCAATACCGGAGACCGTGCGAATGCGGGAGTGAGTTTTGCCCTGTCACCAAGGATTAAAGTGAAAACAGGATTGGGAATCCCTTTATCTAAGACTGAAAATACAGAGGCAAATTACCTTTCAGGAGAGGGTACGATAGAATATGATATTTCTAAAAAGAATGATGGTAGTTTAATCTTAAGGGGATACTCCAAACCATCCAATATTGGTATGGTAAATGGTGCCGGATCAAACGGGACGGCAAACCAGGCGTACGGAGGAGGTATTGTTTGGAGCAAGAGCTTCAATTCTTTGTTCAAAAAGAAGAAAAAAGATAAAAAACAGCAGGAACCCAAAAGTGAAATAAAAACAGATTCTATAAAATCGGGAGGAAAATAATCGTAAATTTTTAATGATTTTTATCATCCGTGTTAATTATTGTTAATGTTTAATATAATTTTTTTAGTTAAATTATTTTTTATAAATTTGCAAAAAATACATTGATTTTTTAAGAAAATTGTAATTTAACTAATATGAACTATCAACTGGACGAAATAGACAAGAAAATTCTTGATTTCTTAGTAGAAAACACAAGAATGCCTTTTACAGAAATTGCAAAACAGATGGATGTGTCTGCAGGTACAATTCACGTAAGAGTGAAAAAGATGGAGGATGCAGGTATTATTTTGGGATCATCTCTTAATATCGATTACGGAAAACTAGACTATCATTTTACAGCCTTTATCGGAATTTTATTAACAAAATCTAACAGAACTCAGGAAGTTTTGAAAGAATTGTCAACTATTCCTAATGTAATTGAAGCTAGTGTAATTTCCGGAAAATATAATATTTTCTGTAAAGTACGTGCTAAGAATACTGACGATGCAAAGAGAATTATCTATCAAATAGACGATATTCAGGATGTAATGAGAACTGAAAGTATGATTTCTATGGAAGAATACCTAAGCGACAAAAACAGACTGATCAACGCGATCTCTATATAATCAAATTTTAAACGAATTATATAAAAGAACTTATGAAATCTCTCATAAGTTCTTTATTTTTGTACCTATGGAAGAATACAGCTACTTTGACGAAGATCCGAAGAAAGGATGGGGATTTATCCTGGCTTTTGCAGCCTTATTGTTATTTACGATAATGGGTTTCGGGATTGATCTGGATGAATATTTGCAGCACGAATATCTTAATATTCCGAGATGGTATTTCTTTATCATTTTTGCGATTGATGCTTTAATGGTAATCAGTCTCGTTCTGATGTTTTTCTACAAAAAAATAGGGATTTTTGCTTTCCCGGCATTATTGATTCTGCATTTTTTCATGCATACTTATTACCTTTCAACTTTCCTGTATACAGATGTCACCAATCTTTTCCTGTTTACGGGATTTGGAATGTTGGCGATTATTCCGAAGTGGAAATTTTTTAAGTAAGATAAATCTTTCTGTGGAAAATCTTCAAAGTGTAAATATTGAATTAAAAAAATATCTGGAACAATTGAGTTCACAGCTTATTGTTGATTTGGTAGACTTGATTAATGGGAAGAATATAATTTATCTCAATAATAAAAAAGAGGTCGATACAAAAGCATTATATTTTGAATATCAGTATGATTATTTAGATATTATATTTTGGACTGTTGATCAGTTTGGTGAAAGAATTACTGAAACAATCAAACTGCCTTTAAAAAAGGCTGATAAAACAAATGACTGGAATGCCTTAATACCAAAACAAATTTGGGAAGCTGCTGCAGATTTCGAAGATAACTATGATGATGATGATCTGGATGATATTCTGGACGAATATAATACGCAAAAATGTGAGTTGTTTGAAAATTGGTTCTTTGAATGCTGGAAAAAAGCATCAGAAAAGATAATTGTAAGGACTGACTCTTATTTTTCCACCCATGATACTTATTTTAAAACGGATTTAAATTCAATGCAGGCTATTAATACAGACGAAATAAGCGAACGTTATAAGAAATAGTTTAAGAACGATATTAAATAAAAATGCCCCAAAACTTTTGAGGCATTTTTTTATATAAATTTTGAATTTAATTAAGCCAAAACTCTCTTCACAGCTTCTTTCACAGCCGCAGAGTCGATCTTATATTTTTTCATTAATTCAGCCGGCGTTGCAGATTCCCCGAAAGTATCGTTTACCGCTACAAATTCCTGTCTTGTAGGTCTTCTTCTTGCCAACATTCCCGCAACAGACTCTCCTAAACCACCAAGGTAGTTATGTTCTTCAGCCGTTACGATTTTTCCTGTTTTTTCAACTGATTTTAAGATGATTTCCTCGTCCAAAGGTTTAATTGTATGGATATTGATTACCTCACAAGAAATACCCTCTTTTTCAAGCTCATCAGCAGCCACAAGAGATTCCCAAACAAGGTGACCCGTGGCAACAATCGTTACATCAGTCCCTTCCTGAAGCATAATTCCTTTTCCGATTTCGAAAGGCATATCTTCCGGAATGAAAACCGGAACAGTAGGTCTCCCGAATCTTAAATATACAGGCCCTTCATAATCAGCAATAGCGATGGTAGCCGCTTTTGTTTGGTTGTAATCACAAGGGTTGATTACCGTCATTCCCGGAAGCATTTTCATCATTCCGATGTCTTCCAAAACCTGGTGTGTTGCGCCATCTTCACCCAACGTAAGACCTGCGTGAGAAGCACATATTTTTACATTTTTACCGGAGTAAGCAATGGATTGACGGATCTGGTCATACACTCTTGAAGTAGAAAAGTTCGCGAAAGTTCCTGTAAAAGGAATTTTTCCAGTGATGCTAAGACCTGCAGCAAGTCCCATCATATTGGCTTCAGCGATACCTACCTGGAAGAATCTTTCAGGAGCTTTTTCAATGAATTTTTCCATTTTCAAAGATCCGATAAGGTCTGCACAAAGTGCTACAACATTAGGATTTTTATCAGCAAGCTCAGCTAATCCGGCTCCGAATCCTGAACGCGTATCCTTTTTTTCTGTATATGTATATTTCATTTTTATTTTTTTAATCTAGATTTTTTAAATAAGTATTTAATTTCTTTTTATCAGATGAATCAAGCTTATCCTGAATTTCGCTGAGGTACAAAGCTTCACGTCTTATTTCGTCTAAAGTGATCTTAATTCCCACTGTATGGTTCGTGGTCTGCGTAAGATACATATCACAAACCTGTCCCACATAATTTCTCAAATGACCTTTCAGCTCTTTATTATTAAAAGCGGGAATGTCTTTTTCTAAATTTTTGCAGTGTTTCGGAAGTCCTTTCCAAAGAGTTTCGTTCGGTAGATTAGCAATCGCCAGGCTTCCGTCTTCAGAATTATTATTTTTATATTCAGAAACATAATCCGGAATATAATAAACTTCTTCGCCGTAAGGAGTCATAGAAGGAGGATAAGTGCTATCTGCAACAACTGCAGCAGAATCAGAAGACGCATAAACAGAATCCATTTTAGCATATTCTTCTTCCTCTTTTTTGTAGGCAATCGCGACAGAATCCTGTTTTCTTTGCTGCTCAACCATAGCTTTTTTATGATCAAAATACACAAATTCTTTAGAATCTTTCATTGAAGTAGCTACAAAATAGTCTTTATCATACGATTTTTCCGGACCTCCTTTTACAATAAAACCTTTTAAATCTGAATTTTTAAAACCTGTTTTCCTATCAAAAAATTTCATTAAACCTTTTAAAACAGGAAGGTTATTGTAACTCGACTTTTCATCAATACAAACCTTAAAAGCATCTTTATCCTTTCTTTCATCATCTTTTAATTTAAAATTAATTAAATAATGAGAACAAGGAACTCCTAGAATTGTTTCTTTGGTGTTCAGTTTTTTACTTTCAAGAATGTATTCTTCCTTAGTATCTCTGTATGCATAATTATTAACTCCAAACATGGATGCAAATAAAGCGTTTGATCCGTCGAGACGGTTATTCATTTCCAGACCGACAGCAGACGTTCCTAATGCATCAGTAAAAAAGTACATCGGAAAATCTTTAATATTTACTTTAGTTAAAAATTCGCCTGTATTGCTGGCATACGTTTTCAGAAAAACATCAGTTTTATTTTTATCAACTATTTTATAATGAATTTCTTTTTCGAAAGAAATTTTCTTTTCCTGAGAAATTCCCAGTATAAAATTGAATAATAAACAGATCAGCAAAAACTTTTTCATGGTTAACTTGATTTTTGATAAAAAGATATTAGTAATCAGAAGGAGCTTCTAAATATAATTGTTTGAAAGCGGTATCCAGCTGCTCGTCGTTAGGAGCTTTTCCATGCCAAGAGTGAGTTCCCATCATATAATCTACACCGAATCCCATTTCCGTATGAAGAATAATCACAACTGGTTTTCCTTTTCCGGTCTCCGTTTTTGCTTTTTCCAAAATAGCGATTACAGCTTCAAGATCGTTTCCGTTTTTCTCATTAAGAACAGTCCATCCGAACGCCTCCAGTTTTGCATGAAGATTTCCTAAGCTCAATACATCATCCGTATCACCATCAATCTGGCGGCCGTTATAATCGATTGTAGAAATGATATTGTCAACCTTTTTTGCTGCTGCATACATCAATGCTTCCCAAACCTGTCCTTCCTGCAATTCACCGTCTCCGTGAAGAGAGTAAACAAGAGAGCTATCTCCGTCTAATTTTTTACCTTCAGCTACACCAAGCGCTACAGAAAGCCCTTGTCCAAGAGATCCTGAAGCAATTCTTACTCCCGGAAGACCCTCGTGAGTGGTTGGGTGACCCTGCAATCTTGAATCTAATTTTCTGAAAGTTCTCAATTCGTCCACCGGAAAAAAGCCAAATCTAGCCAAAGTAGAATAGAATACCGGAGAAATGTGCCCGTTTGAAAGATAGAAATGATCTTCATTTTTACCTTCCATGGTGAAAGGAAGATTATAGTTCATTATTTTTCCGTAAAGGGCTGTGAAGTATTCGGTGCAACCTAAACTTCCTCCCGGGTGACCGGAATTTACAGCATGAACCATTCTTAAAATGTCTCTTCTGATCTGCGTAGTAAGAGATTTTAACTCTTCGATGCTTTTACTCATTATATAAGATTTATTTGCACGCGAATTTACAATTTTTTACTGGCTTACGGAAATGCAAAAATCCGGGCATAAAGTCCGGATTTTGAATTGTTTAAAATATTTTATGCTTTAGCAGCCTTCGTTAATGAAAACCAACATCTCTGTCACGATATTATTTACGATAGTGAAAGTAAGTGTAGTTCCTGCATCCAGATCGTTTAAAACAAAATTGCTGGAATTGTTTTGCTTGTTTCCTTTGTCATCATAATTCGGATAAACGCTGTAGCTTGGATAATTTTTATAAGCATTAATGACATCATCTTTCGTGCTTCCAACACCGATTCCGCTTTTTGTTTTGAATTTTTTACTCTTTGTGGAAAGTCCCTGAATCACTATTTTATTGGTTTCTTTTCCCTGATCGTCATAATCAAGATTTGTAGCAATCAGAATGGTTTCACCGTTATATTTAATGGCGTTTTTTAATTCATAATTGGATTGCTTTAATTTTGTCCCGAACTGATCTGCTTCATCATTTTTCATAAAGATTTTGTACGGACCAATTCTTAATGTTGAAATCTCAAATTCCTGAGCGGGCAGATAACTTACAGCAAATAAAAGCAGGAATAATTGAATAATTTTTTTCATGGTTTTACTATTTTTAATGATGTTTTTTTGTTTCTGACCAGCCAAAGCCCGATGAATGTTAATAAACCGTTCAGAATAATAAGTTCCACACCAATTCTGTAATCTGTGTAAAGCGTCACCATCTGATTAATAAAATAAGTCATAAACGGAGCTAAAATCGTAACAGCAAGAATCGAATATTTTTTTGAAATATAAAATTTGGTGAAAATTCCGAATGCGAAAAGTCCTAAAAGCGGTCCGTAAGTATATCCTGCGATTTCCATGATAAGATAAACAATTGATTTATCATTCATTGCTTTGAAAACCATAATTAATATAAAGAAAACGACCGTAAAAGTCAAATGCACTTTCATACGAAGGTGTTTTTTTTCTTTTTCAGTTTTTGTTTTATCTTCATTAAGGTTTAATAAATCAACACAATATGAGCTTGTTACAGCCGTTAAAGCTCCATCTGCAGAAGGAAACAGCGCCGAAATCAATCCGATAATAAAAATCACGGAAATGATCATCGGGAAATGCCCTTGAAGCGATAATGCGGGGAATAAATCATCACCCATAATGTTTTTTATATTTCCTGCAGCATCTTTAAATCCGAAAATATTAGTAACGGTTTCGCCTTTTATCTGGCCATATTCTGCGCCGTTCTGCAATGCAAAAAGATAGAGCAAACCTCCTAAAAATAAAAACGCAAGATTTACAAAAAGTAATGTTCCCGCAAAAGTCAGCATATTTTTCTTTGAATTCTGAAGGTTATCAACGGAAATATTTTTCTGCATCATTTCCTGGTCAAGACCCGTCATTGCGATGGTAATGAAGATTCCTCCTAAAATTGTTTTAAGGAAAAATGTCTTGGAATTAGGATCAAAATTAATAAAATGCGTATAATTTTTCTGTTCCAAAATGGTATAAGCTTCACCAAAAGACAGATTAAGATTCGACAAAATATAAATAATACAGGCTATTAAGCTGATAATCATGAAAGAAGTCTGCAAGGTATCGGTAATTACGATCGTTTTCACACCGCCTTCAAAAGTGTATAAAAGTACCATCAACAGAAGGACAAGAGCTGTTAACCAAAACGGAACTCCTAAAGCTTCCAGTAAAAAGATCTGTAAAACATTTACCACAAGATAAAGCCTTGCTGTAGCGCCGATTGCCCGTGAAATAATGAAAAAAGTAGACCCGATTTTATGAGCTTCTACATTAAATCTTCTCCCTAAATATGTATAAATCGACGTAAGATTCATCTTATAATATAAAGGAAGCAAAATTGCAGCGACAATAAAATACCCGATGAAAAAACCAATCACCATCATATAATATTCAAAACCGCCGAAAATATACTCGGTTCCGGTCATTTTTCCGACCGTTCCCGGCACGGAAATGAATGTGACACCGCTTAAGCTTGTACCGATCATCCCAAATGCCACAAGCCACCATTTACTTTTTTTGTTACCGATAAAAAACGACTGATTATCAGAATTTCGGCTCGTAAAATAAGAAATTACCAAAAGACCGATGAAATATATAAAAACAAATAGCAAAAGGATAGTTCCGGAATTCATGCTGAGATTTTAAATTTTAGCAAATATAGTTTTTTTCTGTTTCTGCCGGAAAAGAAAAAACCTTCCGGATTTTACTCTGGAAGGTTTATGTTATGTAAGGTTGAGATTAAGGAAGAAAATAAACAACTAATTCAGTTTTAGCCTTAATCTCAATCTCAATCTAAAAATCAAGCCTGTGTCTGATTCACCAGCACATCCTGAAGCTCTTCATGTTTCTGGAAAGTAGCTTTTGCAAAAGGGCAAAGCGGAATAATGGTTTTCCCGTTTTTTCTTGCAAAATCTACCGCAGCTTCAAGCATTTCCTTGCCAACGCCTTTTCCGTTGTAGGCTTCTTCCACTTCAGTATGGTCTATGATGAATCTCTCTTCTCCGGCCCAGGTATAAGTCATTAATCCTGCGCGGTTTCCGTCTATGAAAGCTTCAAAATTTCCGTGTTTTTCGCCGTTGTTTTGTTTTACTTCAATCATATTATGAAAATTTAGTTAGTATTTCTATGTCGTTTGTTAGTATTTTATGAATAGGGCAGGCGTCTGCAATAGTGTGGAGCCTCCTCATCTGTTCGTCGTCAAGATTTGTTCCTTCAAAAGTAATATTTCTTTTAAAAATGGCTCTTTTGGTTAAAGGGAAGTTTTCTAATTCCACTTCCACGTTTATTTTTTCCACATCCCATTCTTTTCTATCGATGTACATCCTTAAAGTTGCTGCCGTACAGCTTGCCAAAGAGGTTGCCAGGATTTCAAAAGGGTTGAAGCCTTTATTTTGTCCGCCTTTATCTACAGGTTCATCTGTAATTAAAATATTTTCGCCGGCGACAACTTCCGTGTAATATTTTTCTTTTCCTAAGCTAGCTTTTACTGTTACCGCCATTATTTTTCTGTATTGAATTTATAACTTAAAGCTCCCGAAGGGCATGAGTCTATTTGATTTTTAAGTTCTGCCGGAGTTGCGTTTTCCGCCTTCAGCCATGGTCTTTCTTTGGGATTATATACTTTTGGAAGCATTTTTACGCAAACTGCAGCGTGGATGCATTTTTTAGGCTGCCAGATCACGGTGATATCTCCGTTTATATATTCGTGTGTTTCCATATCAATTTTCTCTTAATGATTTTTCAATTCTTCTGTCCGGAATCAGCCATATCAAAGCCACGAGATAATAAAAAGCGATAGCAAGATAAGGATAAAAAAAAGAAGTCGCGAATCCCAGAATATAACACGCGATTGATATGTATTCTTTTGATTTTGAGTGTATTGCTTCTTTTAATTGAGAACCTTCGCCTTCGTGCTTTATAATTAAATTTTCCAGAATTGTATAAGCAACAGCACACATGATAAGTCCGATTCCATAAGCGGCAACAGGATTTTCTGCGAAACGCGTTGCCCCGATCCATTCTGTGGCGACCGGCATTAATGAAAGCCAGAACAGCAGATGAAGATTGGCCCAGAGAATGCTTCCGTTCACTTTTTTTACCGTCTGAAACAGGTGATGATGGTTGTTCCAGTAAATTCCGATATAAATAAAACTGAAAATATAAGCTAAGAACTTTGGAATAAGCGGTTTGAGGTCTGCCCACTTGTGTCCTTCCGGGACTTTCAACTCAAGAACCATGATCGTGATAATGATGGCAATAACCCCGTCACTAAAGGCTTCCAGTCTTCCTTTTGTCATTAATTTTTAATCTGATTTTTAAAATTCTCAATTTTATCCTTCAAATCCTTCAGCATATCCGGATTGATAACACCGCTTTCAAAATCAAAATTTTCGTAAAATTTCGGAAGTGAAAAAGTATCTTTTATATCAGCTCCAAATTGCGGAAAGAACGTTTTTGCCGTATTCATCACATTTCCACCGCCGTAACCTCCGGGAGAAGTCGACATTAAAAGCATTGGTTTATTCTGGAAAACTTTTACATTAATCCTCGAAGCCCAGTCGAAAACATTTTTAAAAGCCGCGCTGTACGATCTATTATGCTCAGCAAGCGAACAAATAATCGCATCGCATTCTTCAATTACTTTTAAAAAATTGTGCGCTGCGTCCGGAAAGCCTTTCTTTTCACGATCAACGGAGAAAACGGGCATATCGAAATCATTTAAATCAATTAAATTAATTTCTTCATTCTGAAAATCTTTCAAAACAAATTTCACCAGTTCTCTGTTGATGGAAGTGGAAGAAGTGCTTCCTGCAAATGCCAGTATTTTCATGATTTACTTAATATTAATTTTCTGATGAATCATTTTTTATTTTTTCCAGATAATCGGCTTCTAATTTTCCAAGTTTCTGAAAATAAACTTCTTTATCGATAAATAGTTTCGGGTTGTAAGAATCTCCCACTTTTCGTTTTGCATGTAGGTTAAACTGACTTGCATGAGAAGCTACCCAGATATCAAAATCTACATTTTTCATGGCTTTGAATGTCTCAGCATAATCTTTCTGAATATTTTGATAATCTTTTACGTCAGAGAATTTTCTGTCAATAATTATGGAAGGCAGATTGGCAATTAAAACCTTATATGTCTGATTTTTATCTTTGGTTTCGAATAAAAAGCTGCAAGATCCTTTTGTATGTCCCGGATGATGAAGCAGGGTCAAAGTAGTATTCCCGAGTTTTATTTTATCATTGTTTTTCAAAAGAAAATCAGGGTTTACAGGCTTAAAAGTTACTCCGTATTTCCCCAGTTCGTAATCTGATTTTCCTCCGCTTTTTAATTCTTGCGCATCTTTTTCATCAACATACAGCTTGGCGCCGGTTTCTTTTTTGATGTCAGCCATTGCTCCCATGTGGTCAAAATGAGCCTGTGTCAAAGTTAGAATTTTGATATCCCTATAATTAAAACCAAGTTTCTTGATATTATTTTTAATGATCGGAAGCGAATCTGCTAATCCCGTATTGATAAGAATATTTCCTTTATCGGTAACAATAAGATAAGATGCCAGATCGTAAGTTCCTACATAATAGAGATTTCCTGCAATTCTGAACGGTTCATAAATTTTTGACCATTCTTCAGGATTGTTTTTGGGTTCATCGACTGTCTGAGCATTACCTATAAAAGATACGATCATTAATAATACAAGGATTATTTTTTTCATTTATTAAGGTTTTCTGTTTAAAATTGCTTTCGGAAGCGGAACATATTCTTCTTCATCGCCCGGAACTAAAGGAAAAGCGTCATGATTTTGGTCGTTCCAGTCTACTTTTGCCTTCTCGATCAATTCTTTGTCTGAATTTACGAAATTCCAGAATATGAAACGTTCTTCATCAAAAGGTTCGCCACCGAAAAGATAAACCGTTCCGTTTTCACTCATATCGAATTCGCAAAGCTTAGTATCTTTTGCAATCATCAATTGTTTTGAGCCGTAAGAATTTCCGTCTGTGGAAACCGTTCCGTCCAAAACGTACATCGCTGCTTCACCGTAAAGATCTTTTCCGATGCTTATTTTTTTCGCTTTTTTAGTTTTAATTTCAATAAAAAATAACTTGCTGTGAACAGGCACGGGAGATTTTCTTCCGAATGCTTCTCCGGCAATTAATTTATACTGAATTCCATCTTCTTCCCAAGTCGGAATTTCCTCAGCCTCACTGTGGTGAAAGCTTGGTTCGGCTTGCTCCAGGTATTTCGGAAGTCCTACCCAGATCTGGAATCCGTGAAGTCTTTTATCCGAATGCCTTAAATGTTCCGGGGTTCTTTCTGAGTGGACAACGCCTTTTCCGGCTGTCATCCAGTTAACCGCTCCCGGCTGAATTTCAACCGCGCTTCCGATGCTGTCTCTGTGAAAAATAGATCCTTCCAGAAGGTATGTCAACGTGGAAAGCCCGATGTGCGGATGTGGCGGAACATCAAGATTCTGATAATCTTTCAGCTCCGAAGGTCCCATATGATCGATAAAAACAAATGGGCCGACTGCTCTTTTTTCACGGAAAGGCAAAAGTCTTCCCACCAAAAAGTTTCCTATATCTGCTGATTTTTCTTCAATGATAAGTCCGATATTTGACATGGTAAATAAAGTGGTTTTTTAATCTTTGTTAAGCTAATGTAGTTAATTTTTCTAATGTTTATGGTACTTTAATAAAAATTAAAGTTGGTCGTACCCGTGAAATCTCTCATCCACAACACGTTTCCATTCCGGATTTCTTTTGATGAATGACAAAATGTACGGGCAAAAGGGGAGTGCCTTCTTTTTGTTTTCTTCAATATAAAGTAATGTCTTTTCAACAACTGCCTGTGCGGCGCCAGTTCCTGCAATCAGAATATCTGCTTCGGTGTGATTTAATGCGATCTGACTTCCCATTGCACGGTAATCGATAAAAGCAAAATTGTCGTTAAATTCTATTTGGAATCTTGTTCCGGTGTTTATTAAGGGGATATTTTCAAATTCTGGTTTCATGGTTTTTGATTTTTAAATTTTTTGGTTGTTATTCGCAAAGGCGTAAATTATTAATATTAATACTGCTTTAAGGCGCAAGAAAATCAAAGATTTTCGTTGTATGCGTCATCAATTTTATCGAAGATAAATCCTTGCGTCTTTGCGAATAACCAACCAAAATACGGTTATATAAAATTAAGTAAAATAATAACTAAAATTTCAAGATTAGTTTAAATGATCAATCCGGCAAATAACCGAATCTTCCTAAATTATAATCTTCAAAAGCCTGCATAATTTCCTCCCTGGAATTCATTACAAAAGGGCCGTGCGGATAGATTGGTTCATTTAAAGGCATTCCGCTGATGATAAGGACAATTGAATCTTCTGTAGCCTCAATAGTAAAATCTTCACCCTCATTTTTGAATAAAATCAAATGATCTGCCGGAGCTTTTTCTTCGCCGTTTACAATGATTCCGCCTTCAATAACTAAGGCTGCTGTATTGAAATCCGAAGGAAAATTAAAACTTGCTTTTCCGCCTTTTTTCAGTTTTGCATTCATCATGTGAACCGGACTGAAAGTGAAAGCCGGACCTTTCTGACCCTGATATTCTCCGGCAATAATTTCGATGGAGCCATTTTCGCCCAAATCAACTTTCTGCATATCAGAATTTTTGATGGACTGATATTTCGGGCAACTCATTTTATAAACGGATGGTAAATTTACCCAAAGCTGAACCATCTGGAAAATCCCTCCGGTTTTTGCCCATTCCGTTTCATGGTATTCTTTGTGTAGAACGCCTTTTGCGGCAGTCATCCACTGTACGTCGCCTTCACCGATAATTCCGCCGCCGCCTGCGCTGTCATGATGCTGAACACGGCCATGATAAGCTATAGTTACAGTTTCAAAACCTCTGTGCGGATGCACTCCAACACCTCGCGGCTGCTCTGTACCGTTAAAATGATATTTTGAATTATAGTCAAGCATAAGGAACGGATCCATTCTCTTCATATCCAATCCGTCAATACCGGGAATGAAATTATGAACCCTAAAACCATCACCTACAAAATGTGCAGGCTTGGGAGATGCTATGATTTCTACTTTTTTAGTTGCCATAATATTATTGTTAGTATTATAAAGCAAAAGTACAGCAGTTGGAAATCCTGTGCATTGATCTGTGGTAATAAGTAAAAGGAGTTATTAGTTATTAGTTTTGAGTTATTAGTTATGAGTTGTTCAATGGGAGGAACGAAGCAATTTCTTTATTAAACTTATGAGGTTTAGTTTTACTAAGCTGAAGATATTGATGAAAAAGACTGCAATGTCAATGGTGGCTGAGGCTCCCGAAGCTACTACTCCTGAAACTCTAGCCCTGATTGCAGTGGAAATCCTTTTTTGAAAAAAAAGATTGTAGCGGAAAGCAGGAAAAAGCTCCTGAAAAAGAGGAGAGTTGGGAGAGGGGGGAGGTTATATGATTGAGAATAGTTTAATGTGAT
>Ga0307412_10000585_pt1 | contig 21590 bp, 14 predicted proteins | sample DK1Cmetagenome_3_FD_203823 | JGI IMG/M metagenome (GOLD analysis project Ga0307412, IMG submission 203823) | Maize rhizosphere microbial communities from greenhouse at UC Davis, California, United States - DK15-C-1 | ecosystem: Host-associated > Plants > Roots > Rhizosphere > Soil | place: USA...
CGCGGGCGCTTCGATCGCGATCACCAACAAGGCGCCGATCAGCGCCGAGACGCTCGCGCAGCTGCCCGCGCTGAAGCTGGTCGCGGTGGCGGCGACCGGCACCGACTGCGTCGACAAGGCGGCCTGTGCCGCGCGCGGTGTCGTCGTCAGCAACATCCGCGGCTACGCGATCAACACGGTGCCCGAGCACACCTTCGCGTTGATCCTCGCTTTGCGTCGCAACATCGTGGCGTACCGCGAGTCGGTGCTGGCCGGGCGCTGGCAGGAGTCGGGAAAGTTCTGCTTCTTCGACCATCCGATCCGCGACCTGCGCGGGGCGCGCCTCGGCATCGTCGGCGAAGGCGTGCTCGGCCAGCGCGTCGCCGAGCTCGGCAAGGCGTTCGGCATGCAGCCGATGTTCGCGGCGCACAAGGGCAGGAGCGGGCTCGGCCCGCTCTACACGCCGTGGCAGGAGGTCATCGAGACCAGCGACGTGATCACGCTGCACTCGCCGCTGACGAAGGAGACGCGCGGGATGATCGGGATGCCCGAGTTCGAGGCGATGAAGCGCAAGCCGCTGATCGTCAACACCGCGCGCGGCGGGCTGGTCGACGAGGCCGCGCTGGTGCGGGCGCTCGACGCCGGCCTGATCGCCGGGGCCGGCTTCGACGTCGTCGACGGCGAACCGCCGCGCCTCGACAACCCTCTGTGGCGCGCCGCGTCGCGCCCGAACGTGATCCTCACGCCCCATGTCGCCTGGGCCTCCGACGAAGCCCAGCAGACGCTGGCCGACCAGCTGGTCGACAACATCGAAAACTTCGTCGCCGGCCGGCCGACGAACGTGGTCGAGGGCGCCTACTGAAGCGCGTTCTCAGGGTAAGACCTGTCGTGCGATACCCCGACCCGGCATCCGCATCCGAGTGACTGTCCGGTAGTCTCGCGCCCTGGTGCGATGCGTCCGGAGACCACGGCCATCGATCGTTTCCAAGCTCGAGGAGAACGCGGATGGGCAGGCTGCTGACACCGGAGAACATCCTCAACCTGCTGCTGATCTTCGTGCCGATCGCGATCGTGCTCGAGGTGATGCACGCGAGCGCGACCTTGATCTTCATCACCTCGTGCCTCGCGATCATTCCGCTCGCCGGCGTGATGGGCAAGGCCACCGAGCACCTCGCCGAGAAGCTCGGCGAAGGCATCGGCGGCCTGCTGAACGCGACCTTCGGCAACGCCGCCGAGCTGATCATCGCAATCGTCGCATTGCGGGCCGGGCTCTACGACGTCGTCAAGGCGTCGATCACCGGGTCGATCATCGGCAACGTCCTGCTCGTCTTCGGCCTCAGCGCGGTGCTCGGCGGCGCGAAATATTCGATCCAGAAGTTCAACGCGACCGCCGCGAGCATGGGCACCACGATGCTGACGCTGGCCGTGATCGGCCTCGTCATCCCGGCGCTGTTCCATGTCGTCGCGGAAGGCCATCCGAACGCCGGCGAGCAGGAGCTGAGCCTCGAGATCGCGGTGATCCTGATGGCGACTTACGTGCTCAGCCTGGTCTTCACGTTGAAGACGCACAAGCACCTGTACGCCGGCGGACACGGCGACGATGCGGACGAGGCGATGGGCACCGGCGGGTGGTCGATCCGCAAGGGCGTCCTCGTGCTGCTCGTCGCGACCGCCTTCGTCGCCGTGATGAGCGAGTTCCTGGTCGGTGCGGTGCAGGCGACCGCGAAGAGCTGGGGCATGACCGAGGTCTTCGTCGGCGTGATCCTGGTCGCGATCATCGGCAACGCGGCCGAGCATTCGACCGCGATCCTGATGGCGCTGAAGAACAAGATGGACATCGCGGTCAACATCGCGGTCGGCTCGTCGATCCAGATCGCGCTGTTCGTCGCGCCGCTGCTGGTCTTCCTGAGCTATGCGATCGGCCCGCGGCCGATGGACCTGATCTTCACGAGCTTCGAGGTCGTCGCGATCGCGCTCTCGGTCTTCATCATCACGACCGTCTCGCAGGACGGCGAGTCGAACTGGATGGAGGGGGTCCAGCTGCTCGCGGTCTACGGCATCCTCGGGCTGGCGTTCTTCTTCCTGCCCGCCTGAGCGAGTCGAACGCTTCGGCCTTCGGCCGGTCGTGCGGAAGTCGAAAGCAGGCGCGCCGCGCGCAGCGTCAGGCCACCGTCGCCGCAACGCCGACCCGCCGGCTCTCGAACGCGCGACGCCGCGCCGAGCGCGCGTGCTGCGCGGCGACGCGCACGCTGCGCACGGCACCGGCGAGCGCCGCACCGTCGGTCGTGCCGAGCGCCTGGCGCACCCGCTCGACCTCCGCCGCCCCGCGCGTGTACGCATAGCCCCAGCCGTCGCGTGCGAGGTAGCCGGTGTCGACGAGCCAGCGCCGGAGCTCGACATGGTCGGTGCGCAGCATCGCGCCGAGGTCGGCGAGCCAGTCGCCCAGGCGCCGGTTCACCTCGTCCTCGCGCAGGTCGCGCCCCGCTTCGATCGCGGTGGCGGCCAGCGCGAGCACGAGCGCGCGATCGGCCTCGGACAGCAGGCCGAGCGCAAGTCCGCTCTTCAGGATCAGCGTCTCGAGACGGGTCGGCAGTTGCATCGCGCCAGTGTGCCGCGCCATCGGCCGCGCGGCAACCCGCATCGATGTGAACGTCAGGCCCAGGCGGACGGCAATGACGCCGCGATCTCGCGATGCACGGGGATGTTGCCCAGGAAGCTCTCGCGCAGCGCCGCATCGGGGATCGCCGACGCCTGCGCCTCGAGCGCCGCCTTCGCGCGCAGGCGCCAGGCTTCCGCCGCCGGATCGCCCACTTTGGCCAGCACGCGATGGCAGGTCCACTCGATGACGCGCGGAAACTCGACGCCATCGAACAGGTCGTCGGTCGCGTCGGTCGTCGCGCCGAGTTCAAGCAGCGACGCGAGCGCCTCCAGGGCAGCCGCCGTATCGCCTCGGGCGAGCGCGACGCGGGCCAGCCCGGCCGAGGCGTCGTGCCGATACGCGCTGCCGATCTCGACCGCACGCGCGTGCGCCGATGCGAACGCCTGCGCCGCCGTCGCATGCCGGCCGAGCGCGAGCTCGGCCTCGCCGACCCGGCACCACGCGGCAGATTCCTGGTCGCGCGCGCCGACGGCAATCGCGATCTCGAGCGCCGCGTGCGCGAGCATCAGGGCCTGCGCGTCGTCGCCGCGCCAGAGCGCAAGGGTCGAGAGCGCGCAGCGCGGGCTGACCTCGAGCGCGCGGTCGCCGTTCGCACGCATCAGGCGCAGGCCTTCCTCGAGCTCGCTGCGCCCGCGCGCCAGCTCGCCGAGCCCCGTATAGCCGGCGCCCATGTTGCCGTGCGCGATCGCCTCGTTGCGGCGGTCGCCGACCGCGCGATAGGCGACGAGCGATTGCTGGTCGAACCGCAGCGCCTCGATTTCCTCGTTCTGCATGCCGGCGATCACCGCGAGCGCGTTCAGGCACGTGCCCTCGATCCGCGCAAGGCCGAGGGCGCGCGACTCGGCGAGGGTCTGCTCCGCCAAAGCCCGGCCCTCGGCCGGTCGACCCTGGGACGCCAGCGACATCGCGACCATCCGCTGGGCGAGCAGCCGCAGCTCGTCCTCGTCGCCCCGAGTCGCCGCGTCGACAGCCTGGCGCGCGGCCGCTTCCGTCGTCGGGTAGTCGGCCAGCCGATGCGCCCAGACGCTGCGTCGCCAGGCCGCGTGAGCGCGGCGCCGGTCGTCGTCCAGCACCTCCGCGAGGGCGGCCATCGCCTCGATGTCGGTGCGTTGCGCGGCACGGTCGCCCTGGATGTCGAGCGTCGCCTCGCGCACTTCGAGCAGCCGCCAGCGCAGCAGCGGCACGCCGGCGCCGGGCAGTTCGTCGAGCAGCCGCAAGGCGCGCTGCACGTGGTCGAGCACGGCGTCGTGCGCCATCCGCGTGCGCGCCTGCTCGGCCGCGCGGGCGTGGTACTCGGCCGCGCTCGCGGTGTCGCCGGCGAGCTCGAAGTGGCGCGCCGCGGCGCCGACGAAATCGTTCGCCCTCAAGCCGGTCTGTGCCGCCAGCCAGCGTGCCAGCTTGCCGTGAAGCTCGCGGCGCGCACTCTTCAGCACCGTCGCGTAGGTGACCTGGTGCAGGAGCTGGTGCTTGAAAGCGTATTCGCGCAGGTCGTCGCGGCCGGCGTCCTCGCGCGGCAGCGCCAGCTCGCGGCGCACCAGCGCCGGCAAGGTCTCGCTGGCCTGCTCGTCGAGCGCCATCAGCGCGCGGTCCCAGAACACCGAGCCGATCACGCTGGCCTGCTGCAGGGTCAGCCGCTCGGGCGCCGGCAGGCCGTCGAGGCGGGCCTGCAGCACGCCGGTCAGCGTCGCCGGCACGCGCGTCAGCAGCAGCCGCTCGGCGTTGACCTTCCAGGCGTCGCCGGTCTCGATCGCGCCCTGGTCGATCAGCATCTTGACCAGCTCTTCCATGTAGAACGGATTGCCCTCGGCACCGCCGGTCACCAGCTCGCGCAGCGCGACCGGCACGTCGGGCAGCTTCTTCAGCAGCTCGCCGACGAGCAGCCGGCTCATGTCCCTGCCGAGCGGCTGCAGGTCGATCCGCCGGTGCACGCGCTCCGAGCACCAGCTCGCACGGCGCTCGAACAGCGTCGGCCGCATGCACGCGACGATCAGCAGCGGCATCTCGCGGCCGACCTCTGCGAGGTAGGCGAGGAAGTCGAGGCTCTCGTTGTCGGCCCAGTGCAGGTCCTCGAGCTGCAGCACGACCGGCGCGCCGTCCGCGGCGCCGATGCGGCGGAACAGCTCGGCGGCGGCGTGGAACGCGCGATTGCGGATCTGCCGCGGGTCGTCGAGGATGCCGCGCACGTGGCGGCTGTCGCGCCACTCGATGCCGATCAGGTGGCCGAGCAGGTGGGCGTGTCCTTCGGCCAGCTCGGCGCCGTCGTCGTCGACGAACAGCGGCACGATGCCCTGCTCCATCTTCGCGCGCGCGACCTCGACGCTGTCGTCGTCGGCGATCTGGAAGCGCCACGCGACGATGTCGCGCAACAGCCCGAACGGCTGGCCCTGCGCCTGCGGCGCGGCGCGGCCGCGGAACAGATAGAAGCTTTCCGGGCGGGCGTCGGTCCAGGCCGAGAACTCGTACAGCAGGCGGCTCTTGCCGATGCCGGCATCCGCGACCACGCTGAGCGCGGCGAGGCGGCGCTCGACGAACAGCCGCTTGAACGCGTCCTGCAGCGCCTCGAGCTCGGCATCGCGCCCGATCATCCGCGTCGCGACGCCTTCGATGCCGCGGCTGCCGAGGCGAAAGCTGCGCGGCTTCGCGTGCCGCACCAGGTAACTCTGGATCGGCTCGTCGACACCCTTCACCGCGAGCGGCTCCTGGCGCTCGACCTCGAACAGGCCGCGCACCTGGGCGTAGGTGTCGTGGCTGATGCGCAGGCACCCGGCCGGCGCGGTCTGCTCCATGCGCGCCGCGATGTTGACCGCGATGCCGCGGATGGTGCCGTCGGCATCGACGCCGCCGCCGAGCAGCACACCGCCGGTGTGGATGCCGACGCGCACGTCGAAGGCCTCGTGGCCGTGGGTCGCGCGCACCTCGGCGCCGAGCGCGCGGCCGAGCTCGAGCAGGGCCAGCCCGCAGCGCACCGCGCGCTCGGCATCGTCTTCGCGCGCCTCGTCGGCGCCGAACACCGCGAGGATGCTGTCGCCGGCGTACTGCAGCACCTTGCCGGCGTGCGCCCGCACGGCGGCGGTGCCGCGTGCCAGCGCATCGTCCATCACCGCGCTGATCTCTTCCGGATCGAGGTGCTGCGCCAGGGTCGTCGAGCCGACGACGTCCATGAACAGGATGCTGACCTGGCGCAGGCTCTGCGCGAAGGCCGGACCCGCCGCCGGCGCGGCGAGCGCGGCGAGCTGGGCCTCGGCGGCCGCGAGCAACGGTTCGACGACCGCATCGCCGAGCACCGGCCGCTGCGCTTCAAGCGCGGCGATCGCGGCTTCGAGTCGCTGTTGCTCGGTCATCGGCCGAGGATAACAACCGCCTCGCCGATGGGGATGAATCGCGGCCGGTGGGCTACGCCGTCGAGAGACCGTCAGGCTGTCGCGGTCAGATCATGGAGCTCGAAAAATGAACACGGTCATTCTCTGGATGCTGGTCATGCAGCTCGGACAGGAAGTCCCGGCCGGCAACCCGCAGGTCGTCCTGGTCCAGGACATCGTCTCGAAGGAAGCGTGCGAGCGCCTCGGTCAGACGATGCTGCAGCGCCTGAAGATGGCGAGCACGATCGCGTTCTGCGCGCCGGTCGAGAAGGCGCAGCCGAAGTAGTCGGATGAACGCGGCGCGTCAGACCGCGCCGTCGCGGCGCATCCGGGCGATCTCGTCGGCGCTGCGGCCGAGCTCGGCGAGGATCGCCTCGGTGTGCTGGCCGAGCGCCGGCACCGCCTCCATGCGGGGCTCGTAGGCGGTGGTCGTGCCGGGCGGCAGCAAGGCCGGGATCGGCCCGTTCGGCGTCGCGACCTCGGTCCAGCGCCGTCGCGCGATCAGCTGCGGGTGCTGCCAGACCTCGTGCATCTCGTTCATGCGGGCGTTCGCGATCTGCGCCTCGTCGAGGCGCGCGATCACCTGCTCGGCGCTGAGGCCCGAGAACACCTGCGCGATCCGCTCGCGCAGCGCGTCCTGATTGGCGACGCGGCGCGAGTTCGTCGCGAAACGCTCGTCGGTCACGAGCTCCGGCTGCAGCAGCACCCGCTTGCAGAACGCCGCCCATTCGCGCTCGTTCTGCAGGCCGAGCATCACCGTCTTGCCGTCGCCGGCCGCAAACGGCCCGTACGGGTAGATCGTCGCGTGCGCCGCGCCGGCGCGCGGCGGCGGCGTCGCGCCGTCGAACGCGTAGTAGAGCGGGTAGCTCATCCACTCGACCATGCTCTCGAGCATCGAGACGTCGATCCGGCTGCCCTGCCCGGTCCGGCCCCGCTGCAGCAGCGCCGCGAGAATCGCGCTGTACGCATACATGCCGGCGGCGATGTCGGCGATCGAGCATCCGGCCTTGGCCGGCGCGTCGGGCGAGCCGGTGATCGACAGGAAGCCCGACTCGCTCTGGATCAGCAGGTCGTAGGCCTTCTTGTCGCGGTACGGACCGTCGTCGCCGTAGCCCGAGATGTCGCAGACGATCAGGCGCGGATGCTGCGCGTGCAGCGCCTCGAACGACAGCCCGAGGCGCGCCGCAGCTCCGGGCGCGAGGTTCTGCACCAGTACATCGGCCTGCGCCAGCAGTTGCGCGAGCACCTGCTGCGCTTCGGCGTGCTTGACGTCGAGCGTCAGGCTCTCCTTCGAGCGGTTGCTCCAGACGAAGTGCGAGGCCTGGCCCTTCACGCGCTCGTCGTACGAGCGCGCGAAATCGCCGCTGCCCGGCCGCTCGACCTTGATGACGCGCGCGCCGAGGTCGGCGAGCTGCCGCGTGCAGAACGGCGCCGCGATCGCATGCTCGAGGGTGACGACGGTGATGCCGTCGAGCGGACGAATACCGTTGGCGCCGGGCCGCGCCGAGCCCCGGGACGCCCCCTCGGGGGGCAGCGAACGACCTGACCGTGGCGGCTCCATGCTCAGAAGCTTCTCGGCAGCCCGAGCACGTGCTCGGCGACGTAGGCGTAGATCAGGTTGGTCGAGATCGGCGCCACCTGGTAGAGGCGCGTCTCGCGGAACTTGCGCTCGATGTCGTATTCGTTCGCGAAGCCGAAGCCGCCGTGCGTCTGCATGCAGACGTTGGCCGCCTCCCACGACGCCTTCGCGGCCAGGTACTTCGCCATGTTGGCCTGCGCCCCGCAGGGCTCGTGCGCGTCGAAGCGGCGCGCCGCCTCGAAGCGCATCAGGTTCGCCGCCTCGACCTCGATGAACGCGTCGGCGATCGGGAACTGCACGCCCTGGTTCCGGCCGATCGGGCGGTCGAACACGATGCGCTCGTTCGCGTACTTGCGCGCGCGCTCGATGAACCAGTAGCCGTCGCCGATGCACTCGGCGGCGATCAGCGTGCGCTCGGCGTTCAACCCGTCGAGGATGTACTTGAAGCCCTTGCCTTCCTCGCCGATCAGGTTGTCGACCGGAATCTCGAGGTTGTCGAAGAACAGCTCATTGGTCTCGTGGTTGACGAGGTTCGGGATCGGCCGCACCGAGAGGCCGTGCCCGATTGCCTGGTGCAGGTCGACGATGAAGATCGACATGCCCTCCGACTTCTTCGCGACCTCGGCGAGCGGCGTCGTGCGCGCGAGCAGGATCATCAGGTCGGAGTGCTGCACGCGCGAGATCCAGACCTTCTGGCCGTTGACGACGTAGCGGTCGCCCCTCCTGACCGCGGTGGTCTTGATCTTCGTCGTGTCGGTGCCGGTGGTCGGCTCGGTCACCGCCATCGACTGGATGCGCAGCTTGCCGGCCGCGATCGCCGGCAGGTACTGCGCCTTCTGCGCCGCGCTGCCGTTGCGCAGCAAGGTGCCCATGTTGTACATCTGGCCGTGCACCGCGCCGGCGTTGCCGCCGCTGCGGTTGATCTCCTCCATGATCACGGTCGCCGCGGTCAGGCCGAGGCCGGTGCCGCCGTATTCCTCGGGGATCATCGCGGCGAGCCAGCCCGCTGCCATCAGCGCGTCGACGAAGGCCTCCGGATAGGCCTTCTTCTCGTCGACCGCGCGGAAGTACTCGTCGGGGTACTGGCGGCAGAGCTGCCGCACCGCGTCGCGAATCTCCTGGTGCTCGTCGGGTTCGCCGAACATCGCATGCCTTCCGGGTGACTCTCGGCGTCCGTCGACGAGAACGACTTCAGCCCGCGTCGGCGATGCACTTCTTGACGAAGCTCGCCTTCGCCGCGCCGGCCAGCTTCTTCTCGGCGGCCTGGCCTTCGCAGGTGTCCTTGGCGCTCTTGCCGGCCGGCTGCGCATCGGACACGCACTTCTTGACGAAGCTGGTCTTGGCCGCGCCGGCGAGCTTCTTCTCGGCCGCCTGCGCATCGCAGGTGTCGGTGGCGCACTTCTTGACGAAGCTGGTCTTCGCGGCGCCGGCGAGCTTTTTGTCGGTGGCCTGCGCCTCGCAGGTCGCATCGGCGGCCTGAGCCGATGCGGCGAGAAGACCGAGCACCAAGGCGCCGACACGGATGAGACGGGACATGGCGATCCTCCGAAGGTTGAGATGCCCGATTGAACCAGCCCGCCGGCGCCGAGGCAACTCGTGCCGCACCGACTTGTGGCCGGTCAGACGACGACCCGCGGCGCTCAGCCAGCGAGGACGGTCGCCGCTCGAAGCGACCTCAATCGGCGAGCAAGCGAACGGGCGTCGATCCGCTCGCCGCGTTGTCGAGGCCGAGGCGCCTGGTCAGCCAGCTGAGCCCGCCCGCCGCCAGCAGCACCAGGCCGATCCAGAGCCCGAGCACGGCGATGTCGGCAAAGCCGGGCTGCGGCCACGGCATGCGCCACAGCGCCTCGGCGCGATCGGTCATCCAGTGCCAGGCGGTGTGGACCACCAGCGCCGACAGCACGATCAGGCCGACGCGCCCGCGCAGCAGGCTGCGGCGCAGCAGCGCGAGCACCGGCAGCATCACCGCGATCGCGGCGAGCTGGCCGAGCTCGATGCCGACGTTGAACGCAAACAGCGACGTCAGCAGATGCGTCCCGGCGAACTGGAAGTTCTCGCTCAGCCCGTACGAGAAGCCGAAGCCGTGGACCATGCCGAACAGGCCGGTGATCAGCACGCGCCGGTCGAGCTCGACGCCGATGATGTTCTCGAGCGCCATGTAGACGATCGACGCGGCGATCGCGGTTTCCACGAATGGAGGAAACCATGCGCCCGAGGGCGCCAGCTCGAACGCCGAGCCGAGCAGGGTGAACGAGTGGGCGACCGTGAACACGGTGACAACGGAGACGATCTGCCGCCAGCCGCGCAGCGGGATCAGCAGGCAGAGCAGGAACAGCAGGTGGTCGTAGCCGGTCAGGATGTGGCCGATGCCGAGCCGCACGAAGCCCGCTGCGGCGCGTGCCCAGCTCGGGTTCAGCGCGACTTCGCCGGCGCTGCGCGTGACGACCATCGCGCGGCCTTCGGCGCCGCCCGGCAGGTAGCGCACCGCGAGCTTCAGCACGTCGCCGAGCTCCGGCGCGGCGGTCGTGCGGATCGAGATCTCGCCGCCGGTGGTGCTCGTCGGATAGACGATGCGCGCGTCGACGTAGCCCTGGTCGATGAAGATGCGGGTGCCGCGCTCGAGCGGCTCGGCGACGTGGCGGACCGCCTGCTCGTAGGTCTCGAACGAGCGGTCCGACGGCAGCGACAGGCGCCCCGCGGCCTGCGACGAGACCAGCGGCCGGCCGTTCTCGAACAGCACGATGTCCTTCTGGAACGCGCCGAGCGCGCGCTCGACGGCGGGCGCCGACTGGTCGACGTCGATCTCGACCCCGGCGACCGGGAAGCGCACCGACTTGAACAGGTAGAGCGGTGCGCGGACGACGAGCTCGACCTGCTTCGGCTCGACCTTGACGAAGGCGTTGACGACCGCCTCGAGCTTGAACTCGTGCGCCTGCACCGCCGCCGCGCCCAGCACGAGCACGACGACCAGGCACAGGCGCAGCCAGCGCCACGCCGGGCCTGCAGCCGGCCTGGCGCGACGCGCTGCGCCTGCGAGCGGCCGGAAGCTCGCACCCCCGGCGCGGGACGACATCAGTCGCAGCCCTTGCTCTTGCCTCGGCCCTGGTCGTTGCCGTTGCTGTCGCCGCGGCATGTCGAGGGCACGAACTTCTGGATGCGGCGGCCGTTGATCGTCTCGCCGGTGTAGAGGTTGCCCCGCGAATCCTTCGAGACGGTGTGCAGGAACGTGAACTGGCCGGCCTGCAGCCCCGGCGTGCCGAAGCCGGAGAGGATCGAGCCCATCACGCGGTCCATGATGTGGACGATCTCGTTGCCGCCGTCGGCCTCGAACATCAGCGACTGCGCCTTGTCGTTCGAGAACGCGACGTCCCACGCCGACCCGGCCGTACCGAGCCCCGGCGCGCCGCCGATGCCGAGCGTCACGCCCGTGCCCGGCACCACCGGGATGATGCGCTGCAGGGCGCCCATCTTCGTGAACACCTGGATGCGATCGTCGGCACGGTCGCAGACGTAGATCATGTGGTCGTTGCCGCCGATCACGCAGTGCGGATGGCCGCCGTCGCCGGAGGCGAACAGGCCGGGCGAATCGGTCATCGGGTTGTTGACCGTGCCGGCGACGCCGCCCCATTGGCGCACCCAGGTCGCGCCGCCGGCGCCGTTGTCCTGGAACACGACGACGCGGTGGTTGCCGTAGCCGTCGGCCACGTAGATGCTGCCGCGCCGGCCATTCTGCGGATCCGGATCGGGGTCGATCCAGACGTTGGCGGGCTGGTTCAGCAGCGTCTTGCTCTGGTTCGCGGCCGGGTTCGCGCCCGAGTTGCCGCACACGTTGGTCGGCGGGTTGTCGCAGACGCCGCGCGTGCCGATCTGCAGGAGCAGCTTGCTTCCGTCGCGCGTGTACTTCTGGACGATGCCGTCGCCGTTGCCGGCGATCCAGATGTTGTCCTGGTAGTCGATGAAGCAGCCGTGGATGCCGTTCGGCAGCACATTGCGATTGCCCCACGCGTTGACGACCTTGCCGTCGCGGTCGAATTCGATCACCGGCGGCGCCGGCACCGAGTCGAGCGTCTCCGGCGAGTTGACGAGATTGCCGCGCGTGACGATGAAGACGTGATCGCGCGAATCGACGCAGGTGCCGGCGACCTCGCCGGTGGACCACGGCTTCGGCTTGCCGGTCGACGTGCTGACGACGAGCGGCGTGCCCCAGTCGCCGGCGCTCGGCAGCGGCATCTGCGGCCAGTTGCCGTCGACGACGTAGGTGGGCACCTTCGAATCGCGGCGGGCGTCGGCCTGGCTCAGCGTGACCGACAGGCCCAGGCTCGCAGCGGCAACGACGAGCGCGCCCGAAAGGGCGTAGGTCCTTCCGTTCATGTTGTCTCCTTGACTTCTTGTGACGACGCGCACCGTTCGCGTGCCGTCGCTCTGCGGTTGACCGCTTATTGACTTTAGAAGCGATCCGGGCGGTGTCAAGGAAAGCGCGCGCATAGCGACCCGCTCGCGGTGCCGCGCGACGTCATTCCCTTGGCGCTATCGTTCGAGGACTGGGAATGCCGATGAAACCCGAACCCGCTCTCGCCCCGCCGCTGCGCGTCAGCCGGTGGTTCAACAGCGTGGAGCCGATCACCCTCGACGCGCTGCGCGGTCGCGTCGTGCTGTTGCACACGTTCCAGATGCTGTGCCCGGCATGTGTGTCGCACGGCGTGCCGCAGGCGCTGAAGGCGCGCGAGCTGTTCCGCGAGACGGACCTCGCGGTGATCGGCCTGCATACGGTCTTCGAACACCATGCGGTGATGAACGCGGCGGCGCTGCAGGCGTTCATCGCCGAATACCGCCTGACGTTCCCGATCGGCATCGACGAACCGTCGGACACCGGGAGCATCCCGCTGACGATGCGGGCCTATGCTCTGCAGGGAACGCCGAGCCTCGTGCTGATCGACCGTGCCGGGCGGGTGCGGGCGAGCCACTTCGGGATCGTCGACGACCTGGCGCTCGGCGGCCTGATCGGAAGGTTGATCGGCGAGCCACGAACCGCGGCGCCGGCCGAAGCTCCGGTGGATTCGAATGCGGCTGCCCGCGGCGCTGCCGCGTGCGACGAGGACGGCTGCCCGGTCTCGAGCGAGTAGCCCCGCGTCGCTATCGCCTGCGAATCTCGAGCAACGACCGCCCGACCCTCGACAACGCCGACGTTCGCCGCTCCAAGGAAAAATGCCCCGCACTGCGGGGCATCCGTTCGTCGGAATCGCTCAGCCGCGCTGGCGGCGACGCGCGACGAAGCCGAGGGCGCCGAGGCCCGCCATCATCAGCGCATAGGTCTCGGGTTCCGGAATCGGCGTGACCTGGAAGTTCAGGTCGCCGGTGCTCGTGCCGGCGCTCGCGCGGCTGATCGCGACACCGATCGTCAGCGAGTACGGCGACACGACCGAGGCGAACGAACCGGTCGCGGTGCCGGACGCGGCAGCGCCGGACAGCGGACCGACGGTACCGAGCAGATTCGCGCCGGAGAACGACAGCGCCGTGTTGTTCGAACCGCCCCACGCCCGGCCGGTCGCCGAGCCGCTGCCGCCCGAGTTCGTGCCGCCGAGGCCGAGCACGAACGATCCGCTCGACAGGAAGTCGGTGTCCGAGGCGTACAGGAACACGTTGGCGGCCGACGAGCCGCCGGTCGTCGCCGAGTAGGTCAGGTCGAGCTGGGGCGCCGCGGCGCTGCCGATCATCGGCTTGCTCTGCGAGGTGTTGACCAGCAGCGAGTAGCCGAACGCGGCGGTCGAGAAACTGATGCCGCCGGCGGCGCCGATCGTGTCGCCCGCGGCGTTGTCCTGGACGATGATGTCGTTGCCGCCGCTGCAGGCGAGGTCGTCGCAGATCGCCGCGAAGAACGATGCGTGGGCCGGGACGGCCGCGCCGAAGGTCAGCGAAAGCGCCGCCGCAGCGCCGAGCAGATGTCTTGAGAATTTCATGCGGATCCTTGGAGAGTGAGCGTGATCTCGCGCGACGGGGAAAGATGTCCAGGTCGTTGAGACTGGTGGCAGTCTTCGCGACCTCCGGGAGTGTCACCAGCCCGCGATCACGGGGTCCCTGCCGGCAGATCGCGCAGGAATTCACACCGGTTCGATTTCGGAGCGCTTCGACCTGCGCTCTCGAACGCGCATCGAAGGCGCGGCCGGCGCGGCGACTGCTCCGCGTCGCTCAGGGGCGCGTCGCCAACGAGCGCCGCAACACCAGGTGCAGCATCACCAGTTCACGCTTGATCTCGGGCGGAAAACCCTTGCGGCCGCCGCGACGGTCGATCAGCAGGTCGCCGACATAGGCGGCTGCGGCGCGTTGATCGGACCAGCGGTCGGCCAGTGCGTTGGCGATGCGCGGAATCGCGTCGGCCAGATGCGTCGGTCGCGCGTCCGGCGCGAGGTGGAGCAGCCAGGCGACCGTGCGGCCGAGGATCGCGTGATCGGTCGGCTCCGCGGGGCGCCGCCTCCCGGCCCAGCTGGGTTCGCGCAGCGTCCGGGCCACCTCGAGGCCGGCCGGCGGCTCGTCGAGCGCTCGCCGCGCGTCGGCGAAGTCGGTCGTTTCGAATTGCAGCGGTTCTTCGGACCGCTTCTTGTCGTGGGGTTCCTTCATGTCCGGTACGGGAGTGCCTTCTCGAATGATTGCGGGGACCGGACGGTTATGAACGGAAGCCACCGACTCGCAATCCCTCATTCATGGGGCAACCTGATGCCGACGGCGTGGTGCAGCACGGCACCGCCGGTTTGCTACGAGCAGTTACCACCGATGAGGCGAACCAGCGCGAAGTGGCTGTAGACCTGAGCCCGGCACGAACCATCCCCCGGATCTCCACAGCGATGCCCACAGACCGGGCACCTCCTGTGTGGGAACCTTCGAGAGCGCGTCAGATCTCGGACGGCTCACTCGACCGCCGGGCCGCGTTGAGCGCGGCCGGCAACACACCGGCTACTTGCGCTTCTTCACGCCCACCGTGTAGCGCCCGGTCCCGCCCGGGTGCTGGTGCCGCACCGTCAGCCAGTACTGCCCCGGCAGCAGCTTGCGGACGATGCGCGCATTGGCGCCGGCGCCGCGGTCCTCGTCGAACGCGAGCACGCCGCCCGGGTCGTTCGGGCCGTGCAGGGTCATCACGGTGTCGGTGCTGCCCTCGGTCGTCATGATGCAGGTCGCGGTCGCGGCGACGTTGAAGACGAAGCTGTCGACTTCGCCGCCGGTCGCGAGGTCGGCTTCGGCGCGCGGGCCGTCGACCGCCAGCTCGGTGACCGCCGGCGCACCCATCGGGTACTGCTTCTTGGTCCACGACTTGTCGAGCGGCGAGAGCTCGGTGTTCCAGCCGACCGCGTAGCTGCCGACGGTCAGCTCGTCGGGCACCGCGTACTCCATGATCGACGTGGGATCGAAGGCGGTGTGGTTGGTGCTGTCTTCCGCGTAGACCTCGAAGATGTTGAAGTCGGTGTCCTGCTTGCTCCAGCCCTGCTGCGCGTAGTACGCATAGACCTTCGGCTTGTCCCAGGGAATCTGGCCCTGCGCGGCCGGGTTCTGGTGCTCGTGGATCAGGCCGATCGCATGCCCGAACTCGTGGCGCACGACGCGCTGGTATTCGCGCAAGGGCGTGTCGGGCTCGAGCCAGCCGTACATCATGGTCGCCTCGCTCGCACCGGTCGTCAGCGCGTCGGTGCCCATCGTGCTCCACGAGAAGCCCTTCTCGAGAAAGCTGATGCGGATCTCGGACGCGCCGCTCGCGACGAACTTCAGCTTCAGGTTGGCGAACTGCTCCCACTCCTTCGCGATCGCCTCGATCTTCGCCTGCACGTCCGGCTTGCCGTCGATGAACTTGCAGCGCAACGTGCGGCCGTTCTCCCACAGCTTCATGATCTCGAATGCGGCACGCGTGCGGCCGCTGCGGTGCGCGCCCAGGCCGAGGCCGGGCCGGCGCAGCAGCGTGATGCGGGTGTTGTCGACCCGCTCGCGCACCGCCACTTCGTCGGCGCCGTTGCGGGTGCCGCCGTTGCCGGCGTTGTGGCCGCTGCGGCCGGGCAGGAAAGGCGAGCAGATCTTGCAGACGGTGGTCATGGTCCGGTCCTCCTTGTGCTGAGGTCTAGTCCAGTGGACTAGGTTCAGGCGATGCGCACTGCGCGCACCGCCACCGCCGGTTGCTCCAGCACCAGCTGGCGCAGCGGCAGATTCGGCAGCACGATGTCCGCGCCGGCCCGCAGCACCGCGACCAGCAGCACGAGCCGATCCTTCGGCAGGCCGGCGAGGTTCAGGTCGAAGCTCGCGATGCCCGCGTTCAGCGGATCGATCGTTCCCGTCATCGCGACGTGGCGCGACGTCGTGTCGGTGCCGAGCGCGTAGTGCCAGCCGCTCGGCAACGCGGCGCCGGTGCCGATGCCGTCGGCGCGGTTCAGCACCGTCTGCACCGGCGCGGTCCAGTCGCCGGCGATCGCGGCCCAGCGTGCCGGCTCGTTGAAGGCCATCCGGTTCTTGGCCGTCGGGTCCATGAACCACAGCAGGGTCACGCGCACGTCGGCGCCCGGACGCGCATTGCGGCCGCGATGGTGGACGACGATCTCGACCTTCCACGGCTTCGCCGCCAGCTTGCAGGCGGCTTCGGTCGCGGCGCCCTCCTCGATCGGCGGCGTCAGCTCGATCAGGTCGGCCAGGGTCGGCGGTCCGGCGCCCCACGGCTCGGCGAGCCGGTGGGCGTTCTTGAAGTGAGCGCCGAAGTAGCCCGGATCGATGCGAACCGTGGCCTGCGGCAGCAGCGGCGCGGGCGGCGCCGGCACGACCGGCGTGCTCGGCGCGCCGCGCTCGCGCAGCACCTCGCTGAAGTAGCCGTCCCAGAGGCCGTTCGCCACGATGCGGACATCGCCGGTGCTCGATCGCAATGCGGCCTGGAAGCGTTGCAGCCTCACCTTGTCAGGCGGCGCGACGCGGGTCCACGGCGCCGCCGCGGTCGGTCCGGTCATCGTCGTCGACGGGGCGAGGCGCGGTCGGATGTCGGGGCTCGCGTGCCAGGGCCGCTCGGTCGTGCCGTCGCCCTGCAGCAGGCGTGCACTGTTGCGATGTCGGAGATCGCCTTCGTGCACGCGCAGGTAGGTCAGCGCGGGGACCGCTTCCTGATCGAGCCGCAGCTCCCACACGCCGCGCGCGCCGATCGCCGCGCGCAGCAGCCGCAGCGTGCCGTCCTTGTACAGCGCGAGGTCCTCGACCGGCGCCTCGGGCAGGCCGTTCAGGTGCATCGTCCAGGCCCACGTGAACGTGCGGCCGCCGGCCGGCGGCGCAGCGACCGCGCTGCGCTTGCCGTGCACGACGCCGACGCTGGTGCCGACCCACACCTCGTCGGGCAGCGCCGGATCGACCAGCAGCGCCGTCACCGGGGCCGGCAGCGGCGTGCCGTTGTTGCCCTTCGTGAGCAGCTCGGTGCTCATCCAGGTGCTGCCGTCGTACCACCACAGCGTGTCGACGTTGGCCACCGTCGGGTGCCCGATCGTGCCGAGGTAGAGCGCTGCGCGCGCGGGCGCGGCGCCGGCCGCGGGGATGAAGTTCGGCTCGATCTCGAGCCAGTGCGGCGACGAACGCAGCAGCGCGAGCGGCGCGTTCGGATCGGGCGGCGTGCGCTTCTTCGCCTTGCCCTCGTCGGTCGACGCAGGCGCGTTCTTGTCGAGCACCTTCAGCGCCGGCTTCGTCCAGGTGCCCGGTCCGCTCGGGACGTGCGAGTTGGGCGTTCGCGTCAGCTGCCAGATCGCGTTGCCGGTCAGCACCCACGCGGTGTCGGGGTCCTGCCAGCGGCACGCGAAGATCTGGCTGCCGAGGTCGTCCTGCGCGTTGTTCCAGCTGACCGCGCCGGCCACGACGCTGCGCGCATCGGTCGCCGTCGGCAAGGTGCACCACGTCGTGCCGTTGTCGTCGGTGTACCAGGGCCGCGTCGTGCCGATCAGGAACTGGCCGATCGTCGCGGCGCCGCGCGTGTGGCCGATGCTCGCCGGCAGCGTGTAGAAGGCCGCCGCGCGGTTCTCCGTCGAATTCACGCGCGATGTCGCGGCAGTGCCTGACGCCAGCGGTCCGCCCTTCGAATAGCCGGCCGACGTGCTCCAGGTGCCGTTCGTGTACTGCGCGATCCAGCGCTCGGGCCGGGCCGGCTCGCGCACGATGCCGCCGCCGTCGGCGACGATCACGACCCGCCAGACGCTGCCCGAGACGCGCGCGCCGACGCCGTTGTCCTGCAGGCCGACCATCAGGTCGCCCTCGTGCACCGCGCTCGCGCCGAGGAAATTGGTCTCGCTGATCGACAGGCCTTCGTTGACCGCGTAAAAGCCGGCGACGCTGGTGCCGGGCCGGTCGTTGCGGTAGACGCCGCCATCGCAGCCGGTCCACAGGCTCGCGCCGCCGTTGCTGAACGCGAGCGCATGCACGTCGGGGTGCGCGCCGACGCCGATCATCTGGCTCGCCCGAGGCAGCGCGCCGTAGACGAGGCGCGCGGGGGCACCGGTCTTCGGCACGACGGTATCGAGCAGGATCGCGGCGTCGTAGCTGCGCACCGCGCCGTCGACCGTGGTCAGGATGTCGGCGTCCGAGGCGATGCCAGGCGTGCCGTAGAAGTTGCCGGCGACCGCGACCCGGTTCTCGTTGCCGGGGTCGACGGCGAGCGCGACGTTGTACCAGCCGGTGCTGTGGAAGATGTCCGGCACGTTCTCGACCGCGAGCGCCTTCGGCGCACCCTCGACCGCCTTCGTGTTGGCGATGCGGAAGAGCCCGGTGGCGCCGCCGCCGAGGTCCTGCAGCAGCCAGACGAAGGCCGGCAGCGCCACCCCCGCCGCCAGCACGGCACGCTCCGCCACGAAGCCGAACGCCGAGTTCGCGGCATCGACCGGGACGCTGACGAAGCCGGACGCGACATTCGTCGCATCGCGCACCCACAAGCCGTTGTTCGTGCCGTCGCTGATCCAGACCCAGAGCCGTTCCGGCCGTCGCTGGTTGGCCGGCGTCACGCTCGCCGGGTCGCCCGCGGTCCACAGCACCGCGGTGCAGACCTTGCCGTTGGCCGCCGTCGGCATGCCGGGCACGGGCGTCCATGGCGCATCGGCGGCGACCGGATCGGGCGGGCGCTGGTACAGGCCGCTCGCCGTCGCGGCGACGACGACGCTGCCGTCCGGGCTGCTCGCGAAGCCGTAGACGATGTCGTTGACGAGGTGCTTCGCTTCGCGCTGCCACGGATCGAGTGCGGCTGCGGTCAGCGGTTTGTCGGCGACGAAGATGCCGAGGCCGTCTTCGCCGTGACCGGGACGGCCTTCGCGCACCCGGTGCGGCTCGCCGGTGCCCATGAAGACGAGCTCGTTGCCGGCCGGCGGATCGCGCCACAGCACGTGCAGCGCGGCGCTGACGTTGCGATGCGCCGGCCGCTTGACGTCGGCGATGTTGGTGCTGGCGAGGCCGGCGACCGATTGCCAGCGCTTGCCGCCGTCGGTGGTCGCCCAGACGCCGCCGTTCGCCGACGCCGCATACGCGCGCAAGCCGCCGGGGTGCACACAGACCGCGTTGACACGGCCGGTGACGCGCGGCGCGCCTTCGGCCTGGCCGCCGAGCAGCACGCTCGGGCCGAGCGACTGCCACAGCAAGGTGTCGGTGGTCGGAAAGGCACGCGGGCGCGCGCCGCTTGATGCGCGCGGGCGCGGCGCCGTCGCCGCCGCTTCGCGCAGCAGCGTCCGTGCGAGCGCATCGGCGCTGCCGGAGCGCCGGCGTGCGTTGTAGCCGGCGCGGCCGCCGGCGTCGTCCTTGCCTTCGGCGGCCTGCGCGGCGCCGGCATCGGGCCAGGCGTAGCGGCTCACGATCCGGCCTCGGGCGTCTCGGGCACGTCCGGCGCGACGCGGATCCAGCCTTCCCGCAACTCGGCCGGCGTGTCGGGCAGCAACGCGGTCTGCGTCGCGGCGAGGATCGCATCGGTGCGCCAGGTCGCCGGCGTGTCGCGCCAGAGGAAGTTCTGGTTCTTGCCGAACACGCTGACCTTCGGCAGGCGGACCTGGCCGACCGGGTCGAGGTCGGTCTCGACCAGCACCGGCCCGGTCCGCAGCGACGGAGCGATCTTCGCCAGCCCCGGGCCGACCCAGTCGCGCGCAAGTCCAAGCGCCTTGCGCGGCAGGATGCCGCTGGTCAGGCAGCACTTGCCACCCGGGTGCATCAGGATCGTCAACGTGACGGTCTGGCCGATGTGCAGGCTCAGCGTGTCGTCTTCGTCGCGACCGGCGATGTACGGATGCGAGAGGCCACTCTGCTTCGGCTTGCCGGTGTTCGCGCCGAGCAGCTCGAGCTTGCCGCGGCTGCGGCCCGCATCGGCGCTGGTCGCCGCGATCGCCTTGTCGACGAGCCGGAAGCGTGCGTAGTCGTCGTCGACGAAGAAGCCGAGCACGCCGTCGTCGCTGCGCGTCAGCTCGCCGATGCGCACTTCGAACGCGTGCCGCTTCGCTTCATCTTCGGCCGCGGCCCATTCGGCCGCGCGCGCCGGGTCGGACAGATCGACATCGCTCGGCGGCATCAGCTCGAGGCGCAACTGCGCGCGCACCACGGCGACCGGCCGGCCGACGAGGCCGGCGACGTGCTCGGCGCCGAGCGCGGAGAACGTGTCGACCGTCCACAAGGTCGTGTCGATCGCGCGCAGCAACGCCGACAGCGCGCTCTCCGCCGGCTCGGCATCGGCGAGCGGCTTGCCGGCACGCGCCGCCGCGTCCGCGGCGATCAGGCCGGCGGCGAAGTGCGCGAGCGCGGCCTGCGCCGGCGCGAGGCCGTGGTTCGGCGGCGCATCGGCCGGGCCTTCGCGGCCGGCCGCGATCTCCCACGTCACGCCGCCGCTCGTCGCCTCGTGCAGCAGTTCGCCGACCGGGCTGCCGTCGATCGAGAAGATCTCGAGGCTTTCGTCGAGGTGATCGGGCAGCAGGAATCCGGCCACCGGGTTGACCGTCAACGGCGGCTCGACCTGGTCGACGCGCGCCTCGGTGCCGTCGGCGCCGACCGGCGTGCCCGACTCGACCCAGCGCAGCAGCCAGCGCGCCGGACGCAGCAGACGCGGCGCGTAGCCGAGCGCCTGCGGGCGCGACTCGACCCGCGTGCGCGACGGCGTGCACGGGTCGGCGAGCACCGCGGGCGGCACCTCGAGCACGCGGCCGAAGGCGTCGATCAGGCGCGCGCGCTGCAGGCTCAGCGCACCGGCGACGACGGCGCGCGGCGCCGACAGCGGCGCGGGGTTGCGGGTTCCGCCGGTGCCGTCGGAAGGCCGGCGCAGTCCTTCGGCCGCGGCGAAGCCGAGCAGCTGGGCGCGCACGCCGTCGAGCGCGGCGCTGACGAGATCGAGGTGCTTCACCGATGCGTCGAGCTCGCGGTACGCGTCCTCGGTCGCTTCGTCGACGAGGCCGGCATCGACCGCGTCGAGCGCGTCTTCGGCCTTCAGCCAGTCGGTGATCGCGGCACTCAGCGTGGTCGCCGCGCCGGTCGTCACCGGCGAGCGCCCGCGCAGCACGACGGCCGATCCGCCGAACACAGCGCCGGCCGCCTCGAGGTCGATCGCGTCGAGCTTCCAGGCCTCGAGGGTCGGCGGGTCGACGCCTTCGAGCCGCACCTCCCACTCGAGCCACATCGGCACCCACGGCTGCGCCCACGTCGTGACGCCGACCGGGTCGGGATCGGCGCCGGCGTACAGCGAGTACTTGCGCATCTCGTCGGCGACGAGACGCTGTCCTTCCTGCACGCCCGGCTGCGCGCGCAGCGGCGCCATCCGGCGGCGTGCCGCCGCTTGACGCGGCAGGGTCGGATGGAACACCGTCGTCGCGCCGTCGTAGGTGCCGTCGACACCGAAGCGCAGCAGGGTCTCGGCGCGCAGTCGCGTCAGCACGAGCTTCGGGTCACGGCCGGGCGGCGTGACCGCACGCGCGATCCAGTCGTCGTGATACGGATCGTGCAGCACCGCCTCGCGCGCCAGCCGCAGCGTCTCTTCGGGTATGCCGCCATGGCCGAGGCTGGCGAT